>ERZ1023456.86-NODE-86-length-18287-cov-3.661913_pt1 | contig 18287 bp, 15 predicted proteins | sample MGYA00380526_ERZ1023456 | MGnify/ENA primary metagenome ERZ1023456 (study PRJEB33173, sample SAMEA4830298) | metagenome | study: EMG produced TPA metagenomics assembly of the PRJEB25223 data set...
CGTGCCGCCTAATAAGATCACGCTGTTGCTGTTATTGATCGCATCGCCGACGCGACGGCAGGTTTCTGCCGCCAGCGTCGCGCCGCTGCTCCACAAGCCAGCCGCGCCGATCAGTAACAGCAAATATCCAGGCTTCATCATCTCTTCTCGTGAAAATATATCGGCACACGACATAAATCGGCCTTCCGACAGAAGCGGAAGGCCGCTGGCGTCAGGCAGGGGTTACCGAACCGGTAGTTTCCAGAGCAGCCCAGGGCGCGGTCGCCGAACTGCCTGTGGCATAATAATAGCGTAGCTGTTTATTCGCGTCATAGCCCAGCACCATTTTTCCGGTCACCTTGCCGGTGGTATTAATGGCACCGTCCCTGGCCGCCAGCTGCGCCTGCGAGTAGATGAAGCCGCTGTTGATGCCGACGTTATCGTTAACCAGCCAGGCGATATTCGGCACATCGCCCGCTTCCCTGGCAACGGGGCTGCTGGTGCCTTCCCTGGCGCTGTAGCGCAGACCCAGCAGAACATCAGTGTTCATGTTGTAGCAGTCATTTAGTACAAACTTTTCTTTGATATCCTGAAGGTCAACGGCGAGTTTTGCCGCTCTCAGACCGCTATTCGCGATATGCACATTGGCCAGCTCGATCAAATGGATAGCAATGTTATTGGCGCCAACGTCGATAATGCAGTTGTTTATCGACAGGTTCCCTCCCAGAGTGCCGATCGGCTTATTAAACAGAATGCCGGTAGCCGTGCCGTTGCCAACAAAGCGGCAGCTGGTAAGCAGCAGATTGTTGTGCTCCGCCGCGCCCGATCTAATCTGCATGCCGAAGCCTTCGGCATAGCAATTGTTGAGATGCAAATCCTCCGCCGGTACCAGATCAAAAGCGGTATTGGTTTCCAGTCCGCGGTTCTGCATCGAAACCTGCAGCGTGAGTTTATGGTCGCCCTGCACGGTGGAGGAGCGCGTCAGCACCACCCCGGCGCCGGCTGATTTCTCATCCATCAGCACCATCGAGCGGATATTGACGTGCTTTGACCAATTTTGTATGCAAATAGCGCCGCGTATCGGATGCCACTGCTCCTCGCCGTTTTTGATATCGGCGGTGCGGGTATATTTGATGGTATTTTCCACCAGCACGTTGGAACACATAATATAAGCTTCACCCCACCAGGTCGCGCCGCCAATTGAGATGTTGCCGATCGAAACGCCGTTGGTGATGCCCTCAAAGGCGAAATGGCGCCGAAAGGGTCCCCAGGCGAGATTATTGGTCATAATGGTGTGCTGGGCATCAAACTCCGGTCGTCCATCATTGTTGGTAACCGGCGCTTCAGCATGGAAAGCCAGGCGCCCGTCGGTGCCCTCTTTGCAGGAGGCGTAGTTGCCGTCGATCACCGTTCCCGATCCCCAGATGCTGACCGCATCGCCGCGATCCTCCAGGCCGACGCCCAGACAGTCGAAAAAGTTATTTTCCAGAATACGCGAACCGTGAGCGCGATAGTTTGAACCGGCAATCACCGCATTGACCTGATTCACCATGGTGCAGCCTTGTATAAGGCAAAAGTCGGCCTGAATATCGATGGTTCCCTGACGGCCGCCGCCTTTATTGCTGGCAAGGTTGCTTTGTAACAGCAGAGGATTGGTTGAGTGCAGATTTAATATTTTACAGTTGGGATGTTTTAAAACGATCATCGAATGCGTTTTCATCTTCTCCCCAATCGGCCTGATCTCTCCGGTTTCCGTACCCTCAATAACCTGCCCTTCGAAAGAGGTTTTAACCTGATCGGAAAGGTTTATTACCGTATCGATAATAATATGCGTCGCCTGTTGAAGTAATGCCTGTAACGCTTTCGTATTGTCGGTTTTATAATCTGTTGCCGTTGTAACCCTGATATTGAGCGATGATGTGGAGACTGGCATAGCAATCCTCTCTATTTCATAAAATAAATGGACCTGTCCTTTACCTGGTGCGCTCCAGCTTGCTCGCTCAGAGTAGTGCAATAGTTTCATATGTAAAATATTACATTATTAATTTTCACAGGCTTGTCTTAAAACCTGGCCATTCATTACTTGACTACCGTTGTGAGTTAATCGGGGTATTCTGAAAGTGAATATTGTCTAAAAGAAATTGCATTTTAATTTCAATTAAATAAACAGAGGCGTCATATCAATCGCGGCAGTAATATTAATGGCGCCAACAGCGGAGGATGGATCTTATCGCGCGGAGCATAAATGCAAATATGGCCTTTACAGGCATCAATCTGGAGGAGTTACAAATATTAAAAAAACTAATAAAAAAGACCTTCCGGCCAGGCCGGAAGGTCATACGGTTACGCTGGCGTAATGGTTTCGCTATTGTCGAAAGATACCCAGGCCCCCTTGGTATCAGGCGCAGTTGCGTAGTAGTAACGCAGCTTTTTATCAGCGCCATAGCCCAGCACAATTTTACCCATCGCCTTGCCCACGGTATTCACCGTTGACGCGGCCGACTTCAGTTGATCCTGCGAGTAAACGAAGCCGCAGGTAATGCCGTCGTTCTCGTTAAACAGCCATTCAATATCGGGCACGTCGCCTCCAGAAGTGACCACCGGCGCTCCTCCTGTGGTGCTGGTTTTGGTATAGCGCAGGGTCAGCGGCACGGCGGCGTTCAGGTTATAACAGTTACTCATAACAAATTTCTCGCCAATATTCTGCATGCCGACGGCGAATTTTGCTGCAGAATAGCCGGTACTGGTAATATGCACCTTCGCCAGGTTAAACAGGTTCATGGCAAAGTTATTTGTGCCTACATCAATAATGCTGTGGTTAATAGAAAGCGTACCGCCATTACCGCCCTGAATAAGGATGCCGGTAGCCGATCCATTACTGATTAAACGGCAGCCGGTTAACAGCACGGTATTATAATCGCTGGTCGTTCCTTTCAACAACGCGGAGAAGCCTTCGGCATAGCAGTTAACCAGATGCAGATCTTCCGCCGGCACTAAATTAAAAGCGTTATTTTTCGGGTCGCCTTTATTCAGCATAGAGAGCTGCAACGTCAATTTATGTTCGCCTTTCACCGTTGAGGATCGATCCAGAATAAAACCATCCCCCACAGAACCTTCGTCCATTACCACCGTTGAGCGAATATTAACGTTGTATGACCAGTTCTGAACACAAATGGCTCCCCGCTTCGGCGCCCAGTTCGCCCCCTGTGTATCAACCGGCGTACGGGTATATTTGATGGTGTTTTCCACCACCACGTTGGTACACATAATATAGGCTTCACCCCACCAGGTCGCGCCGCCGATAGAAACGTTGCCAATCGAACTGCCGTTGGTGATGCCTTCCATCACAAAGTGACGACGGAACGGACCATAAGCCAGGTTATTCGCCATGATGGTGTGCTGCGCGTCAAACTGCGCACGCCCGCTGTTTGAGGTGACCGGCGCTTCAGCATGAAACGCGATGCGTCCGTCGGTGCCTTCTTTACAGGAGGCGTAGTTATTGGCAATTACCGTACCCGATCCCCAGATGCTGACCGCATCGCCGCGCTCTTCCAGCCCGACGCCAATACAATCAAGGAAGTTATTGCCAATAATACGCGAACCGTGAGCGCGCTGAATGGAGCCAGCGATTACCGCGTTTACCTGGTTAATCATGGTACAGCCTTCAATAACGCAGAAGTCCGCCTGAATATCTACCGTCCCCTGACGGCCGCCGCCGTTGTCGCCGCTGGCGTTACTTTGCAGCAGTAACGGGTTGGTTGATTTCAGGTTACGCAGCCGACAGCGCTTGTGCTTCAACGCGATCATTGATCGAATACTCATATTCGTGCCGATCGGTCGAATTTCGCCCGTTTCGGTACCTTCAATAATCTGCCCTTCAAAGGCAGTTTTAACCTGCGCAGATAAATTAATAATGGTGTCGACGATAACATATCGTTCCTTATTAAGTAGCGCCTGAAAAGCAGCGGTATTATCAGTGGTATAATCCGTTGCGCTATTTGCGGCGATGTTTTGAGAAGATGTAGTTAAAGACATAAAAACCTCCAGAATAAATGATTTGATAAGTTTGTTTTTTACTTACGGATATATTCACACTACGAACGACCTAAATTCAGGTTGCGGAATTCCCTTTCCGCTTGTATTACGGAAATTATATTTTTGCCGTTTTTATTATTTAGCCCTGGTGTCTGTCTATCGTGTCGTCACCTTGTGACACTGTCTGCCCTCCTTCTGGCGCTTTTTGTCGGGTAATACGTGAAAGCATGCCCAGCACCATCACGATGAAAGAGGCAATTTGCAGCCAGTGCGACGGGATTAATGTCTTCCATTCCGGCGGCATTTCTAACCTGATGTTAGGTAACAGACCCAGCAACACCAGCGCTTTCGTAGAATGCCAGCGCCACCAGTCCCGCCAATCCCTAACCAGCTTTAGTTTCATTGTCATATAATTACCCCTCTGTAGCTTTCATAACTGCCGCTACGCATGACATCTGCGTGGCGTTTTGCCCGATTAGGCGTTTGGCGCGCCCACTTACTCATCAACATGCTGCTGGCGGCGGCGGCGAAGTTTTCCTGGGAAATCAGGGCCAACGTATTCTTGAATCCTGCCAGCCCTTCAACGCCCATCTGCCAGGCCATGCTGTATAAAATATCGCTACGTGGTTCGTTGCAGTGTCGCAGCGCATCGACAATGCTTGGTACGCTATTCATTTGTAACCTGTTATTGCTCAACAGGGTTTCCAGCCAGACGCTGCCCACCACCTCAGGAACGGTAAAGGTATAATGACTAATGGGGCAGCCGCGCGGCCCAAGCTTGATGCCGTAAGCCACGGTTGGAAAACCTTCGGTATCGATATAAGGTTTCGCCCGGTAACCCTCTTCAAATTTAAGAATTTTTATAACTTCACTCATAGACAGCTCCTTTTTACGACTCACCCGTGACCTTGTTAAAAATTGGCTCTGCTACATTGGTGGTTTTCGTTCTGTTATGTATAATGCTGAGAACCCATAACAAAACGTATCGAAACAGGCCATAGCAAAGCGTGTTTGACGAACAATACGGCACGCTATAAATTTTCGTTTATGAAAACAGATTCTCTTGCTACGCGGCTCAATATAGCGATGACAATGGCCGGGATGACGCAGGGTGCTTTAGCTAAAGCATCCGGCGTTTCGCAGCCTACCATCTGGCGCCTGACGAAAGGTCAGGCCGCTGGATCGCGTAAACTGGTCGACATCGCGGCCGCCCTCAACGTTAACGTTGAATGGCTGGCCAAAGGTCAGGGAGAGATGCAGGGGCCTTCAATTAAAGAAGGCTTTATGCAAGCTCCCGCGGCCAGTGACGTGCCTGTCTGGACGTTGGCGGGTAAAACCAGCGAAACCATCGCCACGCCTAACGGCGTCCGCGCCAAAAAAACCTGGCGAGCCTATTTAATCGATCGAAACAGCGGTTGCGCCGAGGCCACAGCGGGCAGTATCGTCATTGTCGATACGGATATTCAGCCCGAATCCGGCGACCTGGTCATCGCTCGCGTAAACGAGCGCATCAGCGTCTATCGTTATCTCGAAGGCCCATCTAACGGCTTTTTAACCGTGGACGATCCACGTTTACCAGCAGTCGAACTCTCTCCCTCCGCCGAACTCATCGGCGTCGCTATCTTTTTAATCCGTGATTTGCGCCGGTAAGCCGCCACATCTTCATCCGGTAAGGTGAACTCGCAGTACTGCCCACCGGCGACACGATATAAGACATAAATCATGGCGAACCTCTTCAGCTACTCAGCCCGTCAGTTATCCAACTCCCCATCGACGCCGAGGCGCCGCTCCGTGGGTTAACTATGCTTCAACACGCCCCTGAAGCATGAATGCGGCTTATTAGTTCGCTGACGAGGCGGTTAACATATTCACCACAATCCATAACTTTTGTTATTAAAAATACTATTAGGTATTAATAAACTGTCAAGTTTGTTTACTGAAAAAATCAGTAGCAAAATCGCTGTTTCCGATAACTAAACGTAGGATCAACGATGCCTGACGATGGGCAGGAGGAGAGCTAACTTTCTGACAGCTAATCATTTTTTCTTACGAAATGGTTAAGCAAGCTTAACGGTAACCAGTTGCTTCAAAGCAGCAATTTTTTTTCAGCGGGAACGAAAAAAATTTTCTCGCTACAGCCAGCGCTGGTACGGAAAGGTCATAAATTCCTTACATATCAATAAAATAATCAAAACATACATTTCTCCTGTTCTGGAGCTTTTCATTGATTGAAAAATGAACAAATTTTGTGGCAGAGCGTTGTTTCTTTTTATTAGCTATTAATCAATAAGTTACAAAAAAAAGGCATCATCGCGTAGCATTACCGCCCGGCTTGATAAAGCAGGGCTTATGTTGTTAGTAAAGGTTATCAATGCTGTAACATTAAATGCTTATCTTTCGTCAGGCTTGCTACTGAGTTGTTTTATTGATGAATCAAAACGTATTAACATTAATAGCTAACGGATGCATTAAGCATCCATAGAACGCTCCCCAATGAAAGCGTCAGGAAATTACAGGGGATAAAACGGCATTCAAAATGGTTGAAGGCTTAAGGAAGGTAAGAGGTGCTTTAACGCTGTGCAACGAAGAGATGATAAAGAAAAGGCAATACGCACGTTTCGACGGCACGCATTAGCGATCGGGGAAATAAGTAACACGCATTTGGTGTTATCTGATACCGAGAAAGAGAGGTGTGTTACGCCGACTGACTGGTCGGCGTAATTTCATCTGGCCGGTTTAGCATCGCGCCGGTTTGCGTTATGCGTTATGCGTTATGCGTTATGCGTTATGCGCCGGCCAGCGCATCATAAGCCTGTTGCAGGCTATCAACGTTAAGCGCGGCATAATCATTCTCTTTTGGCTGCGCTATCTGACGCAATAACACGTTTTGATGTGTATATTTTTTTGCCTGTTGATTAACCGCCGTGGCAGCAAAACTCTCTCGTAATGCTTCATTTTCTCTGATGGAATAGAGCATAAACGGCGCCTCGCTTTTTACCGGCTTACAGCCGACGAACCAGTTGGCCTCACGGTAAAGCAACTTACACTGCGCGCTGAAAACACTCATCGACAAACCACTCTCGATCTCGCTGCGCGCGACGGTGGCCCAGCCTGGCGGCACTATTTTTTCTGCCTTATTATCAGGATCTTTGACAAAAGTCACACCCTCTTTTTCTTTACATCCTGTCAGGGTCAGTACCAGTACGGCAACTGCTGCTCCTGTTAGCCTGTTTTTCATTTTTGTACATCCCGCACTTTTCATTTATCTACTGCTTTACCGCTATCGTCTTAAGGAAAGGTGAAGATTATATAATGATATTGCGCTATATACTAAGAATAATCTTAACAAAATAAGGACTAACCGAAACAGGTCAACGACACAGGATCGGCAGAGTCAAGGATGCGATGGACCAGACGAGGCGATGCGTCTTTGATGGGAAAGGCTTCATCCCAGCCAGGGCGCGATCGGTACCAGATGCTCTTGCAGCGAATATCCTTAGATACGTTCTTATGACAGATATAGTTTTCATCGTATCTGTCCTTAAACCCTAAACGCGCGGTTGCGGAGCGGGAGTCGCCCTTGCCGGGCGCGCAGCTGCGCCCTGCCGATATCTTTTTTACACGCATATTTCAGACAAAAAAAACCCCAACAAAGTGCTGGGGTTTGGTACTTGCAAACATCACGTCTGAGGAACGGCGTGCTGCGCGGCAAAAACTGTCTGGGTTCAGGCGACCCGAACGCTGTTCATCTGCATAATGCTTTTCATCGCCTCAACCATATCGCCATCAACGCACTGACGGCTGAACTCATCGGTTTCCACATCTGAACTCATTGAAACGCCCGCTTTCCGGTAACGCATCGGAGAAGAAACCTGGCGGCTGGCGGAGCTGTGCAGCTCACAAATCCCGGCGTCGAGAAACTTTTGCAGGTTGCTCAACCTGACGCCAGCACCGGCCATAATAATTGGACCCTCGCTGAACTCGTTAAGTTCCTTTAATAATGCAATTCCGCTTTCGGCGCTCTGCTGCTGCCCTGATGTCAGAATGCGCGCAACGCCCAAATCGGTCAATATTTCCATTGCACGTTTCGGACTGTGACAAAGATCAAATGCGCGATGAAAAGTTACCGCCATATCGCCGCACAGCGGCATGATTTCCCGCATCTTGCTGATATCTATATGCGCATCTTCGTCCAGCATGCCAAACACCACGCCCGGAAAGCCCATTTCGCGGATCAGCGCCACATCCGATTTTATCGCGGCAAATTCGCGCGAGCTGTAACAAAAATCGCCGCCGCGCGGACGTACAATGGGATGAACAGGTATATGAAGATGTGAGCGCGCCGCCTGCAACATGCCGGCAGAGGGCGTCAGGCCACCTTCTTTCGGCGCCGCGCAAAGCTCAATACGGTCAGCACCCGCCTCCTGTGCGGTCACCGCACAATCTATTCCGTAGCAGCAGACTTCCAGTTTTACCATTTCATCCTCCTGTTTAATGACTGCTGGCTGGTTTTCTGATTCTCGATTAGGCTCAGTTTGCAGGGCAGTATAATGGGAAGGTTAATGATGGCATTCAATTTTGACCAATGGATAGACCGGCATCACAGCGATAGCCTGAAATGGCGAAAATATCGCGATCGCGACGTTTTACCACTGTGGGTGGCGGATACCGATTTTCGCTCGCCGCCTGCGGTTATCGACGCGCTGCATCAGCGCGTCGAACATGGGGTATTCGGTTACGGTGCCGAGCCTGATGAGCTGTTTGCCGTAGTAAAAGCGCGTCTGGCCGAGCGCTACCAGTGGCGGATTGAGAAGGAGTGGCTGGTTCTGCTGCCGGGCGTGGTCGCCGGACTTAATCTTGCGGTACGCGCCTTTACCGCGCCAGGCGAAGGCACCCTCGCCCCCACGCCCATCTACCCGCCGTTCCGACTGGCAGCGAAATGGGCGCAACGCGATCAGCTCAATCTGCAAATGCGCCAGGAAAATCATCGATGGGTTATGGATTTAATGGCGGCGGAGATGCAGCTGAAGGGCAATGAAAAGTTGCTAATGCTGTGCAATCCGCATAATCCCGGCGGCACGGTATATCGGCGTGATGAGCTGGACGCGCAGCTGCGTTTCGCGCAGCGCCACAATTTGATCGTTTGCTCTGATGAAATCCACAGCGAGCTGATCCTGGAACCGGGCCTGAGACATATTCCTTTCGCGACGCTAAGCGAAGACGCCGCACAGCGTTCGGTTACGCTAATCTCGCCGTCGAAAACGTTCAATATCGCCGGTCTGGGCGCTTCGCTGGCAGTGATTCCGAATGACGCGTTGCGACAACGGTTCAATGAGGCGCGGCGCGGCATCGTGCCGCAGGTAGATATTCTGGCGCTGACCGCCGCGACGGCGGCCTGGCGCGACGGTCAGCCCTGGCTGGATGCGCAGCTGGACTATCTGCGCAGCAACCGTGACTGGCGGTGTCAACAGATCAACGCCCTGCCCGGACTCAGCGTGACGCCGCCAGAAGCGACCTATCTGGCATGGGTGGCCGCACGTCTGCCCGGCGTCGCCAGCCCCGCCTCTTGGTTCGAGCAACATGGGTTGGGCTTTTCGCCCGGACGGGATTTTGGCGACGACGGCTTTGTACGTTTCAATTTCGGCTGTACGCGCGCCACGCTGGAAGAGGCCGTGGCGCGGATGAAACAGGCGATTGCCGCAGCTTAACTGTCCTGCTCGCTGGCAACGATCTCTTTTAAACTCCAGGGATGGAATTTAATGGTGATCTGGCCGTCGGTCACTGCCAGAGTCGGGTTAGGCAGACGCTCTTTTTCTCCCTGGGGCGAGCTGGTTTTAAATGAGATGCCAGGCTGCAACAGGCCATTGTCGGACAACAGCGCCATCGCACGGGCGCCCAACGTCTCCGGGTCGCCGCGCAGTACAATCTCAACATGCTCCCAGCCTTCATGGCGATAAAGCTTATTGCCCGGCCAGGGCAGCTCCACCACGTTGATGCGCCACGGCCCTACCGGTAACGGCTCCGTCAGTTCAAATAAACAAATGGGTCGACCATTAATCAAATTTTCTGAGAAAAGGTGTCCAACCTGCATCAATCCTTGCTTCCAACGCTCCGCCGTCGTGATTTGATGACAGCGCACCGAAATATGGTCAGCCTCAAGATTTTCCAGTGTTAACCCCAGCTTTTCCGCCAGGTTTGTTAGCTGTTGTTCAAAACGCGGCAGGTCATTTGCAAGATCGGACAACGCTTCCAGATTATTCCTGAATGGCACAATTACCCCTCATTTTTATTAAGTCACACTAACCATTGCTCGCTTTTTGAGCACACGTACAAGACCAGTTATAGTTATAAAAATAGTCTTTAAGTTTAAGATTATTGATAAATTGACGGAATTTATCGTATTAAAGTCCAGTTTAGCACGGTACAGAGCCAAAAAATATTTTATAAAAGCATCATTAACCTTATGTTTTTAATTACGTTTGAACGAGGTTTAAGGTAATTCCTAATTGGGCGGTGTCGCAATTGCGGCTACTAAGGCTTTCTTATAGATTTACCCGAACCATCACACAAGGAATGGCTATATGTTTAAACTCATTATTATTGCAGTTCTGATCGCGCTGATGGGGTTTGCTATCTCCCGCCACTGGAAAGTGCGCAATGAAAAAACGGTAAGCAACCCGTATCGTCACCTCAGACGTCGCTAACCTTTTTTCCCGTTGGCGGAAACATACACAGCCGTGTTTCCGCCCGCAAGGGCTACTGACGCCTCCTTTCAAATCAAGTATACTTCCCCCCTTCTTTTTTCCGCGACGCCATTTTACAGCATCCTGCCAGGCTGTCTGGCGCCGCGATGATAATGCCCGTACCGCAACGCGGCGGGCAATGCAGACAGGTGAAGGTAACTCGGTGAATATTCAGGCTCTCCTTTCCGAAAAAGTTAGTCAGGCGATGATCGCCGTCGGCGCGCCGGCAGATTGCGAACCTATGGTTCGTCAGTCGGCGCGCGTGCAGTTTGGCGATTACCAGGCCAACGGCATCATGGCGGTGGCGAAAAAACTGGGCCAGCAACCGCGCCAGCTGGCCGAGCAGGTTGTGCAGCATCTTGCGCTGGACGGCATCGCCAGCAAAGTCGACATCGCCGGACCGGGCTTCATTAACATTTTCCTCGCGCCTGAGTTCCTGGCGCAGCAGGCGGAAGCGGCGCTGGCGTCGCCGCGCCTGAACGTTGCGCCGGTGCAGGCGCAAACCATCGTTATCGACTACTCCGCGCCAAACGTGGCGAAGGAAATGCATGTAGGCCATGTGCGCTCGACAATCATCGGCGATGCGGCGGCCCGCACCCTTGAATTTCTCGGTCATAAAGTGATCCGCGCCAACCACGTTGGCGACTGGGGCACGCAGTTCGGCATGCTGATCGCCTATCTGGAAAAGCAGCAGCGCGAACATCATGAAGCGATCGCGCTTTCCGATCTGGAAGCGTTCTATCGCGAAGCGAAGAAGACCTATGACGAAGATGAAGCGTTCGCCGAGCGCGCACGCGGCTACGTGGTAAAACTGCAGGGCGGCGACGAATATTGCCGCGCCATGTGGAAAAAGCTGGTCGATATCACTATGACGCAGAACCAGACGGTTTACGATCGTCTGAACGTGACGCTGACGCGCAACGACGTGATGGGTGAAAGCCTGTACAACGATATGCTGCCGGGCATCGTCGCCGATCTGAAAGCCAAAGGGCTGGCGGTGGAAAGCGAAGGCGCCACCGTGGTTTTCCTTGACGAATTTAAAAATAAAGAAGGCGAGCCGATGGGCGTCATCATCCAGAAGAAGGATGGCGGCTACCTCTACACCACGACGGATATCGCCTGTGCGAAATATCGTTATGAGCAGCTGCACGCCGATCGCGTGCTGTACTACATCGACTCCCGTCAGCATCAGCACCTGATGCAGGCCTGGACCATCGTGCGTAAAGCAGGCTACGTGCCGGAATCGGTGCCGCTGGAACACCATATGTTCGGCATGATGCTGGGCAAAGATGGGCGTCCGTTCAAAACCCGCAGCGGCGGTACCATTAAGCTGTCCGATCTGTTGGATGAAGCGGTAGAGCGCGCGACGGCGCTGGTTTCTGAGAAGAACCCGGATATGGATGCGGACGAGCTGCGCAAGCTGGCGAATATCGTCGGTATCGGCGCGGTGAAATATGCCGATCTGTCAAAGAGCCGCACCACCGATTACATTTTCGACTGGGACAATATGCTGGCCTTTGAAGGCAATACCGCGCCTTATATGCAGTACGCCTATACTCGCGTGCTGTCGGTGTTCCGTAAAGCGGGCATCGATGAGAATGCGGTGCTGGAAGGTCAGATTCAGCTCAGTGACGAGCGTGAAACCCAGCTGGCGGCGCGCCTGTTGCAGTTTGAAGAGACCATTACGCTGGTGGCGCGCGACGGCACGCCGCATGTGATGTGCGCCTATCTGTACGATCTGGCGGGCCTGTTCTCCGGCTTCTATGAGCACTGCCCGATTCTCTCTGCGGAAGACGAGGCTGTCCGTCAGAGCCGCCTGAAGCTGGCGCTGCTGACCGCGCGCACGCTGAAGCAGGGCCTGGATACGCTGGGCATCGAGACGGTCGAGCGCATGTAATTTTTACGCTTTGCCGCGCTGATTTCGCGGCGAGACTGACTGAATAAATCCACGCTCCGGCGTGGATTTTTTATTGGCGATTTGGCGCGGCGGGAGATTGCTGGCGGCGCTTGCCCTGGGTAGGTCAGCGGCGAAACTCGGCGTTGGCATCAGCGCAGCGTTGGGTAGGTCGGCGGCGAAACTCGGTGTTGACGCAAGCCCAGCGCAGCGTTGGGTGGGTCGGCGGCGAAACTCGGTGTTGACGCAAGCCCAGCGCAGCCAGCGGCGGACAGGCCGCTCCGTAAAGACGCCATGAATCCATCCCTGGAGGCTCTGCCGCGTCATCCCTGACGCGGAAGCTTTACTACGCAGCCTGTCCGCCTCGGCTTCAGCATCTGATGAAATTTGCCGCCGCTTTTCGGCATTGATATCGCTTTGATTTTTCTCCAGGCGCCATGTGACTAAAAGGCACAGAACAATGGCAATTAAAAGGTAATGTTCCGGTAGCGCAAATCTCAAGGGAGCGAGAGGAACTGGCCGATGAGGCGGGCCTCCCGCGCCAGGGAAGGCGCGGGCGGAGGCCCCAGGGATGAGTTTATGCCGTCCCGCCGAACGGCCAGTTCCTCTTGCGACCGGCACGAAGTTGGTTTTCAACCAGCATCCCCGATATCTCTCAGCCCAACAAAATAAACCACAGGTAAGGTTCCGGCAGCGCAAATCTCAGGGGAGTAAGGGGAACTAGCCGATGAGGCGGGCCTCCCGCGCCAGGGAAGGCGCGGGCGGAGGTCCCAGGGATGGGTTTATACCGTCCCGCCGAACGGCCAGTTCCTCTTGCGACCGGCACGAAGCCGGTTTTCAATCAGCAAGACCGGCAGCAAACTGCCCTACTGGTAATTCACCATCACCTGATTGCTGAGTACGCGCAGCACCGGAAACAGCCTCCCCTGCCCAGGCACGCTATAAATAAAGCGCAGCGTATCGCCGGCAGGCACATTCGTCAGGCCGCGCGTGGCGCCGCTGGCGCCTTCGATCGGCGTACAGCGCGTGCTGGAACAGAGCTTCACCTGCATCCCCGCAGGCTGCGGGCCCGTCAGCTCAAAACGCCAGTAGATAATCGTCATCACGCCGGATACCGGCCCTGGCGGCGTAATCGCCGCCGATGAGGCCTCGACGCCGCGGTTGCTCAGACTCGCGCCGACGGCGCTCCCCTGCCACGCCCCGCCCGCCGCCTGCGCGGCTAACGGCAGCAGCAGCGCTAAAGACAACAGCGCATATTTCATCAGTGGCCTCCAATGGTCGCCGTCATACGGATATGACGGTTATCGGTCAGCTCCATATTGGAAAGCACCGCCAGCTGCGGCAAATTGCGGCGCAGGAAACGCGCCAGCAGCGCCCGCAGCGGATGATTCACCAACAGCACCGGCGGCGCGCCCAGCATCTCCTGATTTTGCAGCGCGCGCTGCGTCTGATCCAGCAGACGATCCGCCAGGCCCGGCTCCAGACCGCCGCCGCCCTGCAACGCCTGCAACAACAGACGTTCCAGCGTCGCATCCAGACCAATCACCTGCACTTCTCCATTGCCAGGGAACCACTGCTGCGTAATCGCGCGACCCAGCGCCACACGCACTACCGTCGTCAGCTCGTGCGGATCGCTCTGCACCGGCGCATGCTCCGCCAGCGTCTCGATAATGGTACGCATATCACGGATCGACACGCGCTCCGCCAGCAGATTTTGCAGCACCTTATGCAGCGTCGTCAGCGACACCACGCCCGGCACCAGATCTTCCGTCAGCTTCGGCATCTCCTGGCTCACGCGATCCAGCAACTGCTGCGCCTCCTGACGACCAAACAGCTCGCTGGCGTACTGGCCGATCAGATGGTTCAGGTGCGTCGCCACCACGGTGCTCGCTTCCACCACGGTAAAGCCCTGAATCTGCGCCTGCTCTTTCAGCGCGCTGTCGATCCAGATGGCGGCAAGACCAAATGCGGGATCGACCGTCTGTTCGCCGGGCAAGGTGCCGGCGGCGGTGCCAGGGTTGATCGCCATCCAGCGGCCCGGATAAGCGTCGCCGCTGCCAATCTCGACCCCTTTCATCAGAATGCGGTAGCGCGCCGCAGGCATATCCATATTGTCGCGGATATGCACCACCGGCGGCAGAAAGCCCATCTCCTGCGCGAACTTCTTACGAATACTGCGGATACGGCCCAGCAGCTCGCCGTCCTGCGTGCTGTCCACCATCGGGATCAGGCGGTAGCCCACTTCCATACCCAGCGAATCTTCCAGCTGCACGTCGCCCCCGGTCGCTTCCACTGTCGCCGCCGTCTCCTGCGCACGCGGGATCGCCTGCTGCGCAGCCGCCTTCGGCTTCATCTCACGACCGCGCTGCCACCAAGCCAGGCCCAGCAGCGCGGCGGTAAACAGCAGGAACACCAGGTTCGGCATCCCCGGCACCAGGCCCAACAGCCCCAGCACGCCAGCGCTCAGCATCATCACACGCGGGTTGCTGAACAGCTGGGTCACCATCTGCTCGCCCACATCCTGATCGGTGCTGACGCGCGTGACGATAACGCCCGCCGCGGTGGAAATCACCAGCGCCGGGATCTGCGCCACCAGGCCGTCGCCGATGGTCAGCAGCGTATAGCTTTCCGCCGCCGCGCCGAACGGCATGCCGTGCTGCACCACGCCCACCAGCAGGCCGCCCACGACGTTGATAATCATAATCATGATGCCAGCGATGGCGTCGCCGCGCACAAACTTACTGGCACCGTCCATTGAGCCGTAGAAATCCGCTTCCTGCGTGACTTCGGAGCGACGTTTCTTCGCTTCCTCTTCGCCGATCAGACCGGCGTTGAGATCGGCATCGATCGCCATCTGCTTGCCGGGCATCCCGTCAAGCACGAAACGCGCCCCCACTTCCGCGATACGCCCGGCACCCTTGGTGATCACCATAAAGTTAATGATGATCAGGATAATAAACACCACGATACCGATGGCGAAGTTGCCGCCGACCAGGAAGTGGCCGAACGCTTCCACCACCTGTCCCGCCGCCGCCGCGCCGGTATGCCCTTCCAGCAAAATCACGCGCGTCGAGGCAACGTTCAGCGCCAGACGCAGCAGCGTCGAGAACAGCAGAATGGTCGGGAACGCGGCGAACTCCAGCGTGCGCTGGGTGAACATCGCCACCAGCAGCACCCTGATCGACCGCGCGACGTTAAAGGAAAACAGCAGCTCGAGGATAAAGGGCGGCAGCGGCAGCACCATCATCGACAGGATCAAAAGAATCAGCAGCGGGCCAGCCAGCACCTTCATCTGCGTATCTTTCATGTTACCCGGTAAGCGAAATAAAGCGGCCAGATTAGCCATCAGCTCTTGTCTCTCCTGCAAAGTCCAGTTCAGCCGGTACCGGCAAGCGTTCAGGTCTCTTCGGTATCAGCCCGCCCTCGCGCTTCCAGCGTCGGAGCTGCCATACCCAGGCCAGCACTTCCGCCACCGCCGCATAGAGCGCGCCCGGAATGTGCTGTCCTATTTCACTGTGACGATAAAGGGCGCGCGCCAGCGGCGGCGCCTCCAGAATCGGCACGCGATGTTCTTTACCCAGCTCACGAATGCGCAGCGCCACGTCACCGGCGCCTTTCGCCAATACCTTCGGCGCGCTCATTCTCTTCTCGTCATACTGCAACGCCACCGAATAGTGCGTCGGGTTGGTGACGATCACGTCCGCCTTCGGCACATCGGCCATCATGCGGCGGCGAGCGGCGGCGCGCATCGCCTGACGGATGCGCCCTTTCACATGCGGGTCGCCTTCCATCTCTTTATGTTCGTCACGGATCTCCTGACGCGTCATACGCAGCTTTTTGAAATAGCTGAACAGCTGCCAGAACACGTCGAAGCCCACCATCGGCACCAGGCCCAGCACCACCAAAAAGCAACAGGCGGCGATCATATTCATGCCGTGTGCCAGGGCCTTCCAGGGCGATTCGGTAATCAGATGCAGCATATCGGGCCAGCGGCTCCAGACATACCAGCCCGCCACCGAACCGACCAGCACCGCCTTCAGCACCGCTTTCAGCAGCTCGGCCGCCGTCTGGGCGGAAAACATGCGCTTCAGTCCGCTCAGCGGGTTCAGCTTACTGAAGCTTGGGGAAAGGGATTTGCCGCTCAGCACGATGCCGCCCAGCAGCATCGGCGAGGCGATGGCGACCAACACCAGGCCCGCCAGCAGGGGCAGCAGCGCCGACACGGCCTGCCCCAGCAGACGGCTGGTATGGCGAACAATCTGACCGGGATCGTTAATTAAACGGTGATCGAAGCTAAAGCCGGACGCGACCATTTCGGCCAGCTGTCGGGCCATCGATTCGCCGCCCATCCACAGCACCATCAGCCCCGTCACCAACATCAGCAGGGAGGTCAGCTCGCGGGAACGCGGGATCTGCCCCTCTTTACGCGCTTTTTCAAGTCGGTGGGGGGTGGGGGATTCTGTTTTTTCCTCGTCGCTATCGCTACCTTCAGCCACGTTGATAACCTGCGCCAGAATGGGGATTGCGCATAGGTTGCCAAACTTGAGCCGTTTTAATGGGACGAGTAACAGGGTTAAACAGGGGTTATTTCAGGGAATGGATAAGGCAGGCTGACGCGACGCCAGCCTGTTTGAATAAAATCGGGGCGCCGCCGTCCCATAATGCGGACGGCGGCGACCTTTCAGAAGCCCAGGCTGTCGAGCAGATCGTCAACCTGATCCTGGTTCGCCACGACGCCAGGGGCGGCGGCGTTAATCTGCGGACCGTTCAGCAGGCTGTTCTCTTCCCGCTTCTGACGCGCGTTCGCTTCCGGCATGTTCTCCAGCAGCACCATCAACAGCTGACGCTCAATCTCCTGAATCACATCCATCATGCGCTTGATCACCTGACCGGTAAGATCCTGGAAATCCTGCGCCATCATGATGTCGAGCAGCTGTGCGTTGGTAAAGGACGTGTGTTCCGGCACGGCGGCCAGATATTCGCGCGTATCCGAAACCAGTACACGGGCGTCCGCCAGCTCGATGGGGTCTTCAAACCAGGCGTCCCAGCGCGTTTTCAGATCTTTAGCACCGCTCTCCAGCGCGTCCTGACGCGGCTGTGAAGCTTCTACGCAGTTCAGCGCGCGCTCAGCGGCCTGAGCGGTCATCTGTACCACATAGTCGAGACGGTCGCGGGCGTCAGGAATCGCTTCCGCCGCTTCCGCAATCGCCTGATCCAGTCCCAGCTCGCGCAGGCTGTCACGCAGCATGCGCGTCAGGGAGCCGATGCGAGAAATAATATCTTGCGCCGAAGCCGCATCTGTCGCTGGTTTCGTAAGTTCGCTCATCACGTCTCCTTACATACCTAATTTTTCGAAGATCTTACCTAACTTCTCTTCCAGGGTCGCTGCGGTAAAAGGTTTGACGACATAGCCGCTGGCGCCAGCCTGAGCTGCGGCAATGATGTTCTCTTTTTTCGCTTCGGCGGTCACCATCAGCACCGGCAGCTTGCCCAGGGTGGCGTCGGCGCGAATGGTCTGCAGCAGCTGCAGGCCATCCATGTTCGGCATGTTCCAGTCGGAAATGACGAAATCGAAACCGCCCGCGCGCAGCTTGGCCAGCGCATCGACGCCGTCCTCAGCTGCTTCCACGTTGTTG
>ERZ1023456.88-NODE-88-length-18024-cov-4.296010_pt1 | contig 18024 bp, 18 predicted proteins | sample MGYA00380526_ERZ1023456 | MGnify/ENA primary metagenome ERZ1023456 (study PRJEB33173, sample SAMEA4830298) | metagenome | study: EMG produced TPA metagenomics assembly of the PRJEB25223 data set...
ATGCTACCCTAAATCCGCAAGGTGGCAGCATCACCGTTGCGGGCTTAGGGATGGGTAGGCTAAATGCGATAAGTAACATTAATAATTCATTGAATTACAGTAAGTTTCCAGCTTTAGAATCTCCCTATCTAAAGGGGTTTACAACAGAGTCTGGAACGTTACTGAATGCTGAACATGCAGTGGTAGATTTCAAAAAACTATCAGCGTATGCATTAAATCCAGATCATTCCATTGGTGGCAATAAAGCAAGGCTATTTGAGTCTGTATTAGGTTATAACTTATCGAATATAGATGAGCTGGTTTACAAGGTCAGGCAGGGAATACTAAATAATTCTGCTGCAGTCCTGTTACATGATAATCATGGACAGCGAATGTCTGTAGATATGCCAATTGTTGGGATCAATGGAAAGACGGCAACGATTCGGACAGGGTGGATATATGAGACTGAAGCCCTTGTACCGCGAATGACAACTATTTATGTAAAACCGCAGGATAACAAATGAAATTATCGCCTTTTGATGTTGTATTCCTTAAGGAAAACTTGCCTGAAGCAGGATTAATTAAGGGGCAGTCGGGGGTAATTTTAGATGTATATAATTCGCCCACACTGGCTTATGAAGTAGAGTTTTGTGATAACGATGGCAAAACTCTCTTGTGTCTGGCTTTATCACCGGAGCAGTTAAGTCAGAGCCTGAATTAACAGTTGTGTAATTACAAGTGTTCCCTGCGCCAGCGGGGATAAACCGCAGCGTCAGGTGTTCCTGCCACTTCGTCATGAGTGTTCCCGAAGATAAACCGCTGGCGAGAATCGGTCATATGCGCCTCACCGAGTGTTCCCTGGGTAAGCAGGGATAAACCGGTAACAAAATCAGGCTATACTGCCCTTCACTCCATTAACAAGGATGCGAAAATGAAACATCTTCAGGTCGCTGTTGGCATCATTCGCAATGCACAGCAGGAAATATTTCTGACGCGCCGTCCGGCCGACTCCCATATGGCGAATATGTGGGAGTTTCCGGGCGGGAAAATCGAAGTAGGCGAAACGCCGGAGCAGGCGCTGAAGCGCGAGCTGCTGGAAGAGACCGGCATTGTGGTGATAGCGGCGACCGCATTTGGCAATGCCGATCACACCTATGAAGATCTGCGCGTGACGCTGCACTTTTTTATGGTGGAGCAGTGGCAGGGCGAGCCTTGGGGGAAAGAAGGCCAGCCGCAGCGCTGGGTGCCTCAGCGCGAGCTGGTCGCCGATGAGTTTCCACCGGCGAACCACAAGCTGGTGGCGCGCCTGCTGGCGGAAGCGCGCCCGTAATTCAGGACTGAATTTCCGTCCAGGTGTCAGTGACGCTGGATGTCTTCCTCACTCCAGTCATCGCTGTCGGTGAGATCGTTGCTGCTGGGGATACGTTTTTCCTCAGCGGCCCACTCTCCCAGATCGATTAGCTGGCAGCGCTTACTGCAAAACGGACGAAACGGACTCTCTTCTCCCCAGATGACCGTTCTGCCGCAGGTCGGACAGGCGACTTTCGTGACATCTTTACTCATATAACCCCTCTAACAACAGGCCAGCTCGAAATCGAGACGTGCCGGCACTTCACCACGCTCGCTGTCAAGCGGCAGAAAACGGATCGCGTAACGGGTTTTATGGCCCGATACCTGCGGATAAAGATTGTCCTCCAGCGTCAGTTGCAGACGCAGCAGGTCAGCGCCCTCGGCGTTATCCTGATAAAAACCGTTCAGGCTGGTCTGATGGCGGAAAACGCCGGACTGACGGATCAGTTCCAGAATCATAAACAGCGCCTGACGCAGCGGATCGAGCGAGCCCATCCAGCTGGCGACCTGCGCATCGCGCAGCGGCTGATCGAGATGCAGCCAGACATGCAGCGTCGGCAAATCGAAACTGCAACAGCCGCCGGGAATGCTCAGGCGCTGACGCACCAGCGCAATCAGGCGATCTTCGCGCAGCGACTGGCCAATGCGCGGCGCCGCCATCAGTTCCCCGGCGCGGCTTTTCAGCTGTCGACGCAGCGCTTCCACCCGTTCGGTATCCACGCCGGGCACGTCGCACCAGGCCAGCAGTTTTTGCTGCTGACGCTCCAGCTCTTTCCGCATCTCAGTGCGCAGCTCGCCGCGCTCAAACACATCCAGCAGCTCGCTGATATTGCGGAAAAAGGTCAGGGCGGTCAGGTAATCGGTAATATTGGCACAAGCCTGAAGCTGTTGCAGCAGAAACTCAATCCTCAGCCAGGTGCGCATTTTTTCATTTAACGGATGCTCGAAAAGAACGATTTTGCTCATGCTGTTAATCCTGTTTTGTCGCTCTGGCCAGCGCCAGATAGCGCTGATGCAGTTCGGCGACCAGCGGCGCCACTTCTTCAGGACGCCCGCTGTTTTCAATAATGTCATCCGCCACGGCCAGACGCGCTTCGCGTGTAGCCTGAGCGGCAATAATTTTTTCGGCCTGTTCGCGCGTGACGCGATCGCGGGCGATGGTGCGCGTAATCTGAACCGCAGGAGCGACATCCACCACCAGCACCCGATCGGCCAGTTTTTCCAGACGATTTTCCACCAGCAGCGGCACTACCCATAAGCACCAGGGGGAACGGGCCGCCATAATTTGCCGCCGTGTCTCTGCATGGATCAGCGGATGCAGCAGTTGATTGAGCCAGGTTTTTTCCGCTGGCGCGTTGAATATCGTCTGGCGCAATGCAGCGCGATTCAGCGAGCCGTCCGCCAGAAGAACAGAAGGGCCAAAGTGCGCCGCTATCTCCGCCAACGCGGGTTGTCCAGGCTCCACCACCTGACGCGCAATCACGTCGGCATCAATAATATCCACGCCATGCTGTGCGAAGGCCTGGGCGACGGTGCTTTTTCCACTGCCGATCCCGCCGGTCAGCGCAACGGTGTAAGGCATCTTTATCGGTTCCTGCTTCGCCTGTAAACGCCGGTTAGCCTGAGATTAACGCGCACTGTGATCGGTAAATTTTGCAATAGCGATCACATCGCTTCTCTTCAGGTAAATTTACGGGATTGTAGCGTAAATAAAGGCAATTTCGCAGTCTTGTACGTGCGTTTTTAGCGCGTATGATAGCGTCACTGGAGCTGGCTGCAGCCCCCGATCGTCAGATCGTCGCCATTAACCAGGAAAGCTGTCATGCGTATTGAAGAAGATTTAAAACTGGGTTTCAAAGATGTTTTAATCCGCCCGAAACGTTCTACCTTAAAAAGCCGTTCACAGGTAGAACTGAGCCGTCAGTTTACTTTCAAACACTCCGGCATCGCCTGGTCTGGCGTTCCGATCATCGCCGCCAATATGGATACCGTAGGTACCTTCCGCATGGCTGAAGCGCTGGCCAGCTTCGATATCCTTACTGCGGTGCACAAGCATTACAGCGTTGACGAATGGCGCGCATTTGTCCAGCGCGTGCCGGAGCAGGTGCTGCAACATGTGATGGTCTCCACCGGCACTTCCGACGCCGACTTCGACAAGCTGAAAGCGGTGCTGGCGCTGTCGCCTGCGCTGAATTTTATCTGTATCGACGTAGCGAATGGCTACTCCGAGCATTTCGTTGAATTCCTGCAGCGGGCGCGTGAAGCCTGCCCGGATAAAACGATCTGTGCGGGCAACGTCGTGACCGGCGAGATGGTCGAAGAGCTGATCCTCTCCGGCGCGGATATCGTCAAGGTGGGTATCGGTCCCGGTTCGGTTTGCACCACGCGCGTAAAGACCGGGGTAGGTTATCCGCAGCTTTCCGCCGTGATTGAGTGCGCCGATGCCGCGCATGGTCTGGGCGGGCAGATCGTTAGCGACGGCGGTTGTTCGGTGCCGGGCGACGTCGCCAAAGCGTTCGGCGGCGGCGCGGATTTCGTTATGCTCGGCGGTATGCTGGCTGCGCACGATGAATGCGAAGGGCATATTGTTGAAGAGAACGGCGAAAAATTCATGCTGTTTTACGGCATGAGTTCCGAATCCGCCATGAAACGTCACGTGGGCGGCGTTGCGGAATACCGTGCGGCCGAAGGCAAAACGGTTAAGCTGCCGCTGCGCGGCCCGGTTGACGCAACGGCGCGCGATATTCTCGGCGGCCTGCGTTCCGCCTGTACCTATGTCGGCGCGGAACGCCTGAAGGAACTGACCAAGCGCACTACCTTTATTCGCGTAGCGGAGCAGGAAAACCGCGTTTTTAACCGCTAATTCATTACCTCGCCCAGGCTGAAGATGGGCAGATACATGGCGACCACCAGCGTACCGACAATGGCGCCGGTAATCAGCATCATTACCGGTTCCAGCGTGGTCGCCAGCGTATCAGCCAGCTCATGCGTCTGGCTTTCATGCCACTGCGCCAGACGGGCCAGCAAATCATCCAGCGCGCCTGCTTCTTCCCCTACTTTTATCAGCTGCCGACAGAGCGAAGTGAACAGGGCGCTGTCAGCGATCGCCTGATGCAGCGGCGTTCCTTCCGCAATCTGCGTCTGCAGCTGCCGTATCGCGTCGCGCCACAGCCGGGGCGTCAGCGTTTGCTCTACCGCCTGGAGCCCCTGCAGCAGCGGCAATCCTGCCTGCTGGGTAAGGGTCAGGATGGCGAATATCTGGCTGAGCAAGCTGCCGCGCCACAGTTTCGAAAGCAACGGTAGCCGCAGCAGGCAACGCTGTTCGTTTCGCTGCCATTCAGGCCGTCGTTTACGCTGATAGCGCCAGAAACCAAGCAGGCCGGCCATGATGAGCGCCAACGGCGCAAACAGCCGTTGCAGTCCCGCCGAGAGCGTCAGTACGGCGGCGGTAAAGGCAGGCAGCGGCGCGTTGAATGCCTGATAGATGGCGACGAACTCCGGCAGCACCAGCAACAGCATACCGCCAGCTACCGTCAGCGCGATCAATAAAATGAACAGCGGATAGCGCAGCGCGGTAACTACCTTTTTCTGTAACCGCATCTGCCGTTCCTGCTGACTGGCCAGTTGAGCGCAGCAGCGATCTAACTGGCCGGTCAACTCGCCGACCTTCATCAGCGCGGCGTAAAGAGGAGGGAAAATACCAGGCCATTTCGCCAGCGCTATGGAAAAAGGTGTTCCCTGTTCAACCTCTTCCTGCAACGCTGCCAGCAGGGCACGCCAGCCGGGATGAGGTTCGCCTTCGCTCAGCAGATGTAACCCGGTAGAGAGCGTCAGGCCAGCCTTCAGCAGCGTCGCCAGCTGATGCATCAGGGCGACTTTCTGACGCGTCTTCCAGTCACGGGCGCGGAAATATTTGCCCGCCTTGCAGGAAAGCGGCATAAGTTGCAGCGCCGCCATTTTCGTCATGACGGCCTGCTCGTTTTCCCCCAGCCAGCATCCTTCCACCAGCTCACCCTGTTGATTCATCGCCTGCCAGCGCCAGAGGCGACAGTTAGCCATGTTCCACGCCTATCACGCGATACACTTCCGCCAGCGATGTATCGCCGCGATCGACCGCATGCAGCCCTTCTACCAGCAGGCTGTTTAGATCCTGCCGCTGCGCCAGCGCATTCAACGTCTCGCTACCGGCGTCCGCGGCGATAGCCGTTTGCAGTTCACTGTTAATCGCCAGCAGCTCAAACAGCGCCAGCCGGCCGTAGTAGCCGGAAAAGCAGTGATCGCAGCCGGTAGCCTGCCAGTTTTGCAGGCTGCCGGACCAGAGATGCGCAGGCAGGTCATCAATTTTTTCCGCCGGCGAGCGGCAGTGCGGGCAAAGGCGACGCACCAACCGTTGCGCAATCACCAGCCGCAGCGCGGAAGCCAGCAGATAACCCGGAATGCCCATCTGTCCGAGGCGCGTTAGCGTCTCGACAGGGGAGTTGGTATGCAGCGTAGAAAGCACCAGATGACCGGTTTGCGCCGCCTTTACCGCGATCTCCGCACTTTCGCTATCGCGAATTTCGCCCAGCATAATCACATCCGGGTCCTGGCGTAGCAGGGCGCGCAGCACGCGTTGAAAATCAAGCCCGGCGCGTGGATTGATCTGCGTTTGATTAACGCCCGCCAGCGGAATTTCCACCGGGTCTTCAACGCTGCACAAATTTTTTCCCGGCTGGTTAAGGTGGCTAAGACCGCTATAGAGCGTATGGGTTTTGCCGCTGCCGGTCGGGCCGGTCACCAGAATCAGCCCCTGCGGCTGGGCCAGCGCGCGGCAAAAACAGGCGAGCGCGGCGGGCTGCATCCCCAGTTGCGCCAGCGTCAACGCCTGCGATGCGCTCTGCAGCAAACGGATCACCGCTTTTTCGCCGTTGTGAACCGGCAGGGTGGCGAGACGGAACGCAATCGCTTCATCCTGCACGCTGACGCTGAATTGCCCATCCTGGGGCAGACGGCGCTCGGCGATATCCAGGTTAGCGAGGATCTTAAGGCGCGCAAGCAGCGGCGCCTGCTGCGTATCGCTGATGCTCTGTAATGGCTGCATTACGCCGTCAATACGCAGCCGCACCCGCATGCCATCCGCGCCTGCGGCCAACGTTCTACCGATATCTGACGCTGACCGGTAAACTGCAACGCCTCCAGCATCAAGGGCGATGGCGCGCCGGCAACCGCCACCGTAATCGTCGCCGCATCTTCTTTGATCAGCAATGCCTGATACTGGCGGCAAATCTCCTGTAGGCGAAGGTTAGCGCTGTTCATGGCTTAACCTCATCGTCATCGAAGCGGAACACCGCACGGCATGCATCCTGCAAGCCAGCGTTAGTGCTGTCACAGCTGCGCTGCCAGTTCATCTGGCCTTCATTGCTTTGCCATTGTGGGGTAAGGGTGACCTTCAGGCCATTCAGACTCTCCTGGCCGGTAAGCGCGATCGCGCCCGCCGTTACGCTGACGGAAGCCACATAGCGCGAACGCTTCGCCGCCGGCACGCCGTTGCTACCTGCGCTACAGTTTGCCGTTGCGCCATGTTCAACCGCACAGAGCTCAACCGCCGTTTTATAAGGCAGCATCGTTTGCAGCATATCGGTCAGGGCGGCCTTCTGCAGGTAGTTCTGGTAAGCGGGTATGCCGATAGCGCTGAGTATCGCCACGATGCCAATCACAATCATCAATTCAATCAGCGTAAAACCTTGTTGTCTCATTTGCACTTCTCCATGTGGGTTACAGACCCGACGTTAGCTAACGGAGCGCAAAGGGACGAGGGGAAGCAAGAGGAACTGGAAAAGCGGCCGTAAAATATTCACCGTGTTGCCGCAGGCGGCAGAAAAGCTGGAAGCGACCTCGCAAAGTTATCTGGCGATATGCAAGAAAACTAAGGGGCGGAGAGAAGGCGGCGAGTCAACGTGCAATGAGGCAGGCGTGGCGCTCAGGGAGCGCCTCCCGTAACCGGCTTAGCGGAAGCGCATGGAGAGATCCAGCGCCCGCACATGCTTGGTCAGCGCCCCTACCGAAATGTAATCAACGCCGGTTTCGGCGAAGCTGCGCAGCGTCTGGTCGGTGACGTTGCCGGAGACTTCCAACAGCGCCCGACCCTGGTTGATGCTGACCGCTTCGCGCATCTGTTCAACGGAGAAGTTATCGAGCATAACGATATCGGCGCCAGCCGCCAGCGCCTGCTCCAGCTCATTCAGCGTTTCGACTTCCACTTCGACCGGCACATCGGGATGCAGCCAGAGCGCCTTTTCCACCGCCAGCTGAATGGAGCCGCTGGCGATAATATGGTTCTCCTTAATGAGAAAGGCGTCCGAGAGTCCGAGGCGATGGTTTTCCCCGCCGCCGCACAGCACGGCGTATTTCAGAGCGGTACGCAGCCCCGGCAGCGTTTTACGCGTATCCAGCAGGCGGGTCTGCGTGCCTTCCAGCAGACTGACGTAGCGGCTGACTTCGCTGGCGACGCCGGAAAGCGTCTGCACGAAGTTGAGCGCGGTGCGTTCAGCGGTGAGCAGCAGACGCGCCGGACCGGAAACTTCAAACAGCGTTTGTCCCGCCTCGATCGCATCGCCATCCGCAACGCGCCAGGTGAGCTGCGCCTGATTCCCCAGCTGAATAAAGACTTCCTCCACCCAGCGTTTACCACAGAAAACACCGGCTTCGCGTGTAATCACCGTCGCCTGCGCCTGCTTATCAGCAGGAAGCAGGCTGGCGGTAATATCGTTTTCAGCGTTGGCCTCGCCGCCGAGATCTTCTCGCAAAGCCAGCGCTACGGCGCCAGGAATATCATCTTCAATGCGTGAAAGCAGAGCCGCGCGTCGGTTTTCAGGGTTGTAACGTCGCTGTGTCATAAAGTTCCCGTCATGTTTTTTTGCGATGCGCTTACTCTATCCTGGCGCGCCGTCAGGCGCCAGTTCAGGGTATAAAGTTTAGTGTGCTAAACAAATTCCGCGTTTTTTCACTGGATAATGCGTGTCGGGAGGGGCTCAGAAGGCGCTATTTAGGCCTGGGAAAGACCCAGTCAGAACGTTTTTGACCCTGAAAAGGGTCGCACAAGGAATGTAAATAGGTCGACTAATTCATGTTAGGCTGTGTAAAAAAACGAACAGGAGATCCCGGCATGGAGTTAAAAGAGGGCTGGTTGACGGACGTGCGCCAGGTGCCTTCACCGCATTTCAATATCCGCCCGGATGAGGAGACGCCCAGCCTGCTGGTGGTGCATAACATCAGCCTGCCGCCCGGCGAGTTCGGCGGCCCCTGGATCGATGCGCTGTTTACCGGCACACTTGATCCGGCCGCCCATCCTTATTTCGCCGATATCGCTCACCTGCGCGTCGCTGCGCACTGTCTGATCCGACGCGACGGCGAAATCGTGCAGTACGTGCCTTTCGATAAGCGCGCCTGGCACGCCGGCCTTTCCTGCTGGCAGGGGAGGGAAAACTGCAATGATTTTTCTATCGGCATTGAGCTGGAAGGCACCGATACGCTCGCCTACACCGATGCGCAGTATCAGGCGTTGCAGGAGATAACGCGCCTGCTGATGCAGCATTATCCGATTACGCCCGCGCGTATAACCGGGCACAGTGATATCGCGCCGGAACGCAAGACCGATCCGGGTCCCGCGTTTGACTGGACGCGCTTTCTGCGCGGTCTGCCGGAGACCGCCAGCTTACATTTACCGGAGCGGAATGCATGACGCTTTTTTCTTTGTTACTGGTTTTAGGTTGGGAACGCCTGTTTAAAATGGGCGAACGCTGGCAGCTCGATCATCGTCTTGAGCCCTTTTTCCGTCAGCGCCGCCATTTTTCCCTCTGGCGCACCGTCGGCATGACGCTGGTGGCAATGCTGCTGGTGCTGGTGATTATCCTCTCGCTGCGCGGTCTGTTCTTCGGCGTGCCTCAGCTACTGTTCTGGATCGTTACGGGGCTGCTTTGTATAGGCGCGGGTTCAATGCGTCTGCATTATCACGCTTATCTGAAGGCCGCCAGCCACGGCGACGCCAACGCCTGCGGCGCAATGGCGGAGGAGCTGACGCTGATCCACGGCATGCCGGTTGAATGCAATCAGCAGGAGACGCTGAAAGAACTGCAAAACGCGCTGTTGTGGATCAACTACCGCTTCTATCTGGCGCCGCTGTTCTGGTTTGTTGTCGGCGGCGCCTGGGGGCCGGTGCTGCTGACCGGCTACGCCTTCCTGCGCGCCTGGCAAAGCTGGCTGGCGAAACACCAGACGCCGCTTGAGCGCGCCCGTTCCGGCATCGACCGCCTCCTGCACTGGGTGGACTGGATTCCGGTTCGTCTGGCAGGCGCGGCTTACGCATTGTTAGGACACGGCGAACGCGCGCTGCCCGCCTGGTTTGCAGCGCTGGGCGATCTGCGCCGCCCGCAGTATCAGGTGCTGACGCAGCTGGCGCAATATTCGCTGGAACGCGATGAGCGTAACGACAGCGTGGAAACGCCACGGATTGCCGTGGCGCTGGCCAAAAAGGTCTCGCTGGTGATTGTGGTGGTGGTGGCGCTACTCACCATTTACGGCACGCTGGTGTAACGTGGTGTCGGCTGGCGGCACGCCGAAGTCCGGCATGCCGTTGGCGTCCCAGCCAATGTTTTTTATGCGCGTATGGCGATTCGGGTCCCACAGCGGATCGCCTTCAATTTCGGTGTAGTTGCGCGCGTGATAGACCAGCAGATCGTTGCCTTCTTCATCGACGGTAAAGCTGTTATGCCCCGGCCCGTACTGGCGGTTTTCCCAGCTGGTGGTGAAGACCGGCCGGGCGGATTTATTCCAGTGGGCGGGCTGCATCGGATCGTCATCCACATCGATCCACAGCAGGCCCAAGCAGTAATTTTCATCCGTCGCGCTGGCGGAATAGCTGACAAACAGGCGGTTGCCGTGACGAATAACGGCCGGGCCTTCGTTAACGCTGAATCCTGCGCACTCCCACTCATATTCAGGACGGCTCAGCATCACCGGCCTGCCTTTCAGCGTCCAGGGATTCTCCAGTTCCGCCAGATAAAGATTGGAGTTGCCGGGGATAGCCGGATCTTTTTGCGCCCACAGATACCACTGCTTGCCCTGATGCTGGAAGGTGGTCGCATCGAGCGAAAAACTGTCGATCGGCGTCTGAATGCGGCCGCGATCCTGCCATTCTCCCGCCAGCGGATCGGCGTCGTCGCAGGTCAGGGCGTACATGCGGTGTTGAAACAGCCCTTCTTTAATCTCCCGGCTCGGCGCCGCCGCAAAGTAGATCACCCATTGACCGTTCACATGGTGGATTTCCGGCGCCCAGATCAGCGCGCTCATCGGGCCGACGTCGGGTTTGCGCCACACCACCACCGTCTCCGCTTCCGCCAGGCCGAGAAGAGTGTCGGCGCAGCGCAGCTCCAGGCGGTCATATTCGGGCACCGAGGCGATAAAGTAGTAGCGATCCTGATGGCGTAAAATAAACGGGTCCGCCCGCTGTTCGATAAATGGATTAGGCCACTGGGTAGTCATGGTGCCGTTCCTTCTGGTTTGATAGCAAAAGTATTGCCGTCGCGCAGCGCGCTCAGCTCACGATAGTTTTCCCGCCGTTTCGCCAGATCCTGCTGGATGGTCTGCATCAGTTGACGGTCGACTTTTAACAGGCGCACCACGCCTGCGGTAATCAGGTAGCCGATGCCGGGGATCACGGTAAACAGCAGCATAATGCCGTTGATGGCGCTGGCGTCCTGCTGTTTCGCGCCGGCATCGTAGCCGTAGAAAGAGAGCAGGAAGCCGACCATCGCCCCGGCCACCGCCAGGCCGACCTTCAGGAAGAACAGGTTGCCGGAGAAGCTGATGCCGGTGATACGCTTGCCGGTCTTCCATTCGCCGTAATCATCCACGTCCGCCATCAACGACCAGTGCAGCGGGGAGGGGATCTGATGCAGGATATTCAGCAGGAAATACATGACCGCCACCAGCACCGTCGCCTGCGGATTCAGGAAGTAAAAGCCGCAGGAGAAGATCGCCAACGCGATATTGGTCCAAAAGAAAACCTTCAGCTTGCACCAGCGATCTGTCAGCACTTTCGCCAGCGTGCTGCCGATCATCATGCCCACCACGCCAAGGCTGATAAACAGCGTGGCGAAATGGGTGGATTGCCCCATGACCCAGGTGACGTAATACATCGTCGCCGCCATGCGGATAAAACCGGGGCAGACGTTGCAAAAGGTCAGCAGCAGAATGCGCACCCACTGATCGTTTTTCCACACGTCGCGCAGATCGTTTTTCAGATCGTCGTTAGTGGGAACGGCGGGGCGGATACGTTCGCGTACCGTAGCGAAGCAGTAAAGGAACATCAGCAGCCCGATAATCGCCATCACGCCCATCGCCATTTGATAGCCGCGCGCCTTGTCGCCGCCACCGAACCATTCGGTCATCGGCAGCAGCGTCAGGGAGAGAATCAGCGTGGCGATGCCGACCATGACAAAACGATAGGACTGGCAGGAGACGCGCTCATGGGGATCGTTGGTAATGACGCCGCCCAGCGAGCAGTAAGGAATATTGATGGCGGTATAGGCCAGCGACATCAGGAAATAGGTGACGAAAGCGTACATCACTTTGTATTCATAGCTCCAGTCCGGCGTGGTAAACATCAGCACGCTGAACAGAACGTAAGGCACCGACACCCACAACAGCCACGGACGAAATCGCCCCCAGCGGCTCTGGGTACGATCGGCGATGGCGCCCATTATAGGATCGGTCACCGCATCCAGCACGCGCACGGAAAGGAGCAATACGCCCACCAGCGCAGGCGCCAGGCCAAATACATCGGTATAGAAATAGTTAAGAAATAGCATAATCGCGCCGCCAATCATATTGCAGCCAGCGTCGCCCATGCCGTAACCCAGCTTTTCTCGAAAAGAAAGCGCAGATCCGTTCATTATATTTTCTCCTACAGAGCCGTGGAATGATTATTGCGGCTTAACGATTGGTGGGCTAATACAGGTTGGCCATGAAGATGGACAAAATAACTGCGACGGAAAAAATGTGAAGGGCGTAACGATTAGTCAGGAAGGAGAGCCGGGCGCGGGGCGCCCGGCGGAGGATTACGCACGCTGTGTTTTGTTCTTAATCGCGTAGCCGATCGCCAGCACGATCAGCCAGACCGGAATCAACCAAACCGAGATCGCCATGCCCGGCGTCATCAGCATAATCACCAGAATCGCCGCCAAAAAGATCAGGCAGATCCAGTTGCCTGCCGGATAGAGAATGGCGCGGAAGCGCGTCTGTACACCCTGACGATCTTTAGCCTTGCGGAATTTCAGGTGCGCCAGACTGATCATCGCCCAGTTAATCACCAGTGCGGAGACCACCAGCGCCATCAGCAAGCCGAACGCTTCGCCAGGCATCAGGTAGTTGATCAGCACGCAGATGGCGGTCGCCAGCGCCGATACGCCCAGAGCGATATAGGGCACGCCGCGGCGGTCGACTTTCAGCAGCGCCTGCGGGCCGCTGCCCTGTTTGGCCAGGCCGTAAAGCATACGGCTGTTGCTGTATACGCAGCTGTTATAGACCGACAGCGCCGCCGTCAGGAATACGACGTTTAAGACATTGGCTACCAGCGTTTCGCCGAGATCGTGGAAAATCATCACGAATGGGCTGCTTTCGCCGACGACTTTTACCCACGGATAGAGAGACAGCAGCACCGCCAGCGAGCCGATATAGAAGATCAGGATGCGGTAGATAACCTGGTTGGTGGCGCGTGGGATGCTTTTCGTCGGATCGTCCGCTTCGGCGGCGGTAATACCGACCAGTTCCAGGCCGCCGAAGGAGAACATGATCACCGCCATCGCCATTATCAGCCCGCTAATGCCGTGAGGGAAGAAACCGCCCTGAGACCAGATATTGGTGACCGACGCTTCCGGGCCGCCTTGTCCGCTCAGCAGCAGCCAGCCGCCGAACAGGATCATCCCGACCACGGCGACCACTTTAATAATGGCGAACCAGAACTCCGTCTCGCCGTAGACTTTGACGTTGGTCAGGTTAATGCCGTTAATCAGAACGAAGAAAATCGCGGCGGTCGCCCAGGAGGGGAACTCCGGCCACCAGACCTGCACATATTTGCCGACGGCGGTCAGCTCCGCCATCGCCACCAGCACATAGAGCACCCAGTAGTTCCAGCCGGAGGCGAAGCCGGCAAAGTTGCCCCAGTATTTATAGGCGAAGTGGCTGAAGGAACCGGCAACCGGTTCTTCCACCACCATTTCGCCCAGCTGGCGCATAATCAAAAATGCGATAAAACCGCCAATGGCATAGCCCAGCAAGACTGACGGCCCGGCCATTTGGATAGTTTGCCCAATTCCCAGAAACAGGCCGGTGCCGACGGCGCCGCCTAATGCAATCAGCTGAATATGACGGTTCTTTAATCCGCGCTTCAGCGTCTCGCCCTGCTGTTGTTCCATAAAAATCCTCATGCTTGTTCTTTCGCCTTCCCTGAAGAGTTGGCGTTTTGACGCCTGCGGGCAGGCGCCTGGCTTTGTAATAATATCGTTACGTTTTCTGTATTGTTAGTTTTACATAGGCGGTTATCACAATTTGTTTCCAGTGCTATCGCGAGGCTCAGAATAGTGGTAGGCGAGAAATATTGCACCTGCTTTCTTTTTCATGGCACGGGATTGTCAGAAAAGCGTTGCGCCGGTCACGTCAAAATTATTTTTTGCCATAAAATTCGAATAAAGACGAATAGGCTTCTTTTATGACGTAAAATGAGATCCGGGTCTAACTTCGTGTAAGGTTTGGTAAAATCGCGCCAGGGAGATTGTCCATTCGCGGAGAAATAGCGTCTTTTCCGTGCTGTTTTCGGGCATTTCAACACCCGACAGACAGCACAATTCGGGCTGCAGCCATATAGACAGAAGGTGAATACTTTGTTACTTTAACGTCACTTTTTTCTAATTGGTATTACCAATTTACTTCGGCGCCTGGTAGAAGAAGGGACTATGGCCTACAGTAAGATTCGCCAACCAAAGCTCTCCGATGCAATAGAGCAACAGCTTGAGTCCCTGATTATGGAAGGGACGCTGCGTCCGGGCGAAAAGCTTCTCCCTGAACGTGAACTCGCCAGGCAGTTCGATGTTTCACGTCCCTCTTTGCGTGAAGCGATACAACGCCTGGAAGCAAAAGGATTACTGCTGCGTCGTCAGGGCGGGGGCACCTTCGTACAAAAGAATCTGTGGCAGAGCCTGAGCGATCCGCTGGTAGGGCTGCTCGCCGATCATCCTGAATCCCAGTTTGACCTGCTCGAAACCCGCCACGCTCTCGAAGGTATCGCCGCTTACTACGCCGCCCTGCGTGGCACCGAGGAAGATTTACAGCGCATTCACGACTGCCATCTGGCGATTCAGCACGCTCAGCAGAGCGGCGATCTGGATGCTGAAGCGGATGCAGTCATGCAGTATCAAATCGCCGTTACGGAAGCGGCCCATAATGTCGTGCTGCTGCATTTGCTGCGCTCAATGGGGCCGATGCTGGAAAAAAACGTAAGACAGAATTTTGAATTGCTTTACTCACGCCGGGAAATGCTGGCACAGGTGAGCAACCATCGCGCCAGTATTTTTGAGGCGATTGTGGCCCGCGAGCCGGAAAAGGCGCGCGAAGCCTCACACCGTCATCTGGCGTTTATCGAGGAGATATTGCTGGACAGAAGTCGGGAGCAGACGCGTCGTGAACGCTCCCTGCGTCGTTTACAGCAACGTAAGGAATAACGCGTAATTTTAAAAACCAGGATTTTGCATGAGGGCATTCAGGTTCCCGGCAGCGGCTCAGGCGTTCAGAAAAGAGGACGGCGGCTACGAACGGGCGGGCTTGTCGCCAACAGGTAAAAGATAAGGGGAATACGCGGCAACTAACGACGGGCCTGTCTCCTTGCATTTTGGAATGAAGCAGAATGCAGGGAGACAGGCTCCAGACAATTCAACGTATTAGACACAGATAAGGAATACCCCCATGTCAGAACGTTTACATAATGACGTGGATCCGATCGAAACCCGCGACTGGCTACAGGCGATCGAATCGGTCATCCGTGAAGAAGGTGTTGAGCGTGCGCAGTTCCTGATTGACCAGGTGCTGAATGAAGCGCGTAAGGGCGGCGTGAAGGTCGCTGCAGGTACTGCTGTCAGCAACTATATCAACTCTATCGCCGTTGAAGATGAACCGGACTATCCGGGCAACGCCTCTCTGGAGCGTCGTATCCGTTCCGCAATTCGCTGGAACGCCATGATGGCGGTACTGCGTGCGTCGAAAAAAGATCTGGAGCTGGGCGGTCACCTCTCATCTTTCCAGTCTTCCGCAACGATCTATGAAGTCTGCTTCAACCATTTCTTCCGCGCGCGCAACGATAAAGACGGCGGCGATCTGGTTTACTTCCAGGGGCATATCTCTCCGGGCGTCTACGCACGCGCGTTCCTTGAAGGCCGTCTGCCCGAAGAGCAGATGAACAACTTCCGTCAGGAAGTGCATGGCAATGGTCTCTCTTCCTATCCGCACCCGAAACTGATGCCGGAATTCTGGCAGTTCCCGACCGTCTCCATGGGGTTGGGTCCGCTGTCCGCCATCTATCAGGCGAAGTTCCTGAAATATCTGGAACACCGCGGCCTGAAAGACACCTCCGCGCAGACCGTATACGCGTTCCTGGGCGACGGCGAGATGGACGAGCCGGAATCTAAAGGCGCTATCACCATCGCGACCCGCGAGAAGCTGGACAACCTGGTGTTCATCATCAACTGTAACCTGCAGCGTCTGGATGGCCCGGTCACCGGCAACGGCAAGATCATCAACGAGCTGGAAGGCATCTTCGGCGGCGCCGGCTGGGAAGTGATCAAGGTTATCTGGGGCAGCCGTTGGGATGAACTGCTGCGTAAAGATACCAGCGGCAAGTTGATTCAGCTGATGAATGAAACCGTCGACGGCGACTATCAGACCTTCAAATCGCGCAACGGCGCCTACGTGCGCGAGCACTTCTTCGGTAAATATCCAGAAACCGCCGAGCTGGTGAAAGATATGACCGACGACGAGATCTTCGCGCTGAACCGCGGCGGTCACGATCCGAAGAAAATCTACGCGGCACTGAAAAAAGCGCAGGAAACCAAAGGCAAGCCGGTCGTAATCCTGGCGCATACCATTAAAGGCTATGGTATGGGCGACACCGCAGAAGGCAAAAACATCGCGCACCAGGTGAAGAAGATGAACATGGACGGCGTACGTTACGTCCGCGATCGCTTCAACGTGCCGGTTGCTGACGAAGCGCTGGAAAAACTGCCGTACGTCACCTTCGAAAAAGATTCCGAAGAGTACAACTACCTGCACGGCCAGCGTCAGAAGTTGGGCGGCTATCTGCCGAGCCGTCAGCCAAACTTCACCGAGAAGCTTGAGCTGCCAACGCTAGCAGATTTCGCGCCGCTGCTGGAAGAGCAGAACAAAGAGATCTCCACTACCATCGCTTTCGTTCGCGCCCTGAACGTGATGCTGAAGAACAAGTCGATCAAAGATCGTCTGGTGCCGATCATCGCTGACGAAGCGCGTACCTTCGGTATGGAAGGCCTGTTCCGTCAGATCGGCATCTACAGTCCGAACGGCCAGCAGTACACGCCGCAGGACCGTGAGCAGGTTGCTTACTATAAAGAAGACGAAAAAGGTCAGATCCTGCAGGAAGGGATCAACGAACTGGGCGCCGGTGCGTCTTGGCTGGCGGCTGCGACTTCTTACAGCACCAACAACCTGCCGATGATCCCGTTCTACATCTACTACTCTATGTTCGGCTTCCAGCGCATCGGCGATCTCTGCTGGGCGGCGGGCGACCAACAGGCCCGCGGCTTCCTGATCGGCGGTACCTCCGGCCGCACCACGCTGAACGGCGAAGGTCTGCAGCATGAAGATGGCCACAGCCATATTCAGGCGCTGACCATTCCGAACTGTATCTCTTATGATCCGGCTTTCGCCTATGAAGTTGCGGTGATCATGCAGGATGGCCTGACGCGCATGTATGGCGACGCGCAGGAAAACATCTACTACTACATCACCACGCTGAACGAAAACTACCATATGCCAGCGATGCCGCAGGGCGCGGAAGAGGGTATCCGTAAGGGTATCTACAAGCTGGAAACCGTAGAAGGCAGCAAAGGCAAAGTGCAGCTGCTGGGCTCCGGCGCCATCCTGCGTCACGTACGCGACGCGGCGCAGATTCTGGCGAAGGATTACGGCATCGGCTCCGACGTTTACAGCGTTACCTCGTTCACCGAGCTGGCGCGCGACGGTCAGGATTGCGAGCGCTGGAACATGCTGCACCCGACGGAAGAAGCGCGCGTGCCTTACATCGCTCAGGTGATGAACGACGCGCCTGCCGTTGCCTCAACCGACTACATGAAACTGTTCGCTGAACAGGTTCGCAGCTACATTCCGGCCAGCGACTATCGCGTACTGGGCACCGACGGCTTCGGCCGCTCTGACAGCCGTGAGAACCTGCGTCACCACTTCGAAGTAGATGCTTCCTCCGTGGTGGTGGCAGCGCTGGGCGAACTGGCCAAACGCGGCGAAATCGATAAGAAAGTGGTGGCGGACGCCATTGCCAAATTCAGCATCGATGCAGATAAAGTCAACCCGCGTCTGGCATAAGAGGTAAAGATTAATGGCTATCGAAATCAAGGTACC
>ERZ1023456.89-NODE-89-length-17708-cov-5.003342_pt1 | contig 17708 bp, 21 predicted proteins | sample MGYA00380526_ERZ1023456 | MGnify/ENA primary metagenome ERZ1023456 (study PRJEB33173, sample SAMEA4830298) | metagenome | study: EMG produced TPA metagenomics assembly of the PRJEB25223 data set...
GAGCTCGGCGACCAACTCCTGCCCGGTCACCTTATCCCATTCCACCGCCATAAATTTCGCAGGCTCTTTCTGGTAGCCACGGATATTACGACAGGATTCGTGATGCACCACCAACCCTTTGCCGGGACTGACGTGCGCCACAATCGGGTCGCCTGGAATAGGACGGCAACATTTCGCAAAGGTAATCAACACGCCATCGGCGCCTTTAATCGGCAGCTTGCTGCGCGAAGCGGCGCTGGCGGATGTGCCTCCCGCCATATCCTGTAGCAGGTTTTTCGCGACGACCACGCTCATGGCGTTGCCAAGACCGATTTCCGCCAGCAGATCGTCCAGCGACGCCAGCTTCATGCGATCCAGCTCTTGCTCAATGCTCGCCTGCGGAATTTCCGCCAGCTTGCGGCTGCCGCCGAGCGCATGATTAAGCAGACGACGGCCCAGGCTAACCGAATCTTCGCGCTTGAGGTTTTTCAACAGCTGACGAATTTTGGCGCGCGCCTTCGAGCTGACGACAAAGTTCAGCCAGGCGGCGTTAGGCCGCGCGCCCGGCGCGGTGATAATTTCCACCGTCTGGCCGCTGGCCAATGGCTGCGACAGAGGATACGGCTGACGATCAACGCGCGCGCCGACGCAGGCATGACCGATATCGGTATGCACCGCATAGGCGAAATCGACCGGCGTAGCGCCAGCCGGCAGTTCGACAATACGCCCTTCCGGTGTAAAAACGTAAATCTCATCCGGGAACAGATCGGATTTTACGCTTTCAATAAATTCAAAGGAGCTGCCGGCGCTTTGTTGCAGTTCCAGCAGGCTTTGCAGCCAGCGCTGGGCGCGGATCTGCGCCGTGGTGCCGCTTTCGCCCTGTTCTTTATAAGCCCAGTGCGCCGCGACGCCCATCTCCGCCATCTGATCCATATCTTCGGTACGGATCTGCACCTCGACCGGCACGCCGTGCGGACCGATCATCGAAGTGTGAAGCGACTGATAGCCGTTCGCTTTCGGGATAGCGATATAATCCTTTACCCGGCCCGGACGCGGCTTATAGAGGCTGTGCATCTGGCCGAGAACGCGATAGCAGGTATCTACATCGCGGACGATCACGCGAAAAGCGTAGATATCCATAATCGAGTGGAAACGCTGCTCTTTGAGGTGCATTTTGCAGTAAATGGAATAGAGGTGCTTTTCGCGCCCGAAAACGCGACAGGGAATCCCCGCTTCCTGCAAACGACCTTCAATCTCCGCGAGAATTTTTTGGATCATCTCCTTACGGTTACCGCGCGCGGCTTTCACCACTTCTTTAATAACGCGATAACGGTTGGGATAGAGCGCTTCAAAACCCAGCTCTTCCAGCTCGGTTTTCAAATGATGGATGCCGAGACGGTGCGCCAGCGGACTGTAGATTTCCAGCGTTTCGCGCGCGATGCGCCGCCGTTTATCCGGCCGCAGCGAACCCAGCGTGCGCATGTTGTGCGTACGGTCGGCAAGCTTGATCAGGATGACGCGAATGTCCTGCACCATCGCCATGATCATTTTGCGGAAGTTTTCCGCCTGCGCCTCTTTCTTGTCACGAAACTTTAGCTTATCCAGTTTGGATACGCCTTCAACCAGCTCGGCGACGCTTTTGCCGAACAGCTGTTCCATGTCCTGATAGGTGGCGGGCGTGTCTTCGATCACGTCATGCAGCAGCGCGGCCATGAGGGTTTCATAGTCGAGCTTCATTTCCGCCAGAATACAAGCGACGGCGACGGGATGCGTGATATAAGGCTCGCCGCTGGAACGTGTCTGTCCCTCGTGGGCATCACGTGCGACAAGATAAGCTTGCTTGAGGCGCTTAATCTGCTCCTCAGGCAAGTATTTAACAATCAATTGATTGAGACTTTCGAAAAGATACAAGGGCGAGCCTTCCGGCTAATTAACGACGGCCTTCAGCGATAGCGGTCACGGCCTGCAATTCGGCGGCTTCCTGCTCCTGCTGTTCCTGACGCTCACGTACATCGAGGATCTGATTGGTGATCAGGCCTTCTTCGATCTCACGCAGGGCGATAACGGTCGGTTTGTCGTTCTCTTCCGGTACCAGCGGATCTTTACCGTTCACCTGCATCTGACGTGCGCGACGTGCAGCGACCAGAACTAGGTCAAAACGGTTACCAATTTTCTCTACTGCGTCCTGAACGGTTACGCGTGCCATAAATGTGTTACTCCACAGGTGAAGAAATGACTGGGCATGATACTGAATGTGACTTCAGTCTGCCAATAGTTTGCTGATTAAAGCATCATGGCGGGCTTTTTGACGGCCCATACGCAGACGCTCGGCGCGAATGATAGTTTTCAGATCGGACAGCGCCAGGTCGAAATCATCATTCACAATTAAATAATCGTACTCGGCGTAGTGGCTCATCTCCGCGACGGCCTGAGCCATACGACGGGCAATGACCTCTTCGCTGTCCTGGCCGCGGCCGCGCAGGCGGCGGTCCAGTTCCTCTTTCGAGGGCGGCAGGACGAAGATGCTGCGCGCGCTGGGCATTTTTTGCCGAATCTGCTGCGCGCCCTGCCAGTCAATGTCCAGAAACACGTCGACGCCGGTAGCCAGCACCTGTTCAATCGCCGCGCGAGAGGTGCCGTAATAGTTGCCGAACACTTCAGCATGCTCAAGGAAAGCATCCTGCTCAATCATCGATTCAAATTCTTGTTTTGAAACGAAATAATAATGCTCGCCGTGCTGTTCGCCTGGGCGCACGCCGCGTGTCGTATGCGAAATGGATACCTGCGTATCGTATAACGGCTGCGTTTTCAGCATAGCCTGAATCAGGCTGGATTTACCTGCGCCGCTGGGAGCGGAAATAATATAAAGCGTGCCTTGAGCCATGATAGTTCTTGAAGTGTGTAAAAGAGCGGAGTCTGTTTCCTGCACAGTATACACGGCTTGCCGCCGCCATGCAGCGTTTGCGCCGTTACGCTGCGGTTTTTCTTCTTTTCAGGAAAAAATGCCGCATAAGATGCGCTGCCTTGCATCGTTTGCACTAAAAATTTGCGTGACGCTTTCCCGTTCGCCGCATTCCTGCTCGTCGGTCGCCAGGCAATAGCGTTTACTGACAGTGCTGAAAACAAGGAGGCGTTATGTCAGGAAGGGAAGCTCTATGGCTGCTGTGGCTATTCGCAGGCGCGGCTCAGGCGCTTTGTCCGCGCTGGGCGCCCGCTCGCGCAGCGGAAGAGATGGCGCATTTACAGCAGCAGCTGCGCAGCTGGGATAGCGCTTATTACAATGATGGCGAAACGCTGATTGATGATGCGCTTTATGACGGCCTGCAGCGCCGCCTGCAACGGTGGCAACACTGCTTCCAGCCTGCCGCTGAGCCGGATAGATCGGTCTGGGCGCGCAGCGGCGTTATGGATCATCCCGTCGCGCATACCGGCGTAAAAAAATTGCCGGATAAACTGGCGGTGGCTTACTGGATGCAGGGGAAAAATTCTTTATGGCTGCAACCGAAAGTAGACGGCGTCGCGGTGACGCTGGTTTACCGTCAGGGAAAGCTGGCTGCGCTGATCAGCCGCGGCGACGGCGCGAAAGGGCAGAACTGGTTGAATAAAGCGCCTTATATTCCCGCGCTGCCGCAGGAGATTGACGATAAACGGCCGCAGCTGATTTTGCAGGGCGAACTGTTTTTGGCGGTGAACGATCATCAGCAATCGCTACATGGGAGTAAGAATGCGCGCGCGCAGGTTGCCGGCGCGTTAATGCGCCAGACGCCCTCGCCGATCCTGTCTCAGTTGGGCATTTTCATCTGGGCGTGGCCGGATGGCCCGGAAACAATGGCGATGCGGCAAAAGGCGCTTAAGCGGCTGGGGTTTGGCTTATCCGACGACTGGACGCGGCCGGTATCAGATGAAGAGGATGTCGCTCGCTGGCGTAACCATTGGTTTCGCTCCCCCTTGCCTTTTGTTACGGATGGGGTGGTGATTCATCAGGACAAACGCTCAACGGGTAAGCAGTGGCTGCCGGGCAGCAGTGAAGAGAGCGCTGCCTGGAAATATACGCCGCCGGTTATCAGCAGCGAAGTGCTGTCCGTTGAATTTCCAATAGGCCGTACAGGTAAAATTGCCGTAGTGCTTAACGTCGCCCCGGTACAGCTGGATGATAAAACCGTGCGGCGGGTCAGTCTGGGGTCTTTGGCGCGCTGGCAGGCGCTGGATATCGTGCCCGGCGATCAGGTGGCTATTGGGCTGGCGGGACAGGGCATTCCCCGCTTTGAACACGTGGTCTGGCGGGTGGTTCAGCGCGATCGGCCCATAGCGCCCGATCCGCAGCAATACCACAGCCTGAGCTGCTTCTATTACAGCACGGATTGCCGCAAACAGTTTATCTCCCGTTTAAGCTGGATGAGTCGAAAAAACGTACTTGATTTGCCCGGCATTCAACGCAGCACATGGCTGCGCCTGCTCCAGCAGCCCGGCTTCACGCATATTTTTTCATGGATGACGATGAGCGCCGATCGGCTTTCCACAATCACAGGGATCACGCCGCAGCGTGCGCAGCAGATCGTTCATCATTTTAATCTGGCGCAACGCCAGCCTCTGCGACGCTGGGTAAAGGCGCTGGGCGCGCCGATACCGGAAGCGGCGCTGTTGGCCTTGCCGGATAGCAGTTGGACGGCGTTGCTGGCGCGTGATGCTCACGACTGGCAACAACTGCCGGGCATTGGCGTCACGTTAGCGGAGAGAATCGAAAACTGGCTGCGGGATAAAGAGGTCAGAGAACTGATTGCATTTATTCAGCAGCAGCAGGCGGCGTCCGGTTCGGCTATAAATACCCCGATAACCACACGCCCCGCCGTACAGCCTGCAATTAATGTTCTGGATGCGGATAATTGAAAATGGGCAGCCCAAGCCGAAAACGCAGCGCCAGCAGGCGCGATAAAAAGCCAAACAGCAATGTAATTATGATGACCGTTTCATGGGAGAGCGGTGTTTTTAGCAGCAGGATATAGAGCCAGCCCGCGGCAAAAGCGATACCGGCGTACAGCTCTTTCTGAAATACCAGCGGAATGCGGTTGCAGAACATATCGCGCAGAACGCCGCCGAAGACACCGGTGATGACCGCGCTGATCGCCGCGATAACAGCAGCATGTCCCATATCCAGCGCGACCTGAGCGCCAATAATAGAGAAGACCACCAGGCCCAGCGCATCCAGCACCAGGAAGACTTTGCGCAGATGGGTCATCAGAGGAGCGACAACGGTGGTAATGACCGCTGCCGCGGCAACGATCATAATGTACTCAGGATGTTTTACCCAACCGAGCGGATAGTGTCCCAGTAGCATATCGCGCACCGAGCCGCCGCCGATCGCCGTTACCGAGGCGATAATAAGGCCGCCAAACAGCTCCATTTTACGTCGGCCAGCCGCGAGCGCGCCGGTCATCGCTTCGGCAGTAATGCCTATGATATAGAGTACAGTCAGTAACATAGCCAGCTCCAGGAAAACGGTGGCAAGCCTACAGCGCTTCCCTGAATGTAGACGAGTGAAAATTTCTAAGGCATCCGCTTACGGATTAGTTCTTTTTATGCGAAGCGGTGATAGTCCAGTAAAAAGAGAGCATAAAAAAAGCGTGCTGTAGCAGCACGCTTAATAAAATACCCTGGTACGGGTACTTTTCCACCCATAAACAGCTTTATTATTATATCAATGTATTTTCGCTTTCCAGCGTCACTTTCGGACGCGCTTTGCTTTGTACGATCTGCTTTAACTCCAGCACTAAAGGTTCGCGGCTGCTAAGCATCATTAACCCCCACACCAGCGCGCCGGCAGAAATTTGTATCGCCAACGCTGCGGAAGCGGGCATCACATCTTCCAACACAAAGCCAAGCGCGTAGCTAATCCAGAGTGTCGGCAATGCCATACGCAGCGGCATCCATTGGCTGACAATGTATTCTTTGCCGCTCGCGCCCAGGATAGGGCGAATCAGCACAAAGTAGTTCATCAATACCGTTAAGGCCTGCAAGGCGGTGAAACCAATAGTCGCGCCCATCAGCCCGCCCCATTCCGCGCCCAGCCAGACAGCCGGTACAGAGAGTATCAGGCGGATCGCATTCAGTCTGGAACTGATATCCACAGTACCCTTTGCCATGACCAGAGCGCCGACAGGGTTGTTAATGGCGCGCATAATGCCGGCAACGCATAAGATTTGTAGCACCGGTGTAATAAACAACCAGCGTTCGCCAAAAACGCTCAATACCAAATTATGCGCGACGCCAATCATGCCCAGCAGCGCAACGAAGTTCAGCAGGCTCATGATAGACAGCATTTTATAAAAGTTATGACGTAAACGCGGCCGGTCGTCCTGCATCTGAGCGAACGCCGGAAACAAGACGCGCGTCAAAATAGGGTTGATTTTAGCGGGCGGCATGACGGCCAGGTTGAACGCCAGGTTATAACCGCCGGTGGCTACCGCGCCCAATAGCCGGGAAAGCAGCATAGTGGGCATATTCATGCTGAGCTGATTGATCAGGCTGTCTGCGGTAAGATAACCGCCGTAGCGTAAGTTGCTGCTCACGCTTTTCAGTTCAAAGACATACTGTGGCCGATAGATCTCACGGCCGTAATAGCAAAACAGCAGCATACGCACAGAGATCATTGTGAGATAACCCCAGATAGCGCAAAGCGCAGAGGGATAAAACAGCGCTGAAAGCAGCGTAACGGCAAAGCCTGCCAGCGCCGCTATCACTTCCGTTCGGCCAATCTGAGTAAAGGCGAGCTCTTTCTGCAATAAAGCACGAAACTGTTGACCCTGAGGAATGATAATAAAGGCCACGGAAAGCGCCTGAATAAGTTCGCTCAGTTGCGGTTGATGTAATAAAGCACTAATAAAATCGCTGCTGCAATAAACCAGCAGGAAAATTACTGCGCCAATAATAATATTCAACCAGTATAAAGTGGAAAGTTCTGTCTCCGACATATCTTTACGTTGTATGACTGAATTGGATAAACCAAAATCAGAAAGCGTATCTACCAACGTCAAAATAACCAGAGAAATAGTCAATAATCCAAATTCTTTTGGATCAATCATTCTGGCAAGCAAGGCCAGTTGTAAAATGCCAAGGCCAATCGTCATAACTGACGAAACGGCTGACCATTTAGCGCCATTGAGCGCCTTCTGCCTTAAACTCATAATGTGCTCTTAATGGTAAATGCCATTGAATAGGTTATAAAAACCCATATTTTTATTATTATGGTTTATGGGTTTTTTATTATATTGAAAGTGAGGCTTTTTGATTTCGAAAACCAGGGAGGCCATGTTGCTCACGCCAGCTTTTGATCACATCGACCATGCTTTGCGGAGTGGTAATATTAAAATCCTGCGGGTAACAGATAAGATCGGTACCCGCAGGATGACCCGCTAATAAAACAAATTCCATTGCTGCTTTTAACAACCCTTCGGTTGTTTCAAAATCAGCAATCAATATTTTACTTGCAAACTCAGTAAATTCTTGCTCAGTAAATTCTTGCAGAGATGTGCGTTCCATAGAATGTTCCTGGAATGTCTGATTATTAGAAATTGCTGTGTGCAGGGAGATTTATAGCTTTTTTTGATGAAGGAAACACCATAAGAAATATCTGAAATTAATGTTCGAGAAATAAATGGTTGTATAAATCTGAATTGGTTTCATTAAGAAACCAATCAAAACATCGTTACCTTTAAAGTTTCATTTGGTGGGAATGAGTTATTAGAGTAGATTTATTGAGTATCTTATTGTTTTAAAGGTGTTTTTTCGTTGGGTGCTTAAGATTTTTTCCAGAAAGAATAGATTAACATCTTTGCAGGTTTATGGTGCCGTAACGCATAGAGAGTTAATTAAAGAGGAGGGCGATAAAGCAGGATTATTTTTCACAGAGCCAACGAAATTTGCGTTAGCGTGAAAAAGCGGCGGGGGAGAGATGCCGATAAGGTTCTTTTCCCCTCCGCAACAAAGCTTACTGTCAGCTTGTCACTAACCGATGCAGTTTCTGCAGGTCCTGCTCGATTAACGACAGCTCCTGCTGGAATTTTTCGTCTGTGGTAAAGGGCTGACGGAAAAGCGTAAGCAGTACCTGCGCGCCTTCCTGATTAGGCACAATGCGCATCGGCATATATATCTCTTTACCGAAACCGTTATCCAGCCAGTGGTCCATTACTCCAAACGCATTATGTTCAGTAAAACGAACCTTGATTGCGCCGTCTGGTCCCTGAGCTTTCCAGATGCTGCCTTCTGGCTGAAGAGGTGATTCGCCAATTGCCGATACCCATTTCGTGAAAAACTCTGGTTTCCAGACAGTTTCATAAAGATCTAACCAGTGACGCATAATGGTCAAACTGAGCGTGTGTGACGGCAACATATTCCCTCCGTTAAGAAACTTCAGTGCCTTAAGCAGTGTACAACGCCCGTGGGAAAGGGGCAGACAAGACTGACGTTTTTCAACCGTTGCGTTAACGGCAAGGTACGCTGGCGGCGTTGTCGTCATGGATATAACAACGCCGACGCGTTAAAAATTGCAAGAAAGAGAGGGGAAGGCGCCGGAGAAGGACATTATAAAAAAGCCCGCCATAGGCGGGCTGCACAGGTTTACGCTTGCGGTAAGGCCATGCGCGGTTATTCAATATTGAATCTGTTTATTGAGTATGAGCCTCTAGGCCGCGTGGTTACTGGATTCCTTGTAATGCGTTTTTCCAGTAGGTACACCCATGTGTACACCCTAAACAATGGTGCTACCCTGTCATGGCTATTTTTTAACCTTTCCCTGCTCTCCCCGATGACTTCCACATCCCCGCGCTTTTTTGTTGATGCCTTTCACTTGGTCGGCGGTGTTTGTGCGCTACCCTCAGTAACTCACAAAATTGATTCCGACAAATCGCCGGATTCATGGCAGAGCTGAGTTAGCCCCTAACTGTCTTACACTGTCTTACGATGGTAAAATGGATTCCCGATAATCAAAATGCTGGTGGCCTCAATGAGCAAATCCCTGTCCGTAACCTTTCGCCTCCCTGCCGATATGGTCGAGGCGTTTAACTCTGCCGTGTCTGCTTCTGGTTCTGATAAAACTGCGTGGCTGATTGATGCCATTACCCACAAGCTAGGCCAGCCAGAAAGTAATCTTGATGCCCGGCTCCTGTCTCTCACTGAGCGCATGGAAACGGCAGCGGCTGCGCTGATTGGCGGTAAGCAAGGCATACCCCCGAACCTATACAATGAAGCGGCTGTGATAGCTGTCGTGGTCGATACCATCAGGCAGGGATTTGATAACGGTCGAATCATTGCTGAGCGGATTAATGAGGCTGGCTACCAGACGGTAGCGGGTAGGGCGTGGGATAAGGATATATATAGCGCATGGAAACGGCAGGGCAATCGCCTCTCTGCTGTCACTGAGGCTTTGCAGAATCAGGCCAGTGCTTAAATGTGAGATTTTCCCACCTTTGGCCTCTGTGGTTCCGGGGCGGTCTACATACCCGGAATTGCAGGGATGTAAAACAGCGTAACTCCCGGTAACTCTGTCCTGCTGCTCATGGGTCGGATTTCAAATCCGTACCCTTTCGGTTCCTCCGATTTCGGAGCCTCCTACTACGGGAATTCCCGTACTGTTATCTCGGGCGCTGCGGCTTCTTCCATTGCCATGCTGGTGCTCTCATCATCTCCCCGAACCGTTTACGCCGGGCAATATCATCAGTGACGCTTCGCTGAATCTCTCTCTGGTCGGCTGCTGTAATGCTGTGGCCTGAATACTCCAGCTCTGCGACTGTCAGGGCGGCTATTTGCTGCGGGGTCATTGTGCGTCCTCTGTGTTCTGCTGCGTACCCCATTTTAACCCCGATTTGCAGGGCAAGCCCCTGAATATTCATGCTTCTGTACCGGGAAAAAAGTTTTCTAACCTGCGGCGATGTGAAAAGAGGTTAGGCGGCGGTTCTTTGTAGGCAGGGCGCTGAACTCTTTACCTGCCCCCTGGCTTCGGCTCTTTTCTCCACAATAAAACGCGCTCCCCCTCGATAATGGCGGTGCTATCGCCCCGGCTCATGGGAACCAGGTAGATTTCTGTCGGGCTGTGTGCCGGGTCTGGCCTCATGCCTGAGACAATCTTTTTTAACTCCGCTATCTGTCTGCTAACTACCACCCCTTTGCCTCCTGGTATTCTTTTATGTGGGCTGGCTCATCCTCTTCTGAATCAAGTAACTTTCTCAACTCAGGATTGCGCGGGAACGTGTAGCCCGTTCTGGCGTGTAGCTTTCTCGCCACATCGTCAGCGTGCCCCTCTGGTGCTGTCCCGGATATTTCATCCATCAGGGCAGACAGTACCAGCGAATCGAACTTATCTTCTGGCTGGCTGCTGCCGATCATTTTCCTGATTGTGGTCAGCTTCTGTCTTGTGCTCATTGCTCAGGCTCCCATTTGATACGGCGCGGATCTCCGGGCGGATAGTCCTCCTGCCATGCCTCGCCACCAGCGGTACAGAATGGCACGTTCTGCCTGCTCACGATGACAATATCCCCGCTGTCGTCCCTGTCCACTATATCAATCATCAGCCCTGTTATCTGATTCTCAGGGGATAGCTGCGCCAGCTTGTGCCGGATTTCGTCCAGTGATTTCTTAATGCTCATTGTCGGCCTTGTCGTTGCTTTGGGTGTCGCTACCACCGTTACCCGCTGAGGCGTCAATCACTCGCAGCCGGATAAACTGCCCGGAAGTCGGTTCGTCATCGCCGGGAAAGATAACAGGCACGGCCTCAACGAGCTGAGCGGCCTCAATCTGCCTTTTCATTTCGGCAATCGCTTTACGCACGTTCATTCATCATCTCCTCAACCTGTCTTTGCAGCTCCTCAAGCTCCCGCTTCATCTGGTCAATTTCTGCGACTCTGGCGGCGGTGGCGACGGCATTAATGATGTGTGAGCCAATATCAGGCGGTACTTCGCCTTTTGATATGGCAACCAGTACCGAAAGGCTGAACTGTGTCAGGTCTGTAGTGTCGGCGAGGAACTCAACCGTGGGCAATGTGGCCTTGCTTACCGGGTCGCAACGGTCAGCCCATATCTTGAGACAGGCCGTGTCTCCACTCTTGATGCCGTCCTCTATGGCTTTCATGGCATCGGGCGTGAACTCCATCAGCTTACGGCGAATCTCCGCGCCTTTGCCCGGTCTGCCATTGGGATTGCCAGACTGTCCTTTAGTCCAGCGGCTAGGGTGCTTTCCCTGCTCTTTCCTGCTATCAGGCATTGCCAGCCACCTGCTGTAAGCCCTTATCCACCAGCCCCCGAACAATGGCGCTGATACTCGGTGCGGCACTTACGGGGGATTTGTCGCGCTCCTGCTGATGTATACGCTTAACGGCCTCCATCTGCTCAGAAGTGAGGAGTACAGGCTTAAAGTTTGGATTGTGTGCCATGTGGTCGCCCTGCTGTTTATTTATACAGTGCTATATTATTGCAATATATGCAACGTGGCAAAGTTTTGTTGCGGAAAGTGGGGCGGGTGGCATCCTTGCCAATTGGTCTACTTGAGCCTGAACGCTGCGCCTTTGGGCTGGTCTATCTTCATGCGTTTCTGAGTCGCTACGGCAGCGGCTTTCACATCCCCGAATGTCTCAGGCAGTACAGGAGGGCGCTTCACGGCTTCGAGGCATTTATCCATCCTGCTGCGGTATGTTTCCCGCTCCTTTTCGTCATAGCTCTGGCAGATTAGCTCACGCCAGCGGTTTGCTGCCCGGCGGTAAAGTCCTCGCGCCTCAAGTGACTCAGCTATCTGCGGCATTATCTTTGCTCCTTTTCTCCAGTGTGGCGGCGGCAATGGTCTGCTGTTCCGGGGTAACTTCTCCTGCTGGCTGGCCTGTCAGGTCGTAACGCTGCCCACCAGAGGATAAGGCTCTCAGATAGCTGGTGCTCTGCGTATACCCGGCTAATGCCGCTTTGAGCGAGCCTGTACCGAATTGAATCCCTCTGGCATCAATATCGGCAATCACATCATGCAGGATCCCCACCTTGAGCGGCTTTGGTGCTTCTCTGTTGAACAGCTCAGGCCAGTGCTCTACCAGTCGTTTTATCTTCCTGATGCGGGCTTTCGCTGTTTTCCTTGATTTGGCGGTCTGTGCTTTCGCTGGTGCTGCTGTAGCGGGTTTGGCTGCCACTTGCTCAGGCGCTGAGGCGGTCGGCTCTGTGGGCTTCTCTGGCGATGAATAAAGCCCTTTCGGTTTACGCTTAATGCTCAGGGTTTGCATGGTCTTATCCTCTTTCCTGATAGTCTGGCGTGTCGTATACCTCCCATCCCGGAGCGGCAGGGCGGTTCTGTGCTTTGGGTTGGGTGTTTGGTCTGCTCGTTCTGGCGCTAATGATACTGTCAGCCAGTACCTGATAGCCCGTCTGCTCTGTACCGTCCTGCGCTTTCCACTGGTTAACCTGCATATTGCCAGCAACGCTTATCATGTCGCCCTTAACGTGTTTTGCCAGCAAGTCGGCCTGTTTACCAAAGGCAAGGACGCCCAGCCAGAAAGTAACCTGCCCATCGTCTGCGGTGTTACAGGGCAACGCTACTGCCAGCCTTGCCATTGCCATAGCTTTACCGCCGGACGTTGTACGGGTCTGTGGGTCTGCCACTAATCGCCCGTAGGCGGAAATCTGTGCTGTCATTGTCTGCCTATCTGTCAGAAGGGGAATGTCTTATTGCAGGAGAGATGTCACCTACAATAAGGGATTATGGCTGTCAGGGCCATCTGTGTTGTGTTTATCACAATGCTGTCCGAGCGGGTTACCGGGGTGCTGTGTGCCTGCCTTCATACTCCGCGACAATCTCCAGCGTCATATCAAACAGGTCGCAGGCGGCTTTCTCTGCGTCTGAAATCGTCAGGTCGTACAGCGTCATAAAATCGGCCTGAATAGCCTGCCCTGATTTCTTCTCCTGTGCGTAACGCTGATATATCGCCATTGCCCGGCTCACAATGTCCTCCCTGAAGTCCTCCCGCCGCCACAGCCAGCCGTGGGAACACTGGAACGGCTCGTTAAGCCATGTGACATCAGCGTACCGGTGGCGCTTCCACACAATCAGGACGGGGTATCTGTGCCTGTCACAGTACCCCAGATGGTCGAAAGGCGCGGATAACACCGGCCTTCCAGTGGCAGAGATAAACTTCCCCGGCTCGCGTAATGACCGCAAATAAATCTTCGCGGCCCGGCTGCCTGTTGCGCTAATCATTCTGTTTCGTCCTCTTTTTTGCGTTTCACTCGTTTTTATTACATTAGCTGTTTGGGGGTTGGTTCGGTTGGTTCAGTTGGTTCAGAAAACACTATTACTATATTTAACAGTGAGTTATTTAAAAATCCTGAACCAATCTGACCCCGTTTTGAACCAACCTTTTTCCATATCTGAACCAACCATCTCACTGAACCTCTCCTGACAATGAACGGCAGCCGTCCACGAAAGGGCATGAGTTATCGCTTTTCTCTCCCTCCTGCTGATTGCCTGTCAGGTTGGTTCAAAAACGGCTCAGGTTGGTTCAAAAACGGCTCAGGTTGGTTCAAAAACGGCTTGTATTGGTTCAGGATATTTGATGTAAATACTTAAATAACAGATACTTAATTAAATAAATACATTCCTGAACCAACTGAACCAACCTGAAAGCACCTCGCGTTAAACAGAGGGGCTAATCCTCTTTACCGCCATCAATCAACAACACGGCGTAAGCCCGTATCTGGCTGTTATTGAGGTGCTTAATGCGTGGCGTCTTTACCTGCCATCCCTTATCGCTGGCTGGCTTCCTTAGCATCCCGGCGCTGTGAAGCGCTGTTGCCACCCTGTTGGCGTCAAAGTCTTTCGATACTTCCTTTTTGAAGGTCTCAGGCAGCACGTAAAACGTTATCGGGTCGCCCGCGCCGCTTTCGCCTTTGTCTTTGTATCCGGCAAGGTTATGCACGTTAAGCTGGCTCATCTCCTCAAAATCTATGGGTATAAAGCGACTGATGCCGTTCGCCATCAGAAACGCGGTAGCCTGCTCAACAATCTGCTCATCCTCTTTATTGCCCGTTCCGAACTCCGCCACCCAGACATTAAAAATGTACTGGATAGCGTCCCGGCACTCCTGCTCGCTCCAGCCCGTGATAAAGCTCCCCAGCACCAGCGCTGCCTCCAGTGCGGCGAAGCGGTCAGATGCCCGGTGTACCTGCTCCCCGTAGCGGGCTGGAATGAGCGCCTTCCACCGCTTTTGCGCCTCTGAATACGCCCGCTTCGCCTTCTCAGGGTTGGCGGCGAGGTACTCAATCCACTCACGCCCGGCCGCGCCGTGGTGGTCAGTCCAGCCAGCTTTGAGCGCGTCTGCGTGGTCTTTCCCGTCCTGATAGCCATGTAACTTAGTGGGCCGGGTAACAGGGACGTTCAACAGGCGGATTAGCTGCCCCGCCTTGATTTTGATTCCGGCAGACAACAGGTAATTTTCTACGCTCGTCTCCCCCGTACTGATAACAACGGTTTTCCAGTATTTCAGCGTGCGGTTGCCGCCGTTTTTATCGGCCTGTAGCTTTCCTTTCCCGTTAAAGAGCGTGTACGCCGAGGTAAAAACGTCCTGCGGCTTTGTTCCCTGCCCGATTTCGTCCAGGCACAAAAGCCCGTCATTGTGCGCCTCTGCTTCGTTGGCGATACCCAGTGCTGTTCCGTACCACGTCAGCCGCTGGCGCTCTGGCAGGCCATAAATGCTGGATCCGAAATCCTCCGCCGTGGTCTTCCCTGCGGTGCTGTCTGCGTACATGTGAACGCCGAATCCGTCAGCGCCCGTTATCCCCACCATCGGGGCAGCCAGCGCGACGGCAGCGGATAGCATCTGGAAAGGATTGCCTTTCGCCAGTGCTGCCACGTTATCCCGCCAGCTTTCAGTCGTTCCGGCTACGCTGTACGCACCCCGCGCGGCCGTCCCTCCGCTGAACAGCACCGGCGTGTCGCTTTCACCCATAACCGCGCCGTCAGGCATGATGTACACGCCATCGCACCAGCCCGCACGTGGCGTAACCTTCATGCGCGGGGCTTCCTCGCTCTGTTTTTGCATCCAGTCCGACAGAATTGCCCGCATAAAGTGCTTAGAGGTAATCTTCAGGCCGCCATTTTTCATGATGCGCCAGCCGTCAGAGTCACCCACTGCGCCGCCCTCAATGATGCGTACCCTCTCGCTGCCCTGATGCTCCCACCTCAGGATTGTGTAGCTGCTGTCCGTGTCTTTGTCGGAACCCTCGCCAATAACCTCAAAGGTCGTGGACAGCCAGCTTTCATTGTTAATAATCTCGCCGGTTTCCTTGTCCATCTTTGGGGCCACCCAGTAGATGCCACTTTTGCGAACCTCAACGCGGGGTTTCAGTGGGTCACTCTCTGGCTTGCCGCCTTTCCCGCCCTCAATCGCTTTCAGTTGAGCGCCCATGCTTTTCCCCTCTGGCTGATACAGTGATGCGTTAAATGCCTCTGCGGCGGCTCCTGAGCCGCGCTGCTGGCGGTAGTCGTCCCAGTCTGCTTTCTCCTCTGTGGGCGGCAGGGATACCCATCCGTCCACGGAAAGGGCGGCTTTCTCTGCGGCCTCTCTGCCCGTGTTGGCAGTGTCGTCGTCGTGCCGGTCGTTATCGGCGGCGATGATAATCCGGGCGTGCTGGTGGGCTTCCCGCATCGCCTTTGCCACATGCAGAAGGTTCCCGGCGTCCACAGCGACCACTGTGAGCGCGTCAGGGCGCATCAGGTGAACGCTCAGGGCCGTCGCCAGCCCCTCGGCGATCAGCACCGTAGCGGGCGATTCTGGCGCGTTTACGGCGTGATATGCCCCGCGCTTGGCTGAACCGCGAACCAGACGCTTTTCCCCCTGTGGCGTGATGGTCTGTGCTGCCACCACTGCGCCGGATTTATCCACCAGCGGCAGCAGCAGCGAACCATCGGGCAGAACCGGGAACGTGAAGCCGTCCAGCCCCTTCCCGATGAGGTATTCGCTTTCCCCCTCTGTGGCCTGACCAGAGAGACGCCCGTACTGGCTCTCAAAGTCGTCACGGCGGCGCTGAGCCTCTGCTGCCTGTTGCTGGCGCTCCTGCTCACGCTGCTGGCGGTCAGCCTCCAGTTGCTGGCGCTCCTGCTCACGCTGCTGGCGGTCAGCCTCCAGTTGCTCCCTTCTCTGGCTCGCTGCCGTCTGGTCGGTTTGTGCTGCCCGGTAATCAATACCCAGCACATCAGCGGCAAGGTGCGCCGCCTCTGTTGTGTCACAATTGTTCACCCGCTTGATTAAATCCAGCCCGTCGCCCGCGCCGCACTGATTGCAGATAAAGCTGCCGCGCCCGTTGTCGTCGAACCGGAAGCGATCTTTACCGCCACAGGCCGGGCATGGCGCGTGCTGGCGGGGTGAGCGTGGCACATCAATCCCCAACTGGCTGAGCACCATCGGCCAGCGGTCAGCTGCGGCGCTGGTTGTTTCGCGGATCAGGTCGTAATTACGCATGGAAGCTCACCTCACCTTTGGAAAGAGAGGCACTCATGTCATTAATCATGCTCTGCCAGATGCTTTCTCCGCGCTCAGTCAGCGCGCCGCCTTCTGTGCAGAGGTTCAGCAGATTGACCGCCAGTGCTTCCCAGCGTGGATATTCCTGTTTCAATGCCTCCAGCAGATAACTGTCCACCAGCAACCTGATGCCGGCTGATCCATCCACAATGGCAACCTCAATCCTCTGCCCGCTGATTTCCATCGGGAACCAGTCGCCCCCGTTCAGCTGCCTGACATGGTTATAAATGGCCGCTGAATACTGGTTGGCCAGCGCATTGATTCGGAAGTTTTTAGTGATTAGCGTCATGGTTCCCCCTTTAATGCGCTGTCGGTGCGGCTGGCATACCTTCGGTATTCAGCATTTCAATAAATCCATCGTGAAGCATGGTCATACCCTCACGCCCCCATTTGGATAGCGTCATTCCACCGTCCGGGGATGCTTCCAGCATGGACTGGTAAATCATCAGGGCTTTCTGATGAGGGTTGTCATGAGTGAACTGCTCAAACGCCAGTTCCTCAATATTTCTCGCCAGAGAGAATCGCTCGGTTGCCGGATAAACGACGATGCCGCCTCGCTCACCCACGTAACGCACCGCATGAGCCGTTGTGCCGTCACCCTGATCAACTTCGACTGTGCCATTGGCCTTCATTTGCTCGACGATAAACATACCTGCGACCAGCCAGCGCCAGACGTTAACCTCCTGTTCTGCGCTGGGTTTGAACCATCCGTTAATCTCAGCCAGTGACAACTCAGCAATCACGCTAAAGCCCTCTGACAGCGGATTATCAAAGCGCCCATCATCCAGCTGGCGAATAACCGCTGAGTAACCAATCATCTTATTGCCAAAGCGCACGCCGTCAGGCGTGGCTTCTGCTGTTAATGAGCCGGATTGCGCCGGCAGTTTGGGAAAGTTAAGAATGTTCTTCATGCTGCTGCCTTTGCTCCCTTGCCGCGTGATTTCAGCTCGGCATCTACTGCCGCCTCCAGCACCTCAATGGTGTCGCGCACAGTGCCGTGGGCAAGATTGATGAGCCAGGTGTAATCCTCGTTAATGTCGGTGCCAGGCATTGTCTCAAGCAGGATTGATAGAACGGCGCGAGCCTTCTTCAGGCTGGCGACCTGCTGGTCAATATCAGCGAATGAAATAGCCATCAGTTGGCTCTCCCTTCTGTTTGCTCCAGTCCGGGGATGGTTAGCTGGATTAATTG
>ERZ1023456.90-NODE-90-length-17697-cov-4.335166_pt1 | contig 17697 bp, 17 predicted proteins | sample MGYA00380526_ERZ1023456 | MGnify/ENA primary metagenome ERZ1023456 (study PRJEB33173, sample SAMEA4830298) | metagenome | study: EMG produced TPA metagenomics assembly of the PRJEB25223 data set...
ATCGAGTGCGATGAGGAGTGCAGGTAGGTGCCGTGCATCGGGTCCATTACGTTTTCCAGTGCATACTGGTAGTTGCAGTTCCAGGCGGCGGTGCAAAGAAAGTGGCTATAGCTTTCACTGTCCGCCAGCTCCTGCGGAAAGCTCAGCGGCTCCGGCGTCTGGTCGGCGGTAACGCCGAACCAGAGGAAAATCGCGCCGTGCGCCTCCTGCACGTTATAGCTGCGCACGCACTGCTGCCCCACCAGCGGACAGCGATCAACTGCCGGCACGCTTTTCACTTCGCCGCTGCCGCCGACCTCCACGCCGTGATACCAGCAGGCGATGCGATCGCCGAGGTTCCAGCCCATCGACAGGCGCGCGCCGCGATGCGGACAACGATCCTCCAGCGCCTGCACCTGACCATTCTGATTGCGCCACACCACAATCTGTTCGCCAAGGCGCGTGATCCCGACCGGCGCGGACTGGACTTCCCAGCTCGCCAGCACCGGATACCATAAACCGCGCAATCCTTTATCGAGATACTCTTGAACTGCCGTCGTCATCGCCTTCCCCTCAGTATCCGTTTACCTGCAAAAAGGCCCGAAAGCTCGCTTCGCTCCAGGCTTCGCCCTGCTGGTCATGCATTTTCACCGCGTTCAGGCGCTCCACCAGCGCCGGCAGCGTTTCCACGCCCTGCTCGAACAGCGTTTCCAGCTGCGCGATCAGGCTCAGCTCCCAGCTTTCCGGCGCGCGGCTGCGGGTTTGCCAAATCAGGTTTTGATAGTCGCCTGGCTTGTGGATGGTGCCGTTGCCGCCCTCTTTTGGCGGTGTGAACTGACGGCTTTCCGGCAGCGCCGGATTGAATTCCAGGGATGCGCTCATGCCACGCTCTCCTCGATAAAAGTGATTTGAATCTGATTGCCTTCGACACGTACCGGATAGCGCTGGAGATTGCGTCCGCCGGGGCCATGCAGGCACTGGCCGGTTTTTAAATCAAATACCGCCTCGTGCAGCGGACATTCCACTTTGCCGTCTTCGACAAATCCCTGGCTCAGCAACGCGTAAGCGTGCGGACAAATATCTTCGAGGGCGTAATATTCGCCGTCGACGAGATAAATGCCTATCTCTTTACCGTCCACCCTGCCGCTGTAGGGAAAATCTTCCTGCACTTGTTCTGCGTCACATACGCCTATCCAGCTCATTGCGATCCTCCAAGCTTTTGTTTCATATATGAAACACTGTTTCTTATTTAATACGGCCAATATAAAAGCGGTGGGATTTTCGTCAAGCGGCAAGGTAGCGAAATTGTTAATTCGGTTACTTTTAGTTAACCAACTGTGGGAGCGATCACGAAAAGAAGCAACGAGAAATAAAAAAGCAGCGATCGTTTCTCTGCGGTAAAAATAAAAGACGAGAAAAGTTAGCGTTTCATCCGTGAAACTTATTTTTAAATTTCATATTAAAAACAACGAGTTTCACCGGCGAACCATTTTAGCTGCGTGATTATTAATAATGGGATAAGAACAGGAACCAGGAAATGAGATTGGGGATGGATACATTTAGCGGGAAAAAGAAAAATAGAGGCACGCTTAGCTAATGCCCTCCACATTTTTAGTGTGGACATGGATTCTGGCTATTTTGGTAATTTGACAGTCATCACACAATAAATAACGATGGCCCTGTTCAAAAACGATTAAATAGCGTCGTTCCCTGGTACGTAAATAAAAAGAATAAAGCGATGCGTAATTAAGATATTTCTGAGAAGGGTGACGACAGAAAAATACCGCCGCGTTCAGATAACGCGGCGGCACGGGCGTTAGCCTTTATTCGCTTTATTGACCGCCTGAACGTGCAGCATATCCAGCGCGATAGTCGCCGCCGCCAGCGAGGTGAGATCGGACTGGTCGTAGCCTGGCGCCACTTCTACCAGATCCATACCGACGATATTCAGCCCCTGCAATCCACGAATCAGCTTCAGCGCTTTGTCGGTGGTCAGGCCGCCGATAACCGGCGTGCCGGTGCCCGGCGCGTGGGCCGGATCGAGGCAGTCGATATCGAAGGTCAGGTAAACCGGCATATCGCCGACGATCTGTTTCACCTGCGCCAGAATATCGTCCACGCCGCGATCGTTAACCTGCGCCGCATCCAGCACATGATAGCCGAGATCTTTATCGAACTCGGTGCGAATGCCGATCTGCACGGAACGTTGTGGATCGATCAGGCCTTCCTGCGGCGCATGGTGGAACATGGTGCCGTGGTCGAAGGTCGGGCCGTTGGAGTAGGTATCGGTGTGCGCATCGAAATGCACCAGCGCCATTTTGCCGAAATGCTTCGCGTGCGCGCGCAGCAGCGGCAGCGTGATGTAGTGGTCGCCGCCGAAAGTCAGCATGCGTTTGCCGCTGGCCAGCAGTTTTTCCGCGTGCGCCTGCAGCTTGTCGGTCAGATCCTGAGAGTCGCCAAAGGCGTAAACCAGATCGCCGCAGTCGATGATGTTCAGACGCTCGCGCAGATCGAAGTTCCACGGCCAGCGGCAGCCTTCCCACGCCAGATTGGTAGAGATCTGACGGATAGCGCCCGGTCCCAGGCGGCTGCCTGGGCGGCCTGACGTGGCGGCGTCGAACGGAATGCCGGTGATTACCCATTCGGCGTCACTGTCGTACGGCTGGAAGTTAACCGGAAAACGCATAAAACCGAAGGCGTTTGAAACCAGTGAGTTATCGTACTGATGACCTAAGGTGTTGGTGTTATTCATAACAACTCCTTTTATGCATGGCGGCGCGGCCGACATGGCTGTTCAGATGAAAAAAATCCCCTCCGCGTCGTTAAACCCGACGAGGAAGGGATTGATGAGTCGCTCTGCTGGCGGCGATTATCGCCGCGCGGCGCGCTGGCGGCAATGTCATTTTGCGACCCTTGCCGCCGCATCGTCGTTTATTCGTCTTCTAAATAGGTGTAGCCGTAAAGGCCCGCCTCGAACTCTTCCAGGAACTGCGCGCGCAGCTCCTCGTCCAGATCGCTCTGCTTCACCTGAGAACGGAACAGATCCAGCAGCTCCTGCGGATTCAGCTGCACATACTCCAGCATGTCCGCCACCGTATCCCCTTCGTCGGAGAGCTGCACTTCCACGCTACCGTCCTGGAAGGCGTACACGTCCACCGCTTCGGTATCGCCGAACAGGTTATGCATGTTGCCCAGGATCTCCTGATAGGCGCCGACCATAAAGAAGCCGAGCATCGGCGGATTGTCCGCGTCGTACTGCGGCATCGGCATGGTGGTGGCGATGCCGTCGCCGTCGACGTAGTGGTCGATAGTGCCATCGGAATCACAGGTGATGTCCAGCAGCACCGCGCGACGCTCCGGCGGCTTGTCCAGGCCTTCCAGCGGCAGCACCGGGAAGAGCTGATCGATGCCCCACGCATCCGGCATTGACTGGAACAGCGAGAAGTTGACGTAAATCTTGTCCGCCATGCGCTCCTGTAGCTCATCGATAATCGGACGATGGGCGCGGTTGCTCGGATCGAGATGCTGCTGAATATAGTGGCAGATGCTCAGATAGAGCTGTTCCGCCCAGGCGCGCTGCGACAGATCGTAGGTGCCCTGCGAATAGCCGGTATGGATATCGTGCAGATCCATCTGGCTGTCGTGCAGCCACTCGCGCAGCGAACGGCGCGTGTTCGGTTCGTGCATCTCCTGCCAGGTTTCCCACATGCTGAGCAGCGGGCGCGGCGCATCCGCGTCGGGCTCGGTGGGCTTGCTGAACTCGTTGCGCTCCACGCCGATGATGTTGGAGACCAGCACGGTGTGGTGCGCGGTCACGGCGCGGCCCGATTCGGTGATGACCGTCGGGTGCGGCAGACCATGCTCCTCGCAGGCGTCGCCGATGGCCCAAATTACGTTGTTGGCGTATTCGTTCAGGCCGTAGTTTACCGAGCAGTCGGACTGCGAGCGGGTGCCTTCATAATCGACGCCCAGACCGCCGCCGACGTCGAAGCAGTGGATATTGACGCCCAGCTTCGCCAGCTCAACGTAGAAGCGCGCCGATTCACGCACGCCGGTGGCGATATCGCGAATATTCGCCATCTGCGAGCCGAGATGGAAATGCAGCAGCTGCAGGCTATCGAGACGGCCCGCGTTGCGCATGATCTCCACCAGCTGCAACACCTGCGACGCGGAAAGACCGAACTTCGATTTTTCGCCGCCGCTGGACTGCCATTTGCCGGAGCCCTGAGAAGCCAGACGGGCACGGATGCCGAGACGCGGCACCACGTTCAGACGCTCCGCCTCTTCCAGCACCAGTTTCACCTCGGTCATTTTTTCAATCACCAGGTAAACTTTGTGGCCCATTTTCTCGCCGATCAGCGCCAGGCGGATATATTCACGATCTTTATAGCCGTTGCAGACGATCACCGTGCGCGTCTTGCCAGCGTGCGCCAGCACCGCCATCAGCTCCGCTTTGGATCCCGCTTCCAGGCCCAGCGGCTCGCCGGAGTTAATCAGCGATTCGATCACGCGCTTATGCTGGTTGACCTTGATCGGGTAAACCAGAAAATAGTCGCCGTTATAGCCGTAAGATTCCCGCGCGCGTTTAAAGGCGGCGTTAATGGAGCGTAAACGGTGTTGCAGGATCTGCGGGAAGCAGAACAGCGCCGGCAGACGTTGACCGTCAGCCTCGCGCTCTTTTACCAGCCGGGCGAGATCGACGCGCACATCCGGCATATCCGGGTCAGGACAGACGCTGATGTGCCCCAGTTCGTTCACGTCGTAATAGTTGTTGCCCCACCAGGCAATGTTATAGGTGCGCAGCATTCTGCTGGCATCTTGATCGCTCATAGCCACCTCCTGCATCGAGCGCAGTCCACCCTGTTCGCCTGCTGACGAACCCTTGATATTCTTTATGTCGTCAGACATCGCGAACCTCAACGTTAACCAGTGTTGCAGAATAATTAAAAACTATCGCAGTTTGGCGCTGCCAGAACAAGCCACGCTTTGGCCTGGCTGCCAGCATAAAATGCTGAACTGTCGCCTCAGCCGCCTGCTGCATAGATTCAGTGTAAAACACGTCGCCGAACTCCGTGTTGCGGGAGAAAAAAAGCACAGCACGCCCTCAGCCACGCTGAAGGCTCCCTGTCAAAACTGTAGCAAGTTAGCCTGCGCTCGTGTCGTGTTGATTACCGAAACAGAGAAAACTTCGGCAGAAGAGGCTGGCGGAGGAGCGAACGGAAAGAGTCGACCGCACGTTAGCGCAGCGGAGCGAACCGGAAGAAAGGATGAAAACCTGGTTCATTACTCGTATCACCTCCACACATGCCGGGCATGTGGAAAAAAGGCCTGAGGGTGAAAATCAGATCTGAAATCTGACGGGCCGGACGCGAGGCGCCCTTTTTTCGCTGAAAACAGCAGCCGCGTTTTATACCGCTGCGTGGGGCAAAATGCAAAAACAAATTATGTAACCTGCAATTGCCGTCAGGAAATTTTGCCGGTTGCCGATACTCAGAAAATGCTCAAGAAGAAAAAGGGCTGGCAATTCGCTTAGGGAGTAACCTAAAATAGACGTCCAGATGTTAATCCATCTAAACTGGTTAACTCCTGTACTGCTCACGGCTTTGCCTGAAGGGGCGTCGGGTCAGGCGGAGCATTTCTCCTGCACCAGGCAGTTTTCATTAAACCGTTTTAGTAAGGTAAAGAATAAAATGGCTAAACACCTTTTTACCTCCGAGTCCGTATCAGAGGGACATCCCGATAAAATCGCTGATCAGATTTCGGACGCCGTTCTTGACGCGATCCTCGCTCAGGACCCTAAAGCACGCGTCGCCTGTGAAACCTATGTAAAAACAGGCATGGTGCTGGTCGGCGGTGAAATCACCACCAGCGCCTGGGTAGATATCGAAGAGATCACTCGCCAGACCGTGCGCGACATCGGCTATGTTCACTCTGATATGGGCTTTGACGCCAACTCCTGCGCCGTACTGAGCGCCATCGGCAAGCAGTCTCCCGATATCAACCAGGGCGTTGACCGTACCGATCCGCTGGAACAGGGCGCGGGCGATCAGGGCCTGATGTTCGGCTACGCCACCAACGAAACCGACGTGCTAATGCCGGCGCCGGTCACCTACGCGCACCGTCTGGTGCAGCGTCAGTCTGAAGTGCGTAAAAACGGCGCGCTGCCGTGGCTGCGCCCGGACGCGAAAAGCCAGGTAACCTTCCAGTATGACGGCGGCAAAATCGTCGGCATCGACGCGGTGGTGCTCTCCACTCAGCATTCAGAAGAGATTTCCCAGTCCGCGCTGCAGGAAGCGGTAATGGAGGAGATCATCAAGCCGGTTCTGCCGACCGAGTGGCTGAACGCCAGCACCAAATATTTCATCAACCCGACCGGCCGTTTCGTTATCGGCGGCCCGATGGGCGACTGCGGCCTGACCGGTCGTAAGATCATTGTTGACACCTACGGCGGCATGGCGCGTCACGGCGGCGGCGCTTTCTCCGGCAAAGACCCGTCTAAAGTGGACCGTTCAGCGGCCTACGCGGCGCGCTACGTAGCGAAAAACATCGTGGCGGCGGGCCTGGCGGATCGTTGTGAGATCCAAGTTTCCTACGCCATCGGCGTGGCGGAGCCGACCTCCATCATGGTGGAAACTTTCGGCACCGAAAAAATCCCGACCGAGCAGCTGACGCTGCTGGTGCGCGAGTTCTTCGATCTGCGTCCTTACGGTCTGATTCAGATGCTGGATCTGCTGCAGCCGATCTATCGTGAAACGGCAGCCTATGGCCACTTCGGTCGTGAGCATTTCCCGTGGGAAAAAACCGACAAAGCGCAGCTGCTGCGCGACGCGGCCGGTCTGTAATACCTTTCGCTGCTCTGCTCAGAGCGGCGTAATACTCTCAAGGGGGCACATTGTGCCCCTTTTTTGTCCCTCGTTTTTCGCTTTCACCAGCTACACTTTTCGTTGCCTGTGCTTACCGCTGGCATGATAACGCTTACAAATTGAAAGGCCTTATATTTCTGCCATTTAGGAATTAATCGCGGATGTATTTTGCCGGAAAATGCGTTATTTTCAGCGTCGTCTGATAGCCGGTTAACACTGGCGTGTCAGAAACTTAACAGGTGCTATACCTTACTGGTTATGTAATCTGAGCCTGGTGATAAATGCTGGTTTTCAGGGTTCCGGCGTGTGTAACCGATTACACCTCTGTGATCCGTCTCACTTTTTGCTCTGCTCAGGTTTCTTAACATCGATAACTACAATGAGAGATACTATTCGGAGGCACTATGCCTGGTAATACCCACAAAAGCAGAACCTCAAATAAGGTCATGACCTTATTTGTCTGCTTTCTTGCAGCCCTTGCCGGTCTGCTGTTTGGTCTGGATATCGGCGTTATCGCCGGCGCCCTGCCCTTTATCGCTAAGGATTTTAACGTCACCAGCCATCAACAGGAGTGGATTGTCAGCTCCATGATGTTTGGCGCCGCGATTGGCGCGATCGGCAGCGGTTGGATGTCCTCCCGTCTTGGCCGTAAAAAGAGCCTGATGGCTGGCGCGGTCCTGTTTGTTATCGGGTCGCTCTGGTCGGCGATGGCGCCGAACCCGGAAATGCTGATCGCCGCGCGCGTGGTGCTTGGCCTGGCCGTAGGCGTCGCCTCCTATACCGCGCCGCTTTACCTGTCTGAAATCGCGCCGGAAAAAATTCGCGGCAGCATGATTTCGCTTTATCAGCTGATGATCACCATCGGTATTCTGGGCGCCTATCTCTCCGATACCGCGTTCAGCTACACCGGCAACTGGCGCTGGATGCTGGGCGTCATCACCCTCCCGGCGGTGCTGCTGCTGGTCGGCGTCTTTTTCCTGCCCAACAGCCCGCGCTGGCTGGCGGCGAAGGGCCATTTCCGCGACGCGCAGCGCGTGCTGGATCGCCTGCGTGACACCAGCGAGCAGGCGAAACGCGAGCTGGATGAAATTCGCGAGAGCCTGAAGATCAAACAGTCCGGTTGGAGCCTGTTCCGCAGCAACAGCAACTTCCGTCGCGCGGTGTTCCTCGGCATTCTGCTACAGGTGATGCAGCAGTTCACCGGTATGAACGTCATTATGTACTACGCGCCGAAAATCTTTGAAATCGCTGGCTTCAGCGACACCAAAGAGCAGATGTGGGGCACGGTGATTGTCGGCCTGATCAACGTACTGGCGACCTTTATCGCGATCGGTCTGGTGGATCGCTGGGGCCGTAAGCCGACCCTGACGCTGGGCTTCCTGGTGATGGCGGCCGGTATGGGCGTACTGGGCACCATGCTGCACATCGGCATCGAATCGCAGGGCGCGCAGTATTTCGCTATCGCCATGCTGCTGATGTTCATCATCGGCTTCGCCATGAGCGCCGGTCCGCTGATTTGGGTGCTGTGCTCTGAAATTCAGCCACTGAAAGGCCGCGATTTCGGTATTACCGTCTCTACCACCACCAACTGGATCGCCAACATGATTGTCGGCGCGACCTTCCTGACAATGCTGAACACGCTGGGCAACGCCAACACCTTCTGGGTATACGCGGGCCTGAATATTCTGTTCATCATCCTTACCGCGATGCTGATCCCGGAGACGAAAAACGTCTCGCTGGAGCACATCGAGCGTAACCTGATGTCAGGCAAGAAACTGCGCGATATCGGTTCGCACGACTGATAACCACGCGTTGCATCAGAGGGGCCGCATGCTGCGGCCCCTTTTTTTTCGCCCCGTTAACGCCCATTGTTTTCCCGCGTGCCGCGCCGTATGCTTGCGCCTTATGAAACCTGTCCGACTTCCTATCGCCTTGCAGCAGGCCATCATGCGCTCGCTGCGTGACAAGCTGCAACAGGCCAATCAGCGCCTCGGCAGCGACTATCCTGAGCCTGGGCTGAACTGGCAGCAGCGCGGCACTGCTGCGGGCACCGCCTGGCTGCAAAGCTGGGAGATTCGCCTGAATCCGGTGCTGCTGCTGGAAAACCAGCAGGCATTTATTGATGAAGTGGTGCCGCATGAGCTGGCGCACCTGCTGGTCTGGCGTCGCTTCGGCCGTGTGGCGCCGCACGGCAAAGAGTGGAAATGGATGATGGAGACCATTCTGGAGGTGCCGGCGCGCCGCACCCATCAGTTTGAGGTCGCGTCGGTACAGGGGAAAACGTTTCCCTGGCGCTGCCGCTGTCAGCAGCATCATCTGACCGTGCGCCGCCATAACCGCGTATTGCGCGGCGAAACGGAATATCGCTGCGTTCGCTGCGGCGAGCGGTTGCAGCCTGGCGACTATCAGCCCGCCGCCGATTAATTCTCCGCCGCGTTTTCCCCGCGCGGCCCGTTTAAAGACGCATGGCGCTTGCTTTCCGTGACGCTTTCCCATTCCGACAAACGGCGCAATCTGGTACGCTGCGCGCTCTTTTTCATCAGCTGCAAAAATGGAATATGTCTCGCAAATTTCTCTTTACCGTTGCGTTTACCGCGCTGATCGCCCCGCTGGCCGCCCACAGCCTGAGCGGTCAAACTTATCATCAGAATAACTTTCAGCAGGCGAAGAAGGTATCCGCTGAAATCAACGCCGATGCGCCGGGCACGTTTTACTGCGGCTGTAAAATCAACTGGCAGGGAAAAAAAGGGGTGCCCGATCTCGCCTCCTGCGGCTATCAGGTACGTAAAAACGCCAACCGCGCCAGCCGTATTGAATGGGAGCATGTGGTGCCCGCCTGGCAGTTCGGCCATCAGCGCCAGTGCTGGCAGGATGGCGGTCGTAAAAACTGCGCCAAAGATGAGGGCTATCGCCAGATCGAATCTGATCTGCATAACCTGCAGCCCGCTATCGGCGAAGTGAACGGCGATCGCGGCAACTTTCTCTACAGCCAGTGGAACGGCAGCGAGCGCCAGTATGGCCAGTGCGAAATGAAAATCGACTTCAAAAACAAGCTGGCGGAGCCGCCTGCCCGCGCGCGGGGCATTATCGCCCGCACCTACTTCTATATGCGCGATCGCTACCAGCTGCGCCTGTCGCGCCAGCAAACGCAGCTGTTTGAAGTGTGGGATAAGCAGTATCCAGTCAGCGACTGGGAGTGTAAACGGGACAGCCGCATCGCCAGCATTCAGGGTAATCACAACCCGTATGTCGCGCGCGCTTGCCAGCGCTAAAAGCGCTGCCCTACACTAAAAACCACCGCGCAGCGGGCGCATTATCCGACGCGTCCGTTACGCCGAATCGCTTACGCCGCGCGGCTGCGCGGCCTGTTATTATCAGGAACGACATGCGTATACCCCGCATTTACCACCCGGAAACCTTAACGGTTGGCGCTGATATCGCCCTTAGCGAAGATGCCGCTGGCCACGTCGGCCGCGTGCTGCGCATGAGCAGCGGCCAGGCGCTGGAGCTGTTCGATGGCAGTAATCTGGTTTTTGACGCCGAAATTCTGCGCGTCGATAAGCGCAGCGTAACGGTAAAAATCATGCAGAGCCGCGCGGAGAGCCGCGAATCCCCGCTTCATCTGCACCTGGGTCAGGTGATGTCGCGCGGCGAAAAAATGGAATTCACCATCCAGAAATCGATCGAACTGGGTGTAAATGTGATTACCCCCTTGTTTTCTGAACGCTGTGGCGTAAAGCTGGACGCCGAAAGACAGGCGAAAAAGATTCAGCAATGGCGCAAAATCGCCATTGCCGCCTGCGAACAGTGCGGCCGCAACAGCGTGCCGGAGATACGCGAGGCGATGACGCTGGAAGCCTGGTGCGCGGAACAGGAGAACGGCCTGAAGCTAAATCTCCATCCGCGCGCGCAGCACAGCATCAATACGCTGCCGCAGCCGGTTGAGCGGGTTCGCCTGCTGATCGGCCCGGAGGGCGGCCTGTCCGCCGACGAGATCGCGATGACCGGACGCCATGGTTTTACTGATATCCTGCTGGGACCGCGCGTATTGCGTACGGAAACCACCGCGCTGACCGCCATTACAGCGCTTCAGGTGAGATTTGGCGATCTGGGTTAAGCTAAACAGGCGGCCCATTGCGTTAAGCCTGTAAATCGAATTTATGCCAACCTGCGGCAAGCGGCATACCGACCGCCCGATCGAGGAGAACAGAATGATTAAGCTTGGCATCGTCATGGACCCTATTACGACGATCAACATTAAAAAAGACTCCAGCTTTGCAATGCTGCTGGAAGCACAGCGCCGCGGTTATGAAATTCACTATATGGAGATGAACGATCTCTATTTGCGCGGCGGCGTAGCCTATGGCCGCACCCGCACGCTGAGCGTCGAGCAGAACTACGACAAATGGTTTACGTTCGGCAGCGAGCAGGATATTCCGCTCTCCGATCTGAACGTTATTCTGATGCGCAAAGATCCGCCTTTCGACACAGAATTTATTTACGCAACCTATATGCTGGAGCGTGCGGAAGAACAGAGCGTGCTGATCGTCAACAAACCGCAGAGCCTGCGCGACTGTAACGAAAAGCTGTTCACCGCCTGGTTCGCTGAACTGACGCCCGATACGCTGGTGACGCGCAACGCGAAACGCATTCGTGATTTCTGGAGCCAGCACGGCGATATTATTCTGAAACCGCTGGACGGCATGGGCGGCTCCTCTATCTTCCGCGTGAAGCAGGACGATCCGAACGTGGGAGTAATTATCGAAACCCTGACCAATCACGGCAGCTTCTTCTGCATGGCGCAGAACTATCTGCCGGCGATTAAAGAGGGCGATAAGCGCGTGCTGGTAGTGGACGGCGAGCCGGTGCCTTATTGCCTGGCGCGTATTCCGCAATCAGGCGAGACGCGCGGCAACCTGGCCGCCGGCGGCCGCGGCGAAGCGCGCCCTCTGAGCGAAAGCGACTGGGAAATCGCGCGCCGCGTTGGACCGACGCTGAAAGAGAAAGGACTGATTTTCGTTGGGCTGGATATCATTGGCGACAAGCTGACTGAAATCAACGTCACCAGCCCGACCTGCATTCGTGAAATTGAAGCCGCCTTCCCGGTCTCCATCACCGGTATGTTGATGGATGCGATCGAGAAGCGCCTGGCGTGACGCTGAACGGGGCTGCGGCCCCGTCTTAACCCGTTAATTGTCTCTTCGGTGATACGCCGTTAGCTTTTAACCCGTATTCAGAACGAGTGAGAATGAATTTACAGCACCATTTTTTGATTGCGATGCCCGCTCTCCTGGACCCGTTCTTTAAACGTTCGGTGGTTTACGTCTGTGAGCATAATCAGGACGGCGCCATGGGGATTATCATCAACAAGCCGATGGAAAACCTGACGGTTGAAAGCATTCTGACCAAGCTGAAAATCGCGCCCTCGCCGCGCGACCCGCAGATCAAGCTGGATAAGCCCGTCTTTTCCGGCGGCCCGCTGGCGGAAGATCGCGGCTTTATTCTGCATTCCGCCCAGCGCACTTTCGCATCGAGCATCCGCATCTCCGATAACACGGTGATTACCACCTCGCGCGACGTACTGGAATCGCTTGGCACCGCAGAGCAGCCGGAGCATGTGCTGGTTGCCCTGGGCTACTGCGCGTGGGAGAAGGATCAGCTGGAAGGCGAGCTGCTGGAAAACGCCTGGCTCACTACCCCGGCTGACAGCAATATTCTGTTCCATACGCCGATAGCCGAGCGCTGGCGCGAAGCGGCGAAAAGCATCGGCGTCGATATCCATAACATCACCAGCGAGGCTGGCCACGCCTGATGAGCAGCATGACCCTTCTGGCGTTTGATTTTGGCACCAAGAGCATCGGCGTCGCCGTCGGCCAGCAGCTTACCGGCACCGCACGTCCGCTGAACGCGCTGAAAGCGCAGGACGGCGTCCCCAATTGGGAGCAGATTGAGCGCCTGCTGAAAGAGTGGCAGCCCGACCGCGTGATTGTCGGGCTGCCGTTAAATATGGACGGCACCGAACAGCCGCTGACCGCCAGAGCGCGCAAGTTCGCCAATCGCCTGCATGGCCGTTTCGGCGTGCAGGTTGATTTGCACGACGAGCGTCTCAGCACCGTGGAGGCGCGCGCCGATCTTTTCTCGCGCGGCGGCTATAAGGCGTTGACCAAGGGCAGCGTCGATTCGCTGTCGGCGGTGATTATTCTGGAAAGCTGGTTTGAGAATCTGACGGCGTAGCGATCAGCCCCTGCCGCTCTCGCTGCCGCAGGCTCTGTTCAAACGTCTGCATGCCTGACTGCATGCCGGTTTGCAGCAGTCCGCCGATCTGATGCGTTTTTCCTTCGCGTATCAGGCTGGCAACGGCGGGCGTATTGATCAGCACTTCATACAGGCCGATGCGCCCTGCCTCTTTAGCCGCCGTCAGCCGCTGGGCGATAATCGCCTTCAGACTGCCCGCCAGTTGGCTACGCACCAAATTCTTCTGCTCGGCTGGAAAGACGTCGATCAGGCGATCCACCGCTTGCGCCGCGCCGCGCGTATGCAGCGTCGCCAGTACCAGATGACCGGTTTCCGCCGCCGTTAACGCCAGCGAGATAGTGTCGAGATCGCGCAGCTCCCCCAACAGAATCACATCGGGATCTTCCCGCAGCGCCGCGCGCAGCCCCTGCTGAAAGCTGCTGCAATGCAGGCCGATCTGCCGCTGCTGGATTAACGCGCGACGGCTGACATGAATAAACTCCACCGGATCTTCCAGCGTGATGATATGGCGCGCCTGGTGCTGATTCAGCTCATCGACCATCGAAGCCAGCGTGGTCGATTTGCCGCTGCCGGTCGCGCCGGTAATCAGGATCAGACCATCCTGCTGCGCCAGCAGCGGCGGCACGCTGGCGGGCAGCCGCAGATCCTCCAGCGACGGGCACTTATCAGCGATAAGACGCAGCGCCAGCGACATGCCCATCCGCTGCCGGAACAGATTGGCGCGCAGCCGCTGGCCGCCAGAGGTCATCGCGAAATCGATATGGCCATCGGCGGCGAGGCAGCGCTGCTGCGGCGCGTCCAGCCAGCGCTGCGCCAGCGCTTCAAGCTGCGCCGACGCTATGGGCGGGAAATCGGACATCGGCTCCAGCACCCCGTGACGGCGCCAGTGCGGCAAATGTCCGCTACAAAGGTGCAGATCGGCCGCATTATGCTTTACACTAAGGGCCACGATTTCCTCCACATCCATGACATTCTCCTGACTATGACTTCTATTCAGCACAACTTACAGCAAGTTCGTCAGCGCATCGCGGCGGCGGCGGCGAGTTGCGGCCGCGATCCGCAAGAAATTACGCTGCTTGCCGTCAGTAAAACCAAACCTGCGAGCGATGTCGCAGAAGCGCTGGCGGCGGGACAGCGCGCCTTCGGCGAGAACTACGTCCAGGAAGGGGTGGATAAGATCGCGGCGTTGGGCGACGCCCTGTCGCCGGAATGGCACTTTATCGGGCCGCTCCAGTCGAACAAAAGCCGTCTGGTGGCCGAACATTTCGCCTGGTGCCATACCATCGACAGGCTGCGCATCGCGACGCGCCTGAACGATCAGCGCCCTGCCCATCTGCCGCCGCTGAATGTGTTAATTCAGGTAAACATCAGTGACGAAAACAGCAAATCTGGCATTATGCTGGAGGCGCTGCCGGAGCTGGCGCAGGCGGTGGCGGCGTTGCCGCGTCTGCGGCTGCGTGGACTGATGGCGATTCCGGCGCCGGAAAAAAGCTATGAGCGTCAGCTTGCGGTTTGTCAGCGCATGGCGGACGCGCTGGCGTCGTTGAAAAAGCATTACCCATCCGTCGATACACTTTCTCTGGGAATGAGCGACGATATGGAAGCCGCTATCGCGGCAGGCAGTACCATGGTCCGTATCGGCACCGCCATTTTCGGCGCGCGCGATTACGGCGCCACCACCCACAACAATAATTGAGGAACCTCATGCTGACGTTGACTTTTTTGGTATCGACGCTGCTTAACCTGTATGTAAAAGTGCTGCTGCTGCGCATCTGGATGCAGTGGGCGAGATGCGATTTCTACAACCCGTTTTCCCAGTTCGTGGTCAAAATCACCCAGCCGGTGGTGAAGCCGCTGCGCCGCGTGATCCCCTCTATCGGGCCGCTGGATACCGCCTCGCTGCTGCTGGCCTGGGTGCTGAGCGTGCTGATGTTCACGCTGGTCTTTGCGCTGCAAAGCCGCATTTTCCTGTTCGATCCGATCTTCCTCTATTTCGGTCTGGTGTCGCTGGTGAAAGCAGCGGGCGTGCTGGTGTTCTGGGTAATTATCGTGCGCTCGCTGATGAGCTGGATAAGCCAGGGCCGCAACCCGGTGGACTACGTGCTGATTCAGCTGACCGAGCCGCTGATGGCGCCGGTGCGTCGTTCGCTGCCGGCGAGGGGCGGCATCGACTTCTCCGCAATGGTGGTGATTCTGATCCTCTATATGCTGAACTTCCTGGGCATGGATTTCATTCCCGGCTGGGCGCAGCTGTAATTGTTTTTCGTAGTAAACGTTTCTGGAACTGATATGCAAAAAGTTGTCCTCGCCACCGGTAACCCCGGCAAAGTGCGTGAAATGGCCGATCTGCTGGCTGATTTCGGGCTGGATATTGTGGCGCAAACCGAGCTGGGCGTGGTCTCCGCCGAAGAGACCGGCCTGACCTTTATTGAAAACGCCATTCTGAAGGCGCGCCATGCCGCCGGGATCACCGGCCTGCCCGCTATCGCCGATGATTCCGGGCTGGCGGTGGATGCGCTCGGCGGCGCGCCGGGCATTTATTCCGCCCGCTACGCCGGCGAGGAGGCCAGCGACGACGAAAACCTGCAAAAGCTGTTGGAAGCGATGCAGGATGTCGCGGATGGCCAGCGCCAGGCACAGTTCCACTGCGTGCTGGTTTATCTGCGCCATGCCGCCGACCCGACGCCGCTGGTGTGTCACGGCAGCTGGGGCGGCGAGATCGCACGCGCACCTGCGGGCAAAGGCGGCTTCGGCTACGATCCGGTGTTCTTCGTGCCCTCGCTGGGCAAAACCGCCGCCGAGCTGAGCAAAGCGGAGAAACAGGCCGTTTCCCATCGCGGCAAAGCGCTGGCGCTGCTGCTGGAAGCGATGCGCAATGGCTAATCTTCCGCCGCTCAGCCTCTATATCCATATTCCGTGGTGCGTGCAGAAATGCCCCTACTGCGATTTCAATTCGCACGCGTTAAAAGGTGAGGTGCCGCACGAAGAGTATGTTGCGCACCTGCTGGCCGATCTGGATCGCGATCTGCCGCTGACCAGCGAACGGGAAGTCGCCACGATTTTTATCGGCGGCGGCACGCCCAGCCTGCTGAGCAGCCGCGCGATGCATCAGCTGCTGGACGGCGTGCGCGCGCGTCTGCCGCTGGCGGCCGGGGCAGAAATCACCATGGAGGCCAACCCCGGCACGGTGGAGGCCGATCGCTTCAGCGCCTATCAGGCAGCGGGCGTAAATCGCATCTCTATCGGCGTGCAGAGCTTCAGTCCGCTGAAGCTCCAGCGTCTTGGGCGCATTCACGGCCCGGAAGAGGCGAAGCGCGCCGCGCACCTGGCCGCCGGGCTAGGCCTGCGCAGCTTTAACCTCGATCTGATGCACGGCCTGCCTGACCAGTCGCTGACCGAGGCGCTGGACGATCTGCGCCAGGCGATTGCGCTCAATCCGCCGCATCTCTCCTGGTATCAGCTAACCATCGAACCGAATACGCTGTTCGCGTCGCGCCCGCCGGTGCTGCCGGATGACGACTCGCTGTGGGATATTTTCGAGCAGGGCCACCAGCTGCTGACCGCCGCCGGCTATCAGCAGTATGAGACCTCCGCCTACGCGAAGCCCGGCTATCGCTGCGAGCATAATCTGAACTACTGGCGCTTCGGCGACTATCTCGGCATTGGCTGCGGCGCGCACGGCAAGCTGACCCAGCCGGACGGACGCATCGTCCGCACGGTGAAAACGCGCCATCCGCGCGGCTTTATGGCGGGCGACTATCTGGACAGGCAGTATGAAGTGGCGGACGAGGAGAAACCTTTCGAGTTCTTTATGAACCGCTTCCGCCTGCTGGAACCTGCGCCGAGAAGCGACTTCAGCCGCTATACCGGCCTGGATGAGGCGCTGATTCGCCCGCAGATCGATACGGCGCTGGCGAAAGGCTATCTGACAGAAACGGCGGAAACCTGGCAGGTGACCGAAAAAGGAAAGCTGTTTTTAAACTCGCTGCTGGAGCTGTTCCTGGCGGAGTAATCCCTTCGATTAAAAAAGCGCACTGCCGTCGACGGTTTTATTTAAGCCGATGTCGTGCGCTTTCTTTTCTCCATAAACCAGAATGGTTATTAATTAAAGCACGGGCGAGTATTATTGATTCCGGTAAGACATTACGTTAATCACTCAACGCTTTATTACGGCTTAATGCATTGATTGCTTTTACGTTATCTCCCTCCTTACGTCATTCTATCCCTGTTAATAAATGATTGTGTAAAATGCTATGGCGTTCAACCGCCTCCGACGACATGCTAAATATCTCTCCCTGTTAAAAAGCTGCTGGCGGCTCAAAGGGATATTGGACTAAATAACAGGAGGTTATTTCTTGGCATACACGATTTTTATCCAGAGAAAATGGCAGACGGCTTTATCCACAATTAGCGAATTCAACATCCCCGGAACGGAAATTAAAGGCTACTTCCTGGAATGCCCGGGACCCGATACCGAAACGCCAAATTTAAACAAAAGAATTCCAGAAGGCCATTACAGTCTTGTTTGGCATGCCAGTAATAAATTTGGGTGATGCTGCCAACTTACTGATTTAGTGTATGATGGTGTTTTTGAGGTGCT
>ERZ1023456.91-NODE-91-length-17669-cov-3.775690_pt1 | contig 17669 bp, 21 predicted proteins | sample MGYA00380526_ERZ1023456 | MGnify/ENA primary metagenome ERZ1023456 (study PRJEB33173, sample SAMEA4830298) | metagenome | study: EMG produced TPA metagenomics assembly of the PRJEB25223 data set...
CGGCGCGACCGACAGCGATACATCATGCACCACGGTGCGCAGGTCGTAGCCGTGACGATGCGCCACGCTGAGGTTCTGTAAATCAATCATGCTCAAGCTGCACCTCCAGTGCGGCGCGATCCAGCACCGGCAGCGACTGGCCGTGCGTCGCCTTGCTGGGACGGCAGGCCCACAGCGTGCGGGTGTAAGGGTGAGTGGCGCGCGGCAGGTCGGCGGCGGGCAGGCTGTCGAGCAGCTGGCCTTTGTACATCACCATCACCCGTTCGCAATGTTCCGCTACCTGTTGCAGATCGTGACTGATCAACAGCAGTCCCATGTTGCGCTCCTCCACCAGGCGGCGGATCAGCGCCAGTACCTGATCGCGCATCGCGTGATCCAGCGCAGAGGTCGGCTCGTCGGCGATCAAAAATTGCGGATCGGCGATCAGCGCGATCGCCAGCATCACGCGCTGGCCCATGCCGCCGGAAAGCTGGTGCGGATAGCGCGTCATCAGCTGGGTCGGCTGCGGCAGGCCTACCGCCGCCAGCATCTCCGCCACCTTTTCCCGCCGCTCGGCGCGGCTCAGGCGATGGTGCAGCTTCAGCGGCTCCTCGACCTGCCAACCGACGGTGCGCGTCGGGTTGAGCGCATATTTCGGGTCCTGCATCACCATGCCTACCTCGCTGCCGCGCAGCTGGCTCCAGCGTTTTTCACTGAGCGTCAGGGCGTCGCGGCCTGCGATCTGCAACTGGCGCGCCTGCAAATGCAGCCCCGGCGCCAGCAGGCCCATCAGCGAACGGGCGGTAAGGGATTTGCCGGAGCCCGATTCGCCTACCAGCGCCACGCGCTCGCGTCCCAGAGTAAAGCTGACCTGGCGCACCAGCGCCGATTGCGCGCTGTGGATGCTCAGGTTATCCGCGATAACCAGCTGCGTATTATCAGTTGCCATGACGAGTATCCAGTCGGTCGCGCAGGCCGTCGCCTGTCAGGGTAAACGCCAGGCTGGCGAACAGAATGGCGCCGCCCGGCGCGGCCGCCACCCACCACTGATCGAAAATCACCTTGCTGCCTTCCGCCACCATTGAGCCCCATTCCGCGGTCGGCGGCTGAACGCCCATGCCCAGGAAGCCGAGCCCGGCGGCGGAGAGGATTATGCCGCCGAGGCTGAGCGCGGCGCGCACCACCGCGCTGGGCAGGCAGAGCGGCAGAATATGACCGAACATCAGGCGCAGGCCGGTGATGCCCTGCATGCGCGCGGCGGCGAGGTAGTCGCTGCGGCGCAGCGCCAGCGTCTCGGCGCGTGCCTGACGCGCAAAGGGCGGCCAGCTGGTCAGTGCCAGCGCCAGCGCGCCGTTCAGCAGGCCGGGGCCGAGGATCGAAACCAGCGCCAACGCGATCACCAGGTTAGGCAATGAAAGGAAAATATCGGTTATGCGCATTAATACGCGCTCGGTCCAGCCGCCGAGGTAGCCAGCCATAATGCCGACCAGCAGGCCGACGGGAATGGTCAGCAGCAGGATCAGCGACACCAGCAGCAGCGTCGGACGCGCGCCGTAGATCACCCGCGACAGCAGATCGCGGCCAAAGCCGTCGGTGCCGAACCAGTGCAGGGCGGAAGGCGGCAGCAGACGGGCCGAAATGGTCTGCGCGTTGGGATCGAAAGGCGCCAGCAGCGGCGCGAACAGCGCCATCAGCACCAGGATCGCCACCAGCGCGCCGCCGACGAATAGCGTCGTCAGCCGACGGCGGCGGCGTCCCACGGGCGCCACGGTTTCAGCATCGGATAAATGTTGGGTCATCGGGTTCTCGGATCGGTTAACCAGGCCAGGGCGTCCGCCAGCGCGTTAAGCAGCACGAAACAGCCGCCAATCAGCAGCGTTGAGCCAAGGATTGCGGGCACATCGGAGGCGAAAAGCGCGGTGGTGAGATAACGGCCAACGCCGGGCCAGGCGAATACCGTCTCCGTCAGCACCGAGCCTTCCAGCAGCGTGGCGTAGGAGAGCGCCAGCACGGTGATCAGCGTGCCGCGCACATTCGGGAAGATATGACAGAGCAGGATGCGTCCGCGGCTGGCGCCTTTGGCGCGCGCCAGCGCAACATACTCTTTACCGCTCTCTTCGAGCAGGGCGGCGCGCAGCAGGCGCGTGATGCCCGCCATCGACAGCATGCCCAGCACCACCACCGGCAGCCAGAGGTGGGCGATGGCGTTGCGGAACATCTCGCGGTCGCCGGAAAGCCAGCTGTCGATCAGCACGAAGCCGGTTTTCGGCTCCAGCGTGTAGACCCAGATATCATCGAGACGGCCGGGTCCGGCGGACCAGTGCAGCACCGCGTAGAACAGCAGCAGCCCCAGCAGACCGAGCCAGAACACCGGCACCGAATAGCCCAGCAGCGAGATCAGCCGCGCCAGATTATCCAGCACGCTGCCCGGTTTCCACGCCGCCAGTAGCGCGAGCGCGATGCCGAACAGCGCGCCGAAAATCATCGCGCAGCTCGCCAGTTCGATGGTCGCCGGGAACGTGCGCGCCAGATCGCTGGCCACCGGCTGGCTGGTGATATGGGAGATACCCAGATCGCCGCGCGCCAGGTGTTCCAGATAGCGCCAGAACTGCACCGGCAGCGGCTGGTCGAGTCCTAAATCGTGACGCACCTGTTGATAAGTCGATTCGCTGGCGTGGTCGCCGGCGATCTGCAACACCGGATCGACCGGCGAGAGGTGCGAGAGCATAAAGGTGAACGCCAGCAGGCCAAGCAGCGTCACCAGCAGCGAAAGCAGGCTGGTGACGACGCGGCCGCCGCGACGCCAGAACTGCCGGGCGCGCCCGGCATCCGTTGCGGATAACGTCATTACTTACTGACCTGGCTGTAGTAAACCATATCGGGGTTGATGCCCTGCACGTAGCCTTTCAGGTTATCGCGGACGGCAATCAGGTTGCGCGCCTGCAGGCCGACCACGTACGGCGAGTTTTTCATCACTTCGCGCTGCATCGCCTGATAGAGTGCGATGCGCTTCGCCGGATCGCTTTCCGCCGTGGCGGCCAGCGTCTGCTTGCTCAGTTCAGGAATGTGCCAGTTGGAGCGCCAGGCGAGCGTTTTACTGCCGTCTTCCGGGTTGTAGGCGAAGGCGGAGGCGTTGGTGTTCGGATCGAAATAGTCCGCTCCCCAGGCGTTCAGCGTCGCTTCATACTTATGCGCCTTAACGTTGGTTGAGACTTCGGTGCTCAGGCCGGGGATCAGCTCCACGCGAATGCCGCCTTTGGCGAAGCTGGCCTGCAACGCCTGCGCGATATCCAGATAAGGCGGCTGGTTGCTGACCGCCAGCTTGAAGCTGACATTCTTCAGGCCCGCTTTCGCCAGGATCGCCTTCGCTTTTTCCGGGTCGTACTGATACGGCGTCTCGTTGAGCGCGCCGGGGAAGCCCTCCGGCAGGAAGGACTGATGCACCTGGAACTGGCCTTTCAGCAGATCGTCGGCGATGCCGTGATAGTCAAACAGGTAGCGCGCCGCTTCCCACAGTGCCGGATTTTTCAGCGCGGGCTGCGCGTCAATATTGAACTGTATGTAGTAGAGCGACGCCATCGGGATCGCCAGCGGCTTCACGCCTGGCTTGCCTTTCAGCGCCGCCATCTGATCGGCGCCCAGATTGCGGGCGATATCGGCGTCGCCCTGCTCAAGCAGCAGGCGGCGCGCCGCCGGTTCCGGCACGTTTTTGATCAGAATGTTTTTCAGCTTCGGCTTGTCGCCCGGCGAGCTGGGGTTGGCGGTCATCAGTACCACCTCATGCGGCACGTAGCGGCGGATCTGAAACGGGCCGCTGCCGGCGGAGTGGGTCGCCAGCCATTTGTTGCCGAGGTCATTATTCTGCTGGTTCGCCAGCACGGTTTTGGCATCGACGATCGAGGCCACCGGCGCCGCCAGCAGGCTCAGCACGTAGGCCGGGCTGACGTTGGCCTGCCAGCTGATCTGCACATGCTTGTCGTCGATTTTCTTCAGCTGGCCATCAACATTCTCTTTGGTCCAGCCGAGCTGGGTAAGAATGAAAGAAGGGTCGAGATTCAGCTTCACCACGCGCGATAGGGAAAGGATCACATCTTCCGGGCGCACCGGGTTACCGGAGGCGAAAGTCGCGCCGTCGCGTAGCGTGACGATCAGGCTGCGGTTATCTTTGCCCGCTTCCCAGCTGCTTGCCAGCGTCGGCTTCAGCTCGTTCGGGTTTTGCGGATCGGATGGCCGCAGACGCTGGTAGAGGTTGGGGAACGCCTGGACGGAGGTCAGCTCAAAGCCTTCGGCCGGATCGAAGCTGCTGGCGTCATCGATAGACTGTGCGATAACCAGGGTGTCAGGCGGCGTGGCCGCGCTGGCGGCGAAGCTGGCGCTCATCGCCAGCGTCAGAACTGCAGGAACAAAACTTTTCATGACGTTTTCTTACCGTTTTTTCGCGAGTGTAAGGGAACAACCGGAAGGGCTGATAGTAGAATAATCGCTATGCTTATGAGTAAAAGTTATAAGTCAGCCGAAATGGTTATAAACCTTTTCCGTCAGGACTGCAGCACGTACCAGAGAGAGGGCAGCAGCGCGATCAGATTATTAAGCATATGCAGGAATATCGGCAGCAGCAAACTGTTGGCGCGCAGCCGCGCATAGCAAAGCAGAAGGGAGAACAGCGTCAGCACCGCAAGGGTTTGCCAGTGGACATATTGCGTATGCATCACGGCGAACAGCAGCGAGGTCAGCACGATGCAGGCGAAGCGGCTGCGCGGCGCCCACAGCAGAAACCCCTGTAGCAAAAAGCCGCGAAACAGAATCTCTTCAAACACCGGCGCCAGCAGCACGGCGGAAAACAGCAGAATCCAGAGCGAAACAACGCTCTGGTTCGCCTGATCTTCCAGCCAGCGCTCCGGCTGCAAAAACTGCGTCTGCGCCGCCATCAGCGCCAGCAGCAATGCCAGAAACAACAGCGTCGGCCTGGCCCGCAGCCGTCCCAGCGGGATATCGCTGCGGCGCGCCTGATAAAAACGGTAGAGCGGCCACAGCACCGCGAACTCAAACAGGCAGAGCACCGGCACCAGCAATCCCTTCTGCTGTAAATCGCCGTAGTTGGGAAACCAGGTGATCGCCAGCGTGATCAGATAGTAGAGAACAAAACTGCCAAGGTAGAACAGCGTCAGCGCAGCTCTGTCGTGTTGGGTTTTCATAGGCGGTGTCGGAAGCGGAAGGGAAGAGGAGTGTAACAACCGCCACGATCGCTGTCGAGACTCCCACAGAAGCGCGCTTTTTCTCTAAACAGTCGAGGCATCGGGCCGATAACGACTCTAAGCGTGAAATAAGCAGGAATCTACGCCGCGCCTCGCCAGTCGCTGCGTCTTATACAGCGGAGGTTGTACAACGCATTTTACCAGGGTTTCGTAGATGAATTTATCGCCTTTATTACCGTTTAACCTTCGCCCGGCTGAAAAGCCCACCACCTTATTTACGCGCCGTACGCTGGTGGTGCTGGGCTGTATAATGGGCGTCGTCCTTATCACTATGGTGACGATGATAGTTTTTATCGCCCTGCGGCAAAACAGCGCCGCGCTGGCGCAGGAGAAGTTCTTGCTGCGCAACGCCTGGCAGGATCGACAGCAGTCTGTTCTGACCGATATCCGCGATTACGCCTTCTGGGGGGAAGCCTGGAACCATCTGCACCTGCGGGTGGATAAGGAGTGGGCGTTCGATCAGCAGAACTTCGGGCCGGGTCTCTACAGTGAATACCACTATGAAGGCGTCTTCGTCGTCGACGGCGCGGGACGCACGCGCTACGCGGTGATCAACGGCAAAGTCAGCACCATGCCGGTCGAACAGTGGCTGGGCAAGCTGAGCCGCAGCGTGGTGGATGAGGCGCGCGCGATGCTCGAAAATGAGACCGCGCTGGTAAAAAATGCGCGCGTTGAAGGCGCGCCCGCCATTGTCGCCGCCGCGCCGATCACCACCGGCAAAGTACCGGGGCTGGGAACCCTTCCCGGTCCGCCGTCGGTCATGATATTCGTCGACCGCTATACGCCGCGCAAACTGCTGGCGCTGGGCAACAGCGTCGGCGTCAGCCAGCTCCACACGGCGCCGGAGAGCGGATCGCCTTCGCGGGCGAGCATCATGCTGTCGGTAGAGCAGGGCGCGCCGCTGCTGGTCCGCTGGGAAAGCAGCAGGCCGGGGCACAATCTGCTGTTGGTAACGTTGCCGCTGCTGGCATTGACCATTTTGATGCTGGGCGTTATTTCGCGGCGCGTGGTGCGTCACGCGATGGATAATGCCCGTCTTTCTGATTGGCGCTTCGAACAGCTGCGCCAGAGCAAGAGCGAGCTGAGCCACAGCGAGGCGCGCTTCCGCGATGTGGCGGAAGCGGCTTCCGACTGGATCTGGGAGACCGATGCGCAGGGCATGCTGACCTATCTCTCGTCGCGCTTCACGGCGGTGACCGGTTATGACGTCGCGGTACAGAGCGGCAAACCGATCGACTGCCTGCTGATTGGCAACGGCCAGTCGGTGTCGGAGTGGATGCTGCGCCAGAGCGCGGGCGGCGAGCGACGCACGCTGCGCTGTCACTACCGTTCGGCGCAGGGCGAAGATCGCATCTGCAGCCTGGTGGCGAAGCCGATCGAGCTGCACGGCAAGCTACAGGGATTCCGTGGCACCGTGTCCGATATCACCCATGAGGTGGAGGCGCAGGCGCGCATTCAGTATCTGTCGCAGCATGACACGCTGACCGGTCTGCCTAACCGCCACCGCATGAATGAGTTTCTGAGCGGCAAGCTGCAGGCGCAGCCGACGGAAGCGCAGCCGCTGGTGATGTTCAGCCTCGATCTTGACCACTTTAAGCCGATTAACGACCTTTACGGCCACGCGGCGGGCGACAGCGTGCTGAATGAGGTCTCGCAGCGTCTGCGCGTCTGCCTTGAGCGGGACGATTTACTGTCGCGGCAGGGCGGCGATGAGTTTATTTTGCTGCTGAGCGGCCTGACCAGCGTCGAGGCGATCGAGGCGCGCTGTCGCTGCCTGATGAGTGAAATCCATAAGCCGTTCCACGTGGCGGGGCAGGTGGTGCATATCGGCGCGTCGATCGGCATCGCGCGCGCGCCGCAGGACGCGCTACAGCCAGAGGAGCTGCTGCGCATGGCTGATATCGCGCTCTATCAGTCGAAAAACCTGGGCCGCGACCGCTGGGTATTCTATTCGCCGGAAATGTCCGAGCAGCTGGTGCGCCGACGTGAAATGGAGCGCGCGCTCAGACAGGCGGTGGCGCGGGACGAACTGCGCCTGTTCTATCAGCCGCGTTACTCGCTGCACAGCGGCCGCATGGATGGCGCGGAAGCGCTGCTGCGCTGGCAGCCGTCGCCGCCGGCGCTGGTAATGCCCGACAGCTTTATTCCGCTGGCGGAAGAAACCGGGCTGATCCTGCCAATCAGCGACTGGGTATTGCAGCGCGCCTGTCGCGACGCCCTGAGCTGGCCGCGCCCGTTCTACGTCTCGGTCAACATCTCGCCAGTGGAGTTTTGCCGCGGCGACCTGGTCGGACGCGTGGCGAGCGTGCTGCGCATAACCGGACTGCCAGCCGAGCGGCTGGAGCTGGAGATCACCGAAAATGTGATGCTGGAAAACCCGGACAACACGCTGAAAGTCATGCAGCGCCTGAAAGCGCTGGGCGTGCGGCTGACGGTGGACGATTTCGGCTCCGGCTACGCCTCGCTCGGCTACCTGAAAACCTTTCCGTTCGACGGCCTGAAGATGGATCGCTCCTACATGAAGGATTTCCCGCATTCGCAGCAGGCGCATTCCATCGTTAACGGCATTATCGGCCTGGGCAAGGCGTTTTCGCTGGTGATTACCGCAGAGGGAATTGAGAGCGCGGAGCAGTTTGCCGAACTGCAGGCGATCGCCTGCGACGAAGGACAGGGCTATTTCCTGGGCAGGCCGATGCCGGCAGGCGATTTTGTGCGTCTGCTTGAGACGGCGGATGAAACCGATAAAGAAACGGGCCAGCCAGTCTGACCCGTCAGGTGCTTAGCGAACGCGGACGGCCACACAGGTCATCAGCACCGCAAAGCCGATAAAGATAGCCAGTTCCATAATGCACCTCCTGAGATTAATCTTAAAAATTATAGCTAGGGAGTGGGTGAAATTTAGACTGTTTGTGCCTGTTTCACGCTTTGCGTCACAGTCCCGACCCGGATAAAGCGGTCCGCATTCGCTGGACGATCTGTTACGCTTTACCGCCAGTCACTGAACGAGAAGCCAAAGAGGAGAGTCACGATGAAACAGTATGGAAAAGCGGCGCTGGTGATGGCGCTGTTTACTCTGGCAGCCTGTCAGCACGGACAGAAAGGCGCTGACGCGACGGCGGTCGATCCTGACGCCGACCGCTGCGGCGCATCTGGTTATCAGAGCTATGTCGGCAAACCGCTTTCCGCCGTAAACAGCCTGCGTTTCGATCATCCGGTGCGCGCGATTCCTTATAACTCAGCGGTGACGATGGATTTCAATCTGAATCGCCTGAATTTTCTCGGCGATAAGAACGATGTGATTACCCGCGTTTACTGCGGCTAACGTCTGATTTATCCGTTGCGCGCAATTGTCTTGCGGCTGTCACGCTGCTGTCATCTGCGCCGGGCAGGATAGCGGGGAAATAACGTGATTTCCCCGTCACATAACAGTGTACTGCTCGTCTTCATTCCTCCCGCCTCGTGCGGGATTTTTTTATGGACGGATGCAGCGCCGTTACAATCGGCTACGCTTGAAAATTAGCTCGCTAACACATTGCGCTAAACGACAAACCGATGCTGGGGACGAGGGAATGCAGGAAAAAAGAGCGCTACGGGTGACGACCGCAACGCCGACGCTGCTGCGCGCGCTACAGGCGCTTGATTATCGTTTTACCGTCACGCAGGAACTGGACGCCGCTTTTGACAGGCCGGTGCGTGACGGCTTACGTGACGTGACGCCGCGCGAAAAAAACTATTTTAACGATCCGCAGCAGTTCGCCGCTTATCTGGATAGCCGCGACGGGGCGTTTTTCGTCACGCTGGTTGACGAACGGCCGGTCGGCTATCTGGCGGTCAGCCGCAACTGGAACGGTCTGGCGCTGGTGGAGGATATTGCCATCGACAGCGGGTTCAGACGCTGCGGCTGCGGCAGCGCCTTGCTGACGCACGCGATCGGCTGGGCGCATGAACAGCAGCTGGCCGGCGTCACGCTGGAGACGCAGAACACCAACGTCGCCGCCTGCCTGCTCTATGAAAAAATGGGGTTTGAGCTGGGCGGCATTGACAGGCATCTTTATCGCGCGCTGCATGCCCGGCCGGCGGAGGTGGCCCTGTTCTGGTATCTCTGGTTCAGATAACGCTAATCTTCGGAAGTGCCCTGCATCAGCTGCGCCAGCACGTTGCGATAGCTTTGCAGCACGCCCTCATCCTTTTCCAGATCGAGTTTTTTGATCACGCTGGCGATCAGCGCCTTATCCGTGGTGGGTTTGCCTGCCTGCATCAGCTCCATCATCACTACCGCCAACAGCTCCGCTTCTTTCGGCGCGTTCCACGCCGGGCTGTTGAAGTAGTCGGTAATTTCCCGGCCAGCGCTGGTGGATTGTGTTCTCATTCTCAACCTCCAAAAACGCAGCATCGACGCGGAGCGCCGACGGATCAGTGTCAGAGCAACAAGGGGCCAGAAAGGCACATCAACATGACTTGACGCCACCTTAAGGACAAGTGGCGATTTTTTAAACATAGAAGGGTGAATGAGAAATGTCAGTAACAAAATGAAATATTTTTGCGGCGTAATTAACCGCCGGCTGACGTGAAGGCGTGAGCAACCTCCAATACGCCGTTAATCACAAACTGCACGCCCATGCAGACCAGTAAAAAGCCCATCAGACGCGAGATGGCTTCACCGCATACCAAGCGACGGTCATAATCAGGAAAACGTAGCAGGCGGCCTGGAAAGATTGCTTCCTGCGTTCGCTGGCGCTCATATCGCCAGCCAGGCCTAAAAACAGGGCGACGGTGGTTAACGGATTCGCCAACGGCAGCAGCACAACCAGACCCAGCCCCACGGCGCAAAGCAACTCTGACATAGCGTGTTCCTTTATCTGTTTCCATTAAGGCAAATAAGCGCCTGCGGCAGTTGTGCCACAAAATAAGTTTTCTCTCAATCTGTCCGGCGTGCCGGGGCCTGGCGCCTGCCTGTCCGCTTTTTTCATGGCTCGCGCTAAAATCCCGCTTGCATTGCGTTGGCGATTATGAGTAAATGCATCGTCGGTTTGTTAAACAGAACCGGGTATGCGAGCAGTTTTAGTAAAGCAGTCTGCAGTGTAAGAGTTATCTCTGATATCCCTTCTTCAGTATCGCCTTCCTGAGTGCCTCATAACATCTGTACACAAACCTGTTGCCCAAGAGGCGTTAATATTCACTGAAGGAAAGACAAATGTCTGCAAAACTGACTGGTTTAGTAAAATGGTTCAACGCTGAGAAAGGTTTCGGCTTCATTTCTCCGGCTGACGGCAGCAAAGACGTGTTCGTACACTTCTCTGCAATCCAGAACCAGGGCTTCAAAACTCTGGAAGAAGGCCAGAACGTTGAGTTCACCATTGAAAACGGTCCGAAAGGTCCGGCTGCTGCTAACGTAACCGTACGTTAAGCAACCAGAATTCAAAAAACCCGCCTGATGGCGGGTTTTTTATTGCCTGAACTCAGGCTGATGCGCTTTTTCGACGGTGCCTGCGATACGTGACCTGTTCGGCTTTGCGCGCCATCGCCTGTGGCGGTGAGCCGGGCGGGCTGGCGGATAAAAAAGAACCCCGGAATATCAGTGATATCCCAGGGCCTGATAGCGTGTTGCTACGTCACCACAGTTTCGACTGCAGCGACGAATATGGGTCAGGACTTACGGCCGCCGTGGCTGTTTTGTCCGCCTTTTTTACCCGCTTCGGATGCTTTTTCACGGTCATTTTTGAAGTTGCCGCCGCTCTGCTGGCCGCCTTTTTTACCGGCTTCAGAGGCTTTTTCACGGTCTTCTGCAAAATTACCTGAACCACCACGATGTTCTGCCATAATCGTCTCCTGATTACTTTTCCAGTTTTGGTGAGCATCTAAGAATATGTTTATTACCTGGGTAATGCATATTCTGCGTTGTGACAATTTAAAGTGTAGGCGGAGTTATTTATTTTTCCAGCCGGAGGGGATTTTTTGTTGACTGATATAAACGACTGAAATAAATCTTTTTTCATATTATGTTGTATTTTATGTATTTTTAATGGTTTGATTTTATTGAACAAAAATAAAGAGATATTGATTTTTGCTACAGCCGCTTCCAGGACGTTTCTGAAAGGTATTGCCTGGTTCGCTGCGCTTGTTTTTTCGGGTAATTACCGTCTCGCCTGTTAGCGCGTCTCTGGATTAATAGTTAACAGAGCCTGAAGCGGCACGGCTACGATAATATTTGGATAGATAGCAATAATAAAACAGCTGTAAAAGAGAACCTGTTAATATAACGTCAGGGCGCTCCGGCCGCTACGTTTGTCCCTGACGTAGTATGCCTTTTCTGGTGTCTCCCGGCGCCGTTGATATTTAAAAAAAGAAATCTTTTTTAAGATAACCTGCAAAAAAAGTGTAAAATATCAGTGCCCTCTGCTGTCATTTTGTTAATCATAGTGATAATGTCTGCCTTTACATTGTTATTGAGATAATGTGATGAAATACCTCATTGCAGAACTACTGGATAAACTGGCGGAAAAAGAAGCAGAATCGAAAGAGCTGGTTGCCCAGGTTGAAGCGCTGGAGATTGTTGTAACCGCGCTGCTGCGAAAACTGGGTGACGAACAGCGACAGGAGCTGAGTAGCGGTATCAGTCAGGCACTGGCTACCGCTTCGGATGGTGCAAAGCCGGAAGATGCTTCTTTGCTGTATGGTTATATCGACAAGCTTCTTAATCATCCTCGCTATTGATCATGCCTTACGTTAACAACGGCCACCTGATACGGTGGCCGTTTGTTTTGCTGCCTGGCGCCAGGAAAAATGTTATGTCACGCCTTGCCGGAAAGCGATGCTTTATCGGCATAACGCTATCGTGCTATTCATCGAACCCTGCCCGGCAAAGCGCCTTTGTAGTTACAACATACTTAAAGATGAACAGCCTCTGCAACCTTAAGCAGCATGGGGTTATCAATCAGATACAAATAAATTAGCGCAAGGCAGAAAAGGCCATTTTGCGTTAGTTTTCCCATTCTCTCTGGAGGAGGGACAAGGGTTGCGTAAGCACCTTTTAAGCAGAATTGAAGGTTACAGCGCCGCGCAGCGTTAACTGCGCGGCGACGCGTTAGCTTTTGCTCAGCGCCTGAGAGCGATCCATGCATTTTTCCATCGCGGCGATCACTGCCGAGCGGAAGCCTTTCTCTTCCAGCGCCTTCACTGCCTCAATGGTGGTGCCGCCGGGCGAGCAGACCATATCTTTCAGTTCGCCGGGATGTTTGCCGGTTTCCAGCACCATCTGCGCCGCGCCTTTGACCGCCTGAGCGGCGAACTGATAGGCCTGCGCGCGCGGCATGCCGCCCAGCACCGCCGCGTCGGCCATCGCTTCGATAAACATAAATACATACGCGGGTGCTGAACCGCTGACGCCGACGACTGCGTGGATCAGATATTCCGGCACCGTCTCCGCCTTACCGAAGCTGTTGAAGATCGCCAGCACTTCGTCGGTCTCTTCCGGCGTCACCAGCGCGTTTGGCGTAACCGAGGTCATGCCCTCATTCACTAACGCAGGCGTATTTGGCATCACGCGCACAATTTTTCGGTCGTGTCCCAGCACGCCCGCCAGCGCGTCGAGCGTGACGCCCGCTGCGATAGAGACGACCAGCGTCTCTTTATTCAGGGCGCCCGCTACCTCTTTCAATACTTTTAAAATTACGTTGGGCTTAACCGCGCCGAACAGGATACCCGCTTCGCGCGCCACTTCTTCCGCGCTTTGCGCTGGATTGAGACCATACTGCTGCGCCATCTGCTGATTGGTTTCTGATTTATGATCGTAGACCCAAATCTGGTCAGCCTTTACCTGACCGCCAGCAACCAGCCCGCCGATAATGGCTTTGGACATATTGCCGCAGCCAATAAAACCTATTTTCTTTTCCAGCATGGTTTTCCCTCTGCTTAGCCGTTTTCAATTGTGCATCAGCTTACGTCATTCTGCCGCTTTATCCAGCTTCGGCTAAACTCAAAGCGTTACCGGAGGAGAGGAAAATGGACGATTTTCAGCAAGATGAAAAGCGGAACCGCCGCTATCCCGTACAGGAGCATATGCGCTGGCAACGGCTGGAATGGCGTATTCAGAAGGTTGGTTATGCGCTACTACTGGCGATAGTAGTGAGCGGCGCCTGCGGCTTATTCTCGAAAGGCTTTCTCAGCGACAGAAAACAGGTTTCGCCGCACGGTAACCTGGAGGTCAAGTATGAGCGCTTTGCACGTCAGCAGAGCGATATGGCGATGACTATCCGCCTGCATGCGCTGCGCGACGGGCTGTACAGCATTACGCTCAGCGGCGATGGGGTGGATAATTTCCAGCTGCAAAGTATCCAGCCGCAGCCGTTGCGCGCAGAGAGCAGCGAAGCTTCCCTGACGCTCTGGTACAAAACGCAGAATATGAATCGCGGCGCCACCGTCTGGTTGGGCGGGCAGCCGCAGTCGCCGGGCAAATACGCCTTCGTCGTTAGCGACAGCAGCGGCGCGCAGGTGGGTTTTACTCAGTGGGTTTATCCCTAACAAACAGTGGGTTTATCCCCAGGAGCAGAGAGATGGAAACGGTATTACGCGCGGTAAGTATGTACTTCTTGCTGATGGTGGTGCTGAAAATTGCCGGGCGCCGTACGCTGCTGGAGATGACCAGTTTCGACTTTATTCTGTTGCTGATTATCAGCGAGGCGACGCAGCAGGCGCTGCTGGGCAACGACTTTTCGGTGACCGGCGCGGGTCTGACTATCATTACGCTGATTGTGATGGACATTTTCCTCGGCAAGTTCAAGGCCTGGTTCCCGCGTCTTGAACTGCTGATCGATGGCGCATCGCTGATTTTAATCGAAGATGGCAAACTTCTGGCGCATCGGGCGAAAAAGGCGGGCATCACCGCTGAAGATATCCTCGCCTCGGCGCGCAGTTCCCAAGGGCTGGAGCGTCTCGATCAGATAAAGTTTGCCATTCTGGAGAAGAACGGCAAAATCAGCATTATTCCCCACTCCTGACAGGTAAACCGATGCCAATTTGGGTGGACGCCGACGCGTGTCCGAAAGTGATCAAAGATATTCTCTATCGTGCGGCGGAGCGCAGCCAGATCGAACTGATTCTGGTGGCTAACCAGCCGCTTGCCGTGCCGCCTTCGCGTTTTATCCGCACGCTGCGCGTCGCGGCTGGGTTTGACGTGGCGGATAATGAAATTGTCCAGCGCGTCAGCGCGACGGATCTGGTGATCACCGCCGATATTCCTCTGGCGGCGGAAGTGTTGGCGAAGGGGGCGGCAGCGCTCAATCCGCGCGGCGAGCGCTACAGCGAGGCGACGATTCGTGAACGGCTCACCATGCGCGATTTTATGGATACGCTGCGTTCGAGCGGCGTGCAGACCGGTGGCCCGGCGGCGCTGAACCAGCGAGATCGCCAGCAGTTCGCCGCTGAGCTGGATAAATGGTTGTTGGCGCGCCAGCGACGCAAACGCGACGCCGCGCAGTAAGGCAGGGCGACCAGCCAGGCAGACGCTGGTCGCGAAAATTTACCGCTTAGATTTAGATAAAGCTGTCGTCATCGTTGAAATCGTCATTGCCGAAATCATCGCCGCCGAAGCCGGCATTATCATCCTGCTCCCAGCTGGCGTCCTGTAAAAAGGCGCGATCGTCGCCGTTGTTAAAGGTGTCCAGCTGTTCCGGCTCCGGCAGCGCCGGTTCGTTAATAATATTCACAATTTCCTGCGGCTGAGAGTGGTGGAACATGCTGGTCAGCATATCCGCCATTACTACACCGCCCGCCACGCCCACTGCCGTTTGCAGCGCGCCGCCGAGAAAGCCGCTGCCGCGCGGCGCGGGCGCGCTGTAGGGCTGCTGGCCGTAAGGCTGTTGCTGCGCATTATAGGGCTGCTGGTAGGGCTGTTGTTGCTGCGCATTGTTCCACGCCGGCTGCTGGGTCACTGTGTGGCGCTGACCGCCGCCGAACAGCCCGGATAAAAATCCGCCGCTCTGACGCGCCGGTTGCTGTTGCTGCGCCTGCGCCAGACGGCTTTCCAGATCGTTCACCTGAGCGCTCAGCTTCTTCATCGCCGCCTCCTGAATCAGGATAGCCTGCGCCATATAGTAGGGCGCGGCAGGCTGCTGACGCAGCTGCTGCTCAATCAGGCGCTCCGCGGCCGCATCGCGGGGCGCAGACTGGCTCTCAGCCTGTTTTAGTCGGCTGAACAGACTCTCTATCAGACGTTGTTCTTCGCTCTGCATGGAAACCTCCTTAAACAAGCGTTATCTGTTTATTCTGGTCGCTGCGCGGGGAAAGTAAATTAACACTGCGTAAGTAAATATTGCCATCTGTCGCGCGCTGACATACTGGCTAAGTGTAGCCGCTGGTTTTTGTTCGCTAAGATGCACAGATATCCTCACTTTCATTGCGTAAAAACAACGTTACAGCTGGCCCGGATTTTTTTTTTGCCGGTATGATGCCGGGCATACACATTATGATCAGCCAACTGCGGCGTTACGCAGCGCTGGCGGAGGATAGCCTGTTATGTCGTCACCCATTTTTTTAATCGGCGCGCGTGGCTGCGGTAAAACTACCGTGGGCGAACTGCTGGCGCAGGCGCTGGGCTATGATTTTCACGATACCGACCACTATTTACAGCAGGTCAGCGGACAGACGGTGGCCGATATTGTCGCCGCCGAAGGCTGGGAAGGCTTTCGCCAGCGGGAAACGCAGGCGCTGATGGCGGTAAGCGCGCCGGAAACCATCGTCGCTACGGGCGGCGGTATGGTGCTGGCGGAGATCAATCGTCGCTTTATGCAAGAGCGTGGCAGCGTCATCTGGCTGCAGGCCAGCGCCAGCGTGCTGGCTTCACGTCTCTCGGCTTATCCGCAAAGCTCGCGGCGGCCCACGCTGACGGGCCGCCCCGTTGCTGAAGAGATGACGGAAGTGCTTCATCAACGCGAAGCTCTCTATCAGCAAACGGCGCACCATATTATCAATGCGATGCAGCCGCCTGAACAGGTGGCCGCGCAGATTCTGGATGCGCTTTCGCTGGCGCGCGCCAGCTAAAGGCGGGCGACAGCCCGACCGTCAGGAATATCTGTTTTTGTTACCTTTCTTTTCTGAAGCGACAGCGCCTCGGTCTCATTGTCTATACTTACGCTACGAACGCTGACAGGCGAACGATCTCCGCCGCAGGCGAACGGAGAGTAACGGATACCACTTTCATCAAAAGAGGGAAGACATTATGCCGAGCAGACCACCCTATCCACGTGAAGCGCGCATTGTTCAGGTTGATAAAGGGGCAGCAGGAGAGAGCGTAACGCGTTACGAACTGCGCGCCGATCATCCGAAACCCAACTCGCTGATTAGCGAACATGAAAGCGAGCAGGAAGCGCTGGATGCAAAAGAGCGCTACGAAAGCCGCGACAAAGATTAACCTGGCGGGCACGGACGCCTGTTAATAGGCGGCAGTAGAGAAAATCACTTTGAACATGGCGCTTTAACGGAAAAAAAAGTGTATCCTTCCGTGTATGTCGCCGTTACGTTATTGTTCCCTGTCATTGATATTATTTAACCTGTTTTTGCATCCGCAAAAATAAGCGATACCTGTTGCATATTATAGAGATATCTCTGAAAACCGCATTTCAGTCTTGACCTGGCTGGCCATGCAATTTATTTTCCTGCCCACAATGTGAATTCTTGCTGGCGTCATCGCCTTCTTTTCATCAAATAATTAGCGATGCGGCAGGCGGAGCCGTTAATGGCGCGCCGTTTAAACGCGCAGGAAGTGTGGCCAATTTACTGCTTAAAGGTTATCGTCAGAAATACACCTGTTAGCTATATATAATCGTCGCTTTCGATGATGGCCTTTAGCTTAAGGCTGTGCCAGGATGATATTGTCCCGGTAAAGAAGATAATCGCTGGATAATAGCCTGATGGCTCATTATCCGCCGGACAAATTCGCCGCGGCGCCTTTGATAGCGCGCAATGGTTGGGGAAGAGCGCCCAGCCTTACAGCCGTGCGGTGATGATTATCAGACGATGGTGTCTATTATCGGGGGCGGAAAATGTAACGTTAATTTATGCTAACGGGAGAACGAAGCCGCAACGAAAGTTTATTTATTCACTTTTGCTTATCTGACGATTACTTTATCAGAAAATACCAGGGTAATAAGGGAAATATTCAGCGAAATAATGCATTTTGTACCGCAGCACAGAAGATAAAACCCCTGTAAAAAACAGGGTATTTCGTTGAATAAAAAATGATGACGTTTTATAAACGCATTAACAAACAGGAAAACGGCAGCGGTTCAGGGAATAACCTGGCCATATACCTTTTCCGCCGGACACATCGAAGACGCGTCGCAAAGCACAATTCTTGCGGTGCCTGCGGTGAACCGCTAAGTCCGGCTGGTGATGCTGCCAACTTACTGATTTAGTGTATGATGGTGTTTTTGAGGTGCT
>ERZ1023456.99-NODE-99-length-16260-cov-338.416662_pt1 | contig 16260 bp, 16 predicted proteins | sample MGYA00380526_ERZ1023456 | MGnify/ENA primary metagenome ERZ1023456 (study PRJEB33173, sample SAMEA4830298) | metagenome | study: EMG produced TPA metagenomics assembly of the PRJEB25223 data set...
TTATAGTCAGATTGCAGGGTGTTGATGCTTTGGCTTAGTGAGCTGTCGGCGGTTGCCAAAGTCTGTTGCACGCTTTGTAAATCAGCACTGCTGGCTTTATCCGCCATCTCGCTTCTTAGCCGCTCAACGCTTGCCACCTGTCCGCTTTGGGTCTGCTTGATGGCAGTGATTTCGCTGTTTGCTGTATCGCTTGTCGTTTTAAGCTGACTGTATTTTTGCGATAATTCCCCTGTGGTTACGCTAAGCTGTCGCACCTGCGAAGTATGACCGTTTACCGTTTGGGTGAGATTAGCGATTTCTTGCGTTTTGGCATTTTTATCAGCTTGCAACGCATTAATATCACGAATAGCACCTGTTACGCTGTCTGTGCTTGCTTTTGTAGCAAGCTCATTTCTGATTTGTGTGCGTGTCTGCTCAATGCTCTGAGTGAGCTGATTTGCAGTGTTATCAAGCTCACCTTTATCCACACTTTCAACCCAATCACTCCATGTATCACCTGTTTTTGTGCGTGTGTAGGTTTTGGTGCTGTCATTCCAAACGGTTTGCGTAATACGGTCGCCGCCTCTTGCTTTATCAACTGTCGCATATTGCCAACCAGTCAATGGCGTGTTAGTGTTAAAGCTGCTTTCAAGATAGTATTTACCTTGCTCTATCAAACTATTTAGCGATGTTGCCCCACGAGTTTGCCACTGCGTTCTTGTACCAATATTAGTGATTGATTGAACGGCTTCATTCAAGCGATTATTAGCGTCTGTTAGCGTACTATTTATCGTATCTGCTCTACTGCTGACACTGCTGATATTGCTCTCAATCGCTGGGATTTTACTATTAAAGCTATTAATATTACTTTCAATGCTTGGGATTTTACTGTTAACGCTATTGATGGCACTTTCAATGGTTGGAATTTTATTAATGCTTGGGATTTTACTATTAAAGCTATTAATATTGCTTTCAAGCGTGCCAATTTTGCCGATGGGCGTGGACAAACTTTGGTCAAGATGGCTTTGGCTAATCTGACCTGATAAGATATCAAGTACTTTTTCAGCGTCTGCCGATGTTGTGCCGCTGACCCAATCTGTCCAATCTGATGTATTGCCCAGTTTGTCTACAATTCTGGCACGATAAAACTGGGTCAAATTGCCTTGCAAGCCAGTGATTTCATGCTTATTAGTGGGGTAGGCAAAAGTACCAAGGGTTGCGATATTTGAGCGACCGTCAGGGCTAACCTGTATCTCAGTGTAATTGGTGTCATCAGAACCTTTGGCAAAATTCCACCCCAAATTCATGCCAAACAATACCCCCTGTACGCTAAGGTTGATGGGGTGTGGCGGTTTGCCTTGTTTGCCTTGTATCTGTGTCAGATTTGAATGTGTGGCTAGGCTTGCTTGCCCAAAAGCACTGATGGCGGTTACTCGGGCTTCATATTGCCCTGCATAGACTCCAGCGATTTCAATGCTGTTTGTGCCTGTGGGTGGTAGGGCTTGCCAGTTACCGTTGTCTTTACGCCACTGTACGGTATATTTGACCGCACCTGTTACCTGCTCCCAGCCAATGACAAGGGTGGTAATGCTCACGCCTTGATTGACCGTGTGATAGCTTGACAGATTGACCGACTTAGTCGGAGCTTGCACGGTGGGGTTAATCACGCTAATCGGACGCTCGGAGGCGACCGCCCCTGTATCAATGGCATCATATTTGGCAGGGCTGTATTGTACGGCGGTGATGGTAAATTGGTGATTGTCATCAGCGGTTACTGACAGCACTCGAAATTTCATTGTGGCTAAATCTTGACTGTCTAGCACCCAAACATTTTGCTCACTGATGTCGCCAAAGGGTTTAGTAACGGTAACATTATCGCCATTTACGCCGCTGATTTGCCGTCTTTGGCTTGTGCCATCATCGCCATTGATGACAAGCGTGTCGCCTGCTTTGGCTGTGATGGCACGGTCTAGGGTGATGATGGTTTTTTTATCATTGATGGCAAGCGTCCGCCCACCTGTGGCACGCCCTGCAAACAGCTCATCGCTAATCTCAATCACTTTGGCAGGGGCAGGGATATAGCCGTCCAAACCCACCTTAAATGTTACCATTCGTGTTTCAAGCTGTTCAGACTTTAACGCCCATAATCCTGCACGCTGAGCTTGTCCTTTGCTTGTACAGCCCCACGCTTGTATGTCCGCCACACGCACACCAAATTTGGCGATGGCTTTTTCATCTCTGACATATTCATATTCGGTCTTAAAATGATTGGCAGGGTTATCCCAGGCCACCTTAGCCACCGTATGGCGGTCTCTTGCTCGTGTGCCTGTATATTCAAAAATACCATCAATGACATTGGCACGGCTAAAACTGTAAATGCTGTCTTGGGGAATATCAGCATCTAGCACAATGCTGGTACCATCCCAATAGGATATGGCACGAAATACGCCTGCAAGTCTAGAAAGTAGCTCAAACGCACCCTCTGCTGACTGAATATAGACATTCACGGTAAAACGAGGCTCTTGTCCACCCATGCCATCATCGACCATCTCATCACAATACTGGGCTAAGCGGTACAAGCTCCATTTATCAATCATGCTTTGGGTCAGGCGAGAACCCAGCCCATAGCGTTCGGCGGTGCATAGGTCATAATAGACCCACGCAGGGTTATTAGTGTACGCCAGCTTAAATTGCCCATCCCACAGCCCATCATAGGTGCGAGTGATGGGGTTATAATTGGTTGGCACTTTGATAATAAGACCACGGCAAAGAGCCGCCATTTTGGCGACATTGCTAAACTGCTCGGCATCGTATCTTAGCCCCAATAAAGCGGTGTTTGGGTAGCGTAATTTTAAGTCAATCACCTCAGTGATGGCAGAGACATACATTTTATCACTGACAAGCTCGGATGTGCTATTAGGCGTGATACGGCGAACACGCACCGACCAGCCTGTTTGTGCTTTGGGCAAATCAATACGGTGGCTTCTTTCATAAGCGTTGGATGTTTTGGCATTGATGGATGTATTTAGGGCTTGCACCCAGCCACCGCCATCGGTTTGCACATCGATGGCGTAATCAATCTTTACGCCGCCCACATCGCCGTTATCAGGGTTTTGCTGACGCAATGCCCCCCATTTTATACGCACACGAACAGCATCAAGGTCAAGGTTGTTAAATGACTTAACCCACGGCGTGCCATGTTTTAGCTCGACATTAACCGCTGTTTCGCTTGCCACATCAGCAAAGCCATCAATGTACTCTTGGTCGTTTGTGCCAGCACGAAAATCCACTTTGACATTTGGAAAATTAAACTCGTCATTGTCATTTTGTAGGGGCGTATCATCAAGATAAACCGACTTATAGCCGTCTTTAAGCCCTGCAATCTCACCCTCGCCCAAGCCATACATGATACTGATAAAAGTTTTGGATTGAGCAGAGTCAGGGGCGATAACAGGCTGTCTTTGTTTGCTGCTGCCTTTTTTTGAGCCGTGAATGGTCATTTTTTTTATCCTTATTTTTATAGCATATCTTCTGGTAATTGGCTGGCTGACATGATAAACCCACCAATCTCTCGCTCGCCGTATAAAATTGGCACAGGATTGCCTTGGGCGATGGTGGTTACCGCTCCGCCAAAGCCCTTGTTGGCTTTGTTGCCGTCTTGGTTATTATCTTGGGTGTCCACCTTTGGCATGAGCATTTGGGCGATACCACCTACCATGAGGCCAATACCTGCTCCTATCAATCCTGCACCAACAGCACCAGCACCCCCAAAGGTCATGCCTGTAACCACGATACCAGCAACCACCAAGACCGCTCCGATGACAGTTTCTAAAACACCTTCTTTTTTTGAGCCTTCTACAACTGGCACGACACGGATAATCTTGGCGGTGTGGCTCATGTCAAGCTCATTTTCGCCCACATTGTGCTTATCGTGAAACACAGCAAAACGCAGCCCCTGCCTGTGGGCATTCATCATAAATGCTTCAAAGCCAGTAAGTTGCACGCATAACGCACGCATGGCTTCTTTGGTGGAATTGACAGATAACTTAAAAGTTTTACCGAATTTTTTGGCTAAAATGCCGTGTAAGATGATGGTTTTCATGGCTGAATTTTCCCCAATAAAAAACCGCCCATGATGCGTCATGAGCGGTTAAAAATCTGTTATTTTGGATAACAAAAAAGCCAAATAATTACAACAATTTTATAATAAATTGTAATAATCACTTGACTTTTAATGTAGTACTTACTATAATATGTTTATCAAGACAAGGTGCTGTAACACCAAGCCTTGATAGGTTACCCGCCACCGACCTTGTGAAGTGGTGGCGACCTTAGGAGTAAGACAATGAAAACACTCTTCAAAGTCATCATCATTGTTATCCTGCTAATACTAAGCAACAACGCTTACTAACAGCAGGTAGCCTGTAAAGGCTGGGGCGGTGGGTAAGCTCACCGCTTCACTCCTAAAACTTATGATTATCTTACCAACAATTTAAGGATAAGTCAAATGCCTAAGATTGTCAAAACCCCAAAAAGCCGTGCCGAAACTCAGCGTGAGAGTGATAAACGCCGTGGCGTAAAGGTGGCAAGCTATAAGTTTCCTACCGAATTTATTGACGAGCTGACCGTTTTATCTGAAAAAACAGGACTTTCACGCTCTGCCATCATCATGCAAGCTGTCAAAGCGTGGGGGCAGACGACATAAGCAAATGATGACGCACCACCATCACCGTCCTATCTGCCCACCCCTTGCCATAAATCTCACGCACGGACTGCCGTCCATAGGGGTGGTGTAGGATTAGGGCATTACCCACACAATCAGGCGTGGTTTCGCTTTTTAACGCTCCATCATCGCCAAGCCAAATCAAGGCATGATTAACATGGTGCGTGCGTCCAACACGGCACAAAATCACATCATGCTTTTGTAAATTACCCACAGACTTATCCACAGCCACAAAGCCAGCTTTTTCAAAGTTCTGTTCATAAAGTGGTTCATGGTTCTCATGCTCCCACCAAGCATCGCTACGGTCAAAATCAGGCAAATCAATATCAAGCTCACGGCTGTAATAATCACGCACCAAGCTATAACAATCCTGCACGCCGTGGATATAAGCACGCCCCAAAAGTGGCGGTCTGTACCCACACGGCTCATATATGCCAAAGGCAGGCTCATCAGCGTATTCTTGTTTTGACACCGCCACGATGACCCACGGCACGCCATGTAGCTCAATTTGTAATTTATCCAAATCAGACGGCAACACGCCACCGTCAGGGTGGCTATGGACGATGGCTTGTATTCGACCCATACTTTCAGCACGGGCAAAATCTTTGGGGCAAAGGATAAATTGCTCATTGTCATGGGCGGTGTTGGTGCAAGGTATGTACTTTTTATCCACAATTAGCCCACAACACTCAGCAGGGTAGCAGTCAAAGGCGTGGGCGATGATGTCGGCTTTTAATTGTTTGGTTAATTTCATTTTTTGTCCTTTTTGATAAAACTGCCTTGCCAAATGTTCTTAGCCAAAATCTTTTTAACCTTGTCAAAATCCATCGCCCAGTTTCTTGATTGGGCGATGAATTTGGTGCATAAATATAAATTGTGCCTTGCCCTAGCAACATTCACCGCCTGTAATTCTATGCCATGTAATGTGCTTATCGCTTGGTACAAATCATTTGGGCATTTAATCACAGTCAAGCGGTTCATCAAATACATCATCAAATACCGCCCATCGCCTGTGCAAGGGTCTAATACCTTAGAATAAAGGTTCAACCGCTCATCACTTGGGATTAAATCCAGCTGTTTTTGAACCAGCCAAAGCGGTGTTGTTACCTCTGCAAATTCTTTGGTTTTAAGCTCGGTTTTGTCTTTGCTGTCTGTGAGTGTTTTGATAAAATTGTACATCGCTTTCAATCATTTTTTGCCAAGGGTGATTTTTAGACTGCCTAAATCCTTTGATAACGCACTTTTTGGGATAATCAAACCCTGCCAATTTGCAATGTTGCCTGAATTTCCAAATCAAGCCAGATGCTCGCTTTGTGTCTTTATTGTGCTGTTGTTTGGCGTACTGACAATGTAAGCGGTACATCTCATCATAATTTTCATCAGTCAAATTCTGCCAAATCTCATCAATATTTTTAGGGTTAGGCAGAGGCTTGGCGTAGCGTCGTTTGGTCAAGACTAACGGCTGTTTGACTTCATGAAGTTTTTGGCGGTATAACAGAATGCCGATAAGATTTTTAGCTTGCTTTAATTTTCTGTTTCGGTAATGCCCTAACGCTCTTTTGCGTTCGCATTCACGATACAAGCCATAAACTTCGTCAAAATCCCTATCGGTCATCGCCTGCCAAAGCTCTTGCCATGTCTCAAAGCTCTTGCCTTTTAGCTGTGGGTAATGGTCATTCATACATTATTCCTATTTACCAATCAAACTGCTGGCAGGACAGCCGCCAAAGGGCAAGGGTTTGTTTTGCCCAAAACGGCAAACACACGATTTCATACGCCCACCGCATTTGTCCATGATGGGGTTGTCGGTAGGGTTGTCGTGTTCGTCAAACATTGTCGCCCCTGTATAGCCACATTCTTCGCCACGGTACTTACCCACAACCGCCCAGTGACAATAATTGGTAATCTCACGCACAGGGATTTTTTGACCTTCCAAATCAATGGGGTTGGATAATTCAAAGGTAACTTGTTGGGCATTTTCTGATGTTTTTTGTTCAACAAACCACAGCTGTTCTTTACACTCATCGCTGGCGGTAGGATTGCCATCTGCAAAATTGATGGGGTCAAGGTATTTGGCAAGGGTGGTAATGACGGTAAGTTTTGCCCCTGCAAAGTCGTTAAACTGCAAACAATAGGCAGATACCGCCCCTTGTACCCCTGCAATGTTATTGGCAAGGGTTAGGGTTGGGGTGCTTGCTCTGCCATCTGAACGCATTTCAAGCCCTGTAACAGACAGAGCTTGGGGGTTGTACGCTTTGCCACGAAAAGTAATCACGCCATCATTACGCTCGTGATTGTGTCCATGAAAGCGTAAAATACCAGCACCTAGTTTACTTGCGTCAAGCTCAAAGAGCGTAATTAGCCCATCTACTGTGGGTTTTTGAAAGTCGCTGTTTAATGGCATAAGCCCTCCAAATAAAAAGATAAGGAAAGTAAATTTCCTTATCTTTGATTGTGTTATGCTTCATTGGGTGCTTTTGCATCATCTGCCTTGTCTGTGGTTTCACTGGCAAGGGCGGCACGCACCCCATAGCGGTTGTCCTTAAAAGACAGAATAAAGGCGGTGACTGTTTGGCTGTTGTCATAGCCTTGTAATTGGCGTAACTGGTTAGATGCCCATGCCAAAAGGTCAGCACGAAATACCGTGGTGCGATTGCGTTTTAGCACGCCGTTGTTAGCTTCATTGTTACTAACCTCAAAGCCATCATCCTCAGGGTAATAGGTAATCTCAATGGTACTGGCTTTATCGCCATGCTGGATTTTCCAGTAATCCACCTGTCCGATAAAGCTCTGTAATACCTGTGCCTCGGTGCGTGATAGTTCGGTTAGGGTTGTCTCGCTCATTTTTTTGCTCCTAAAAAAAGCCCTTGATTTACAAGGGCTGTGGGTATGTCGCCGACATTAATGTCGTCGAGTTAAAAAACCGCTCATCAGATGGGCGGTTTGGGTTAAAAAACCTGCTTTAAAGTAAACCCAATTTGCCAAACATCGCCCCCCGTCTTTTGGCGTGATATCTCACCATCTAGGCGGACTTTGATACTTGGTTCATCGGTTAAAGGCTTAAAGTTAAAAGGCTCAACGCCTTTTGTGTCAATTAAAAAGCGGTAAATCTCATCAATCACCGCCTTTGTGTCAGTCTTGCTACATTGCCATGATTTACGGCTGTTGTTAATGCCAAAACTTACCGCCTGCTCATAGCCATCACCAAAGGCGGTTATGGTGGTATTTAAGTCGGTTGTTTCGCTACTGTCTGCCGATATGTCCCAATTAAAAGTTTTCATTGTCTTTTCTCTCAAATTCTTTATAAATCCGATAAATGTCTGGGGCTTTATAAATCAGCATGAGTACAACTAGGGTTATCATTAAAATAATGAATTTTGCCATTGTTAATTTCTCACTTTCAATATAGGTTAAAAATGTGATAAAATCACCCATAAGTTATCCTTTTAAGTACCGTTTAAAGGGGTAATAAAAAACCCAACTGTTTGCACCAGTTGGGTTTTTGCTTATCTGCGGTATAGCCTGTCAAGATGTCCGTTTTGTTTGGTCTCTTGTATCACGACTTGCCGAGCGATTTTTGCCATGGCTTCGCCCATGGTTTTACCCATTTGGGTATCGGCTTGGACATTACTACCGTCAGAGTTTACGGTTACATGGACATTGATGACCTGACCGCCATTTTGCAAATTGTTTAATTTGTCATCCAAGGCTTTGGCAGTATGCCTTGGTAGCACTCGTTCGCCTTTTTCAAGATTCCATGTGCCTGATTTTGGCACGGACATAATGCCGTCGTGAGCTTGACCGACGGGCATGACCACCGATTTAATGGCACTGACGATTTTTGCCCCATGACTTGCCGCTGTCGCCATATCCGCCAAACCCTCAGGGAAACCCTTGGCAAGACCTTTACTGATGGCCTGCTGCATGGCAAGACCAGCTTGGGCGATGGCAAAGCCTTGTTGCATGGCAAACATGGCACGATATAGCCGAGACTGCTCGCCTAGGCTGTCTTTGGTGATGGATGCCAGCGATTCAAAGATATTTTCACTTTGGCTGAGTATCAGCGTGCGTTTGGCTTCTTGGTGCGCTTCATCAATGGCAATCCTTGCCGCCACCCCTTCTTGTGCTATCTGTGTGAGTGCGTCTTCGTTGTCTTTATAAAGCTGTTTTTGTTTATCCATAAACCGCCCTAAGCGGTTTAGGCGGTTTTCATATTCAAAGTTAAGCTCATCAAAGGCAGAATTGTCAGGCTTGGGTAAATCAAGCAAATCACTCATCAGCTGTCTGCTTTGGGCAGACACATCGGTGCCGTGCAGGCGGTGCTGTTCGGCTAAGATGGTTAATTGTTCATCCAGAATATCAAGGCGTTTTTCTTCTTCACTACGACTGTCAAACACCAGCTGCATATAGGCTCTGTGCGTTGCTAATTTTTTTTGTTCGGTGGCGTGTAGTTGTAGATTTGCCTTAATCTGCTCATAAATATGCTCTGTGCCATCTTGCTTTAATCCTGCGTACTTTTGTAGCTCTTCATTGATTTGCCGCTCAATGTCCAGCAGTTCACGCTGATATGATGATGCGTGATTTGATAGCATGGCATCATGATTGATTTGACTGCTTCTTTGATTAAGCTCAAACGCCAATTTGGCATTTTCGGCATTTGCCGCCCAAAGCAATACGCTGTTTTTGGTTTCACCATTTAACACACTCATCTCATGGCGAACATCAAACAAATCATGTGCCAGCTCATCAAAAGGCGTCTGCTTGCCCACAAGTTTGATGGTGCGTGCCAATGATTTTAATTCATCATTAGCTTTTTTGGTGGCGGTGTATAAATCTTTTTGCCCTGCCAAATCTTTAAGCTTTTGTTTTTGTGCTTCGGTTGCCTCATAAAACTTGCCCAGTTTGTTATCCGTCTCAAATATCATCTCTGATAGACTGTTATTTAACAGCTGATGGGATTCATGATGCAGTTTTGCTACCAAAGCATCAAGCTCATTGATGGCATCCGTGATGTCATCGGCAGTTTTTTTGGTTTTATCGGACGCATTTTTTGTGGCATTGGCGGCATTTGTCGCAGCACTGCCTACGCTGTTATAACTGTCTGCCAGTGACGCATTGGCTTTTGTGGCTTGGGTTGCTTTATCCGCCAGCTGTGTGACATAGTTGTACGCTGAATTGGTATTATTATCTGCAATGCTTGCCACCGCCCCAAAATCAACATTGTCATATTGCAATCGTCCAAGGCTGACCGTACCAATCAGCGGAATGCTGGCTTCTATACCCAAAACCTTTGCCATACCGTTGGCTTTGGTGCTAAGAAAATCAATCTTTCTTGCGGCATTGTTAATCATCATCTCAATGATTGAGACAAACGCATTACCCATACCCAAAAAGATATTTTTGGTCGTCTTGCCAAGCTGTATGAAATTATGCAGGGCGTTTTTTGCTCCAGCTTTGGCGGCGGCGTTAATCAAATCAAAGGTTTTGGCGGCAACTTGTAGCATGCCCACAAAGCCGCCATGGCTTGTGTTAAAAAAGCCAGCAAATGCCCCCGTGCTGCCCTTTGTGGTATCACCCACTTTGGCAAGCATATTATCAGCAAAGGCAGAGACAGTATCCCACGCCATTGAAAACCCATCACCGACAAACACGATGAAATCTTTTGCCATGAGTGTGACTACCCCAAAGGCATCAGATAAGCTTTCAAGTGCACCTGTCACCCCATGCGTACTGACCACCACAGATGCCAGCACCGCCCCTATGGCGATGATGGGGTGAGCGGTGATGATCCGCCCAAGCGACATAAACGCACCGCCCAAGCCTGTGATGGTACGAGTGGCAAGAATGCCCACGCCTATCGCCCTTCGTTTGGTTTTCGTCCAGCCTATGCTTGCAAGCGTTGCCGCTTTGGTGGCGAGCGTGGTTCTGTCAAAACTTGTTGCCAAACCAACCAATGAACGAGCATAAACGGCGGTGGTTGCGATAGCGGTTTTGGTTAAGTCAATGTAATGGGCTTTGGTCAAGCGTAGTAACATAAGCCGAGTGGACAACGCATTATAAGCCGTGATTTGCCCTTGTACGCTAAAAGCATTGGCAACGCTGGCTTTGGTGCTTGCCACAGTTGCCCCTGTCAGTGTGGCAAATGATGTTACTAAGGCAGAGTTTTTAGCGATGATGCCAAGCCATACCGCCCCGACCATCGCTGCCGCACTGACCAGCGTGCGAAAATGCTCAGCCGCCCATAAGACGGCATTGGCAATGTTTTGGCTCATCATGCTGTTTTGGTTCATGATGTCATCAATAAGATAATTATACTCGTTTTTAATGACTTGTAGGGCTTGTGATACCGTGGTTGGCATCTTAGCGGACATGGCGGACAGACTGTCCGTGGCTTTTGCCACCGCATTATAAACCACATCGGCGGTGATTTTACCGTCTTTGGCAAGGTCTCTAATGGCATTTGATGTTACGCCCATCTCTTTGGCGATTAAATCCATCAAAATGGGGGCTTGTTCGGCGACCGAGTTAAACTCATCACCACGCAACACCCCTGACGCCAACGCTTGCCCAAGCTGGGTTAAAGCGGCCGCTTGAGCCTGTGCTGACCTGCCACCAACATTCATCGCCATGGTCATGTTACGAGTGAAATTGATGACATCTTGCTGGCTCTTGCCAAGGGCGGACAATGACCGCTGTGAGTTTGAATACAAATCCACAACCGCATCAAAACTTGACCGCTGTTCATTGGCGATGGCTCTTAGCTCAGTTTGCACGGCATGAAACTGCTCGGTGCTGCTCGTCGCTAAGCGGATTTGGCTTGCCAAATTTTGCATTTGGTCGGCGGTGGCGATGATACCGCCAACGCCAGCAACGGCAAAGGCGGTAAACATTACCCCCTTTAATGCCCCAAAAGCATTTTTTAAGCCATCCGTTTTACGCTTTAAGCCATCAATATCATTACCAGCTTTTTTGGCATCATCACCAAACTTTTTAGCCCCATCACCAGCTTTTTTACTGGATTTTGACGCCTTATCCGCTTTGTCTGAAAAGCCATCAATACCAACGCCTGCCTTACCGCTTGATTGTTCAATCTTATCAAAATGCTCTTTTAGATTTCCCAAGGCGGTATTAGCACTATCGGCATTTACCTGTATGTCTAAGCGATATGTATTTGACATAAATTCACCCAATAAAAAACCGCCCATAAAGGACGGTTGGTTTTTTAAGTTATATAGTGCTATTTAGCTTGTTGATTGGTGCGGATTACTCTAAAGATAGCAATCGGGGTGATGCCATAACTGCTTGTATTCCTACCCATTGTTTCTTTGAGCGACTGAGACAATTCCAAGATTACATCGCCAAAGCTACCAGTTGTCATATCTATATTCATATCATCATTTGGGATGGCGTCTAACACTCCCAAAACATAATATTCCCCAAACAACACCTTACCATGCTTTAGGTTGATATCGTGTGGATTGCCGACCATTTCTCCACGATTTAAGGTCATCCATACCATGTCTTCACCGACTTTTAGTCTAGCTTCAAGTGCATATGGAATAGCCTTAATTAATTGAACCACTGGCTTGTTTTCCTCAAGCTTTTTCTTTACCGCCTGCCTTTTTCTATCACCATACAATTGCTTGTATTCTTCTTCGGTTGCAAAGTACATTGTTGGCTCAAGTAGATTTTGCAGTGTTTCTATATCTGTAATGCTTAGCACACCGTTTAATAACACCAAATTACCTGCTGAATTCTCACCAAGTTCTCGACTGATAAATCCTAACTCGTCTAGCTTATCAATCATTTCCCTAGGTAATGTTGGTGTCGCATCATAAGTCTTTTCGCTAGATTGATTTTCACCTGTAGCATAGTTCACCTTAGCGTCAATCTTTGCCATAGCATTTACGCCAAAAGCACCCTCGCTCGCTAAGCTGCTATTAAGTGCGTTATTTGCCTTAATGCTAGCCAACGAGCCAAACCCTGTCAGCTGCGCATAAAACGAGCGAATTTTAATGCTGTCAAGATATAAAAAATCAAAGAGAGATTCTGTGGTTGGTAATTCTTGCGCCACGGTTAATCTCCTCTTTTACCTTTTTTTGCTCTTGGTGAAATTTCTCGGTTTCCCTGCTCATTGCTTGGTTTAGGCAACTAAACATATCACGCAAAAGTTGAGCAGAGTGGTGAGTTGCATCTGATTTTTTAGCATTATCTTGCATACACCCATCTCCTTGATGATAACAATACTAAAAGTATCGCTGAAATTATATTATAGCAAGCATGATATGGTTTGAACAATTTGTTTTACTTATCAATAACAAATACCAATGCCCCACTCACCATCTGATGAGCAGGGTTTTAAAACTTGTTTAATTCTTAACGATAAATCAAGGCAGCACCACCATAATAATTAATGCGACCTGGCTCAAACATGGATTTGCCCTGCGTATTTTGCAAATCTAAGGTTTGAGCAATTTTGGCAATTCTTAAGATGGTATCTTGCCCGTCATGGTACATTTTTTGTGCGACATTCTCATCCATAAATGGCAATCCTTTTAAGCTTTTGATCAGCTTAAGATATTTTCGGATATTAGTTACACTATCTGTCAGTGCAATGTATAGCTGTTCATAGCCATTGTTATCACCGTTATTGTTAAAGCCATAATTGCGGATAAATGACATGGCGGTATCAAAATCACTTGCCAAAAGCTCGCTATATCGTGGAATGTTAAATTTTTGATGTAGCGCGCTATAAATCGTCTGATAATGCCGACGATTTGACTGGCAGCGGCGAGCGACCGCTTGGCTGATTTGAGCTTGTTGTTCGACGCTGATCGTATGGCGATATTGCCCTGTCTTGCGGATAGCAGGCAAGACTTCATCAAATACCCAATTTTGAAACTTTACCGCTTCGGCTTTATTTGAGCGAAAAATCACACGATATAAATTTGGCTCATTGATAAAGGTTAGCTCTTGCTGACCACCAACCGTAGGGGTGTAGATTTTTTCTACACCCTTTTTATCTAACTGTTTTGCAACAATATCACGGCTATTTTTGATGGCAAGAATACCAGCAACATCAGGCAGACAAAACCAAATATCACTGCCATCACGGATAGCAGTGCGAACTTGTTTGGTGGTTTCAAAATTAAAGATTGAGATTTGAGTTTGCATTTTTTGTGTCCCTTTTGATAGGTTAAGTTAAGCCCAAATGGGCGACCAACGGCTCAAAACCTGCACAAAATCAGGCGGACTTATTCCCCTTTCGGGTCTTGTATTCGTCGCACCGTCGGTCATAACTTATCAAATAAGGTATGCAAATTCATGCACATCTTAGGTTGTCGGATTAACTTAAGAGACGCACATAAAAATATCACGCTGACGGGGTGATTTCCGTTTTGTGGCGGCTTTTGAGACCGTGAACATACTATATAATAAAAAACCCAATCTGTAAAGACTGGGTTTTAGATTACGCAACCTCTTTATTGATTAAATTTTTGTTTTTGTCAAACTCACATACAGCCTTATGTGTTACTTCTGCGCCATATAGGTTTGTTGCATTAAATTCAAAACCTATGCGATAAGTACCAATGTCACTCTCCCAAATTATCACCGTTCGATGATCCGTTTTCATGGATTTTTTATTGTGTAGGTACTTTTCAATTTCAATCTGACAATAAGCCAATAATTCAGATTGTAAAGATCGTAAGTGTTTTTGCTTTTCTTTTTCGGCTTTCTCGGCTGCCTTTTGAGCATCTTCTTTGGCTTTGGCTTCAGCCTCAAGGCGTTCTTTTTCAGCCCTTTCAGCTTCTTCTTTAGCCTTAGCTTCAGCTTCTAGGCGTTCTCTCTCTGCTTTATCCGCTTCTCTCTGCGCTTTTTCTTCGGCTGCTTGAGCTTCTCGTTCAGCTTTCTGTTCAGGCGTTTCAAGCGCAACAGCAATGACGCCAATACCCAAAATCACTGCAAATATGATCCCAAACCATTTTAATAGCTTTTTCATCATTCAACTCCCATTATCCGAAATTGTTTTAAATACCTTTTTAGGTGTTTTGATCCACTAAATAAGCTAAAGCAAGATGGATTGCATCTGAATCAATATTGTTCGAAAAAGATAACATTCTTGATGACGCATTATCAATATTTAGCAGGATACCATCACTGTACACATTCCAAGCTAGTAGTTTTTTATAATCATAGCTGAATGATTTTTTAGTACCTGTAAAAATTAATCTCCGGTTTGTGATGACAAAGTCTCCGCTATCAACAGGAATAGTGCCTTTTTCGCTAACTAGCTTGCCACGATTTTGTCCCACGCGATATGTTATGCCCTTGGCAATTCTAATACTAACACCCTGAGACCCACCTTTATATCCTCTTGAAATCACCCTTTCTTCAAGAAGCTGGGCTGGAATAACAAAGTGCGCAATTTCTCCTCTTCTGAGTATAATGGCTGAGGTATATGCTTCAGGCAATATACCAGACTGAATTTTTTTTAATGAGACGCTGCGCGATAACTCTTCAAGTTCTTTCTTCACCAATTGCTTGTCGGGCTTCAAAAATTTGGCAACTCGGGTGAGACTCTCCATTTCTTCATCAGTCAGCAAGTTATCAGACACGATCGCTGCGTAATGTTTTTTAAAAGCGGTGTGTGCATATATATCAATTTGCTTGCTTGATAAATTGTTAGTATTAATATAATTGGTTAACTCAGCAATTTCGTCTTCAGAAACAAAATTCTTGTCACAAATCGCCATTACCCGTTCTTTGTAACCTGCTAACTTTTTTATATTTTCTTGAGCAATTTCTCGGTCTTTTCTTCTCAACTCCTTATATTCAGAATAAGATTTAGGCTTGTGTTTTATAAGTGTTGAAATTGAATTAAATATGTACACCACGATACCAATACCTACTATCAAAATGACAAAACAAAAACCAATGAAAGCCATTAACCAGAAAAAATCACTCATCGCTGCGAGCCTCATCTATAACGCTTATTGCCACCGCTAGTAATACAGTATTGACCGCCACGTGGTCCAGTACAGTTATAGCTACCAGAGCAGGGGCATAAGCCATCACTATAAGTCCGTTTAGGCGCTGAACTTTTTTTAGTTGTAGTATTTTTAGGTTGTGATCCTGAATTTGATTGGTTGGCTGTGCGCTGATTTTTAGTGTTTTTGGTGGATTTTTCAAAACATCCTGCACCTTCACACAGATAAGCCGCTGACACCCATTTAGAATCAGTATACCCACTAGAAATTTGTACCCATGAATCTGATACAGCATATACGCCAACTTGCTCACCACGGCTTAGCTGACCAACCACATTTCCAGTTACAGGGTAATCGCGAACATTGAGATTGTCCGCATTGACAAATCGATATTCTAAAGCGCTGTCAGCATGGAATGGATTTTCAACAACATTTGAAGCATTGATAAATTTATTGATATCCACCTGCACATCATTTTGTGCAGCCGATACTGTAAGGCTAGATAAACTTAAAATACCTGCAATTAAAAGCTTTTTCATTCAATAACTCCCTAGTTAATCGGAGTTATAA
>ERZ1023456.100-NODE-100-length-16236-cov-4.256721_pt1 | contig 16236 bp, 13 predicted proteins | sample MGYA00380526_ERZ1023456 | MGnify/ENA primary metagenome ERZ1023456 (study PRJEB33173, sample SAMEA4830298) | metagenome | study: EMG produced TPA metagenomics assembly of the PRJEB25223 data set...
TTCGGCGGCGTCCGCCGGCGGCGGGCCGCCCTCCAGCAGCGCATTGGCCAGCAGGCGGTAAAAGGCGGGGTAATCGCCGCGCTCGGTTTCAACAGGCTTATCTTCGCCATCGCGGGTCAGCGTCCCCCAGCGGCTGGCCTCCTCTATACCGTACCGCGCGTCCAACGGCGTCATGCCAGCTGCAAGCAGGGGCTCCTGGTTATCCAGTCCCCACTTGGTAAAACCTGCGCGGCTGCCCAGCAGATGAAAGCGCGGCCCCTGACGGGCGGCGAGTCCGTTCATCCACAGCCGGGTGCGTATGCCGTTTGCGTGCAGCAGCGAAACGAAGCTTTCCTCATCCGCATCCGACTGCGCGGGCAGGGTATGGCGCGCCAGTTCGGCATAGCTTTCCGTCACCGGGCCGAACAGCTGTAACGCCTGATCGATAAGATGGCTGCCGAGATCGAGCAGCAGGCCGCCGCCTTCCGCCACGTTGGCGCGGTCGCGCCAGTTGCCGAAGCCCTGCGGGCGCCACCACTCAAAACGCGATTCAAAGCTGCGCACTTCGCCCAGCGCTTGCTGGCTAAGCAGCCTGCGCACCGTCAGAAAATCGCCGTCCCAGCGTCGGTTCTGAAATACCGTCAGCAGCGTGCCCGCCGCCTGCGCGGCGGCGATCAGCGCTTCGCCGTCGCGGCTGTTGGCGACAAAAGGCTTATCGATCGCCAGATGCAGGCCGCGGGCGATAGCCGCCTCCGCCTGCGCGCGATGCCCTTCCGGCGGCGTGCCGAGCACGATCAGATCGAGCCGCAGCTCGCCCGAGTCAATCAGCGCCAGCAGCTGCGGCCAGCTCTCCACCAGCCGCGCCTGCGGATAGCGCTGCTGCGCCAGCCTGCGCCGTTCCGCGTCGGCGGTGACAATCGCCGTCAGCGCAAAGTGCGGATCGGCGGCCAGCAGCGGCGCGTGAAATACCTGGCCGGATATGCCGAACCCCACGACCGCCGTGCGGATCTTTCCTTGCAGCAAGGGCATCAGAGCACCTCCGATAAGAAGCGGCGCAGGCGCGCCGAGCGGGGACGTTCAAAGATCGCTTCCGGCGTGCCGCTCTCGACGATCTCGCCTTCGTCCATAAATACCACCTGGTCGGCCACCTTGCGCGCGAAGCCCATCTCATGCGTGACCACCACCATCGTCATGCCGCGCTGACAGAGATCGGCCATCAGATTCAGGACCCCTTTCACCAGTTCCGGGTCGAGCGCCGAGGTCGCCTCGTCGAACAGCATTACCTCCGGGTCCATCGCCAGCGCTCTGGCGATCGCCACGCGCTGCTGCTGACCGCCAGAGAGATCGCGCGGCCGATGATCGGCGCGCTGCGTCAGCCCCACCTCGTCCAGCCGCAGCCGGGCGATCTCCAGCGCCTGCTGCTTCGGCAGCTTTTTAATTTTCCACGGCGCCAGCGCCACGTTTTGCAGCGCGGTGTGGTCGGGAAACAGATTAAAGTGCTGAAACACCATGCCGATGCGCAGGCGCAGCGCGTCCGGCTTCTCTTTCAGTACCGAGCGGCCCGCCAGCAGCACATCGCCGGTTTTCGGCTCGTGTAGCCGGTTGATGCCGCGCAGCAGCGTCGATTTGCCCGACCCGGACGGGCCGATAATGCAGGTGGTGCTGCCCGCCGGAATATGCAGCGAGACGTTGCGCAGCACCTCGACGTCGCCATAGGCCAGCGTCAGGTTGCGCAGCTCCAGCGTGGCGCCGTGAAAGGCGGGCTCCTGCGTGGTATCCACAGCTAAGGCGTTATTCAGCATACTGTTGCTCCCGATGGGTGGAGAGAGGGGCCGTGCGGCCGGGCTTCAGCGGAGGCGTGCTCTGCTGCACTTCATCCAGCTCTTTCAGGCCGCTCTGCGGCGCGCTGGCGCGGCGGCGGCCGGTGCGGTAACGCTCGTCGATGGTATTAACCAGATGAGTCATCGGTACCGTGATCACCAGATAGAACATCCCTGCCAGCATCAACGGCGAGAGGTTGCCGGTCAGCACCGCGGCGTCCTGGCCGACGCGGAACAGTTCGCGCTGGCCCACCATCAGCCCCAGCAGGTAGACCAGCGAGGAATCTTTGATGATCGAGATAAACTGGTTCACCACCGCTGGCAACACGCGGCGAATGCCCTGCGGAATGATGATCAGCGCCATGGCGCGGCCGTAGCTCATGCCGAGCGCGCTTCCAGCTGGCCTTTATCGACGCTCTGAATGCCGGAGCGAAATATTTCCCCCATATAGGCGCTGGCGATCAGGCTGAGGGCGAAGATGCCGAGCGGGTAGGGCGTTGGGCCGAACAGCTGATAGCTAAAGCGCGCCAGGCCTTGGCCGATGAGCAGGATAGTTAAAATCGACGGCAGGCCGCGAAACAGATCGGTATAGATGCGCGCTGGCAGGCGCAGCCAGCGTGACGGCGAGATCGCCATCAGCGCCAGCAGCAGGCCGAAGCTGGTGCCCAGCACGGTAGCGGCCAGAGAGATGATCAGGGTATTGATTAAACCGGTCCCCAGCAGCTGGGGAAAAACGGCCATCATCGACGGGAAATCGAAGAAGGTCCGCGACAGAATCTCGAACAGGTCCATAGTAAGCACTCGCTTTTTTCAGGGGCGGGACGCAACTATCCCCGCCCGGTGGAACAGGCTGGTTTCTGAGAAGGCGGTATTACTGCGCGCCGGGCAGGTACTGTTTCGGCATCGGCGAGCCTGGGAACCACTTCTCATAGAGGCGTTTCCAGGTGCCGTCCTGCATGGCGTCGGTGATGGCTTTATCCAGCGCCGCTTTCAGCGCGGGCTTCTGTTTCGCAATGGCGAAGCCAGCGGGCGCGTCAAACGACGGGATATCGGCCGCGTGGACCAGTTTGAAGCGAGCGGCATAGCTTTTGGCCGCCTCGAAATCGAGGAAGACGGCGTCCAGCGTGCCATTATTCAGGGAAGAGATGGCGGCGTTGTTGTCGGGGAAGCGCACCAGATCGGTCTGCGGGAAGTGTTTCACCGCATAGCTCTCTTGCAATGTGCCCTGCACCACACCCATACGGCGTTTCGCCAGCGTGCCGACATCCTTGATGCCAGTATCGCTGCGGGTCAGCACCGTCAGGTAACCCGCCAGATAGCCGGTGGTAAAATCGACGGTTTTGGCGCGCTCCGGCGTAATGCCGATCGCCGCGACGCCAGCGTCATACTGCCCGTTAGCGACCGCGGGCAGAATGCCGGAAAAATCCTGACCGATAAAATCGACCTGCTTAACGCCAAGGCGATGGGCGACGTTAGTAAAGAATTCAATATCGAAGCCGGTAAAATTGCCTGAAGCATCGGTAAAGGTGTAGGGTTTTGCATCGCCCAGACTGGCGACCCGCATATGACCGGGTTCAATCAGGCCGTAGGGATTGTCGTCCGCGGCGGCGGCGCGGGTAGAGAGAGTCGCGATGGAGGCCGAGGCGATAAGCGCGACGGCCATTTTGAACAGGATGTTGTGCGATTTCATAAGTAGTCCGTTTTTGTTGTTAAAACATCAACGACTATTGAAACCGGGGTCGTTTAATTAGTATGAGACCGGTCTCAATGCAGGTGCTGATTATGGAGAAGAGTCGTTGTGAGACCGGTCTCAAATCAGTTACAGTGATATTAAGCACAGCCTTTCTGAGTCGTCAATGATCGAACCTTCAACCTGTGATTCGAATTAATTATGACAAGTACAAATATGCGAATGAAAGCCCCGACGACCGCCGACGTGGCGCGCGAGGCGAAGGTTTCTAAAGCGCAGGCGGCCAGGGCGCTGGGCGGTTACGGCGCCGTTAGCGAGGAGGTCATGACGCGCGTGCAGGCGGCGGCAGAGCGCCTCGGCTATCGCCCTAACGAGCTGGCGCGCAGCATGAACACCGGGCGTTCCAATACCCTGGGCGTTATCGTCGGCGATATTGAGAACCCCCATTTCGGCCTGGCGCTGCGCGGCATTTCCGATGTGGCGCGCGAGGCGGGCTACCACGTCATCCTTAGCAACAGCGACGAACAGGTGGCGATTGAGCAGGAAGCGGTGCGCGTCATGCTGGAAAAGCGGGTCGACGGCATTATCGTCGCGCCTTGTAGCTCCGCCGCCAGCCACAACCCGCATCTGGCGCAGGTGCTGGCGGAGGGCAGGGCGCTGACTTTATTCGATCGTGCGGTATATGACATGGATGTGGAGGTGATCGGCGTCGATTTCACCCGTACGGCGCAGCAGGCGACGCAGGAGTTGCTGGAAGCGGGGCACCGCCGCATCGCTTACGTCACCAGCATGAACTGCGCGGAGCCTTACCGCAGCCCGGAAGACATGGGGCTGACGCCAGTGGCCCAGCGTATCGCCGGTATGGAGCAGGCGTTTCGCGTGGCGGAGGTGCCCTTCGCGCCGACGCTAATCAAGCCCAACGCGCTGGACGACGCGGCGGTGGCGCGTATCGTTGAAGAGCTGTTCGCCGATGCCGCGCCGCCGACGGCGGTGATCGCCTCTGACAGTCTGATCGCCCAGTCGCTGATGCGCGAGTTTCATCTGCGCGGCCTGCGCATCCCGCAGGATCTGTCGTTTGTGATGTACGATAATTTCCCCTGGACGGAGATCGTCTCGCCGCCGCTGTCGGTGATTGCGCAGCCGGTGTATGAAATGGGCTGCGAGGCGGCGCGGCGTATTATCGCCCAGATCCGCGGCCAGGATCCCGGCCCGATGCCTGCGTTTGAAACGCGCTACATCCGACGCGGCTCGACCGGCCCGGCGCCGCGCTGAACAGGCCGCTCAATCTGCGGCAAACGGTAGAACGTTTTGCGTAAGCGCGGTATGAAGGCCAATAAAAAAGGGAGCGGTTGTCCGCTCCCTTTTGTTATTTAACCCGACTAACCGGCTACCGGCACCACTTTGATTTCCACCATGCCGATACCCAGCTTGCGCGGATCCTGACCAATGATATTACCCTCGTTAGAGAGCTGCGGTTCCGGCGGCATAATCACCAGCTGGCTGCTGCCGTTGGGGTTGGTGAAGTGCAGCGTCACGGTACTCACCTCATGGCCCAGCGTCATGGTCTGCTGCTGGTCGCCGACGCGCACCGGAATCGGGCGCTGCGCATTGGGGCCAAAAGCTTTGGCGCGGATCACCAGATCGAAACGCGGCGGCAGCGGTTTGACGTAATCGATCGTCACTTCCGGCGCGAGGTTAGCGTTGGACCAGCGGCCCCAGGCTTCCGGCCGGGAAATGCCGCTGAACTGCTTCACCGCCAGCGGCGCGCCCGGCACGTCGAGCTTAAAGCTATCCGCCTCGTAGCGAATATCGTTATCGGCGATCTTCAGCGCGGCCACATTTTGCTGATGGCGCAGCGCATCCAGCTTCTGCTGGGGGATACGCACTTCGCCCTGCCAGTTCGCGCTGTCGATGCGTTCTACCTGCGGCTGCGCGCCAAGCTGACCCTGCGCCACGCAGAGGTCGGTTGAGAGCGCCAGCGTCGGCTGCCACAGCCGCGCCATTTTAAAGCAGCGGTCGACCCAGACGAATTTCTCATCGGCGGCGAAATCGGCCAGCTGATAGCGCAGCGGCGCGGCATATTCCCCTTCCGGCAGCGGCTCGACTTTATCTTTGCTAATTTTGAGCAGCAACGGCAGGCTGAAATGCGCGCCGGAGAAGCTGATGCTGTTTTTCTCGCGGTCGACGCTAAAACGGTCGATACGTTTCGGGAAGCCCCACAGCTGGATAACGTCCGGTTTCCATGTCAGCACCTTTTTCTTCATATCGAACTGATCCGACAGCGACCGATCCGAGAGGGAGCTGCGTCCAAGGCCTATCGCCTTGTCGCCGCCGAGCAGATCCAGCACGGTGGCGCCGTTATCCAGCGAGCTGCGCTTCATCGTCAACAGCTGCGGCTGCGCGCGGTCGCCGCGAATCACCATAAACAGGTTGTCGCGCTGATGGGCATTCAGGTATTTCCATGCGGTATTGTTCATCGCCAGGTGATCGGACGAGACCACAATCAGGGTGTTTTTCGCCCACGGCGACGCGAGAATGCGTTCTATCAGGCGCGCCACGTGCTGCTGACTACAGGCGACGGCGCTGAACGACTGGTTCGGTTTGCCTTCATAGCTGTAGCTTTTACGATCGCAGCTGCGCGAGATAAAGCCGTCCGGGTGATGGGTGTCGACCGTCAGGGTAAACAGGGCGAAAGGCTGTTTCTGCTGCGACAGCTGCTCGAACTTCTGCCATACCTCATCCATTACCGTATCGTCATAGAAGCCCCAGTTATTGCGGTAGGCTGGATCGGCGACCTGATCTTTCAACTCCTGCAAGCCGTACAGATGATCGATGCCGTGCGACTTCAAAAAGGTATCTTTGCCGGCGAAGCGCAGATCGGCGCCCTGCATAAAATATGTCTGATAGCCGGAGTTTTTCAGGATGTCGCCCAGGCAGATATTCTGCGGGAAGAAGCTGGAGAGCGATGCCGAGGCGTTGCCTTCAAAGGGGGCGAACAGCGGAATGCCGCACTGCGAGGCGACCATCCCGGCGATGGTGTATTCGGTGCCGGGCAGCTGCTCGGTCTGTGAGAAATCGAGCGCCTGCTGCTGTTTCAGGCGGCTCAGCTCCGGCGCCAGGCCGGGAAATGCCTGTTCGTCGAACCAGGTGCGCTCCAGGCTTTCGCCATAGATATAGACCAGGTTCAGCGTCGGTTTGGCGATCTGCTTTTGCGGCACGTGATACCACTGCGCGAAGTCGGAATCGCCGACGCGGCTCTGCGAGCCGAGCAGATCGACCACCTGCTGAAAGGCGGGCGTGGTTTTAATCGAGCTGAGCGCCAGCAGCAGCGCCAGCAGGCTGTAGCCGAAATGGTGCGGCCGATCGCCGCGTCGCCGCAGCAGCCAGGAAAGCAGGCAAAAGACCAGAAACAGCGCCAGCACCAGTCCGATGCCGGGCAGCACATATTTGCTGACGCCTGCGCCGGTCAGACTGTTGGTCAGGGTATAGAGCACCGCATCGTTAATCCCTTCGCCGGTGAAGTAGTTACTGGCGTACAGGGTGGCGTTAAGAATGATAAACAGGCCAAGCACCAGCAGCAGCGCCAGATACCAAAAGGTATTGCGTCCGGCTTTACAGGCGTAAATAACAATCGACGCCACAAACAGGATGACTGAAAAGAGTTCAGACAACGAAATTTCCTCATGCGCAAGCGGGCGGCTATCGCGCGCCAGAATCGCTTTTATGACAGGGGAGAGCAGAATTTTTTCAATCTATCCTGACTGTCACATCCCTGCAATACGCCATATCACAACTGTGGCGCGCAGCGCGCAAATTCAGACATTGAGCGGGCTGAACGTGCAGCGGCAGCTTTGTGAATATGCGCTGGCGCTTCGGAGAAAGGGTGCGTCGGACGGCGGGACGTCGCGCACCGGGTCAAAGTTGCGCCAGAAACCGGTAGCGGTAGAGGCATCTGATAAAACGCTGAGCATCAGCAGTAAAAAATAACGCTAACAGGCTTTACGGCTAAACGACCTGCATCTCTTCTGCGGATTGAGAAGAGGAGGCTAAACGAAGCCCGGAGACGCCGTGCAGACGCGCCAGGCGGGAAAGGGTCCGTTCCAGCTGCTGCTGGCGACAGGCATCGTTCCAGCCCATCTCCTGCGCCATCAGGTGTGCGATTTCCGCCATCAGCGGCGGCGTCAGCTGGCCGGAGATGCCGAGCGCGGTGCGGCGCAGCAGCAGGTCTTCCAGCATCACCACCTGTTCCTCCTTAATCAGCCAGCGCAGCTCGGTATCACTGTAGTCGGCGTGATGCTGCAACGGCTGCTCATCGTTCGCGGCGATTTGGCGCAGCAGCGGCCCGGCACGCGTGCCGTAGCGCTCCACCAGCCGATCGATGCGGCTCTCCGGTAGCTGATATTTGGCGCTCAGCTCGCGGATCCAGCTGGCGCGGCGTTCCGGGCAGGGAAAATTGCGCCCGCCGCCGATCGCCATATTTTCGGTAGAACGCAGACGTTTCTCGCCCAGAAGCCGCAGCACCCGATCCGCTGCCTGTTCGCCGAAACGGCGGAAGGTGGTCCATTTGCCGCCTACCAGGTTCAGCACGGAAAAATCGCGCGTGGCGTCAGGCGGAAAGTAAACCAGCGAATGGTTACGCGTGATGCGGCCGCTCACTTCGGTGTCGCTGGCGGGCAGCGGACGCACGCCCGCAAAGGTGTAGATCACGTCGTCGTCGGTGACGTCGATATGCGGAAAGATAAAGCGCAGCGACTCAAGAATATAGCGCTGTTCCTCTGCGGAGCAGGCGATATCGTCCGGGTCGTCGACGCGAATATCGGTCGAACCGACCAGCACCTTGCCGTACCAGGGGAACATAATGCAGACGCGTCCGTCCTGATTTTCGTAATAGACCATTTCGTCGCGCAGTTCGGCCAGCAGCGCCGGGCTGTCGATGATCAGGTGCGATCCTTTCGTGCCGCCGATAAGCTTCGGTGGATCCGCCGGCAGCAGGCTGTGGTTGATCTTGTCGATCCAGGCGCCGGTGGCGTTGACGATCACATGCGGCTCAAGGGTGAAAATCGCGTTGGTGAGATTGTCGCGCAGCGTTACCCGCTCGCCGTCGCTCTCCACCAGGCTGACGTAGTTCAGCGCCAGCGCTGCGGCGTTGCTGTTTTCCGCATCCAGCACCAGCTCCACGCCCAGCCGCTCCGGCGCTTTGATCCAGGCGTCATAGTAGGTGGCGCTGTATCTTACCCAGTCGGCGAAGCCGGGCCAGCGAGTACGGGTTTCCGCCGTGTTGTTGAGCCGATGACGCGGCATATTGCCCTGCTGACGGGTATAAAAATCGTAGAGCGACAGGCCGGTTTTGATCAGCAGCGCGCCGCGTCGCGTTGGCTGTTCGCCCAGGCGTAAGAAGCGTTTGCTGGCGTTGACCAGGCCGCCGCCCCAGCTATCGATGGGCACCGTGGTGCGCAGGGGAGAGACGTAATGAGGGGCATTTTTTAGCAGCCGGTCGCGCTCCTGCACCGACTCTTTCACTAAATCGAACTCGCCGGTTTCCAGATAGCGCAGGCCGCCGTGGATCATACGCGACAGCGCGCCGCTGGCCGCCTGGCACCAGTCATCTTTTTCCACCAGCACCACCGGCACGCCCTGCAACGCCAGTTCGCGAAAGGTACTGATGCCATTGATGCCGCCGCCGACAATCAGCACCGGCGCGCGATTGCGCTGGCGCAGCGCGGCGAGCTGCTCTTCCCGATTGCGCTTCACCACCACTTCCTGTTTCCGCATTTTTTCCGCCTCCGCCAGCCGCAGGATGCGCTGGCTCAGCGTTAACGGCTTGCTCCTGCAATTATTTTCGCCGTGGGAGGAGAGGGCAAAAAATGGGCCGCATAAAGTCCATATATGTGACCTGGATCGATATTTTTCTGTAAAACCGCGCGGCCGTTACAGGTCGCCGGTCAGGTACTGCGCCACGCCGTTGGCGAAGCTCCAGTCGCCTTTGTCGTTGGTGATAAAGCTGATCATCAGATCGCTGCCGCGCACGCCGCAGCAGCTCTCCAGCTCGCGCGCCAGTTCGGCCATAAACCGCTGCTTCTGTTCGCTGCTGCGTGGGCTGGTATAGACACGTACCATTACCAGGTTATCGCTGCGCGTCAGGCCGAGGCCGGTATCTTCAAACACCATCTGATAGCGTTTGTTTTCATGAACAATCTGGTAGCGGTCGCGCTCCGGCACCTTAAATGCCGCCAGCACCGCCCGATGCGCCGCGTCGAGCAAGGTTTTTAGTTCACGTTCCGAACGGCCTTCAATCAAATCGAATTGCAGCAGCGGCATGGTTTTCTCCCGTTAAGCCTCTCTTTGGCCTCTATCCTGGCCGCTTCTCAACGGAAGAAAAAGCGGTATAGTTGAACGCATTGTTTACTATTTTGAACAATTGTGATGAAACTGAAAACGGACGCGCTCTGGCTGCATCTGCACTGGCTGACGGTGCTGGCGGAACAGGGCAGCTTTACCCGCGCGGCGGAGCGGCTTGAAGTCAGCAAGGCGGCGATGAGCCAGAAGATTAAAGAGCTGGAAACGCTGGCGGGCGTGCCGCTGGTACTGCGCACCACGCGCAGCGTGCGGCTGACCGAGGCGGGAGAGAAGCTGGTACAGGAGCTGCGCGTGCCCTTCGCCGAGATTGAACAGAGCTTCTACGCCGTGCGCGACAGCAGCGGGCCGCTGCGCGGACGGGTGCGCATCACGGCGCCGGTCGCCTTTGCCCGTCAGCAGTTGCAGCCGCATATCCGCGATTTTTTGCGCCTGCATCCGCAGGTGCGCATCCAGCTGGAAGTGACCGACCGGCTGGTTTCGCTCGCCAGCGAAGGGTTCGATCTGGCCATCCGTCACAGCAATGCGCTGCCGGAAACCCATGTCGCCCAGCTATTGTGCGACACCCAGGCGCTGCTGGTGGCGTCGCCCGCTTGGCTGGCGGCGCACGGTGAACCGCAGCACCCGCAGGATCTCAGCCGTCACGACTGCCTTTACTACCCGCGCGGCACCGAGCCGCCGCGCTGGCGCTTTAGCGATCCGGCGCAGCCGCAGCGGGAGATCGTGGTCGAAGTGCGCGGCCCGTTCGCCACTAATAACAGCGAATCGATCCGCGATGCGGCGCTGGACGGGCTGGGGATTGCGATGCTGCCGGATTTCAGCGCACGTCAGGCGCTGGCGGAAGGAAGGTTGCGTCAGCTGCTGCCGCAGTGGCGTATTATGGGCGCCTTCGCCAGCCATATCTGGATCGTTCGACCCTGGGCTGCTCGCGTGCCGCGCGCGGTCACGGAGCTTAGCCAGTGGCTGCGCCAGCGCTTTCAGACGCCGGCGCGCTAGCGTTGTGCAGCGGGTCGGAAAACCGGCCCGTGAAAGTGAATTATTGTTAAAGTTTTATGATCCGCCTGCCGATTAGCCTTCAGTTATTCCCTGCACAAAATAATCAAGATCTTCATACTCAGGACAAGGCTCGTCATATGACTAATCAGCCCCACGTTACGCAGCAGGCCTGTCAGCTCGACGATGACACCACGCTGATGACTACCACGGATGCGCAAAGTTACATTACCTACGCTAATCAGGACTTCGTCGAGGTCAGCGGCTATGAGCGCAGCGAAATTCACGGTCAGCCACATAATCTGGTGCGCCATCCCGATATGCCGAAGGCCGCCTTCGCCGATATGTGGGCGACGCTGAAGCAGGGGCTGCCCTGGACCGGATTGGTGAAAAACCGCCGTAAGAACGGCGACCACTACTGGGTGCGCGCCAACGTAGTGCCGGTGATCCGCAACGGCGAGATTGCCGGCTATATGTCGGTGCGCATCAAGCCGGAGCCGCAGGAAATCGCCGCGGCAGAGACGCTTTATCAGCAGATGCGCGAAGGCAAGCTGCGCGGCTGGCGGCTGAATAAAGGGCTGCTGGTGCGCAGCGGCCTGCTCAGCCCGCTGTCGTGGCTGAAAACGCTGCCGCTGCGCTGGCGTATTCGCAGCGGCGTCGGCTTCTGCTGGTTAGGCGTCGCGCTCAGCGCGCTGGCGGTCGGCTTACAGGGCGGAGCGCTGGCGGCGTTTACTGGCCTTTCGCTGATGATGGCGCTACTGACGACCGGCTGGCTGGAGTGGCAGATCGCCCGGCCGATGGAGAAAGTGTGCCGCCAGGCGCTGGACGTGGCGAGCGGCGCTTCGCAGAAGGTCGACCATCTTGACCGCGCCGACGAAGTGGGCATGACGCTGCGCGCCGTCGGGCAGCTTGGGTTGATGTTCCGCTGGCTGGTCAATGACGTGCGCGATCAGGTGATGAGCGTCCATCAGGCAAGCGACGAGCTGGCGCAGGGCAACGAGAAGATCGCCAGTCATACCGAGCAGACGGCGGCCAGCGTGCAGCAGACGGCGGCCACCATGAATCAGATGACTACCACGGTCAACAGCAACGCGGAAAGCACCGGCCAGGCGAATACCTGGTCAATTACCGCCAGCAACGCGGCGGTGCACGGCGGCGAAGTGATGCAGAATGTGGTCGGCACTATGGATGAGATCGCCGCCAGTTCAAAACAGATCGCTTCTATTACCGGTCTGATCGACAGCATCGCCTTCCAGACGAATATCCTGGCGCTGAACGCGGCGGTGGAAGCGGCGCGCGCGGGCGAGCAGGGCAAAGGCTTCGCGGCGGTAGCGGGCGAGGTGCGCAATCTGGCGAAACGCAGCGCCAGCGCCGCCAGCGAGATCCGCCATCTGATCGAAGCGAGCGTGCTGAAAGTGGAGTCCGGCGCTGGTCAGGTGCATCAGGCGGGGCAAACCATCGCCGATATCGTGGAAAAGGTGCAGAACGTCACCGATCTGTTGCAGCAGATCAGTACCGCCACCCGCGAACAGGGCACTGGCCTGAGCGAAGTTGGCAAGGCGGTGGAGGAGCTGGATCGCATTACCCACCACAATGCTTCGCTGGTGGAGGAGGGCGCGCAGGCGTCGGCGCGCATGAAGGATCAGGCGCGTCTGCTGGTCGACGCGGTGAATGTGTTCCGCTAACGCGTCGCGTCAGAGAAAGGCGCGGTGATACACCGCCGTGCTCCAGTAACGGCTGCTGGCGTGTTTTTCCGCCAGCCAGCCCTGACGACGCAGTTCGCGCGCAATCAGCTTATTCGTAATGCCGTGTCCGGCCAGCAGCACAGCGCCGCGCTCGCTGAGCGCGATCAGCTGGCTGGCGGCCTGCGCCGCGCGACGGCGGGCGTGACGGAACGACTCTACCGAGCCGCCGTAGCCGCAGAACCAGAGCAGGCGCAGCAGCGACAGCCAGAGGCCGGGCGGTAGCGCAGGCGTTTTAACCGGCAGCAGCGCCACGTCGCGAAAGCTTCCTTTGCTTTATGAGTCGGTAAATCCTGCCGGGGCCAGATTCAATACTTTATGACTGCATGCACAACCGTCATGCCCAGCGCATTGCTACGTTTAGTGACGCGAAGAGTGCCGCCATCAAAGTAATCGCCCGCCGGTTCGCACACTTTTATGCGTCTTTTCAGGTCCGGATCGTCAACGTAAGCGCCAGAACAGTCGTTACGGCTGCGTGCAGAATACTCACTGGTGGCAGTATAAGTACTCGTTGTACCAGGAAGCAGCCAGACAACGGTGCTGAGCAGGATATAGCTAAAGATGGCAACAATCAGAACTGACCCCGCATAGAGCTTAATATTGCTCATAATGCCGTGGATACGCTTATCCTTATCCCGTTTTTTAATGCAAAAAGAAAGGCACAAACCGAGGATGAGTCCCGCGACAAGCAGCATATGCAGCGTTTTTCGGGCAAGGAAAGTACTTTGGTTGATTGTGTTATGCCACGCAAAGAAAGCAAATATGCAGCCAAGCCCACCTGTGATTGCTAATAGTAAACGGGGGTACGAAAGGGTATTCATTTGTCACTCTCTCCATGAGCCAGCATCAGGTTCAGGGGACTGAAGTCTGGGATTAACCCCACCACAGAGATATTTCTTTCAGCACCTGAAGACGCTTGTGTTAAGCATGCACTTAACAAATTCGCCTTAAACCCAAATCCGAAGGAATAGGTAAGGGCGGTCTTATTCTGCTGAAATACTTTCTCACTGACAACTAACAAGACTCCGCTTCTGACGCAGAGCAGACTGGTTTCGTTCTCCCGCTACAGGCTCAGCAGGCCTTGAAAGAGGCTCAGAGGCGAAACCAGCTACAGGGCGGCGTGACTTTTCTGTGGCGTCTGCGATGGATGATCCAATACCTGAAAGGTTCAGGAGCGGATGAAGAGAGAGAGCTTTCCAGGTCGAGCGTTCTTTTATAGAAAAAGGCAGTTACTTTAATGGGGAGAAACCGCAATTAGCGGAAAGCGGACCCGGCTGCCCAAAATCAGGAGGTATACTCGATAAAATAGTAGTGATTACGGACGATTCAACGGCGTATTTTTTAATTCTCTGTTTCTGCGCTATTCATCCGGGGCTTTATCACAATGAAATCCTCAAGAACTAACGGGCATTTCTGATTTTCCGGGCAAGACGTCATTTCCGTTCTGCCCGCTCTCCACAGAAGTTTTACAAAACTTTTCCTGTCATCAAACTGTCATCGCGCCGATTCAGGCTGACGGCGATAAGTTTTATTAACAAGGAAAAGAACGTGATGAAACCGACTTTGCTTAGCCTCCTGCTACTGTGCAGCACCGCCTCCGCCGCCGACTTCGATCGCATTTCCGCGATTGTCGACGCCACCACGCCCGCCAGCGATAGTCAGGCCTTTACGCAGCTGGAGGCGCGCAGCTTACAGGCGCTGCGTCAGACGCTACAGGGATCGCAGCCGCAGCTCACGCGCGATGCGCTGGAAAAAACGAAGAAGGCTGGTTGAAAGCGAGCGGTTATGACTTTGCGGTGAAACAGCAGCAGCAGGCGGATATCGCCCTGCTTGAATCCTTTAATACGCTGCCGGCGGCGGTTAAAGCGCAAAGCATGGCGACCGTTACACGCATTAACCGCGACGCGACCCGCGGCGAACGCCAGCAGGCGCTGGCCGATGCGGAAGGTATCGGCTATCTCTATTTTCTCGCCGATGCGCTGGGGCCGAAGCTGGGCCAGGCGTTTTTAACCGCTTACGATAAGGGCGAGCTGGCGAAGGCCGCCGCACTAATTAAAGCCAGCGAAATCAGCACCTCCGCCGCAAAGGATTATTTTCACTATCCGCGTCCCTTCCTGCAGCCGGGCAATCAGATCCATCAGGTGCCGGACGACGTGGTGGTAAAAGACGGCAAGCCTTACGGCGCCAGCGGCGGCGCCTTCCCCAGCGGGCATACCAATACCGGCTACACCGATGCGCTGCTGCTGGCGGAGATGCTGCCGGAGCGTTTCGTGCCGCTAATCGATCGCGGCGCGCGCTACGGCTATTCGCGCGTGGTGCTGGGCGTGCATTATCCGCTGGACGTGATCGGATCGCGCATGATTGCCGAGCGCAACGTGGCGCACGATATGAACGATCCCGCCTGGCGCAAGCTGTTTGACGAGGCGAAAGGCGAGCTGCGCAGCGCTCTGGCGCGCGAGTGCGGCGGCAGTATAGCGCAGTGCGCGCAAAGCCCGACGCAGGACGATCCTTACCGCGATCCGGCGATGAAGGACTTTTATCGCTTTACCATGACTTACCAGCTGCCGCGGCAGGCGGCGGCGAAGGCCCCGTTTAACGTGCCGAAAGGAGCGGAGGTGCTGCTGGAGCCGGTGCTGCCGCAGCTGAGCGTCGCGCAGCGGCGAGCGCTGATGGCGAAAAGCGCGCTGGCGGACGGCTATCCGCTTTCTGGCGGCGACGGGGAACAGAACTTCTGGCAGCGCCTGAATCTGCATGAGGCGGTGACCGCGGCGCGCTGAACGGTGCCGAAGAGGGTATTTATCAACGAAAACGGGCCGACATCGCGTCGGCCCGTGCTTATCAGGCGCGCTGCGCCTGTCGCCAGCGCCAGATGTCGATCAGCAGGAAGCAGACCAGGCTGATGCCCATTAGCGGCAGGCTAACGGCCAGCGCCACCGTTACTACCGACAACAGAAAGCGCAGGCTGAGGCTCATGCCTCGCCAGGCCTGAATCAGCGTCTCCGCCGGATGGTGGCGCGGCTGAGCGGGACGGCGCAGCCACCAAAGGCGATAGCCCAGCGCGATTAGCACGCAGAGCGCCAGGCCGAAAAAGGCCAGCACCAGCTGGTTCGCCAGGCCGAAAAGAATGCCCATATGCGCATCCACGCCCCAGCGCGTCAGCTTCGCCAGCAGGCCGAACTGCGCGAATTCCACCTTATCCGTCACCTGAAAGGTGTGCGGGTTGACCGCTACGCTGTCGACCTGCGTCGGCCAGCGGCGATCGATTTCGCTGACGATCCACGCCCGGTCCGCCTGGGCGGCGGGTCGGATCTCCAGCTTCGCGGCATCGATGCCGCTGGCGCGCGCGGCGGCCAGCACGCTATCGAACTGGCTTGGGCTGAGCGGCGCGTCGGGCGCATGATGCATCATATGACCGTGATGCTCCGCATGTTCATCCATCATCATCGGCGGCATCGCGCCGTCGAGCTGCGTGTTGACCGCGGGCGTCAGCCAGCCGAAATGGCTGCGCATGGCGTTGATGTTGTCGCCCGCCCAGCGCGACCAGGTCAGGCCGGTGGCGGAGAAAAACAGCAGGCCGATCAGCAGCGCCACGCCCAGCGTGCCGTGCAGCGCGCGCAGCCTTAACAGACGCCCCGTGCGCGATGCGCTGTTGCGTCCG
>ERZ1023456.103-NODE-103-length-15854-cov-4.682955_pt1 | contig 15854 bp, 37 predicted proteins | sample MGYA00380526_ERZ1023456 | MGnify/ENA primary metagenome ERZ1023456 (study PRJEB33173, sample SAMEA4830298) | metagenome | study: EMG produced TPA metagenomics assembly of the PRJEB25223 data set...
AGTGGCACTCTCCGGTGTAGACCATGCTTGGCTTATTGCGGTTAGCCAGCGCCTGCTAAATCATGTGCTGCTGAAGCTCTGCTGCTGTATCTAAAAAATCTGCGTTCACAATTATCTCCTTACCTCACCACACACAAGCTGAGCCAATGGCCTGCGCTCATTAACCCGGCGCTTGATGGCTTCGCATTCTGCTTTGGTTTGGTAGATGGTTTCAGTAACGGGTAGGGCGTGAGAGTGAGAGGTAATGAGGAGGATGAAGCCTGCTAACATTTATCCTCCTTTGCGAGCGCCTCATACTGCTGCGCGGTGTGGTCGATGGAGTTCAGGCGGCGGATATCTGCCAGGCACCGGTTGTAACCTATATCTTCGGCAAGAGAAATATCATCCATGCTCTCATTTTCGACATCGATATACTTTTCTTTCGGCAACTTAACCGGCGCTGGCACATTTAGGGCAAACCATATTCTCAATGCCCATTTCACCATGATCGATTTCCACGCGACCATTGCCACCGCAACTTTCGCAACCCTGCTTCGCCAGCTCTTCCAGCTGCGCCCGTAGTGACAGTAATTCGCGAGCCATTTCGGTGCATTCACCAGCATTAGCAAAGCCATTCATGATGAAGTCGCCAGCTAATTCCTTTAGTCTTTCGTCGCTGATTTTATTTTCAATATCCATCATTTCCCCACTCCTTCCACTAATTCCATATCGATAACCCGATAAACGATGTCGTCATATTCAAGCGACCACTCTGTGCCGCCTGTCCAGAATGACACCCTGTTGCCGAGGTGCTTCACATCCGTCACCTGCACCGCCAGCCCATCCTCAAGCTCAATAAGCCATCCATCGCGAACCCGGCCTGCTTCCGTTTTCAGCCTGCGTCTGTGTTTGCGCATAGGTCACCTGTATTCAGGAGGTAGTCGGTCGTTGATTAGCTCTGCTGCTCGCTGAGCCCGGATAGGATTGCGGATAACTTTCCCGGTTGGAGTAACCCAGCCGCGTTCCTTGCGGCTGTAGGGCAGGGCGATACGCCCGACCCGGATTGCGTCAGTTGGCTGCTTCATCTCCATTCTCCAGAACGCTGTATTCCGCACTCAGAACTGAGGCGTTATCCTGGTCAATGTCGCTCTCTGCTTTCTCATCGAGAACAACGGCCTTTTGCATTTCGATGCTGACCGGCAGGTATTTGAACAGGCGGCGAATGACGGTTTTCTTTGCCATTTCTTCCCAGTGCGTAACCCACGGGCCATTGCCTGAGGCTTTGCTCTGCGCTTTAACCTTTTCGACCTGCTTCACAGTCATTACTTCAAACTGGGTACCACCATCCTTGAGTCGCGCCACGGCGTATACGTGAGTGATGGGGGCGTCTTCGTTTTCACCGGGGCGATGCACGAGATTTTCCTCAAGCCCGTACTCGAAACTGAATTCATCATCTGCACGAACGACGCGAGCTGACAGGCTCACGATTTGTCCTGAGCGACGGGCAAGGTCTATCATCCCGCGGTAGCCGATAATGAGCTGGACGTTCGACTGACCAGATTTAGACTTGCCGTTGCCGAACGGTAGCAGGTAGGCATGGCCTAACGCGCTGCCGGGCTCAAGGCCGAGCTGAGAGCACTGAACAACTGCGCCAATAAAGCTGCTCTGGTCACACTGTGCCAGCGCGGGCGTCTTGCGAATTTCCGTAGTGACGATGCGAATCATGCGGTCTGCCGTCATGTGACGCGGTAGCGCCGCCGCAAGCTGGCTCTTCATTGCAGGCTGATTCATGAAGCCGACAAGCGTCTGCTCTGGCGTTTTGTTCACTATCTGCTTGCTCTGCTGCGTCTTCTGCAGGTCAGCGCTGGCGATAGGTGGCTGGTTACTCATTCTTTAACTCCTTCGCCCAAAAGGGCAGTGACAGGGTTGCGATGCCCGGCCATTCATTCCGTGACAGGCATTCAGCGAAAGTGGATAAATTGCGTTTGTATTCGGCTCTGCCTGCGTCTTTAGCTTGCTGGTCCATGATGAACACCTGCACCGGATAGCGTCCGCAGTCGATTGATGTGCTTACAGCAAGAAACGCAAAAGTTGGGGCTTCATTAAAATTCGACTCATATCCATCTGAGTAGAACGCGTCCTGTACGTGATAGCGGTATGAATAAAAGTCTTTCTGGAATTTGATGATGTCAGCAGTGCTTTTTACGTCCACGCACCAGTTGAACTCAGTAATCATTTTGTCTGGCCGGCAGCGGCATAAAACTCCTGTTTCACTGTCGTTCCAGTAGATGCTGGCCTCAGCCCTTCCTTGCGCCTCAAGCATCCATCTGGCTATCGGGTGAGCCATTGCACTGTCACGCATCAGGTACAGCTTCCTGCTGTCTTCGTGGGTGATTGGCGTGATTCCTTTCGCTTCACACCGTTCTATGAACTCCTTTTCCTTCTCCTTTCCTGCTGTCGTCCTTCGGTTAACTTCCGGCGCTATCTCAAAGCGCTTGCTGAATTCATCCGGCTCCAGCAAAAGACAGTGCAGAGCAGTGCCTAAATCCAGCGCAGCAGTTTTCTCTGCATCGACCGGGGCGTGCTTTTTCCACTGGTAGATGGCTGGGCTGATAGCTATATCATCCAGCTGCGATTTGCTGATTCCGGCGCCGCGGTGATAATCCTCATTACTGATATCGAAGTAGACGCCGGGCTCCATCACGCCACCTCTCCCATGAAATAAGCCTCGTCCCACAACTGCTTTGCCTTTGCCTGGCAAACAGCCTCAACAAACGCTGCGTAAGCGTCCTGAGCCTCATCGGAGTCGAGGCCCACCTTGTACGGTGAGAAATTCAGTGATGCTCGATAGAATTCCATGGCGCACTGAGGAAATTCCTCGGACAGCTCATCCGCCTTATTGCGAATCCATTCGTCTTTGCGAACCTGCGCCACCTCAGAATCATCCCGGAATCGCTGAAGACGGTCATAACTCATAAACGGGTTCATGGGTTCACACTCCTGTTAAGAAACTCAACCAGACGCTGCCACAGGCTTTTACGCGGTGGCGGGGTAAACGATGCGCTGGTCAGAATGTTTGCCGGATGAAACTGGATAGAATTAATAGGGTGAAAAGGACGACACACGACGGCATCGCCCGCGATTGCATATGACATCGTGGACTCCTGAAATTAAGTGGGTTGATTGCATAACGAATCGGCCTCGAATGAAGCCGCTTTGGTATGGGAAAAAAGAAGGGCGCATTGCGCGCCCAAATATTCCATAGCTCAACGGCTCGTAATTACCGCTGTAGCGTTGGTGCGTAGCACCTCAAAGCCGTCTAAGCAGACAGCTTTACGGTGTTACTCAGGCAGCCGATAATTTGTGTTCTGCAATCAATCCAGCAACATACGTCACGCCCTTCGTTGTGAATCGAGCCTGCGTGAAAGCGTGTCCGTTATCTGCTTCGCCCGTCTTAACGGTAAAGCGTCCGGCATCGATGTGATTCTGGTAAGGGGTAAGCTGACCACCCAGACGGTACATGACACCTTTCTCAATCAGCACTGTGCGCACCAGATGCTCTTTCTCACCCAGCGCCTTACACACCTGACGGAAACCAAAGGTGCCGGACGCATCAGCGTAGCGGTCGTAGAATTCTGCTTTGGGGGCCGCGATTGCCAGTTGATTACCTAACTGGATGTTTTGCTCAGCCAGTTCAGCGGCGAGGCGGAGCGCTTCAGGGTATGTCTGAGGAACTCTCGGTGCCTGCCTTTCTTCAAGCTCATGGAGGCGCTTAATGACCTTCATTCGCAGTGTGGCGTTGTATCCGGTCACCAGACACTCGGTATGCTCACGGTCAAGGGCATATTCGCGGTATTGCTGACCATTTTGGGGGTGTACGAAGTTTTGCGCACACCCCTCAACATCTTCTCCAAGCTGCTCAAACATGCGCTCGATATCACGCATAACATCGAAATGACGCTTGCCGGTTAATTCTGCAATTTCACGGCTGGTCATCTTCAGTTCTTCGTTTGCTGCAACAGTTAACATGCTTACCTCACTCTCACGTTATGGTGTTGGCCTGAATTCAGGTAATAAAAAAGGCTGCGGGTTAGGCAGCCTCAGACTTGATGACTTCGTGCTCCGCTACCTGCAGAGCGTGATATCTGGTGAATCCAGCTCCAATGAAGTAGCTGATTTCTCCATCCCGGTGGTCTATCACCGCAAAAGCGTTCTCGATCGTCTCTTCCGTACCGTTCTCATACTTGATTTTCAGCGTTGCCATATCACCTCGCCGTTACGATGTCTTTTGAGTTGCGATAGCCAATAAAAAAGGCCGCCGTAGCGACCTATGGATTTAAACGTTTTGCAAATGCTTCCAGCCGATCAATGGCAGTATTCAGCCTGGCTTCTGGCGTATCCATGCCAAGTTTCGCCACTATCGCTTCAATCATCCAGTCTGTTTTACTCAGACCGGAGTACGAAACGGCCGACTCAATGACTTCAGCAAGCCCATTATCGACACGAAAGGCAATGAAATTATTAGGTGCCTTCTTCGGTTGAAGTTTATTGCTCAATGGGTAGCTTCTGTTTTCATTTTGATGCTTCATATTCACCTCAAATGAGTGGGATTAATTTCAGCCTCCCGTGAGTTTTCTGGTGAGAATGTGATTTTTTCTCCACCTAATCTCTGCTTGGTCTCGAAGGGATCTGAAGGAGTGAATGCTTATTATCCCGCCACTCCAAAACCGGCCGTAACGAAAGCCCAAAAATTGACCTGGTGATATTGTGTGAGCATATTTTCTTAACCTAACCGTTTTCATATGGCCTCACTTAACGATGTGCGTTGCATCTTTACGAACCTTGCGGAAGCCCGCGCTGTAGATAGCCACAGCCGGCAGACATACAGCACCGCCTTCATTCCGATCGCGCAGACTCGGCAGAGTGGTTGCTTTCACTACCTTTGTGCTGCATCCAGAAGCGGCTACAGCGATTTTACGAGCCAGATGCTCATCTGCCTGACGTTGCGCCTGCATCTCAGCACGACGCGCTCTACGACGATTTCTGGCGTTATCGGAAGCCAGAATTGTGATGACTACTTTCATGGTGTACCTCCGGTAATTGGCTTAGGTGGAATAGTGAGCGTGACATTGTGGCTCTGGCTCGCAGCTGCGCCGACTGCCATCCCGATTCGCTCATGCTCTGCGAGAGCAATCCGCGTTACTTTTAGGCTCGGTCACTATTCCCCAAAGCCAACTGCACTTTGGTTCTCCGCATTTCGGCGGAGACAAACCCCATCAATGCCTGCTTAAAGGCAATAAAAAACCCGCCGAAGCGGGTTGTTGTTATGACCATTTCTTTCGGGGGTCTCGTTGATGTGCGTGATTTACAACTTTATGCATGGCATCCCCACCAGAATCCTGACTCACATTCAAAGATGAGCCCTCAAGCTGGCCTAGATTACCTCCGCTAAAATTCGCTCCAGTCGCATTCATTATGATGCGATCTTTGGCTCTTCGAGCATGCCTCCTTGCTCGGCAACGTTCCCTAGCGTTCAGCTGCAACCTCACTCATCGGTGATGATGCATTAATCTTATTAGATGCTGTGATTTTGAGCATATCAGATTCGCTTTTCCCACTAAATGAGTGGGATTGATTTGCCGCGCATCTTCTGGCGGGCGTTAACAATGTGCGTTGCGCCAGCCCGCACGGTGTCGAAGCTCTTACGCTTGCCAAGTGACAACGTAGCGCGCTCAGCTGCTGCTTCAATCTGCTGCGTGTACGGGTTGGCTACCAGGCGATCTGCCTGCATTGCGGGTTTGCGTTTGCAGGCGAGTTCCGCGCGGTTCAGTTCTTTCTGACGCGCTGGCGCTTCAGTTCCCAGCGCTGCAGCCAGAATCGCTTCAATCTCACGCGCCTTGATAGCTTCTTCAGTCCGGCGAGCGTTGCGGCGTGACTTCGCGTTATCTTTTCCAACAGGGTTCAGTGATTTGCCATAGACGATGTTCGCCATAAATCCTCCGGTTAGTTACTGGCTGCACTGTCGCAACAATGCACTCAGTAACCTTGTTAGAGTTCGGTGCGTTCTCGGCACCTTCCGTAGAGCTTCCCGCTCGTTGTTACAAATAGCTGCTATCCGTTTCGTACTGCACCAGCTTCCTGCTGATGGGATAAACATTACCTGAGGGTAAATTTATTGTCTATACCCATAGGTAAATATTTTATGCGCAAAAGTTTACCCGATTGAATCTACAGGTAATTTATTTTTCTACAGACGCAAAAAAATCCCGCGCTAGACGGACTGTGATATGCTCAACTGGTCAAAACATGAGCGGAGATCGGGTATGGATGACGAGAAGGCGGGGCTGATACTGAACGCGATAGGGCTGGCCGTGGTTGAGCTGGTTGTGGGGCAGGTGCCAGTTACCAGAGATAACCTGGTAGAACGGCTGGAGCATAACCGGAAGCACACCGGCAATGTGATAGGGAAGGGAGCAAACAGGGATGCGGCAGAGCTGGTCAGGAAGGGGATATGAAAAACCCGGCGCGGTGGCCGGGTTAAATTGTCAGTGCATATGAGCTTTTCGTTTAGCGTAACCTGATATCTTGTTGAAGAATCCCATTGGATTACTTACTTCCGATATAGCTCCCATACGATTCATTGCAATACCAATAGGGATTGCGACAGCAAAGCAAATTCCTGCAAATGACAAGCTTAAAATAGATACTAGCGGATTTTTAATGATCATCATTTTGTTCATTGCGCTGAATGCCTCATCGTAAACGTCCTGGTTTACGCGAGGGGTGTGAGAAGGCCTAACATCCTGCTTTTTGATTAGGTCTACTGCAAGCACGAAAGGGGTTACCAGCGCGATAAAGGGCAGAAAATACCAGCTTCTTGACATTCTGTAGTCTTCGTACAGAGCATCTTTATCTTCCTCGGGAACCTCTTCGTTATCGAAGTACTTCTCCATGATTTCAACAGCCAAAGCCTGGTACTTAAATGCCGTTTTTCGGCATAAAACCCAGTAGCAGACAACAGCAGACAGGATTAGCAAAGCAATCATCATGTCAGTCATTTGCGCCTCCTAGATCGTCTTTTCCGTGATACCCTGCGATCAAGGTCTTTCTGTTTGCCTCGTTCGCCCCATACATATAAAGCATATCCTACCAGAAAAAAACACGCGAACAGCATCAAGTAACCGGCGATATGGTTTATTTTGTAAACCTCGAGCCAGAACAATTTTGTCTCTCTTATGGCTGAGGCCAACCAACCTATATCACCAGACTTCACTTTTTGTTCCTTGCTTTACCTTTACCCAAACGTCTCTTCCGGCCACTGAGCCTTAAACCAGCCTCATCTTCGTCTCTATCGCCACGCCAATGATTTTGCAGTTGCCGTTGATAGGAGTCATAGGCCATTGAGGGTTAGCCGTCAGATCCATCAACTCGCGGAACATCATCATGATCTACATACCTAGTATGCTTCACGATTGCTGACACGAAATGCATTTTTTCCACTTCGTCAACGCTAAGCGTAACAGGGCGATGATCGCTGTTAACGCTGGTGAATTGATAATCACCGTCACGGGTTTTGTTCATGATTTTAATCATGTTATGCCCGTCTTTAGTGCGCACAAATACTTCATCACCAACCTGGACGCACGTATTCGGCTCTATCACTACGAACTCACCTGACTGGATACGAGGCCACATGCTGTCTCCCTTCACCTTAAGCCCGTAAGCGTCCCTGTCTCCGCTGTAGATGCGTAACCACCCAGCGCGGAACTCAATCATATCCACTGATCCATCAACCCCTAAGACGGCCTCACCTAAAACAGGAACATAACCATCTCTAATCGAACCGGCAAACTCAATTTCATCTTTTCCGTAGGAGCCATGGCTCAGCCCATCCATCCACCCGCGCGGTAATGAAAAGGCTTTTTCAATGATTTCAACCATATCATCAGCGATACGCTTTTTACCCTTCTTTCCATCCTCATAGAGCATTCGCGAGACATAAGAGGGCTCTCTTTCAATTTTGCGAGCAAGATCTACGGCTTTTCCGCCGCATATTTCATCTCTTATCTGTATAAGGCGCAGACGCCGCTTTTCGTATTTGTCCATGGCGAGCATTTTAAATATGTTTACCCTTTGGTAAATAACCTACGGGTATTGCTATAATCGTTACCTGTAGGTAAACTACATCCTTGTGAAGGTAACAAGGAAAACAGAGATGAACGAACTACGCATCTATCTCAACAACCTTTCACTGGATGAACAGCGAGCTTTTGCAAATAAGTGCGGAACTACGATTGGCTATCTCCGTAAAGCACTCAGCAAAAATCACGAATTAGGCGCGGCTCTTTGCGTTCTGATAGAGAAGGCAAGCTCTGAAGCCGTTACTCGCAAGCACCTTCATCCAAGTGACTGGATATGTATCTGGCCTGAATTAGAGGCCGCATAAGTAACCCCGCTCTTTTCACAACGGACACGACGTCCTACGGAAGCCACCGAGAACGTGGCGACTAACTCAAACGAAACAACAAAACGTTCATGGCAACAGCTACGGCTTTGTCACGTCTAAAAACTTAACCAACAAAGGAATTATCAACTATGGAATTTGCAAGAGAACGCAAAAAGGCCAAGCACATAGAAACGCAGCTGTTAAGCCGGCTCTCTGTGATTGGACAGGGCAGGCTGGCGAAATTCATTGGAATGGATGAAGCGGCGGTAACCCGTATGAAGCACGCAACCGGCAGACAGAAGCACAGCTTCTTCGAGCTGATGAGTATGGCAATGGCGCTGCTTGAGGTGGAGTTACCTGATTCAGATATCGGGCAGAGGTTATTGCGGATAGAGCAGTTGCTCACAAAGAAAAAATCCCCGGTGGCAGCCGAGGATTCTTCACAGATAACAATCGAATTTTGAACCAATTCAACGAGGTAATTATACATGAAGAAGCATTCATATCGCCATACCGGCGTGCATAAAAACCTAGCCAGTCTCGATTTTATTCGCTCTATCAATCCGGTCGTTGCTGAGAAGCTGAAAAGCATGATGCAGGAGCATAAAGCGAAGGAGAAGGGCAAATGAGTAACGTCGTCAGGAAAATATCTGATCACAAGGACTATAAGCAGCAGGAAGCGAAACCTTCAGTAGATAAGGGGTTTGCCTTGTTCCACAGAAAAATTATGGACTGTGGATTCTACAAGGACTCTCAAGCCGTTCACCTCTGGTTCCACCTGGTGATGAAGGCCACTCACAAGCCTATCGTTTCAAACACAGAGTTCGGCGATATCCAGCTTGGTAGAGGCCAGTGCATTACCGGTCGTCACAAGCTGGCTAGCGAAACCGGAATCTCACCTGATCGCATTCAGTACCTGCTGAGAAAGTTCGTCAGCATGGAGATGATCAGCGCGGAATCTAATCGTAAATTCACCGTGATAACCATCCTCAAATACGATGAATATCAGGCTGATTTTTTACCAACAGATTACCAACAGATTACCAACGCAAACCCGCATGGAATAAGGCGTGTAGCTGAGGTTGTCCCAACAGATTCCCAGCAAATTACCACATACAATGAATTAATAACTAATAACTCAATATCTAAAGATATTGAGTGTGCAACTGGCGGCGCAAAACAGGCTGAGCCAAAGCAACGGATTTCCTGCGAAGAAGTCTGGCAATGCCTGAAAGAGGAACTTCCGGAAGCCAGAGGCTGGAGGGTGATGGACGATACGCGCCGCAACCTGATTAAACGGTTCTGGACGAAGGCCAACAAAATTGCCCGCCAGATGGACAACGGTCAGCCTCTTACCATGCAGGGCTTTCGGGAGTATCTCCAGTACATCAGCGCCAACTGCCGCTGGATGCTGGAAGACCGCCCTGATAACCGCACTGGCAAGACATGGCGTCGCATGAAGTTCGACAGCTTCCTGTCTGAGAAGCTTTATCTGGAAGTTCGGGAAGGAGACAAGGATGACCGCTGATTACAAAACCCCGCCACACAACACCGACGCTGAGCAGGCCGTGCTGGGCGGTATCATGCTGGACGGCGGCGAAGATCGTAGCCAGAAGGTGCTGGCGATGCTGAAGCCGGAGAGTTTCTACAACAAGGCTCACGGCGCCATCTTCGAAGCTGTGCGTGACCTGCTGAAGCGCAATCAGCCGGTAGACCTCCTGACCGTATCCGATGAGCTGGGGCGTCGCGGATTACTTGAACAGGCAGGCGGGTTTGCCTACCTGGCTGAAATCAGCAAGGGTGTCCCGTCAGTAGCGAATATCGTTCACTACGCGGCCGCGGTGCGTGACTGCGCAATGGAACGCTACGCCATCAGCAAACTGGCTGAAGCAACCGAGATGCTCTACACACGAAACACCATGAACGCGGTTGAGAAGCTGGAAGCCGTCAGCACCCTGACCAGCCAGATTAGCGACTATGCCAAGACCGGTAATCGTCGCGGTCTTCGGTCATTCGGTGACGTCATGGATGACTGGGTTGTTGAGCTTGAGAAGCGTTTTGACCCATCAGGCCAGAGTCGAGGGCTGAGTACCGGCATCCCTTCTCTTGACCGGATGCTGTCACCGAAAGGCGTGGTGAAAGGCTCGCTACTCGTTCTGGGTGCAAGGCCAAAAATGGGCAAGACAACGCTCTATGGGCAGATGGCAATCAACTGCGCCGTTAACGAGAAAAAGCCCGCCTTGCTATTCAGCCTTGAGATGCCTGATAAGCAGATCCTCGAAAAGCTGGTTGGACAGAAATCTGGCGTAAACCCGAATATTTTCTACATGTCAGCAACTGAGGAAGACGAAGAATACCAGGGTAACTACGACGAGGATTTCAGTAAGGCAATTGCCACGGCTAACCGGTTGCGGGAAATCGACATGCTCTATATCGACGATACGCCGGGCCTGTCTTTGGCTCATATCGTTGCTGAGAGCCGCCGAGTTAAGCGTAAAAAGGGATGTGTGGGCATGATCCTTGTCGATTACCTGACTCTCATGACTGCGGAGAAAGCTGACCGTAATGACCTCGCCTACGGGATGATCACAAAGGGTCTGAAGAACCTGGCGAAAGAGCTGGATTGCGTTGTGGTTCTGCTGACCCAGCTTAACCGCGAGCTGGAAAAGCGCGTCAACAAGCGACCACTTCCGAGCGACTCACGCGACACAGGCCAGATTGAGCAGGATTGCGATTACTGGATCGGCATTCACCGCGAGGGGCACTACGACGAGACTGTTCCACCTGGGGAAACAGAGCTGCTTCTGCGACTGAACCGCCATGGCGAAACTGGCACGGTTTATTGCCTTCAGAAAGATGGCGCAATCTACGATATGGACCAGACCGCGGCACGTGCGGAGCGTGAATCACGCCAGCAGTCCGGAAAAGCACAGAAAAAAGGTGGATTTTGATGAAAACACTTCTTGAAAAGTACATTGAGCATCGTGAAGAACTGGCCAAAAAGGTCTATCTGGAGGACGGATTTATTGTCCTGAATACCGGCAACACACTCTATGAAATCGCAGTAAGCAGAATCCACAACCATGAAAGCCTTGCTAACTGGGCGTTTCACCTGACCGAGAAAATCTGGATGGACATGGACATGATGCGTGAGTTTTTGCGCGTGGCCAGCACAGCTGCGAAACTGCCGCTGGAGGGAGTTTGAGATGACAATTATCGATAGCGCAATGAAAATCACTTCATTAACAAAACAGGGCAAGAATTACATTGGCCTGTGTCCATTTCATGCAGAAAGCACGCCGTCTTTTGTAGTGCGTCCTGATACAAATGACTTCATCTGCTTTGGGTGCGGAAAGTCCGGGGATGAGCGGGATTTAGTAAACGTTACGGAGTATGCATGAATTACCGACTCAGCTACAAAGAAGCCGCTGAATATACGGACGCGATGGAGTACCTGATAAAGCACTTCGATGAGTTCCCGACAAAAGTACCGCAGGGCGGCCCGACGCCTGAGATTTCCGTCACGTACCACAAATCTCACCGGTTTGTACTGACGCCAGAGGGTGAAGTTGTTTTCGGTAACTGTATGGTGCCTGGCATTAATGCCGCAGAGTTCAACGACTACCGCCGCAGCGTCTACCTGATGATGCACGACAAAGGGGAAGAGTGATATGCCAGTTATCAAATGGTTTATCTGGCGCCGCTGGCAGTTCAAGCGCTGGGTGAAAGGTTGCACCACAGAGCCACTAAGCAGCAATTTACTTAGGGTGAATTTTGGCAGCTGCCGTGACTACCCAATTATCTATCGCGACATGCTGAGAATTATCGCGTCCGGCAAGCATCAGGAAGGAGAGTGAGATGGCAAGCAACGATGATCTGGAGCGGTTGCGTTTTGGCAATGAGGTGGCGTTAAAGCCCGTGCTGGCGAGAAACTTTTTGGCTTCGACATGGTATGACACATCAGGGATGAGCAGAAAGGAAAAGTTATACGCCAAGTGCAGAGAGTTGGTAAGTGGGGACCGGGCAGATTACTTAGTGGCAACCGGCGACATGAAGCCTTTCGAACATCGAATGAGGAATGATTATGCGCAGCAACAATGAGCTGGAGCGGCACAATTTTGAGAGAAGTTGGCTGGCTCGCGGAGGCGATGCTACTGACCTTGAACGCTATCCATGTGGCTATCGAGAGCCTGGCTCCGGCGATGTTGGTGATATGTATTTTAGCGACATAATTCAGGGTCACTGGCAAACATGGCAGGCAGCAATAGCGAGCAAACAGGAGCAGAGCAATGGATAAGAGCAGAGAGCAGTTTGAGGCGTGGTGGGAAAAAGAGTGGTGTGGTGAATCGCCTATGGATGGTTGGACCAGTCTGCGTGAAAGCGACGGCTATATCGATGAGGATATCAATGCACAATGGGAGGCATGGCAGGCATCACGCGCCGCCCTTGAGATTGCTCTGCCAGTACTGGAGTAGCAGGAGAAGGCATCCGGCAAGCATCAGGAAGGAGAGTGAGGTGTGCAGATAGAAATGATAAAGAGCGCTGGCGGCGTCTTTGTCCCTGCGTTCGACCACGAATTGCCCCGCCTGGAAAAATTTAAAAATGGCGAACAGTACACCCTCGAAGCAAAGCTAACCCGTAACCCAGCATTCCATCGCAAAGCCTTCGCATTCTTCAATTTCTGTTTTCAGCACTGGTCAGCCGACAAAGCAGGTCTGGAGCATGTTGACGAAGCCACTCAGTTTGACCGGTTCCGCAAAGACCTGACCATTCTGGCCGGGTTCTATGAGCAGACAGTCCGGCTAAATGGCGACATCAGGACAGAAGCGAAAAGCCTGGCTTACGCAAGCATGGAGCCGGACGAGTTCGAGCGGTGCTATTCAGCACTGGTCAATGCTGCCATAAAGCACGTTTTCGCAGGCACGAAAGACCAGAACATCATCAACCAGCTTTATTCATTCTTCTGAAAAATACATAACCACATTCACCGATATAGGCGCAGCCATTGATGAGGCTGTGTGGCTTGCTCACGTCTATGAATCTTCATTCAGCGTTTATCAACGCTTTGGAGGGGTTATGGAAGTGATGAATACCGACCCGGACCGCAACGCCATGTTTACTACTGAAAATCTTGGCACCGTTAAAACGGAATACAGGAGCGCAGCATGAAATATACCAAGCATTCACCTCAGCAGTGCAGCCGCGTTAAGCAACTACTCGAGCAGGGGATCTCATATCGCATTATCAGTGAGCGCATGGAGTTCAGCGTAAGGATGGTGAGGTACCTGGAGAGCAAAGCAAGATGAGTGACAACGTAAACCATCCATCCCATTACACAACGGGCGGCATCGAGTGTATCGACGCCATGAAAGCCAGTATGACCAGCGAAGCGTTCCTCGGATACCTGAAAGGCAACATCCAGAAGTATCTGTGGCGTTACGAAAAGAAGCTGGCGCCGGCTGAAGACTTGAAGAAAGCGAGATGGTATCTCGACAGACTGATAGCGGAGGTCGAGCTATGCGACAAAGAGTGAGCATCACACAAAAAGCGATAGATAACCTCAAGTTCCGCGTCACCCACCGTAAGCCCCGCAAGAAACCAATCCCCAGCGAATCCCAAGTAACGACACTTCCCTATCTGGAGATGTTGCGGACTGTTGTGGCCGACAAAATGAGGTTATCCAGATGAACGAACCAGTAGAGCCACATTGCGCAGATTGCGGGCTGCCGCTGTCACCAGACGAAACCTTTGTCTGCTCTGACTGCTGTGCTTTCTGCACGATATTCAGAGACCCGAACTTTTATGGGGAGGAAGGCGATGAATGAATACAGGCTGACGCTTCCCTGGCCGCCAGGAAATAATCACCTCTTCTCAGTATTACGGGGGCGAAAGATAAAAAGCAAAAAGGGAAGGGAATACACCGCAGCAGTAACTCAACAAATCACCGAAGCAAATCAGCAATACCAACTGGCCGGAAGGCTGAAAGTAAAAATCCTCGCATATCCACCTACACGCGCCCGGCGTGACCTCGACAACCTCTTTAAAGCACCTCTCGACTCACTCACACATGCAGGCGTCATTGCTGACGACAGCCTCATTGATGATGTGCGCATGGTTCGCTGCGAAGTGGTGAAAGGCGGGCGGCTGGAAATCGTAATTACAGAACTGGAGGAAGCATGAGCTTAGAAGCAACGGTTAAATATCATTTCCCGAAGACAGCAAGCTTTGCTGGTATGCCGCCCGCAACAGCTTCTGATTCACTTTCCGGCACTGACTACATGGCTGCTATGGGGATGACGAAAAGTCGCGCTCCGTTAGGCTACGCAGCTTTCATGGGGAAAGTTGGGGTAAGCGAGAACGACGCCGCACGCGCCGTTACTCTGTTAACTGAATATGCGTTGAGTACCTGCGATAAGGTTGCCGCCTTACGCAAGCTTGGAAGTGATATTAAGCCAGCCGTTATGCAAACGCTCGCAACTTATGCCTACATGGATTATTGCCGCAGCGCCGCCAGCGTCAAGCCGTGTGACTGCTGTCAGGCTAAAGGATTCATCGAGGCGGATGTGTTTACGATGAAATCCCCACTATCTGGCGGTTATGCCAGAAACGTCAAAGAGACTGTGCGCGTGCTGTGCAAGCAGTGTGGCGGGAAAGGCGTTGTTTCAACGGCGTGTCGAGATTGCAATGGCCGTGGACGTGCAGTGATGAAAGCGGAGACGGAAAAGCAGGGCGTGCCGGTAATGGGTGACTGCAAGAGGTGCGGCGGGCGTGGGTTCGAGAGAATTCCTGCTGTAGAAGCTTTCAGGGCCATATCCGAGATTGCCGAAAGCATCAGTCTGGCTACGTGGGATCGAAGCGGTAAGCCGTTCTATGACCAACTCATAGGTAAACTGGAAATTGAGGAGTCATGGGCCAATGCTGCTCTGAATAAAGTCACTGCGTAGCGCAATAGGAAATAGCTCATTAATTTGCAGTGAGCTATTTACTTTTCAGGAAACTGGGGATATGATTCCTAACAGTTGAAGTTGCGCCAGGTTGTTAAGGGCGAACCAAGAAGCCCGAGGTTAACGCCTTGGGCTTTTTTTGTGCTCGAAATTCAGGGTGAGAAGCACAGGGGTTGTGCGATCGGCTGTTAACCGATTGGTCGCTGGTTCGAATCCAGCCTTGCCCGCCAACTTACAAAGCCCAGCCATTGAGCTGGTTTTTTCGTTTTTGCGCACGACGAATCCCATCCAACATTCCTCGTGATCCCTTGTCGTCGATGCGCATTTTCTTCTTTTCAACAATGACACACAGCCACCCCGAAGGCGGGAGGTGGAGATGAAAAAAATGCCGGAAAAAGACCCTGGGTTCTGGGCGAGTCTTATAGCCTGGCTGTATGCCCACAGAAACGAATCCGGTTATGCAGGCCTTGCGGGCGTAATGGCTC
>ERZ1023456.104-NODE-104-length-15786-cov-3.476702_pt1 | contig 15786 bp, 17 predicted proteins | sample MGYA00380526_ERZ1023456 | MGnify/ENA primary metagenome ERZ1023456 (study PRJEB33173, sample SAMEA4830298) | metagenome | study: EMG produced TPA metagenomics assembly of the PRJEB25223 data set...
AGTTACGCTGCGCCACGATCATATTGACCAGTTCTTTACTCAGATCGACGTTAGGCGCCTCCAGCGCGCCTGCGGCCAGGGTGCCGAGGTTGCCGGTGCCCGCCAGGCCAACCAGCGGCTGACCGGAAGAGGCGGTAGATGACCAGACGTTATCGCCTTCCGACTTCAGGCCTTCGGCGTTCGCGAAGTTCGCCAGCACGATCTGACCCAGCACCTGCGTTTTCTCGTTGGGGTAGTTGCCCACTACCGTGCCGTCATTGTTGATCTGGTAGCTCACCAGGTCGCCCGGCTTGTAGCCATCCTGCGTCGGGTTGCCGAAGGTGTTGGCGCCGGTGTTCTGCTGCATGCTGTTGGTGAAATCCAGCGTAAAGGTCTGCGCGTTGGCGCCGTTCAGCGCGCCCATGGAGATAGTCTGGCTGGCCGCAGAGGTCATGATGCCGTTGGCGTTAAAGCTCATGGTAAACGGCGTGGTCGCGGTGCCGGTGCTGGAGTCGATCGGGTGCACGCTCCAGTTGTTGTCCGCGGTTTTCACGAAATAGAGATCGATGGTGTGCGCGTTGGCCGTCGAGTCATAGGTCGGCATAGACGACTTGGCGTTGTAGCTGGAAGCGTTGGTGCTGTCGAAGCTGGCGTCCGATTTGGTGCCGTCGGATGAGTTCAGGTTAGCAACCAGCCCGCCTTTGGTGGTAGCGCTGGCGGTCATCTGAGTGGTCGGCACGCTGAGCGCAACCGGGTTGGCGCCGGTCTGCACGGTCGGAGGCGAGCCCGCAACCGGATAGCCGGTCAGCTTCATGCCCTGCATGTTAACGATGTTGCGGTTCTCATCCAGCATAAATTGACCGTTACGGCTGTAATAGACCGATCCGTTGTCGTCCGCCATGCGGAAAAAGCCCTGCTGGCTGATCGCCACATCCAGGCCGCGGCTGGTGGTTGTGGTGGTGCCGTCGTTAAAGTCCTGGATCACGCCAGCTACTTTTACGCCCATGCCCACTTTCGAGCCGGCGAACATGTCGGCGAACGCGACGGTGCTGGATTTAAAACCGGCGGTCGCGGAGTTGGAAATGTTGTTGCCGATAACGTCGAGGTTACTGGAGGCCGCGTTTAAGCCGCTGACCGCTTGTGAAAAGCCCATGTGTCACTCCTGAGTAAATTGGTGTCGTTTTAGAGAATCTGACGAATTTTATCGAGCGTGGTGGTGCCCATCGTCCCGAGGTCAAGGATTGCCCCGCTGGAATCGGTGGTCACACCGTTCACTAAGGCATAGTTCAGTGGCTGCGCCACCAGTTGTTCTGTCCCGTCGCTGGCGGCGAGCGAGACGTTATATTTGCCATCCGGCGCCGTAGTGCCGTCCGCCAGCGTGCCGTCCCACGAGAAGGTGTGGACGCCCGCCGTCAGGCCGCCAAGATCGAGGGTGCGCACCACTTTGCCGCTGCCGTCGGTAATGGTCGCGGTGGTGGTAGTCGAGGCGCGCGTCAGATCGACGCCGAACGGCGTGGCCTGCCCCTTGCCCGCCAGAATCTGCGTGCCCGGCACCATGACGCCGTGGCCGATCAGGGTAGAGGCCTGCATCGACTGGTTGCTGTTGATCTGACCGGAAATCGAACCCAGCGTGGTGTTCAGCTTCTCAATGCCGCTTACGGTATTGATCTGCGCCAGCTGCGTGGTCAGCTCGTTGTTCTCCATCGGATTGGTGGGATCCTGGTTTTTCAGCTGCGTCACCAGCAGCGTCAAAAAGTTGCTCTGCAGATCGGACGCGCTGCTGCTGCTCGACGCCCCGGTGGTGTTGGTCAGGACACTGGGGTTGATCTTTTCGTTAACGCCAACGGCTAAGCCCATTGTTATTCTCCGTTATTGACCCATGGTCAGGGTTTTCATCATCATTGACTTGACGGTGTTCAGCACTTCGACGTTCGCCTGATAGCTGCGCGATGCCGCCATGCTATTTACCGTCTCGCTGACCACGTCGACGTTCGGCATCTTGACGTAGCCTTTGCCGTCCGCCAGCGGATTGCCTGGATCGTAAACCAGCTTCGCTGGCGTCTTGTCTTCCACCACCTGGGCCACGCGCACGCCGCCGGTCGCCTGACCCGGCGCGGCGTCCACCTGGAACACCACCTGTTTCGCCACGTAGGGCTGGCCGTCAGGCCCGGTCACGCTGTCGGCGTTGGCCAGGTTGCTGGCGGCGACGTTCAATCGCTGAGACTGTGCAGTCATCGCCGAACCGGCGATATCAAAAATGTTCAGTAATGCCATCTGTTATTGTCCCTGCAGCACGGTCATCATGCCTTTTATCTGGCTGCCGATGAGCGTGAGGTCGGTTTGATATTTCAGGCTGTTGTCCGCGAACTGCGTACGCTCGCGATCCATATCGACGGTGTTGCCATCCATCGACGGCTGATCGGGAATGCGATACAGCAGGTCCATCGACGGCAACTTTGCAGTCTGTGCAGGAATATGGCGTGCCGACGTCACCGCCAGCGACAGGCCTGAACCCTGCGCACGCCCTTTCTCCAGCGCGCGGTTAAGCTCGCTGGCGAAATCGATATCTCTGGCCTGATAGCCTGGGGTATCGGCGTTAGCGATGTTGGATGCCAGGATCTCCTGACGTTGAGCCCGCAGGTTCAGCGCTTCGGTGCCGAACTGTAGTGCTGCATCCAGTTTGTCAAGCATGCTTCCTCCGAAAGTGAAAATTTTGAGTTGTCAGCATAATCGGGCGCGTGGAAAGCTATCGCCGGAATAGCGCTAAAAAGCAGCGCTATTTTTTGCCTTGAAGAATTGCGCGCACGGGTAGAATCAGCGGCATGCAAGGTGACGGGGATAAACAGATGCGGATAATAAAAGGGTGGCTGACGGCGATGCTGTTCATACTGGCGATGCCGGTATGGGCGGACGACTTGACCGCACAGCTCAACCAGTTTTTTAAAACGCGCGATCCGCAGCATGCCGCCGGTATGAACGTTGTGGTGCGCACGCCGCCGCAGCAGTGGCCGGCCTGCCCCGCGCCGCAGTTCTCGCTTCCCGGCAACAGCCGTCTGTGGGGCACGATGAGCGTGGCGGCGAACTGCGATCAGCAGCGCCGTTATATCCAGGTGGAAGTGCAGGTGACCGGCGATTACGTGGTGGTGAACCGTCAGGTGCCGCGCGGCGCCACGCTGAGCGTCGCGGACGTGGTCATAAAGCAAGGACGACTCGATACCCTGCCTGCGCGCGCGGTGCTCGATCCACAGCAAATTGTCGATGCGGTCAGCGTGCGCGACCTGCTGCCCGACCAGCCGCTGACGCTCTCAATGGTGCGTCAGCCCTGGCGGGTAAAAGCCGGTCAGCCGGTGATTGTGATTGCGCAGGGCGACGGTTTTAACGCCAGCGGCGAAGGTCGGGCGCTGAACAACGCCACGGCGACGCAGCGGGTGCGGGTGCGAATGGGAAATGGGCAAATAGTCAGCGGCAGCGTCAGTGCGGATGGGAATATTCTTATATCGCTATAAACTGCTAAAGATGGCTGTTGTTCTGCCGATAGTGGGATCAACATACATTGTACTCTTTGCCTATCAGGCAGCATCCAGGCCTGAATTTACAGGAGCCAGACCATGAGCATTGATAAAACTAAAGCTATGCAGCCCGTCAGCACCGTTCAGCCGCGCGAAAGCAATGAAAGCGCTGGCGCGAAAGTGCGTCAGACCAGCAGCGCAGCAACGCCAGCCGGTGCCGCGCAGGTCAGCCTGAGCGGCGCGCAGTCCCAGCTGATGAAGCCGGGCAGTCAGGACATTAATACCGCGCGCGTCGAGCAGCTGAAAACCGCCATTCGCAACGGCGAGCTGAAGATGGATACCGGTAAAATCGCTGACGCCCTGATTCAGGAAGCGAAATCGTACTTACAGGATAAATAACCGCTATGAACAGCCTGATTGCCGCGCTGGATAAAATGCAGGAAGTCCTCGGCTCGCTGAGCAACATAATAAAGGAAGAGCATGAGCAGCTCTCTGCCGGTTTTATTAACAGCAGCCTGCTTCAGCGTATTACCGAAGATAAAAGTTCACTGCTGACGACGCTGAACTATCTGGACGGCATGCGGCGGGAATCAGAGAAACAGTATCGTCTTCAGGCGCCCTATCGCGGCCAGCCGGAGCTGGCGCGTCGCTGGCAGACGATCGAACAACGCACGCGTCAACTGCGCGACAACAACACCCATAACGGCATGCTGTTAAATCAGCAGGTAGCGCTGAACAGCAAAGCGCTGGCGCTGCTGAAGCCGCATCAGACTCAGGCCTTTTACGGCCCGGACGGTCAGGCGACCTCCGGCGGCTTTACCTCACGGCGGGTTTAACCGCTGAAGCATTAACCCACCGGATTCGCTTCCGGCGGGTTTTGCGCGTTTTGAATCAGGCGACCGAGCGACGGGCGAAGTCGCGTGGGCGGAAACCCAGCAGCGCCAGCACCACGAAATAGGCGCCGCCGCCCACCGCGCAGACCGCCGCCAGCCGCATCAGGCGGTACGGCATGCCGCCGATATCCCAGGCAGGCATCATCATCAGCATCGCTACCAGCACGCCCGCCATCACCACCACCGCCAGCACCAGACGCAGCAAAAAACCGAACCAGCCCGGCTGCGGCTGAAAAATTTGCTTTTTACGCAGCTGCCAGAACAGCAGCGCGCCGTTCAGACAGGCGGCCAGACCAATCGACAGCGACAGTCCCGCATGCTTCAGCGGCCCGATAAAGGCCAGGTTCATCAGCTGCGTCATAATCAGCGTGACGATGGCGATCTTTACCGGCGTTTTGATGTCCTGCCGTGAGTAAAAGCCCGGCGCCAGCACCTTCACCACGATCAACCCCATCAGGCCGACCGAATAGGCGATCAGCGCGCGCTGCGTCATCGCGGCGTCAAAGGCGGTGAACTTGCCGTACTGGAACAGCGCCACGGTGAGCGGCCCGGAGAGAATCCCCAGCGCCACCGCGCTCGGCAGCGCCAGCAGGAAGCAGAGACGCAGTCCCCAGTCCATCAGGCGCGAATATTCATCATGGTTGCCGCTGGCGAAGCTGCGCGACAGCGACGGCAGCAGAATGGTGCCCAGCGCCACGCCCAATACGCCGGAGGGAAACTCCATCAGGCGATCGGCGTAGTACATCCATGATACCGAGCCGGAGACGAGGAACGAGGCGAAAATGGTGTTGATGATCAGCGAAATCTGGCTGACGGAAACGCCGAGGATTGCCGGTCCCATCTGACGCAGCACGCGCCAGACGCCCGCATCCTTCAGATTGAGGCGCGGCAGCACCAGCATGCCGATCTTTTTCAGGTGCGGCAGCTGATAGCCCAGCTGCAACACGCCGCCGACCACCACCGCCCACGCCAGCGCCAGCACCGGCGGATGGAAATGCGGCGCGCCGAACAGCGCGAAGCCGATCATACTGATATTCAACAGCGTGGGCGCGAAGGCCGGCACCGAAAAGCGGTTCCAGGTGTTGAGGATCGCGCCCACCAGCGAGGCGAGCGAAATCAGCAGAATATAGGGAAAGGTGATGCGCAGCAGACTGCTGGAGAGCGCGAACTTATCTGCGGTATCGGCGAAGCCCGGCGCGGTGACCATAATCACCCAGGGCGCGGCGATCATGCCGAGAAAAGTGACCAGCGCCAGCGCCAGGGTCAGCAGCCCTGATACGTAGGCAACGAACACGCGCGTCGCCTCCTCGCCCTGCTTGCTTTTATATTCCGCCAGGATCGGCACGAACGCCTGCGAAAACGCGCCTTCGGCAAAGATGCGGCGCCGCAGATTGGGAAGTTTAAAGGCGACGAAAAAGGCGTCGGTAGCCATCCCGGCTCCGAACACCCTTGCCACAATCGCATCGCGGGCAAAGCCCAGCACGCGTGAGAACAGCGTCATAGAGCTGACCGCCGCTAGGGATTTCAACAAATTCATGGTTAACTGCGCATCCTGAAGGTTCAATCCGGTTAACAGACAATAGCGGACCGGCAGCGGGCCGATCCGGCGGTTAGTCTACCGATACGCAGGGAAATAACCACAATGGATTGTTACAGCAGATTATTCTTGCTCAAGGTCGCGCCAGATTTTTTCCACGATGCGCTGCGCCTTGAGCGCTTGCTCGCCGCTGGTTTCCGGCATTGTCTGATTTTGCACGCAGTCGATAAAATGGCGCGCCGCGCCGTCGAAACCACGCAAGGCCTGGGTGGTTTGCCAGGCGGGCGGCGGCTCAATCAGGGTTTTTCCTTCCGCCTCATGGCGCCAGTCGCGCATTTCGTCCAGCTGAAAGACGCCGCCGTCGGCGATAGCGCTCACCGACTCGCGCTGCGTGCCGGCGCGTCGGTGCATGCTGGTAGTGACCTGAGCGTTGCCGACGCTGAAGTGATGCTCGCCGTAGAGCATCTCTCCCGCCTCGGTGGTCTGGATGTAGCCGTGATGCAGTTTAACCTTGCCGTCCGCCAGCCACAGGGCGGTATCCACCACATGCAGATAGTCGTCCAGCAGGGTAAAACGCAGATCGTGCGGGCCGACGCTGTCGCTGCGGTGTTTCTCCATACGGATCGAGGCAGGCTGATGCAGCGCGGCCTTTAGCTGCTGATAGCGCGGCGCGAAGCGGCGATTGAAGCCGACCATCAGCTTGCGGCCGCGCCGGTGCGCCAGTTCCACCAACGCTTCCGCCTCATCGAGCGTCTCCGCCAGCGGCTTATCGACGCAGACGTCGACGCCCAGCTCCAGCAGCTCGCGCACCACGCGGTAGTGGCTGGCGGTGCTGCTGTGCACGAACACCGCGTCGCAGTCGGCCGCCAGCGCGTCGATCTGGCCGTAGCAGCGCATGCGATAGCTGTCGCATACCTGCTGCGCCTTCTGCTGGTTTGGCGAAAAGCCGCCCACCAGCGTCCACGCATCGGCGCGCGCCAGCACCGGCAGCCAAGCTTTTTGCGCGATGCCGCCTAACCCCACTACCCCAATTTTTACTGTCATAGCAGACCTCTGTATCGGACCTTTTGCGCCAGGCGCGACGCCCGGATGGATGAAAACCAGCCTGTTTGCCAGGCTGAATATGTCAGACGCCGGCGCGAAGAAGAGCCGGCGCGCTACGGCCTCAGCCGCGTCGTTCTGGCGTCCAGTCGCGGCAGGTCAATGCGGTCAATACATGATCCTGCCAGCGGCCGTCAATCAGCAGATAATCTTTGGCGTAGCCCTCTTTTTCAAAGCCCAGGCGCGCCAGCAGATTGCCGCTGCGCTGATTGTGCGGCATATAGTTGGCCATAATGCGATGCATGCGCTGCTGGCGCTGCATATAGCGGATCGCCGACTGCAACGCTTCAAACATCATCCCCTGCCCCTGCCACTTTTCGCCCAGCGAATAGCCGAGATAGCAGGCGTGAAACGAACCGCGCAGCACGTTGCTGAAATTGGCGACGCCGCGCACCTCTTTCTCTTCAGGGTCCATCACAATAAAATAGAAAGCGCTGCCCTGTTTGTGCATGTCGGTAATCAAGCCAAGACGCGCCTGCCAGCCGGAGGGATAGCAGTGACTTTCGTCGCGCACCGGCTCCCAGGGCTTAAGGAAGGCGCGATTTTCAGCATAGTAATCAGCCAGTCGCCATGCATCGCGCTCATGAACAAGACGTACTACCAGCCGATCGGTAGTCAGGCGCACTTTCGGCGCGGCGGAACGATAGCCAAACATCTTTTCTCCTGAAAGCCATGGCTGATAAACAAAATTGATTGATGCCCGGCGCGGCTGTCGTCAGCGCAGCCCGGCCATCCGTCTCTCATTATTCTGGCTTCACAGATTGCCCGGAAGCAAACCCGGCGTGAAGAAAAGCTGAGAAGACGCTATTACTGCCCTGAAATTACAGCACATTTTGTCAAAGATCGATAAAAAAATATCATTCTCCGTTTGCTGTTAAATTGCACAGCCAACACCGAGAATAGAGCTTCTTCAAATGCGCTTTGTTTACGGTTGCTAAGGAATCAGCATGGCTTGTGTTGCGCGCGCCCGGCGTCTGGGGCGCATTTTTCTGCTGTTCGACAATATGCTGGTAGTGCTGGGCTTTTTTGTCGTTTTTCCGCTGATTTCGATTCGCTTCGTCGATCAACTGGGCTGGGCGGCGATAATGGTGGGCATCGCGCTTGGGCTGCGTCAGCTGGTGCAGCAGGGGCTGGGAGTCTTCGGCGGCGCGATCGCCGACCGCTTCGGCGCCAAGCCGATGATCGTCAGCGGCATGCTGCTGCGCGCCGCCGGTTTCGCCGCCATGGCGGTGGCGCACGAGCCTTGGGTTCTCTGGTTCTCCTGTCTGCTCTCGGGCATCGGCGGCACGCTGTTCGATCCGCCGCGCACCGCGCTGGTGGTGAAGCTGATCCGCCCGGAGGCGCGCGGCCGCTTCTTTTCGCTGTTAATGATGCAGGACAGCGCTGGCGCAGTGCTGGGCGCGCTAATCGGCAGCTGGCTGCTCGCCTGGGATTTCCGTCTGGTCTGCTGGGCCGGCGCGCTGGTGTTCGTGCTGGCCGCGCTGTTCAACGCCCTGCTGCTGCCCGCCTGGCGCATCTCCACCGTGCCGACGCCGATGCGCGAAGGGTTAAGCCGCGTATTGAAAGATCGCCGCTTCTGCACCTATGTGCTGACGCTGACCGGCTATTACATGCTGGCGGTACAGGTGATGCTGATGCTGCCGATTATGGTGAATCAGGTTGCTGGCAGCGCCAGCGCGGTGAAATGGATGTACGCCATTGAAGCCACGCTGTCGCTGACGCTGCTCTACCCCATCGCCCGCTGGAGCGAAAAGCGCTTTCGCCTGCACCATCGCCTGATGGCGGGCCTGCTGTTGATGACGCTCAGCCTGCTGCCCATCGGCCTGACCGACTCGTTGCAGCAGCTGTTTGTGCTGATCAGCCTGTTTTATATCGGCTCGATTATCGCCGAGCCGGCGCGGGAAACCCTCAGCGCCGAGCTGGCCAGCGCGCGGGCGCGCGGCAGCTATCTCGGCTTCAGCCGCCTCGGCCTGGCGCTGGGCGGCGCACTCGGCTACACCGGCGGCGGCTGGATGTTCGACGCCGGCCGCGAGCTGGGTCTGCCGGAGCTTCCCTGGCTGATGCTCGGCAGCGTGGGCATGGCGACGCTGCTGGCGCTCTGGTGGCAGTTTCAGCCGCGCACCGCCGCGCCCGCGATGCTCAGCGGCGGCTAAAGCCGCCGTCGCGGTTTGCCCTCCCCCTGAATCTCTTCCATACTTTTTAAGACTATTCAAACGATTGTCGGCGGCCGACGCTGCCGACAGCAGCGGTAAGGCGAGGTCTGGCGAAACCCTATATTTACGATCATTGTCCCTTCTGCGTGAAAGCGCGCATGATTTTCGGTCTGAAAAACCTGCCGGTAGAACTGATCGTGATGCTCAACGACGATGAGGAAACGCCGAAGCGTCTGATCGGTCAGAAGATTGCGCCGATCCTGCAAAAAGAGGATGGCAGCTGCATGCCGGAAAGCCTCGATATTGTGCGTTTTGTCGATAAGCTGGATGGCGAACCGCTGCTGACCGGCAAAACCAATCCCGCCATCAATGACTGGCTACGCAACGTGAACGGCTACGTGAATAAGCTGCTGCTGCCCCGCATCGCGCAGGCCTCTTTCGCCGAGTTCGCCACGCCGGAAGCGCGCAGCTATTTTAAAAATAAAAAGGAAGCCAGCATCGGTGACTTCGCCGAGCTGAAACAGCACGCCAACGGGCTGGTGAAGAAGATCAGCGACGATCTGCGCGATCTCGATAAGCTGATCGTCAAGCCGAATGCGGTCAACGGCGAGCTGTCGGATGATGATATTCACCTTTTCCCGCTGCTGCGTTCGCTGACGCTGGTGGCAGGCGTCACCTGGCCCAGCCGGGTTGCCGAGTATCGCGATAATATGGCGAAGCAGACGCAGGTTAATTTGCTGAGCTCCATCGCGGTTTGATATTGCCGGGCGGCATCATGCCGCCTCTCTTTTTCCCCTTCTTTACGTATTCTCCTGGTGACTCGCGGCGGCGATTGCGGCAAGCTTAGCCTCCTTAAAAAGGAGACTTTCTCCGCATTACTTTCGAGGATTGTCATGAACAAGGCGTTTCTGGCGCTCTGCGCCCTTCTGGTTGCCGGTCTGCTAACCGCCTGTAACCAGCTTACCCAGTACACCATCTCCGAACAGGAGGTGAACCAGGCTTTGCAAAAGCATAATAACTACGAAAAAAATATCGGCGTCTCCGGGCTGGTCAATGCGCATATCGTACTAACCAACCTCAGCAGCCAGATTGGCCGCGAAGAGCCGGGCAAGGTGACGCTCTCCGGCAACGCGAAGGTCAACATCACTTCACTGCTCGGTCCGCAGCAGGCGGATATGCAGCTGAAGATGAAAGCGCAGCCGTTTTTCGATAAAGAAAAAGGCGCGATTTACCTGAAAGATATGGAAATCGTGCAGTCGGACGTACAGCCGGAGAAAATGCAGCCGGTGCTGCAAACCCTGACGCCCTATCTGAATCAGTCGCTGAAAAGCTATTTCGATCGTGAGCCGGCCTGGGTGTTAAGCACCGAGCGCAGCAAAGCGGAAGCGATGGCGAAAAAACTGGCGAAAGGCATTGAAGTCAAACCGGGCGAGCTGGTTATTCCCTTTACCGACTAACCTTTTTTCAACGTATCGGCTATCTTCTCAACGCCCCGCCACGCGGGGCTTTTTTTTACCTGACGCGCACAAAGCAAGTGCAATCGGTTGCCTTTATCCTTATGCTTGGTACCCGGCTAAAAACCGCCTTTCTTCATTCTTACCGCCGGAGCATAACTGATGACTGCACAACCCCAGCAACTGATCATTCGCCGCCCTGACGACTGGCATATCCATCTGCGTGACGATGAGATGCTGCGCGCCGTATTGCCCTGGACCAGCGCCGTGTGCGGCCGTGCCATCGTTATGCCTAATCTGGCGCCGCCGGTCACCAGCGTCGAGGCGGCCATCGCCTACCGCGAGCGCATTCTCGCCGCGCTGCCGGAAGGCCATGCGTTCCAGCCGCTGATGACCTGCTACCTGACCGATTCGCTGAGCGCGGACGAAGTGGAAAAAGGGTTCAGCGCTGGCGTTTTCACCGCCGCCAAACTCTATCCCGCTCACGCCACCACCAACTCCAGCCACGGCGTCACCAGCATCGATGCCATCGCTTCGGTGCTGGAGCGGATGCAGCGCATCGGCATGCCGCTGCTGATCCATGGCGAAGTCACCGACGCACATATCGATATTTTCGATCGCGAGGCGCGCTTTATCGAAACGGTGATGGAGCCGCTGCGCCAGCGCTATCCTGAGCTGAAGGTGGTGTTTGAACATATCACCACCAAAGAGGCGGCGCAGTATGTGGAGGCGGGTAATGAGCGTCTCGGCGCGACGATTACCCCGCAGCATCTGATGTTTAACCGTAACCATATGTTGGTCGGCGGCGTGCGTCCGCATCTTTATTGCCTGCCGATCCTGAAGCGCAATGTGCATCAGGAGGCGCTGCGCAAGGTGATCGCCAGCGGCCATCCGCGCTTTTTCCTCGGCACCGATACCGCGCCGCATCTGCGTCACCGTAAAGAGACGAGCTGCGGCTGCGCCGGGGTATTTAACGCGCCGACGGCGCTGCCCGCCTACGCCTCGGTATTTGAAGAGATGGATGCGCTGGCGCACTTTGAAGCCTTCTGCTCGGAGAACGGCCCACGCTTCTACGGGCTGCCGCTGAATGAAGGAACGATTCGTCTGGTGCGCGAGCCCTGGACGGTGACCGAAAGCATCCCTGCGGCGGGCGATACGCTGGTGCCTTTCCTCGCCGGTGAAACGCTGAACTGGCGCGTCGCCTGATACGCCTTTTGGCTGGCGCAGTACGCGCCAGCCGTCTCCGCTTTTCTTTTACGCTTCCCCTCTTTCTCGCGCAGCTTTTCGTTGCTTTGCGTTCCCGTTGACGGTATAAATACACAGTACTCAAAGCAGAGGCAGATATGCGTGTTGAAGTCACTATAGCGAAAACCACTCAGCTCCCTGCCGGCGCTATCGATGCGCTGACGCAGGAGCTGTCAAAACGTATTGATAAAGAATTTCCTGAAGTCAGTAACCATATTTCCGTGCGCTACGCCAGCGCCAATAACCTGACCGTGATGGGCAGTGGTAAAGAAGCGAAAGATCGCGTGACCGAAATCCTGCAGGAGACATGGGAAAGCGCGGACGACTGGTTTATCACTGACTGATCCCCCTCTTTGTGCCGTTGTTTGCCGGATATCGCCATCCGGCTTTTTTTTATCTTTGCCGCCTCGCCGCCGCGTCAACGCGGTTATAGACTGTTTTAAGCTGATGACTTATTCTTGCGCCAGTCATGCTTACAGGAGGTGTTACCCATGACCACTGAAAAACCCGAAGAGGCGATGACATTTGGTGAACTGCTGGCGCTAATTGGCGAACAGCAGCGTCGTCTTACCGTGCTAGAAAACGCGTTTTCTTATTTGACATTTTGTCTGGACGCCAAATCCAACCAGCTGTTGATTCACAGCCTGCGTCTGGAATCGCAGAATCAAAATTATGATGAGGGGATGCAGCTGCATTTTGCCCGCCTTGCAGAAGAACTGGAAAAACGCAGCGCGCCGGTAAAAATTCAGTCCGATGCCGGCGTTTAATTTTATAAACTCCTGCTTCAGGCAGGAGTTTTTTCTCTCTAAGAAATTTCAGATTTCCGTTCAATTATTATTCACCTGCCGATTAAAGTAGCGATTAGCGCATTTTTCGTGCCGCTTAATTCTGTAACGCTGTTATAATCATTCTGCTCTGTGAAAAAAAGCCGCATTGAAACCTCAATTAATCACTTCGTTCTACGAGTAATAAGGGGGTTATAATGGACAGTAATAAAGAGATCATTCAGACACATCCCCTCGTTGGATGGGATATCAGTACCGTGGACTCGTATGATGCGATGATGATTCGTCTGCATTCGCTTTCATCTAATGAGCAACAGCCTGATGAAGCCGACGTAGGGCCGACTTACTGGCTGACTACGGATGTTGCCAGACAATTTATCTCCATTCTGGAAGCGGGCATCGCTAAAATAGAAGCCAGCGAAATCCTTGCTCGAGACTACAAAAAGCACTAATTAGCATCATGTTTGACAGGCACCTTTCGGGGTGCCTTTTTATTATCTGCGCCCTTTTGCTATGCTGCTAACCCTTCGCAGCGTCAGGAGAAGTTGGCAAATGGTTTATGATCTTATCGTTATCGGGAGTGGCTCCGTCGGTGCCGCGGCGGGCTGGTACGCCACCCGCGCCGGGCTGAAGGTGCTGATGATCGACAGCGCCCATCCCCCTCATCAGGAAGGCAGCCATCACGGCGCCACGCGGCTTATCCGCCACGCCTACGGCGAAGGCGCGCGCTATGTGCCGATGGTGCTGCGCGCGCAACAGCTCTGGGACGAGCTGGAAACGCTGAGCGGCGAGCGCATCATGCACCGCAGCGGCATTATCAATCTCTCTCCTGCCGCCTCGCCGTTTATCGCCAACGTTATTGAAAGCGCGCGTCAGTTCCAGCTTGAAATTGAGGTGCTGGAGGCGGAACAGGTGCGACAGCGCTGGCCGGACATCAGCGTGCCGGATGGCTACGTAGGCGTTTATGAGCCGCGCTCCGGCTACCTTAAATCGGAAGTGGCGATTCGCAGCTGGATACGCCTGGCGCGCGAGGCGGGCTGCGCCCAGCTGTTTAACTGTCCGGTTAGCGCCCTCGTCCGCGAAGGCGACCTCCAGCGCGTCACCACCCTTGACGGCGACTACTATGGCCGCAAGGTGCTGATCAGCGCCGGCACCGCGATTAAAGCACTCTGCCCTGAACTGCCGGTCACGCCGGTGCGCAAGGTGTTCGCCTGGTATCAGGCCGACGGCCGCTATAGCGAAAACAATAAATTCCCCGGCTTTACCGTTGAAATGGAAGACGGCAGCCAGTATTACGGTTTTCCGGCTGATAATAACGAGCTGAAAATAGGCCGACACGATGGCGGTCAACCGATGGCGACCGGCGAGGCGCGCAGGCCTTTTGGCGCCTGGGCCAGCGATGGTAATGAGGTGTTTAATTTCCTGCGCCGCTTTTTACCGGGCGTCGGCGTCTGTTTACACGGCGCCGCCTGCGCTTATGATAATTCGCCCGATGAAGATTTTATTATCGATACGCTGCCGGATGATAATCAGCGCATGGTAATAAGCGGATTAAGCGGTCACGGTTTTAAATTCGCCAGCGTATTAGGTGAAATAGCCTGTGCTTTTGCCAGCGATAAGCCCTGTGAATTTGACTTAACGCCGTTCTCTCTTTCCCGCTTTAAATAAAAAATAAAGGCACAATTAAATTGTGCCTTATTATTTTCAAGCTAATAAATACCGTTATGATTGTTTATTCGCGGCGCGCTTCATTAAAGCCGATATTATTGCGTCTGCATCTTTTCTTTCTGACGGCGCAGCTTTAATTTTTTCACCAGCCTGACCGCTTCCGCTTCGGAACCGACCGCGGGCGCTGAGCCGTGCAGCGGCTTACGCGCCGTTTCTCGCATAAAGAAGACGGTAATTAAACCGATCACCGCAGCACCCATCAGGTAGTAAGCAGGCATCAGCAGATTTTGCGTTTTATCGACCAGCCAGGCGGTCATCAGCGGCGTGGTGCCGCCAAACAGCGAGACAGAAATGTTAAAGCCGATCGCCAGCGCGCTGTAGCGAATATCGGTGGCGAACAGCGCCGGGAGCGCGGAAGGCATGGTGCCGCTGAAGCAGCTGTGTAGCACCCCAAGGATCATCAGGCCGATAAAGACGAACACCAGATTGCCGGTCGCCACCAGCATCAGACACGGGATCGCCAGCACGATCAAACCGACCGATCCAAGCGCGATCACTGGACGACGGCCAAGGCGATCGTTCCAGTGGCCCCAGAACAGCGTCAGCGGCATCATCACAAACATCACCACCAGCACCAGCATCAGGCCGCTCAGCTCGCTGAGTCCCAGCACGCCGGTGAGATAGCTCGGCATGTAAGAAGTGAGCATATAGTTGGAGACGTTGAACAGCAGCACCAGACCGATGCATTTCAACATCTGCGCACGGTATTTGCTCAGCATCTGCCACAGCGTCATGCGCGGCTTGCTGTGCTCCAGCGCTTCCTGCTTCTCCATATGCTTCTGAAACGCCGGCGTCTCTTCCAGCTTCAGACGGATATAGAGACCGAACAGTCCCAGCGGCGCGGCGATAAAGAAAGGAACGCGCCAGCCCCAGCTAAGCAGCTGGTCGGTCGACAGCGCCGCCGTCAGCGCGGTGACCAGCCCGGCCCCCAGCAAATAACCGCCCAGCGTGCCGAACTCCAGCCAGCTGCCCATAAAGCCGCGGCGTTTATCGGTGGAGTACTCGGCGATAAAGGTAGCGGCCCCGCCATATTCTCCTCCGGTAGAGAAGCCCTGCAACAGACGCGCCAGCAGCAGTAGCAGCGGCGCGGCAATACCGATGCTGTTATAGCCGGGGATCAGCCCGATACAGAAGGTACCGATAGACATCAAAATCATGGTGATCGCCAACACCTTCTGACGTCCACTGCGGTCGCCGAGCGGGCCGAAAAACAGGCCGCCGATGGGACGCACCAGGAAGGCGGCGGCAAAGGCGCCGAAGGTGGCGATCAACTGCGCCGCCGGGCTGCCGCCAGGGAAGAAGACTTTACCGATAGTGACGGCCAGATAGCTGTAAACGCCGAAGTCAAACCACTCCATGGCGTTGCCCAGCGCCGCGGCGCCGACGGCGCGCTTCAGCATCT
>ERZ1023456.106-NODE-106-length-15472-cov-4.263346_pt1 | contig 15472 bp, 18 predicted proteins | sample MGYA00380526_ERZ1023456 | MGnify/ENA primary metagenome ERZ1023456 (study PRJEB33173, sample SAMEA4830298) | metagenome | study: EMG produced TPA metagenomics assembly of the PRJEB25223 data set...
CGCAATGGAGGCAATAATACGGGGGCGTCTGACGGTCTTCAGCTCTTCGAGTTCTTCACGCAGCTTCTCTGCGCCCCTTAACGTCATCGGAATCTGATTCATTTTAATACCTCGTCATCGGTCCTGTTTGCTTGTTGTCGTCCTGACCAGTGGTCGTCGGCCAGACGCGTTGTGCAACGCTCCCGGCTGATTCGCAAACAAAAGAAACCTGACCCGGAGCAAGCTCCAGGTCAGGATTCAGGTTTGCATTTTGATACGTATTTTAACCCAGAGTTCCCTGTGGGTCATCGTTTACTTTCTACCGTGATGCACCGTAGTATGACGGCTTCACCCGTCAGTTACCGCGAGATTATGCGATTTTCACGACTTGTTACCGGACTAACCTGTGCGTTTATGCTGCAAGCTCACGCAGCACCTGTGGAAGAATACACACAATACTTACCGGATGGCGCAAACCTGGCGCTGATGGCACAAAAAGTGGGTTCATCAACGCCGCTGGTCGATTATCACAGTAAACAAATGGCTTTGCCAGCCAGCACCATGAAAGTAGTGACGGCGCTCGCAGCCCTGCTGGAGCTGGGCCCTGACTTTCGCTTTCGCACCACGCTGGAAACCCAGGGCAAAGTTGCCGACGGCACGCTGAAAGGCGATCTGGTCGCACGCTTCGCCGGCGATCCGACGCTGTCGCGTCAGGATTTGCGCAATATGGTGGCGGCGCTGACCAAACAGGGCATCACCCATATTCAGGGCAATCTGGTGATCGATACCTCGGTCTTCGCCAGCCACGACAAGGCGCCAGGCTGGCCATGGAATGATATCACGCAATGTTTTAGCGCACCGCCAGCCGCCGCCATCGTCGATAAGAACTGTTTCTCCGTTTCGCTTTATAGCGCCGAACGCCCTGACGACAAAGCATTTATCCGCGTCGCGTCTTACTATCCCGTCAATATGTTCAGCCAGGTGCGCACCTTAGCTAAGGGCTCGCCGGACGCGCCCTACTGTGAGCTGGACGTGGTGCCGGGCGAGCTGAACCGCTTTACGCTGACGGGCTGCATGACGCAACGCAGCGAGCCTCTGCCGCTGGCTTTTTCGATACAGGACGGCGCCGCCTGGGCGGGCGCGATTTTGAAAGCGATGCTGCATGACGCGGGTATTGACTATACCGGCCATCTTGTCCGCCAGACGCGCGTCACCGAACCTGGCGCCGTGCTGGCGGAAACGCAGTCCGCGCCGCTGCGCGACCTGCTGAAAATCATGCTGAAAAAATCGGACAATATGATTGCCGATACGGTGTTCCGTACTATCGGTCATCACTATTTTAACGTGCCGGGCACCTGGCGCGCAGGCTCCGACGCCGTGCGTCGCATTCTGCGTCAAAAGGCGAATATCGATCTGGGCAACAGCATTCAGGTCGACGGCTCCGGGCTGTCGCGTCACGATCTGATCGCCCCGGCGACCATGATGGAAGTGTTGCAATATATTGCGCAAAACGATCAGCAGCTAAACTTTATCTCGATGCTGCCGCTGGCAGGCTACGACGGCACGCTGCGTTATCGCGGCGGGCTGCATGAGGCGGGCGTCGACGGCAAAGTCTCCGCGAAAACCGGTTCGCTCTCCGGCGTCTATAATCTGGCTGGCTTTATCACTACCGCCAGCGGGCAGCGCGTCGCTTTCGTGCAGTTCCTCTCCGGTTACGCCGTGCCGCCTGAGGATAAGAAAATACGTCGGGTGCCGCTGGTGCGCTTCGAAAGCCGTTTGTATAAGGATCTCTATCAAAATAACTGAGACTGATGAAAATACTTATCGTAGAAGATGATGCGCTGTTGCAGGAGGGCGTCGCCCTTGCGCTGGGCGGCGAAGGCTATGTCACCGACTGTGCCGCTAAAGGCGCGCAGGCGGAGACGCTGCTGCACAGCGGGCAATACAGCCTCATCGTTCTCGATCTCGGCCTGCCGGATATGGACGGCGCGGCGTTGCTGCGGCGCTGGCGTCGGCAGGGCGTCGATCTGCCTGTGCTGATCCTGACGGCGCGTGATGCGCTGGAGGATAGGGTCAGCGGACTGGATGCCGGCGCCGACGATTATCTGGTTAAGCCATTTGCCCTGGCGGAGTTGAAGGCGCGCGTGCGCGCGCTGATCCGTCGCTATCAGGGGCGCAGCGATAACCAAATTCAGCACGGCGATCTGACGTTGAATCTCGCCTCGCTTCAGGTTTCCGTCGAAAATCAGCCGATTGAAGTAACGCCGAAAGAGTTCGCGCTGCTGACGCGCCTGCTGATGCGTATTGGCCAGACGGTGCATCGCGAGACGCTGCAGCAGGATCTTTACAGCTGGCAGGATGATAACGGCTCCAACACGCTGGAAGTGCATATTCATAATCTGCGCCGCAAACTGGGCAAAGATCGCATTAAAACGGTGCGCGGCGTCGGCTACCGGTTGGAAGAACGTCAATGAACAGCATGCGTCGGCGGCTGCTGATGATGCTGGCGCTGATCCTGCTGACCTGTCAGCTAATGAGCGCGATCTGGCTCTGGCATGAGAGCCGGGAACAGATCGGCTTTCTGGTCAACGAAACGCTGACGGCGAAGTCGCGCAATCAACATGTCGAAAACGAAATTCGCGAAGCGATCGCCTCGCTGCTGCTGCCTTCGCTGGTGATGGTGGGCTTTACCCTTATTCTCTCTTTCTGGGCCATCAGCTGGATCATTCGCCCGTTGAACGCGCTACAGGCCAGCCTGGCCGAACGCTCCGCTGATAGCCTCACTCCCCTGCCGACCTTTTCCGATATGGAGGAGATCGTGGCGGTGACGCGCGCGCTCAACCAGCTGCTGGCGCGTCTTAACCAGACGCTGCAACAGGAAAGATTATTCACCGCCGATGCGGCGCATGAACTGCGCACGCCGCTGGCGGGCCTGCGACTGCATCTGGAACTGCTGGCGCAACAGGAAATTAAGCAGGCGCCGATGCTGGTGGCGCGCGTCGACCAGCTGATGCATGTCATTGAGCAACTGCTGATGCTGTCGCGCGCCGGACAGGCGTTGGCCAGCGGGCATTATCAAACGCTGAGCTGGCAGCAGGATATTTTCGCTCCGTTACAGGACGAAATAGAAGAGATGATGAAGCAGCGCCAACAGCGTCTGGTCTGGCCGCAAGAAGATGGTCGGGTGCAGGGCGATGCCGTGTTGCTGCGCCTGATGCTGCGTAATTTGCTGGAGAATGCGTCGCGTTACAGCCCGGAAGCCTCTGCAATCACGCTACAGCTCCAGATCGAACAGGAAGGCAGCCTGCTGCGCGTGCTGGACGAGGGCGGTGGCATTGATGAAGAGACCGCGAGCGAGCTGACGCAGGCGTTTCATCGTCGCGATCGTCGCTACGGCGGCAGCGGGCTGGGATTAAATATTGTGCTGCGCATTTTACAGCTGCACGGCGGCAAGCTGCAGCTCAGCAATCGCCGCGATCGTTCCGGTCTGGATGCGCAATGCCGGTTGCCCGCCACCCTGAACTGAAGAAGCGGCGGCAAACAGAGTAAACAGCGCACTGAAAAGAAAAAGGAAATGACGATAAGGCGTGGTGTCCCCCAACGATAAATAATTAGGGGATGATAAACATTTTCTTTATCATCTGGCTATTTTTTGCTCTGGTAGTAAAAAATGGGCATAAAAAAGCCCGGCGTAACCGGGCTTATCGTTGAGCGGCCATTTAGCGCTGGTAGATGATTTCGACGCCTTCGTCGTCATCCTCATCCCAGTCGTCGTCCCACTCTTCGTCCACTTCTTCTTCCGCCTGCTCCAGCGCTTCACGGTGGTAGTCATCCCACATGAATTCTGCTTTCTCAGGTTTCTTCTCTTCCTCTTCCGCCTCTTTCGGATTGGCGATCAGGAAGGACATGACGTCCCAGCAAAGCGCGTTAACACCGGTCTGGCTGGCGGCAGAGATCAGGTAATATTTTTCTTCCCAGCCCAACGCTCCGACGATCGCTTTCGCGCGGGCTTCCGCCTCTTCCTGATCCAGCAGGTCGACCTTATTGAACACCAGCCAGCGCGGTTTGCGGTACAGTTTCTCACTGTATTTTTCCAGCTCGCCGAGGATAATGCGCGCGTTTTCCACCGGATCGGATTCGTCGATCGGCGCCAGATCGATCAGGTGCAACAGCACGCGGCAACGCTCAAGATGTTTCAGGAAGCGAATGCCCAGACCTGCGCCTTCAGCAGCCCCTTCAATCAGACCAGGGATGTCCGCTACCACAAAGCTTTTTTCGCTGTCCATGCGCACCACGCCAAGGCTTGGCACCAGGGTGGTAAACGGATAGTCGGCAACTTTTGGCTTTGCGGCGGAAACGGCGCGGATAAAGGTGGATTTACCGGCGTTAGGCAGGCCCAGCATGCCGACGTCCGCCAACAGCATCAGCTCCAGCTGCAGATCGCGTTTTTCGCCCGGCGTCCCCATCGTCTTTTGACGCGGCGTACGGTTAACGGACGATTTAAAACGGGTGTTACCCAGGCCGTGCCAGCCGCCCTTCGCCACCATCAGCTTCTGCTCATGCCGCGTCAGGTCACCCAACGTTTCGCCGGTGCCCTGATCGATCACGCGCGTGCCGACCGGCACTTTAATCACGATATCTTTGCCGCGTTTGCCGGTACAGTCGCGGCTCTGACCGTTCTGTCCACGCTCGGCGCGGAACGATTTCTCGAAACGATAGTCGATCAGCGTGTTGAGGTTTTCGTCAGCCAGCAGGTAGACATCACCGCCGTCGCCGCCGTCACCGCCGTCAGGGCCGCCTTTCGGGATATATTTTTCACGACGGAAGCTGACGCAACCATTACCGCCATCACCTGCGACAACCAGAATTGTCGCTTCATCAACAAACTTCATTTACCTTCTCCGTAAATCATTCACCTGGCGACCGGACATGCCGGTGCGGCTGTATTCCGCCGAGGCCATAAGCGATGACCCGTTGCGGAAAGGCTGTACGTAAAGTGTACAGCAAATCAGGCAAGCTCAAAATGTAAAAAGCCCCGCAATACTCTGCGGGGCTTTCATTCTCTGGCAGGCTGATTAATCAACCTGCAGCGCGACAACCTTACTCAGCAACGATGCTGACGTATTTACGGTTGTTCGGGCCTTTAACTTCGAATTTTACTTTACCGTTTGCAGTAGCAAACAGAGTATGGTCACGGCCAAGACCAACGTTGGTGCCTGCGTGGAATTTGGTGCCACGCTGACGAACGATGATGTTGCCAGCCAGTACTGATTCACCGCCAAAACGTTTTACGCCCAGGCGCTGTGCGTTAGAGTCGCGACCGTTACGTGTCGAGCCGCCAGCCTTTTTGTGTGCCATTTGTCAGATCTCCTCTCAGGCGCTGATGCCAGTGATTTTCACATCAGTGAACCACTGACGGTGGCCTTGCTGCTTACGGTGGTGTTTACGACGACGGAACTTAACGATCTTAATTTTGTCGCCACGACCATGAGCTACAACTTCTGCTTTGATCACGCCACCTGAAACCAGCGGTGCGCCGATAGTTACGTCGTCACCGTTTGCAATCATCAGAACCTGATCGAACTCAATAGTTTCGCCGGTTGCGATGTCCAGCTTTTCCAGGCGAACGGTTTGACCTTCGCTTACTCGGTGTTGTTTACCACCACTTTGGAAAACCGCGTACATATAAAACTCCGCTTCTGCGCTTGCCTTCTTCAATTGTCAGGCGGCGCGATAAAATATTCACAATAGGGCGCGAATTCTACGCAAAATTCCCTGGCTTGACAAGAGGACATAGCAAAGGATTGCAGAAAAAAAACGCAGCGCCATACTCAGGATTCAAGAGCCTCGTTTTTCAAGTACAATCTGTAATACATTACGTGGCACAGACATGGGCAAAGTCGCTTAACATGGCGCTGAACAGAGCAATAGCTGAACAGACTGATGAATTTAGAACAAATTAATGAATTAACCGCGCAAGACATGGCGGCCGTCAACGAGACCATTCTCTCACAGCTGAATTCAGATGTTTCGCTCATCAATCAGTTGGGTTACTACATCATCAGCGGCGGCGGAAAGCGTATTCGTCCGATGATCGCCATTCTTGCGGCGCGCGCTTTAGGGTATGAGGGGAATCAGCACGTCACTATCGCCGCGCTGATTGAATTCATTCATACCGCCACTCTGCTGCATGATGATGTCGTCGATGAATCGGATATGCGCCGCGGCAAAGCGACCGCCAATGCCGCTTTCGGCAACGCGGCCAGCGTGCTGGTAGGCGATTTTATCTATACCCGCGCCTTTCAGATGATGACCAGCCTGGGCTCGCTGCGCATTCTGGCGCTGATGTCGGAGGCGGTAAACGTCATCGCTGAAGGCGAGGTGCTGCAGCTGATGAACTGCAACGATCCCGACATCACCGAAGAAAGCTACATGCACGTCATTTACAGCAAGACGGCGCGCCTGTTTGAGGCGGCGGCGCAATCTTCTGGTATTCTCGCCGGCGGCAGCGCGACGCAGGAGCAGGCTTTGCAGGATTATGGCCGCTATATCGGCACCGCATTTCAGCTGATCGACGATCTTCTCGATTACAGCGCCGACGGCGAAACGCTGGGTAAAAATGTGGGCGACGATCTGAGCGAAGGCAAGCCGACGCTGCCGTTGCTGCATGCGATGCGCCACGGCAACGCGCAGCAGGCGGCGATGATTCGTGAAGCGATTGAGCAGGGAAATGGTCGCCATCTGCTGGATCCGGTTCTGGAAACGATGCGTCAGTGCGGATCGCTGGAGTGGACGCGCAGCCGCGCCGAAGAGGAAGCGGATAAAGCGATTGCCGCCCTGCAGGCGCTGCCTGAATCCCCCTGGCGCAGCGCGCTCGAAGCGCTGGCGCATATGGCCGTACAGCGCGATTCCTGATATATGACGGCGGGAGCTGACTCAGGCTCCCGTTTCTCTCCTTCGGTAATCTCTTCTCTTGCGTCGCTTTCCGCGCCGCTTTTAACCCATTCTGCTATCTGCCTTCCGCTTCACCGTTTGTGTTGCAGTCTTTATTAATCTTTTTGCGAAGAAAAACACATTTTGTCGGCCTCATTCAAAAATTACTGGAAACATATGGAGCCTGTTTGCTATAAAAACCCACTATAAATTGTTTAATAAGAAAAATATTGTGGGTTAACAACCTGATTATCAAATCCTGTTTAACTTAAATTTTCTTAAAAAATCCGGTTGTTTCCATCAGGTGAAATAAGCATAGGGAGAAATGCGCTATGAAAAAGAATGTGAACCGTACAAAAAAGGACTGGCACACTGCCGATATCATCGCCGCCCTGCATAAAAAGGGAACCTCTCTGGCGGCCGTGTCGCGTAAAGCGGGACTAAGTTCATCAACGCTGGCTAATGCGCTTAATCGTCCCTGGCCGAAAGGCGAATGGCTGATTGCTGAAGCGCTTGCCGTTCATCCTGCAGAAATCTGGCCCAGCCGCTATTACGACCCCAAAACGAATAAGCTGCTGGATCGCAAGAATCTTATCCGCTCTCGTCCCTGACGCCAGTCCTAAAAAAAAACAGCCCCCGCAAAGCGGAGGCTGTTGTTAAGCATGATTCCCGAAAGAATACGCTTTTCTATTCGCCTTTGACGCGCTCGATGCTGGCGCCCATTGCGATAAGCTTATCTTCGATATGCTCATAGCCGCGATCGATATGGTAGATACGATCCACGATCGTAGTGCCTTCGGCAATGCAGCCCGCCAGCACCAGACTGGCCGAGGCGCGTAAATCGGTCGCCATGACCTGCGCGCCGGACAGTTTTTCAACGCCGTGACAGATCGCCGTATTGCTTTCAATTTCCGCATGCGCGCCCATACGGATCAGTTCCGGGATATGCATAAAACGGTTTTCGAAGATCGTCTCGGTAATGACGCCGGTGCCTTCCGCCACCAGGTTCAGCAGCGTAAACTGCGCCTGCATATCGGTAGGGAAACCAGGATGCGGCGCCGTGCGCACATTCACCGCCTTCGGACGTTTGCCGTGCATATCCAGGCTGATCCAGTCTTCGCCCGTCTCGATATCCGCGCCCGCGTCGCGCAGCTTCGCCAGTACCGCATCCAGCGTATCGGGCTGCGTCTTATGACACACCACTTTGCCGCCAGAGATAGCCGCAGCCACCAGGAAGGTGCCCGTTTCGATACGATCCGGCAGCACGCGATAAACGCCGCCGCCCAGACGCTCCACGCCTTCGATAGTAATGCGATCGCCGCCCGCGCCGGTGATTTTAGCGCCCAGGGTGTTCAGGAAGTTGGCGGTATCGACAATTTCAGGCTCGCGCGCGGCGTTTTCAATCACGGTGGTGCCGGTCGCCAACGTCGCGGCGGACATAATGGTCACCGTCGCGCCGACGCTCACCTTATCCATTACGATATGCGCGCCCTTCAGACGCCCATTAACCGACGCCTTAACGTAGCCCTCTTCCAGCTTGATTTCGGCGCCCAGCTGCTCAAGACCGGTAATATGCAGATCGACAGGCCGCGCGCCGATGGCGCAGCCGCCCGGCAGAGAAACCTGCCCCTGGCCGAAGCGCGCCACCAACGGCCCCAGCGCCCAAATGGACGCGCGCATGGTTTTCACCAGTTCATAAGGGGCGCAGTAAACATCGACCTTGCTGGCGTCCAGATGCACCGACCCATTGCGCTCCGCTTTGACACCCAGCTGACTCAGCAGCTTCATGGTGGTATCGATGTCCTTAAGTTTTGGGACATTCTGAATCTCTACCGGCTCTTCAGCCAGCAGAGCGGCGAACAGGATCGGCAGCGCGGCATTTTTGGCGCCGGATATGGTTACTTCACCACTCAGCCGGGTCGGACCCTGTACACGAAATTTATCCATTGCAACTGCTCTCTGTTGTCAATACTCAAAAGGCTGTTGAATCGCGGGCCGTGTGCCGCGTCAACAGCTTAGAAACCGTTTAGCTTACGATCCCGCGCCCACTCTTCAGGTGTGTAGGTTTTGATCGAAACAGCATGGATACGGTTATCGGCAATATATTCCATCAGCGGCGCATATACCGTCTGTTGCTTTTTCACACGGCTCAGCTCGGCAAAAATTTCGCCTACGGCAATAACCTGAAAGTGACTGCCGTCGCCGCTTACGTGGACCTCAGTTAAAGGCAGTGCGTTCATCAGCACTGTCTGAATTTCGCTATTTTCCATGATTTTTCTGGATTCGGTTGATGATAAACAGGCTGTTATATTAGTTGAAAGCGCATTTATCTTAAACAAGCAAAAAGCCCCTGACGATGCAGGGGCTTAGACGGCAATCCCGTTTGGTCAGGCAGGATTATTAGCAGAAACAATGATCTGCTGTAAATTGTATAGCGTAATCAGGGAGTGTAATTTATCCGTGATGCCGCTAAAAACGGGGCGGGCTCCCTGCTGCTGCGCTATCTGGCGCAAATGCACCAGCAGCGCCAGTCCCGCAGAATCGACACGCTGCAGGCCAGAGACATCGATCGTCTCAATGTGCTGCATCACCTTTTCCCGTTGCTGCCACAGACCAATCAACGTTTCGCGATCGAGTTCGCCCTGCAGGAAAAGCGTTTTTGCCTCTACGTGCCAGCGCAGATCGTCAGCCATTGTTTTTCTGATCCAGCGTAATCGGCTGAGCCGCATAGTTTTTCAGCAGCTGCGTCAAACCATCAACGCCTTTGGTGCGCAGCGTGTCACTCCACTCATTTTGTTTGGTGGTAATCATGCTGATACCTTCTGCAATCATGTCATACGCCTGCCACTCGCCGGTGCGGCTGTTTTTACGCCACTGGAAATCCAGGCGCACGGGCGGACGGCCGTTAGGATCGATGATTGAGACGCGGATAGCGATAATGTTGGCATTGCCAAGCGGCTGCTCCGGGGCGATTTGGTAAGTCTGACCATGATAGAGCGCCAGCGCCTGGCCATACGCCTGCGCCAGGTAATCGCCGAACGCCTTGAAGTAGGCTTCGCGCTGCGCCGGCGTCGCTTCACGATAGTAACGGCCGAGCACCAGCGCGCCGGCATACTTGATCTGCACATAAGGCAGCAGTTCCTGACGCACGATTTCGCGCAGGTAGTTCGGATCCTGCTTGATTTTCGGCTGCTCATTTTTCAGACGGGTAAAAGTTTTTTGCGCCGCCTCGTTCATCAGCTTGTAGGGGTTGCTTTGGTCCGCCGCGTTTGCCGCCAGCGGTGCGATGACCAGCATAGCGACCATCAATAAACGTTTAAACATATCTATAGCCTCTTAAGGTTGGTCCGGGGTCGCAGGCGCCGGCTGCGCCGGCGCGTCCTGCTCCTGCTGCGTATTTTGGCTGTTCTGGCCGCCGTCGCCGCTCTTATACAAGAACTGACCGATAAGGTCTTCCAGCACCAGCGCCGATTTCGTGTCCTGCAGCGTGTCGCCGTCTTTCAGGATCGCCGTTCCCATATCAGGATCGTCGAAGCCGACGTTTAGCGCGAGATACTGCTCGCCCAGCAGCCCCTGGGTGCGGATTGCCAGCGAGCTGGTGTCGGGAAGATGGTTATATTTGTCTTCAATCGCCATCGTGACGCGCGGCGACAAGGTTTTCTCGTCCAACGAGATGTCCGTGACGCGGCCGATAACCACGCCGCCGATTTTCACCGGCGAACTGGTTTTCAGGCCGCCAATATTGTCAAAGGTCGCGTAAAGCTTCCATGTCGGTTCAGTGCCCAGCGATTTCACGTCCGCTACGCGCAGACAGAGAAACAGGATGGCGACCAGCGCCAGCAGCATAAACGCGCCTACCCAGATTTCACTTTTTTTGGTTTGCATTGCCTTAGTTCCCAAACATCAGTGCCGTCAGCACAAAATCTAAACCGAGTACCGCCAGCGACGCGTGTACGACGGTGCGCGTCGTAGCCCGGCTAATCCCTTCAGAAGTCGGGATAGCGTCGTAGCCGTTAAACAGGGCGATCCAGGTCACCGTTATGGCGAATACTGCGCTTTTAATCAAACAGTTAAGTACATCGGTACGGAAATCCACCGCATTTTGCATCGCCGACCAGAAGAAACCGGGGTCGATGCCCTTCCAACTGACGCCGACCAGCGCGCCGCCCCAGATGCCGACGGCGGTGAAAATCATCGCCAACAGCGGCATGCTGATAAAGCCCGCCCAGAAACGCGGCGAGATCACCCGACGCAGCGGATCGACCGCCATCATCTCCATGCTGGAAAGCTGCTCCGTGGCTTTCATCAAACCGATTTCCGCCGTCAGCGCCGATCCCGCTCGTCCGGCAAACAGCAGCGCGGTGACGACCGGCCCCAGCTCGCGCAGCAGCGAAAGCGCCACCAGCATGCCGAGGCTGGTTTCGGCGCTGTAAGTCGTCAGAACCAGATATCCCTGCAGGCCCAGCACCATGCCGATAAACAAGCCGGAAACAAGAATGATCAGCAGTGACATCACGCCGACGCTGTAAAGCTGTTTGATTAACAGCGGAGCATGCTTGCGAAACTCAGGTTTGCCCGCCAACGCATGAAATAACATCAGGCCGGCGCGGCCAAAAGAAGCGCAGGTGCGAATCCCTTGGCGTCCTAATGACGCCAGAGCATGTAAGAACATCAGTTTATTGACTCCCTGAGCCGGTAAGATCGGCAAAATAATCGCCGGCCGGATAGCGGAAAGGCACCGGCCCGTCAGCAATGCCGTCGATGAACTGACGCACGCGCGCATCGGGATTTTCCTGCAGCGCCTTCGTCGTTCCCTGGGCAATAATTTTTTGTCCGGCAACAATATAGGCGTAATCGGCAATGCTCAAGACCTCCGGCACATCATGCGAAACCACGATGCAGGTCATGCCCAGCGAATGGTTAAGCTCATCAATCAGCTTTACCAGCACGCCCATGGTAATCGGGTCCTGCCCGACAAAAGGTTCGTCGAACATAATCAGGTCAGGCTCCAGCGCAATAGCGCGCGCCAGCGCGGCGCGTCTGGCCATGCCGCCCGACAGTTCTGAAGGCATCAGCTTCGCCGCGCCGCGCAGTCCGACCGCCTCCAGCTTCATCATCACCGTGCTATGCAATAGCGGCGGCGGCAGGCGAGTGTGCTCACGCAGCGGCCAGGCGACATTTTCATATACATTCAAATCGGTAAACAGCGCGCCGGACTGAAAAAGCATGCTCATGCGCTTGCGCGTTTCATACAGCCGTGAGCGCGAAAGCGCGGGAATATTCTCGCCGTCGAACCAGATTTCTCCGGCATCCGGCTGCAACTGCCCGCCAATAAGACGCAGCAGGGTTGTTTTGCCGATGCCGGAAGGCCCCATGATGGCGGTGACTTTTCCTTTTGGCACCGTTAACGAGATATTGTCGAAAATGGTGCGGTTGCCACGCGAGAAACTCACGCCGTGGACCTCAACCAGATTCGTAGATGGCTGGTGCATTGCTACCTCTGCTACCCATTTCAGGCGATATAAATCAGCTATGTTAATCGCACTCTCCTGACGATAGCCGCGAGTTTTACAGAAACTTACCGCCTCGTCGTAGCGAAAACCGGCATAAGTTTTACTTTTTGCTCGCAGACGGTCAAAATCATCGCCATTCTTTTTGCGACGCCCGCACAATGACGAGCCAGGCAAGCCGACAAGTATAACCGATCCAAGGATTTTTCATGCTCTTAGCCACTGCACTGTTAGTTATCGGTTTAGTTTTACTGGTTTATGGAGCCGATCGTTTAGTGTTTAGTGCCGCTATTCTTTGCCGCTCGTTAGGCATCCCCCCGATCATTATCGGCATGACCATTGTCGGCATCGGCACTTCGCTGCCGGAGCTGATTGTTTCCTTCACGGCGGCGACGTACGGGCAAATGGATATCGCCGTCGGCACGGCGATAGGATCTAACATCACCAATATTCTTCTGATCTTGGGCGGCGCGGCGTTGCTGCATCCGCTGACCGTGCATTCCAGGCTGGTGCGACGCGAACTGCCGCTGATGCTGCTGGTCACGCTGCTGTGCGGCGTGATGCTATTCGATAATCAGCTTAGCCGGGGCGACGGCCTGGCGCTGATCGCCATCGCCTTTCTTTACCTGCTGTTTATTATTCGCATCGCCCGTCGCGCGGAAAGAGATAACAGCGACTCCCTGACGCGGGAACAGGTGGCCGAGCTGCCGCGAGACGACGCGGGCAATACCGTCGCTTTTCTCTGGCTGGCAGTCGCGCTGATTATTCTGCCGATGTCCACCCGCATGGTGATCGATAACGCGACGGTTATCGCCGACTACTTAGGCGTCAGTGAGCTGGTTATCGGCCTGACGATCATTTCAGTCGGCACCAGCCTGCCGGAGCTGGCTACCGTGATCGCCGGCGCATTAAAAGGCGAAGATGATATCGCCATCGGCAACCTTATCGGCTCGAACATTTATAATATGGCTATCGTGCTGGGCCTGCCGGCGCTGATACAACCCGGCGCGTTCGACAGCGCCGTTATTGAGCGCGACTACTGGGTTATGCTGGGCGTCAGCGCCCTGTTTACGCTTATCTGCCTGCAGCGTAGCCGTCGTATCGGCCGTCGCGCCGGCGCCGTGCTACTGGTCGGCTTTATCGCCTGGGTAGCGGTGCTCTACCTGCAGCCATTGAGTCTCAACGGATAAAGGACTGAATATCAATGTCTCACCTTATGCTCGAACCGGGCTTTGATTTCCAACAGGCCGGTAAAGAAGTGCTTCATATTGAACGTCAGGGGCTGGAGCAGCTTGACCAGTATATCAATGAAGATTTCACCCGCGCCTGCGAAAGGATGTTCTACTGTCAGGGAAAAGTGGTGGTGATGGGCATGGGCAAATCGGGACATATTGGTAAGAAAATGGCGGCGACCTTCGCCAGCACCGGCACGCCCGCCTTTTTCGTGCATCCGGCCGAGGCCAGCCATGGCGATCTCGGCATGGTCAGCGCCAACGATATCGTTATCGCTATCTCCAACTCCGGCGAGTCGAATGAGATCTTAGCGCTGATTCCAGTGCTGAAACGGCTTAAGGTCGAACTGATTTGCCTGACCGGGCGACCGGAAAGCACCATGGCGCGCGCTGCGGATATCCATCTCTGTGTTAAAGTGCCGCATGAGGCCTGCCCGCTCGGCCTGGCGCCGACCTCCAGCACCACCGCGACGTTGGTGATGGGCGACGCGCTGGCGGTGGCGCTGCTTAAGGCGCGCGGCTTTACCGCCGAAGATTTTGCCCTTTCGCATCCGGGCGGCGCGTTGGGACGCAAGCTGTTGCTGCGCGTCAGTGATATCATGCACACCGGCGACGAAATCCCTCATGTGACGAAAGATGCCTCGCTGCGCGACGCGTTGCTGGAAATTACGCGTAAAAACCTTGGCATGACGGCGATCGTGGACGATCTAATGCAGATTCAGGGAATTTTTACCGACGGTGATTTACGCCGCGTCTTCGATATGGGTATCGATTTTCAACAGGCCGCTATCGCCAGCGTGATGACGCCGGGCGGCGTGCGGGTGCGTCCCGGCATGCTGGCGGTCGACGCGCTTAACCTGATGCAGAATAAGCATATCACCGCCGTTATGGTCGCCGACGGCGATCAGCTGATCGGCGTCGTGCATATGCATGACATGCTGCGCGCTGGCGTAGTATAACCAGATGGAAACGAGAATGACGCAAGAACTGGACGTCGTGGAGACCTGCCACGGCGCAGTAAGCCGGGACGTAATCAAGCGCGCAGAAGCGATTCGCCTGCTGATTTGCGATGTGGACGGCGTAATGTCCGATGGCCTGATCTATATGGGCAACAGCGGCGAAGAGCTGAAGGCATTCAACGTCCGCGACGGTTACGGCATCCGCTGCCTGCTAACCTCCGATATCGACGTCGCTATTATTACCGGGCGCCGTGCGAAACTGCTGGAGGATCGTTGTCAGACGCTGGGCATTACACATCTTTACCAGGGGCAGTCCGATAAGCTTTTGGCCTTCCGGGAACTTCTGGATAAACTGTCGCTACGCCCTGAGCAGGTCGCCTATATCGGCGACGATCTCATCGACTGGCCGGTGATGGCACAGGTGGGCCTGAGCGTGGCGGTGGCCGACGCGCATCCGCTACTGCTGGGGCGCGCCAGGTATGTAACCCGCATCGCCGGCGGACGCGGCGCGGTGCGTGAACTCTGCGATCTGATTTTGATCGCCCAAGATAAGTTTGATGACGCCAAAGGGCAATCGGTATGAGTAAAACCAGGCGTTGGATAACGCTACTGCTGGCATTGATCGCCATTATCTTGCTCGGCTGGAATCTCGCCGGCAATGATGAAAACCAGGGGCCGCAGGAAACCAATAATCAGGAACCGACCTATACCAGTGCAAACTCCAGCACCGTGGTCTATAACCCGGCAGGCAGTCTCAGCTACAAGTTGGTTTCGGATAAGGTGACCTATTTTTCGACCGATGAGATCAGCTGGTTCGATAATCCGCTGATGACCACCTATGACGACAACAAGATCCCTG
>ERZ1023456.107-NODE-107-length-15386-cov-4.005805_pt1 | contig 15386 bp, 12 predicted proteins | sample MGYA00380526_ERZ1023456 | MGnify/ENA primary metagenome ERZ1023456 (study PRJEB33173, sample SAMEA4830298) | metagenome | study: EMG produced TPA metagenomics assembly of the PRJEB25223 data set...
ACGCAATTCGCAAACCTACCTGATTTCCTCCTTGTGTCGTATTTGTGTCGTTGTCACTTAGATCACACCGCATTTTCCTGACTGCCGGAGTCTTGGTTCCGTCAGGCTGGGTTGCCTCTTTGGTGTGAACAAATACCCATCTGAATGTTTCCCGATTTGCTCCTTCAGTACCCTACATGCCGTCTTATTCAGAGCCACGCTAGCTGCGTTGCCCGTTTTGACCTTCTCAGGGTTTATCCACGCAACTTTTTTTGCGTCCATTCTAGGTCAAGAATGTTGCTCTATACCGAATCATCCTGAGCGGCAGTTCGCCGTGACAGAGCCAAATCAGGTGTGGTGTAGCGATGTGACCTATATCTGGACGGGTAAACGCTGGGCATACCTGGCAGTTGTTCCCGACCTGTTTGCAAGGAAACCAGCAGACTGGGCAATGTCGTTCCGTTCTCACCGGACAGCTGACACTCCATCAAAGCGCTGGAAATGGCTTGGGAAATTCGCGGTAAATCAGCCGGAGTCATGTTCCACAGTGACCGGGGTAGCCACAAGCAGGCAGTTCCGGCAGTTGCTGTGGCGTATTCGCTCAGACCGTATGAATATAACGGTGGATTGCCACCAAACGAATCGGAAAACCGATACTGGAAAACTCTAAAGCGGTAGCCAATTTTAGTTGACCACTACACTCCAGACAGCACTGACTTACCCTACGCCTTATTCTGCAAGATTGACCCGTATGACGCTAAACGCAGCCTGTTCCGACTTTTTTGCCGTTTGTGGGAACCACAGGGTTTATTTATCCACTCAGCATAATCGTTGAAGAGACATAACCGGCATACATAAATACCACCGACCGGTTTGCATCTGCTATCAGGAGGACTATACCCATGCTTGCTGTTTCAAGACATCAGCCCCGCCAGACCGATACCGCAACTTCCTCAACCGCCAAAAACGCTTCAGTAGGGAAACCTTCATCAACCCTGAATAACCTGACATCTTCAGAAAGCAACACGGCTGCCAATGGTACGCCTTCTCCTGGCTTACCGCGGACGCTGACCGTTGGCGGAGAGGAATACTGTAATGGCGCACTTAAGGGCAGATACAGTTCTGAACAGATGGCTTATCTGATCTCCGCAGGCACGTCTGATGAAAACAAACCCGTGACACACCATGCTGATGGCAGTAAGGAATATGGTTTTAGTCATAACGGGGATAAAAACTGTATGGCTCGCTTGTATGCCGATAAGGAAAACTCAGTTACTGCTCTGACCATAAAAGACGGACAGGGTAAGGCGATCGTAAATGCGCGATACGATAAAAACTTTTCGGTAAATGGTATGCCTGACAGGCTTAATTTCCACAGGCCCGCCGTGACCATACCGCCTGGTGCGATCTTTAATGGAAGTCTGCCTCCATATCATCCCGATGGCGAGCGCTATCAGGTTATGCCGTTCAGGAACCCCGGCAGTAAAGATCCACTCATGGTAATGGGGTTACGGCATCCCGGCGGCAACCATTTTACGGTTTATGACAGTACCAGCCATCAGCCAGTGACGCAGTTATCCATAGTGACCAGCAGAGAGGAGAGCGGTTCCGGACAAGATTTGCTGGTCAGCCCTGCGATGGCGCGTCTGCCTTGTGGTATGCGTCATTTTAAAAGCACGGCTGAGGGGGTGAAAACCAGCCAAAGTTCTCCCTCCGGCTTCAAGCGGAAAAGCGACAATCAGCCCTGCGATCGTCATGGAAACCTTTTATCCGCGCCGTCAACATCGCAGGCAGCAACCTCGTCCGCTTCCGCTGTCAGACCATCCAGAATGACCGTAGAAAATATTATTGCAAAGGGGGCCGACCCCACTGACCGCATTGAGCCGACCGGCTTTCAGTCCATTGAACAGTTAAGGAAATACGTCAGAGATAATCCTGTTCCCCGGCTGGTTTATCGCGCGCACGACGCTGACGCTGAAGAAATCAGCTATAGCGGTCTGGAACGCAATTATCTTTCAGACAAAAAAGAAGGTGACGACTATCTTGCAGATATTATTCGGCACACGGCCGCCACAGGTGGATCCGGGGGAAATGTGCTTTCACTTTCAGGCGAAGTTTCAGTAGCGAACCGCTTTCTCCATAATGGCAGGAGCCTGGCGAAAATTGACACGCATCAGCTGCCGGGACGTTTTAAAAGCGCAGCGCAGATCCTGTTAGAAGATGGGGACAGGCTGATTGACAGCGGAAAGGTCAATGTTGCCATGGTGAGGAAGGCACTTGAAAACCTGCTGAGTGAGGGAGAAAAAGAAATTTTCTGTCTGGACGGGGATATTCCCCCGCATGCTGTGTCAGTTTTACGCTGACAGAGTTAATCGACGTGAAGAAGCGGGTAATGTAGCTATCCTCGATCACGCGGCCATAGCTGGAAAACGCTCGTCCTGGCAGCCGGCAGGATGTAACCAGACTCGGCTGATTCATCAAACAGCGCCGTGGCTTGCTCATGAATCAGCCTTGATTTTACGTGCATCCAGGGCCGCTTTCAGCGCGCCTGCCGACAGCAGGCTGCGTTCCGCTTAAGGTTCACCATTCTGGCTGCGCTGCACAGGCCTTACGAAAACTCATTCCATTCATGGCCTTCGCGCGAGATATTCTCTACCGACGCCAGCGGTCCCCATGTCCCAGCCTGGTAAGGCCTTAACGGGGTATTATTAGTGTCCCAGGTATGGGTAATGGAATCGACCCACTCCCACGCCGCCTCCACCTCATCGCGGCTGAGAAACAGCGCCTGAATGCCGCGCATGCACTCCAGCAGCAGCCGATCGTAAGCATCGGCAAGCTTCGGCTCCGCAAAGGTATCGGAATAGCTCAGATCCAGCTTGGTTATCTGCAAATGATGCTTATGATCCAGACCGGGGATTTTATTAAGAATCTCCAGATCCATGCCTTCATCAGGCTGCAAACGTATCGTCAGCTTGTTTTGCGGCAGCTCCTTATGCGATGCGGAAAAGAGGTTCAACTGCGGCTTTTTAAAATAGATCACGATTTCTGACATTTTTACCGGCATCCGCTTGCCGGTACGCAGATAGAAGGGCACGCCAGCCCAGCGCCAGTTGTCGATATCCACCCTGACCGAAACAAAAGTTTCCGTCTGACTCTTCTTATCCGCGCCTTCTTCTTCAAGATAGCCGGGTACTTTCTGGTCGTTGATCAGGCCGCCGGTATATTGTCCTCTGACCACCTTATCGCGGATATTGCTGCGGTCGATGCGGCGCAGCGAACGTAGTAATTTGACTTTTTCATCACGGATGGCGCGGGCGCTCAGATCCGGCGGCGGCGACATGGTCACCATCGTCAATATCTGCAAAAGATGGCTCTGCACCATATCCCGCATCTGGCCGGCGCGGTCAAAATAACCCCAGCGGCCTTCAATGCCCACCTCTTCAGCGACGGTAATCTGGACATGCTCAATCGAACGGTTATCCCAGTTATTTAAAAACAGAGAATTAGAGAAGCGCAGGGCAAGCAGGTTAAGGACGGTTTCTTTACCGAGATAGTGGTCGATACGGTACACCTGGCTTTCATCAAAATAGCGGTTAACCACATCATTGATCTCTCTGAAAGTCTCCAGAGAATTTCCCAGCGGCTTTTCCATGACGATGCGCGTCGGCGGAAGGTGCAGAGAGGCGGATGCCAGACCTTCGCAGATAGCGCTAAACGTGGCGGGCGGCATGGCAAAATAGTTAATGGTGATGCGTTTTTCCTGGTCGACTTTTTCTTTCAGCGCGCTAAACCCTTCCGCGTCGTTCACATCAAGCGGGCAAAAATCGAGTCTTTCGGCAAACCGCGACCAGACTTCTTCATCCATCTCTTCTTTTAAAAAAGCGTTCAGCGCCTCTCTGACGAATTCAACATAGGTTTTTCGATCCCAGTCGGCGCGGCCTACGCCGGTAATGGTGCTTTCGGCATGCAGGCTACGGGATTTTTCCAGCCGGTAAAGGGAAGGGAGAAGCTTACGACGGGCAAGGTCGCCTTTGGTGCCAAAAATAACGAGATCGCAGGCCTGAACGGGTTCGTTGTTTGACATAATATTTTCCTGACTTGCTGATGGGTTGAAGAAAAGCGAAGGCGCCTGTCGAAACGTTACTGTTGCCATATCGCTTCCATTTCAGTAACCGTTACAGAATTTAAACCGTCTGACGCCCCAGGCCCGGCATGTACGTATGTCGAGAGAGTAGCAGGCAGCGTAAAAATGATAAGTATAGCCGCGTCCATCTGGAAAAAAGCCAGCGCCTTATGAGGCGCGCCTGCCCAGGCACATCGGCAGGCGACTAACCGTCAGGTAAAATTGGAGAGCAGGAAAGTGCATCCCAGCGCGTCATGGAGGCGATCGGCGTCGCGGTGGTGTGGTCGCGAAGAATACAGTGATTTTCAGCAGTCGGGCGATGATCTCTTTAAATGGCGTCGAAACACCAGGGAAATACGAAACTGTAAAGGACTGACGGTCTGGTTACGCCGCCCGAGCGGTCCACAAAAACAAGCATCTCTTTAATAATTTCTTCCTTCATTGCCGTTACGGCGATAAAGGAAGTTAAATCATTACTACCGTGATGTTTTTTATTGCTTTTATAAGGCGATTAACGCGTTAATTATTATGCTAAGCAGTGCCGTTTAAGCGGCTGTATTCTTCTGTCGTCAACATTTTGCCGGGAGCGCCCAATGACCGATTTTCAGAACAAACTCAGTGCCACACCCGTTGTCGACGAACTTAAAGCTTTGCGCGAAGCCATCTGGTTTAACGATGGGGTGAAGCCCGCCCGCGAAGGGCTGCTGCGCGTCGGGCTGACGCAGGCCGATGTGGAAGATGCTCAGGCAAGGCTACGCCGGTTTGCGCCGCTTATCGCCGCGGCTTTCCCGGAAACGGCGGCGACCGGCGGCATTATCGAATCTGACATGACGCCTGCGCTGAATATGCAGGCGAAGCTGGCGGAGCGCGCGCCGATCGCTGGCCGCCTGTGGCTGAAAAAAGACAGCCATCTGCCGATTTCAGGTTCGATCAAGGCGCGCGGCGGCATCTACGAGGTGCTGGCCCACGCTGAGAAACTGGCGCTGGCGGCGGGGCTGATTACCCTGACGGATGATTACAGCATTTTGCTTTCGCCAGCCTGCCGTCAGTTTTTCAGCCAGCATAAAATCGCCGTCGGCTCTACCGGCAACCTGGGATTATCCATCGGTATTATGAGCGCGAAGCTCGGTTTTCACGTGACCGTACATATGTCCGCAGACGCGCGGCAGTGGAAGAAAGACAGGCTGCGCGCCCACGGCGTTGAAGTAATGGAGTATGAACAGGACTACGGCGTCGCCGTTGAGCAGGGGCGTCAGGCAGCGGCATCCGATCCCGCCTGTTTTTTCATTGATGATGAAAACTCACGCACGCTTTTCCTCGGCTACGCCGTCGCCGGTTTGCGGCTGCCTGCTCAGCTGCGTGAGAAGGGCATCGTCGTTGATGCCGATCATCCGCTGTTCGTTTATCTGCCGTGTGGCGTCGGCGGCGGCCCCGGCGGGGTGGCGTTTGGAATGAAGCTCGCCTTTGGCGACCACGTTCACTGCTTCTTCGCCGAGCCTACGCATTCGCCCTGCATGCTGCTGGGCATGAGCACCGGCCTGCATGATGCGATATCGGTGCAGGATATCGGCCTTGATAACAAAACCGCCGCGGACGGTCTGGCGGTAGGTCGCGCCTCCGGCTTTGTCGGCCGCGCCATGGAACAACTGATCGACGGCTGCTACACGCTGAGCGATGAGTCGATGTATGACCTGCTGGCGCTGCTCTACCAGACTGAAAACCTTCAGCTGGAGCCTTCAGCCCTGGCCGGTATGAGCGGGCCGCAGCGCATCACCGCCAGTCAGGAATATCAGGCTCGCTATCAGCTGACGGCGACGATGATGGAAAATGCGACGCATCTGGTCTGGGCGACCGGCGGCGGCATGGTGCCGGCCAGCGAAATGCAAGGCTATCTGGCGCGCGGCAGATCTAACGCGTAACGGCGCAGGAGTAAAACGTTAAAAACAGGCCCTCCCGATCGCGGAGCGCCTGTTTTGTGTGATAAGGAAACTTATCACGCAGCAAAATCACGCCGTCAGCCGGTCATATCTCCGGTAGCGGTAATTCAGCACGGAAAGCCCCCAGATCGCCACAAACATCGCCACGGAAGCGTAGCCGACCACGCCCATATGTTCGTTCAGCATCGCTATCCGATCCCACAACGCGCCATGCAGCTCGAGTTTGTCCGCCAGCAGCGCCTGCCGTAACTGCCGATGCGGCGGTCGCGGTCGCTAAAATCATCGGCTAAGCTGAGGCTCAAACAAGTCGAGCGGGAGAGAAGAGGATGGCAGAGGTGAAGCTGGTGGCGGTGGATATGGACGGCACCTTTCTTGATGACGGAAAAAACTATAACCGCGCGCGTTTTCAACGGCAGTACGCGCAGCTGAAGGCGCGCGGCATCCGTTTTGTCGTTGCCAGCGGCAATCAGTATTATCAGCTGCGCTCTTTTTTCCCGGCATCGCCGATGAGATCGCGTTTGTGGCGGAGAAAGGCGCTTATGTCGTCGAAGCGGGCGAAGATCGCTTTGTTGGCGAATTTACCCGCGATGACGTGATGAAAATTATCGATACGCTGCGACACGGCAGCTATCCCGGCCTGAAATTCGTGCTGTGCGGCTATCACAGCGCCTGGTATTTCCCGGACGCGCCCGCCGCCTATATCGAAAAGATGCGCCGCTACTGTCACCGGCTGCGGGCGGTCGCGCATCTGGATGAGATCGACGATCGTCTGTTTAAGTTTGCGCTGAACCTTTCCGATGATTATGTACCGACTCTGATAGCCGATATTGAACGACATCATGCGGGCGTGGCGACGGCGGTCAGCAGCGGGCACGGCTCGGCGGATTTGATTATTCCGGGGCTGCACAAGGCGCACGGTCTGGCGCTGTTGCAGCAGCGCTGGGACATCGATCATCAGCAGGTGCTGGCGTTCGGCGACGGCGGCAACGACCTGGAGATGCTGCATCAGGCGGGCTTCGGCTTCGCCATGGCCAATGCCCCGGAGCGGGTTAAGGCGGCGGCGCGATATCAGGCGCCCTCGAATAATCATGAGGGTGTACTGGAGGTGATTCAGCAACTGCTGGATGGTCGCGGCCCGTTTGCCTGAGCGAGGCCAAAAATGCCGGTGCGTGCGTAAAGCAGCGCCCGGCGTTGACGTTCAAGACGCGCTGAGAGCGCGGGGATTAAACGGCGCAGCGATACGCCTGCGCCAGCATTTCGCGCATTTGCGTTTCACTGTAATCGACCAGCGCGTTTTTGCTGTTGGCGCGCGTCACGATCCAGCTGACCTCTTCCGCGCTCAGGGGGTGCGGCTCGCGCCAGAATGGAAAAATCGCCTGTTCCTGTAGCCACTGCGCCAGATAGCGTGCGGGTTCAGAATGCGCGGCGCCAAACAGCGCCCGATCCAGCTCCGCCATTAGCGCCCGCTGTTGTGGATGGTCGCTGCTCTCCAGCAGGTCGAGAAAAGGCAGCAGTAGCCGACCGCACACCTCGCCATGATGATAATCTTTGATGGCGCCCAGCTCTCCGGCGATGCCGTGGATCACGCCAAGTCCCGCCATACTCAGGCTCAGGCCGCCAAGCCATGACGCCATCAGCATCGCCTCGCGCGCCGTTTCTCCCTGTCCATCCTGGCGGTTAAGCGTCGGCCAGGCCTGAATAAAATGACGTATGCCGCTCAGCGCAGTTTGCCGGGTGAAAAAATTGCCCTTCGCCGACAGCCAGGCTTCAAACAGATGGGTAAAGGCGTCGATGGCGCAGCAGGCCAGGATGCGATCCGGCGTGTTGTCGAGCAGGTTGGCATCGAGAATCGCGACCGGCGGCACAAAGTTGGCGTGGCGCAGCGAGGCCTTCACCTTAACATCGCCTTTGTCCGTCACGACGGCGTTCTGCGTCACTTCGCTGCCGGTGCCCGCCGTGGTGGGGATGGCGATCACTTGCAGCGTATCGCCGCTAATCGGCGTATCGCCCACTTTCTCCAGATAGCGCAGCGTTTGCAACGGATGCTGACTGACCGCCGCGAACGCTTTCGCCGCGTCCAGCACGCTACCGCCGCCGATGGCGACCACGCGCCTTACCTGACCGCGCCAGCGCGCGACCCAGCGGTCAATCTCGTCCGGCGAAGCTTCATGAGCGACAATTTCATGGCCGACCAGCAACGGCGTCAGCGTTGAGCTGAGCGCGGCGTAATGCGGGCCGTTAAGAAAGGAGGCGCCGCAAAACAGCAGGGTGGGCTGAGGCTGCTGTTGCAGCAGAGCGGGCAGTTGTTGCAGGCTGCCGCGGCCAAAAAAGGTTTGTCGGTTAGCGATCGTCTGGCTGGTTAACACATTTATTCCCGCCGCACTATGATTGAGGTGACGACGAGTGTAGCAGCGTATGACGTGCCGGCGAAAAGCCACAATCCATTAACCGGGCCGCAAAAAGTTGATCATCTTCGCAAATCAGTAATTCTGCCTGCTCCCCTCATTCCGGTGACAAATTGTTATCGTTACCATGTTATCGGTAACACGCACTGTAACCCTGTCGCGCAGCGCGCTGCCGACGTACCCCACAATTAAAACAGAGGCCGTCGCCCTTGAGCGGCCATTCACCGGAGAAAAGTTATGCCATTAGTTATCGTTGCGGTAGGGGTGGCTCTGCTGCTCCTGCTTATGATTCGCTTCAGACTAAATGGATTTATCGCGCTGATTCTGGTTGCGCTGGCGGTGGGCATGATGCAGGGCATGCCGGTCAATAAGGTTATCACTTCGATTAAAACCGGCGTGGGCGGCACGCTCGGCAGCCTGGCGCTGATTATGGGCTTCGGCGCGATGCTGGGTAAGCTGCTGGCCGACTGCGGCGGTGCGCAGCGCATCGCCACGACGCTGATTGCGAAATTCGGCCAGCGTCATATTCAGTGGGCGGTGGTGCTGACCGGTTTTACCGTCGGCTTTGCGCTGTTCTATGAAGTCGGTTTCGTGCTGTTGCTGCCGCTGGTGTTCAGCATCGCCGCGTCGGCGCGCGTGCCGCTGCTTTATGTCGGCGTGCCGATGGCGGCGGCGCTTTCCGTCACCCACGGTTTTTTGCCGCCGCATCCGGGTCCGACCGCTATCGCCACTCTGTTTGACGCCGATATGGGCAAAACCCTGCTGTTCGGCACGCTGTTGGCGATCCCAACGGTGATCCTCGCCGGGCCGGTTTATGCGCGCTTTCTGAAAAATATCGATAAGCCGATCCCCGAAGGGCTTTATAACCCGAAAACCTTCAGCGAAGCGGAGATGCCGAGCTTTGGCGTCAGCGTCTGGACCTCGCTGGTGCCGGTGATTCTGATGGCGCTGCGCGCCGTGGCGGAAATGATCCTGCCGAAAGGGCATGTGCTACTTCCTTGGGCGGAATTTTTCGGCGATCCGATTATGGCGACGCTGATTGCCGTGTTGATCGGCATCTTCACCTTTGGTCTGAACCGGGGCCGCAGCATGGACGAGGTGATGAATACGCTGGGTGATTCCATCAAGATCATCGCCATGATGCTGCTGATTATCGGCGGCGGCGGCGCGTTCAAGCAGGTGCTGGTAGACAGCGGCGTGGATAAATATATTGCTGGCCTGATGCATGAAACCAACGTGTCGCCCATCTTCATGGCCTGGTCGATCGCCGCGGTGCTGCGTATTGCGCTGGGGTCGGCGACCGTCGCGGCGATTACCGCCGGCGGCATCGTCGCGCCGTTAATTGCCACCTCCGGCGCCAGCCCGGAACTGATGGTGATCGCTGTCGGCGCGGGCAGCGTGATTTTCTCTCACGTTAACGATCCGGGGTTCTGGCTGTTTAAAGAGTATTTTAACCTGACCATTGGCGAAACGCTCCGCTCCTGGTCGGCGCTGGAGACCATTATTTCCGTTTGCGGGCTGGTAGGCTGTCTGCTGCTTTCCGCTATGATTTAAGAAGAAAGGAAACGCTCGCTGCGCCGTTCTCTCTACGCTTTTTACTGAATCAGGTTTCAGGGAAGCGGCGCGCAGCGGGCAAAGACGCGCAGAAAACAGAAGGGTCACCTGCGGTGACCCAAAATCAGTCAGTGCGGCTGTTTAAAACCGGCTTTGATCATCTCATCGCGCAGCGCTCGCGTAATATCGCGATTGCCGCCCGTCACCGGATAGATGACGTTGTTCACCACATCGTCCAGATAATGCTCGTCAAACTCCTGTAAAGAGAGCTGGCCGCCGCCTTCGTCATTAATGGCTATCGAACCTTTAATGTGATCGCCGGCATTTTTCGCCTTCAGAGAATATCTCCCCATATTGGTATTAATGCTGCTCATAGGGCCTCCTTTTTACAGGCTATAAGTAGATAACGAAGCACCGAACGGTTTCGCGCTATAAGTTTAGTGTTCTTTTTTTAATCGGTTGGATGTCCGGCAAAGCAAAAGAGAAAGGCGCGATCCAGCTCGCAAAATGCAGAACCTGTAACTTTCACTATACTTACCGGACAGGTGCCGTTGCGGTTGTTATCGGTCTACTGTGCAGCCTGACGACGCCATGCCGCAACGCAATTTACTCAAGGGCCGGAGCGATCTGAAGACCGGCCAGAAGGGAGGATGGAATGAAAATTATACTGTGGATTATCGCAATTATCTTTATCGTCGGCCTGCTGACGCTGACCGGCGTATTCAAGATTCTGTTTTAACCGAATCAGGCGGCGCTCTTTGTGAGACGCCGCCTGTTTAACATCTAACCTGTGCTGCGTTGTCCAATAAGACATCGGGTAATAGGATCTAATTCTGTTATCGGTAGTACGTCCTGAACGGTAAAGGGTTTAAAACAATAAGCACATACCGCGCCGTGGTGGAATTTCCCTTTCTGGTCTCCGGTAGTATAACGAAACCGCTTACTCCCACAGGCGGTACATCTTATTTTCATGACCATCCTTATCTTCCTTACTGCTGATTTCGCGGCGAGCATCATTTTAGCAAAAACACATGAAAGATCTATAAATTTACTTTATATGTTTAATGTGGTTATGGTAACAGTGTAAATCAATGAAAAATAAGTAAATTTAATGCTTGTTTTTATCTGCCCGCGCTTTTCTCAGGCTGTTAAAGGCAAATTCAATGATATTTATCAATAAATAAGCGAAAAGTTATTACTTTTTGCCATTTTTTGGTTCCAAAAGTTAACGTAATCTTAAGTGCTTATATAGTTAAGATAAGATGTTGTTACAATGCATTGCGAAAAAGTAGAAGCTTTTCTGTGAATTATCGCTTCGGGGGGCGGTCAGGCTGCGGCATAGAAGCAGGCGATATCAGGCGACATATGATGAATAAAACAGGCACTTTTGAGGTCGCCAAATCCAGAACAAAAAATAGAAAAGCAAGAACGCGCGTCTGAAGCATGAAAAATCAGGCGCAGCGATAAAAGATCACAAAAAAATGGTTTTATTTCCTCTCAGGGCCTGGGCACAGCAAAGCATGCCGATTCGGTTGTTAAATGCGTTATTTTATAAACGATTATCGAAATAAATGGCAAAGCTCAGCTGGTAAACGGGCTGGCCGCGGGCGGTTTTCAACGGCGTTAAACGCGTCGGTCATGAAAAAATAGCGATATTTATCACTTTTTCTTCACGACGCACTGGACAAAACGCGCAGCAATTGCTGTACTTAACCCCGACACAGTTTAGTGTCCATTTTTCATGTAAAGGTAATATAGATGTCCAAGATCAAAGGTAACGTTAAGTGGTTTAATGAGTCCAAAGGATTCGGCTTCATTACTCCGGAAGATGGCAGCAAAGACGTATTCGTACACTTCTCTGCTATCCAGAGCAATGGTTTCAAAACTCTGGCTGAAGGTCAGCGTGTAGAGTTCGAAATCACTGACGGCGCAAAAGGCCCATCTGCTGCTAACGTTATCGCTCTGTAAGTTAACAGTCAGAATTTTAAAAACCCGCCTCCTGTCGGGTTTTTTTTCGCCTGAGTTTAACGATAAACGTACAGGGCGACAAAGAAAATCAGAGAGAAACAGCTCAGCATCAATGCAAAAAGTTCAGAAAAGCACTGCGGTATCATGTTTTTCATTTCATCGTCCACCTCATCAACCTTTTGCTCAGTTTGTCAGCGCAAGATTAAGGAAACATTAATTGTTGCGCCGCTGCACATAAAAAGCATTCGTCACGTTTTGCAATCACCATTGCCTTGCTTCAACGCCTTCGCTGCGGCTATAAACAGATATCCCCTACGCGTCCGGCGTACCTGAAGGAGTCGCCATGAATATTCGCCCAGCTCAGCCTGAAGACCGCTTTGCTCTTATCTCGTTACTGAATGAATTGGGCTACGGTAATACCGATAGCTTTATGGACAGACGTCTGCGTCAGCTTACAGATCATCCCGATGAGGTTCTGCTGGTGGCGGAAGATCGCCAAACCGTGCTTGGTTTCTTGTCGCTGCACTTTATTCCGCAGCTGGCGCTGGAGGGCGACTTTGCCCGCATCAGCTACTTCTGTATCGCGGAAGGCGAGCGCAGCAAAGGATTGGGACAGCATCTGTTACAGTATGCCGAGCAGCTGGCGCGCGAACGCGGCTGCGACCGCCTCGAAGTGCATTGCCATGAGAAACGCATTAAGGCCAATCAGTTTTACGCGCGTGAAAACTATATCGAATCGCCGCGCTACCTGATTAAGCAGCTGGCGCCCTGAAACCCTTCGCTGCGGGCGTTACAATGGCGTCTGCGTCATCATAAGGAGAGAGAATGAACGTTGCCATGGGACAGTTCGCCGTCAGCCGTGAATGGCGCGAAAACGCGGCTACCTGCGTCCGTCTGATGCGGCAGGCGCAGGCGCAGGGCGCCGCACTGCTGGTGCTGCCTGAGGCGGTGCTGGCGACCGATATGAGCGACCCAGGACTGGCAGTGCGGGAAGCGCAGCCGCTTGACGGCCCCTTTATGGCCGAACTGCTCTCGGCAAGCCGTGCAAACGCCCTGACCACCATACTGACTATCTATATCCCGGATGGGCCGCAGCGCGCGATTAACGCCCAGCTTGCTGTACGGGACGGCGAGATCGTCGCCCGCTACGATAAGCTGCATCTTTATGACGCCTTTACCATGCAGGAGTCACAGCGGGTTTCCGCCGGTAACGCCGTGCCGCCGCTGGTTGAGGTGGGCGGCATGAAAGTCGGCATGATGACCTGTTATGATATTCGTTTCCCGGAGCTGGCGCGCCGTCTGGCGCTTGATGGCGCAGATGTGCTGGTGCTGCCGTCCGCCTGGGTCAGAGGGCCGTTAAAAGAGATGCACTGGGAGGTGTTGGCGACGGCGCGGGCGCTGGAGAACACCTGTTATTTAATCGCGGTAGGCGAATGTGGTCCGCGTAATATCGGCAGCAGCCTGATTATCGATCCGCTGGGCGTGACTATCGCGCGCGCCGCAGAGACGGAGGCGTTGGTTTTTGCCGAACTGGATGCGGAGCGGCTGGCCAGCGCACGACGGATGCTGCCGGTGCTGACGAATCGTCGCTTCGCTCGACCGGCGCTCAATAAAGAGGCCTGAGAACGCCGGCAGGTTATAAGCCGCGCCGCGCATGCGGCGCTGAAGGGAAAAATTAGTAATCTGTTACATGTCGCTGTTGTATTAATCAGCGTTCTGCGCGTTAATAGCGGCAGTTGTCTTCCCTGTTAATGTAAGAAGGTGTTATGGAAGGTATCAGTATTGCCAAGTTACTGGTTATCGGTGCGTTGATCGTACTGTTGTTTGGCACGAATAAACTCCGTTCGCTGGGTGGCGATTTAGGTGCCGCCATTAAAGGCTTTAAAAAAGCGATGAAGGATGAGGATACGGCGGCCCCTGCTAAGGCTGAAGAGATGCCGGCAGAGCGCGTAACCCACAAAGAGTAATATTCGCGGCGGCATTAAGTTACAAAATGTAACTTGCCCCTCAGATTAAAAGCCAGCGGTTGCTGGCTTTTATTATGGGCGCTATTCTGCTTCTGCTTCTGCTTCTGCTTCTGCTTCTGCTTCTGCTTCTGCTTCTGCTGCCCCGGTTTCCCTTTATCCGCCAGGCTTATGTTATCCAGCGTTTTTATGCGCGCCGCTGGGCATTCGCTCATTTCCGACGCGCATAAAAAAACGCAGCCTGAAGCTGCGTTTTCTCAACGGCAAAAGAGAAGATATTACTTCACTTCCAGCCCTTTGGCTTGCAGGTCGGCGTGGTAGGACGAACGCACAAAAGGTCCGCAGGCAGCATGGGTAAAGCCCATCGCCATCGCTTCCTCTTTCATCTCATCAAACTCTGCCGGACTGACGTAGCGCTGCACCGGCAGGTGATGACGGCTCGGCTGCAGATACTGACCCAGCGTCAGCATCGTTACTCCGTGACGGCGCAGGTCGCGCATCACTTCGACGATTTCCGCGTTGGTTTCGCCCAGGCCCACCATCAGACCAGACTTAGTGGGAATATCCGGGTGCGCTTCTTTAAAACGCTCCAGCAGCTTCAGCGACCAGTCGTAGTTGGCGCCGGGGCGCACCTGACGATACAGGCGCGGCACGTTTTCCAGGTTGTGGTTAAACACGTCTGGCGGCGTTGCGGTAAGAATCTCCAGCGCGCGGTCCATACGGCCACGGAAGTCAGGCACCAGCGTTTCGATTTTAATCGTTGGATTTTTTTCGCGGATAGCGCTGATGCAGTCGGCAAAGTGCTGCGCACCGCCGTCACGCAGATCGTCACGGTCAACGGAAGTTACGACAACGTAACGCAGGCCCATATCGGCAATGGTTTGCGCCAGTTTGGCCGGCTCGTTGCTGTCGGGCGTTAACGGACGTCCATGTGCCACGTCGCAGAACGGGCAGCGTCGCGTACAGATAGCGCCGAGGATCATAAAAGTCGCGGTGCCGTGGTTAAAGCATTCCGCAAGGTTAGGGCAGGAGGCCTCTTCACAGACAGAGTGCAGACCGTTTTTACGCATCGCCGCCTTGATCCCCTGAATACGACTGGAGTCGGCAGGCAGCTTGATTTTCATCCACTCCGGCTTGCGTAATAACTCCTGACGCTCGGTGACCACGGTCTTCACCGGGATTAACGCCATTTTATCTGCGTCGCGATACTTAACGCCGCGTTCCATCTGAATCGGTTTACTCATAAGCGTGCAGTTTCCAGGTTGGATTGCAGTTTGAAAAGAGGCCGTAACTCAATGAGTCGTTTGCTTTTTCAACTTTATTTGAAAAAATCGCAAAAATTATATCATTTCAGCGCCTGACAAACAGCCTGCCGGACGGTGAAAACGTTGCAAAATTGTAAAGTCGCACGCACGGTTACAATACGTCGAGTCCGTCGTCGGGTTGCCAGCTGGCT
>ERZ1023456.109-NODE-109-length-15142-cov-4.824153_pt1 | contig 15142 bp, 9 predicted proteins | sample MGYA00380526_ERZ1023456 | MGnify/ENA primary metagenome ERZ1023456 (study PRJEB33173, sample SAMEA4830298) | metagenome | study: EMG produced TPA metagenomics assembly of the PRJEB25223 data set...
CCCCATGCGAGAGTAGGGAACTGCCAGGCATCAAACAAACGACAGAGCCTCAGCGCAAGCTGAGGCTTTTTCGTATGTGTAATTTACGAAATTTACGCCCATTGTTACTCTAAAAGTCAGCCGGTTCAGGCTTTCAAAAGCGCCTTTTTGCCCGATCGGGTCTTCGCCCTGGCCGGCATATTCATCTGCCAGCGCGCTTTTATTCCAATCATTTTTATAACAGCATATTCCCCTTCAACGTTCCCGTTTGTTATTCCTTCAACCATCCTTTACTAATCTCCCATTACCTACATTTCGCTATAACTTTTTTAGCGCTTTTTCGGCGCATTTATATCCATTATGCCGCTTTGTATGAAACATTTTCAATTTCTGGCTGAAGTCTCGACATTTTCCCTGCTACAGGCTATCTTCGGGCATCTGGATGTCTAAACGTATAAACGTATGTAGTGAGGAAAACAGGTTATGCCGATTCGGATACCCGATGAATTACCAGCCGTAAACTTTCTGCGTAACGAGAATGTGTTTGTCATGACCCATTCTCGCGCCAGCGTTCAGGAAATTCGACCGCTTAAGGTGCTGGTATTGAATTTGATGCCGAAAAAGATCGAGACGGAAAACCAGTTTTTGCGCCTGCTTTCTAACTCACCGTTACAGATAGATATACAGCTGCTGCGCATAGACAGCCGTGAGTCGCGCAATACGCCGATGGAGCATCTTAATAATTTCTACTGTAACTTTGATGATATCGCACACGATAACTTTGACGGCTTGATTGTTACCGGCGCGCCGTTGGGGCTGGTTGATTTTAATGATGTTGCTTACTGGCCGCAGATCCAGCGCGTGCTGCACTGGGCGAAAGAGCACGTTACCTCAACCCTGTTTGTGTGTTGGGCGGTGCAGGCGGCGCTGAATATTCTTTATGGCCTGCCGAAACAGACCCGCGCCACCAAGCTGTCAGGCGTTTATGAACATCAGACCCTGCATCCGCATGCTCTGTTAACGCGCGGATTCGATGACACTTTTCTCGCTCCTCATTCGCGTTATGCCGATTTCCCGGCGCAGCTGATCAGGGACTATACCGACCTGGAAATCTTCGCTGAATCCGAGCTGGCCGGGCCTTACCTGTTGGGCAGCAAAGACAAGCGTCTTGCCTTCGTTACCGGCCACCCGGAATATGATGTGTTAACGTTGGCCGGGGAATATCAGCGCGATAGCGAAGCGGGACTGAATCCGGTAATTCCCTGCAATTACTTTCCGCAGGACAATCCGGCCTTGCCGCCGCGCGCCAGCTGGCGCAGCCACGGCAACCTGCTGTTTTCCAACTGGCTGAACTATTACGTTTACCAGATCACGCCTTACGATCTGCGGCATATGAATCCTACGCTTGAATAGGCATGCTTTCTTTTAAGAGTCCGTTCGTCGGCTGCGTTACCCGACTATCGCTCAAACGGTAGAGCAGGAGGTCGGCGGAGATTTTAAGCAGCATAAGAACTATGCCAGACAGTGCCGCAGGCAGCGGTGGATATATTGAACCAGGTGAGGTAAGAGTGAGTAGTAGAATTGACGCGCTGCATCAGCAGCTGGCGCAGCGCATCATGGTGCTGGATGGCGGTATGGGCACCATGATCCAGAGCTATCGTCTGGAAGAGAAAGATTACCGGGGCGAGCGTTTCGCCGACTGGCCCAGCGATCTGAAAGGCAATAATGACCTGCTGGTGTTAACGCAGCCCGATATTATCCGCGCCATACACAGCGCTTATCTTGAGGCGGGCGCCGATATTCTGGAAACTAACACCTTCAACGCCACCACCGTCGCCATGGCGGACTACCATATGGAGTCGCTGTCGGCGGAGATTAACTACGAAGCGGCAAAGCTCGCCCGCGCCTGCGCCGATGAATGGAGCGCAAAAACGCCGCACCGTCCGCGCTATGTCGCAGGCGTGCTGGGGCCAACCAACCGTACCTGTTCCATCTCGCCGGACGTCAACGATCCCGCCTTTCGTAATATCACTTTTAATCAGCTGGTCGCCGCCTATCGGGAATCGACGCGCGCATTGATTGAAGGCGGCTCTGACATCATCATGATCGAAACTATTTTCGACACGTTGAACGCCAAGGCCGCCATTTTTGCTATCCAGAGCGAGTTTGAGGCGCTGGGCGTTACGCTGCCGCTGATGATCTCCGGCACCATTACCGACGCCTCTGGACGCACCCTGTCCGGCCAGACCACCGAAGCTTTCTATAACTCGCTGCGTCATGCCGAGCCGCTCTCTTTTGGGTTGAACTGCGCGCTGGGGCCAGACGAACTGCGCCAGTATGTAGCGGAAATGTCGCGCCTTGCGGAATGCTGCGTCACTGCTCACCCCAACGCAGGCCTGCCTAACGCGTTTGGTGAGTATGATCTCGACGCCGCGGTCATGGCGGAACAGATTGGCGAGTGGGCGCGCGCCGGCTTCCTGAATATCGTCGGCGGTTGCTGCGGCACCACGCCAGCGCATATTGCGGCTATCGCCCAGGCGGTGGAGGGCGTCGCGCCGCGCACGCCTCCTCAATTGCCGGTCGCCTGTCGCCTTTCTGGTCTGGAGCCGTTGAATATCGGCGCCGATTCGCTGTTCGTTAACGTGGGCGAACGCACTAACGTCACCGGTTCCGCTAAGTTTAAGCGACTGATTAAAGAAGAAAAATATAGCGAAGCGCTGGACGTGGCGCGTCAGCAGGTAGAAAGCGGCGCGCAAATCATCGACATCAATATGGATGAAGGGATGCTCGATGCGGAAGCGGCGATGGTGCGTTTCCTTAACCTGATTGCGGGCGAGCCGGATATCGCGCGCGTGCCGATTATGATCGACTCCTCGAAATGGGAAGTGATTGAAAAAGGGCTACAGTGCATTCAGGGCAAAGGCATCGTTAACTCCATCTCAATGAAAGAGGGCGTAGAAGCCTTTATTCATCACGCCCGGCTGGTGCGGCGTTACGGCGCGGCGGTAGTGGTGATGGCCTTTGACGAGGTCGGACAGGCGGATACGCGAGCGCGTAAAATCGAGATCTGCCGCCGCGCTTATAAAATCTTGACGGAAGAGGTCGGTTTCCCGCCGGAAGATATCATTTTTGACCCGAATATCTTCGCCGTGGCGACCGGCATTGATGAACACAACAACTACGCCATGGACTTTATCGGCGCCTGTGAAGACATCAAGCGCGAGCTGCCTCATGCGCTGATCTCCGGCGGCGTCTCTAACGTCTCTTTCTCCTTCCGCGGCAACGATCCGGTGCGTGAAGCGATCCACGCCGTTTTCCTCTATTACGCGATCCGCAACGGCATGGATATGGGCATCGTGAACGCCGGTCAGCTGGCGATTTATGACGATCTGCCCGCCGAGCTGCGCGACGCCGTTGAGGATGTCATCTTAAACCGGCGCGACGACGGCACCGAGCGGCTGCTGGATCTGGCGGAAAAATATCGCGGCAGCAAAGGCGGCGATGAAAGCAACAAGCCGCAGGCGGAGTGGCGTAGCTGGGACGTGGCGAAGCGGCTGGAATATTCACTGGTTAAAGGCATTACCGAATTTATTGAAGAAGATACCGAAGCGGCGCGTCTTGAGGCGGATCGGCCAATCGAGGTGATTGAAGGGCCGCTGATGGCCGGCATGAATGTGGTGGGCGACCTCTTTGGCGAAGGAAAGATGTTTCTGCCGCAGGTGGTGAAGTCGGCGCGCGTCATGAAGCAGGCGGTCGCTTGGCTGGAACCCTATATTCAGGCCAGCAAAGCGGTCGGCAGCAGCAATGGTAAAATCGTACTGGCGACGGTAAAAGGCGATGTGCATGACATCGGCAAAAACATCGTCGGCGTGGTGCTCCAGTGCAATAACTACGAAATCATCGATCTTGGCGTCATGGTGCCGACGGAAAAAATCCTGAAAACCGCCCGCGACGAAAAGGCGGACATTATTGGTCTGTCCGGGCTGATTACTCCTTCGCTGGATGAAATGGTCAACGTAGCGAAAGAGATGGAGCGTCAGGGGTTCACTCTGCCGCTGTTGATCGGCGGCGCCACCACCTCTAAGGCCCATACTGCGGTTAAAATCGAGCAGAACTACAGCGGGCCGACGGTTTATGTGCAGAATGCCTCGCGCACCGTCGGCGTGGTCTCGGCGCTGCTGTCGCCGACGCAACACGATGATTTCGTGGCGCGCACGCGTAAAGAATATGAAACCGTGCGCATTCAGCATGGCCGCAAAAAGCCGCGCACGCCGCCGGTCACGCTACAGGCGGCGCGTGAAAACGATCTGGCGTTCGACTGGGAAAGCTACACGCCGCCGGTCGCACACCGGCTGGGCGTTAGCGAGGTAAAAGCCTCTATTGAAACGCTACGCCACTATATCGACTGGACGCCTTTCTTTATGACCTGGTCGCTGGCAGGCAAATACCCACGTATCCTGAAGGATGAGGTGGTGGGCGAGGAGGCGCAGCGCCTGTTCGCCGACGCCAACGCCATGCTGGATCGGCTGAGCGCCGACGGCAGCCTGACGCCGCGCGGCGTGGTGGGCATTTTCCCCGCCAACCGCGTCGTCGACGACATTGAAATCTATCAGGATGAGTCGCGCTCGCATGTTATCGCCGTCAGCCATCATCTGCGTCAGCAGACGGAAAAGGTGGGCTTCGCCAACTACTGCCTGGCTGACTTCGTGGCGCCGAAGGACAGTGGCAAAGCGGACTATCTCGGCGCGTTCGCCGTCACCGGCGGGCTGGAGGAGGATGCGCTGGCGGAAGCCTGGGATCGTCAGCATGACGATTACAATAAGATCATGGTTAAAGCGCTCGCCGACCGCCTGGCGGAAGCCTTTGCGGAATATCTGCATGAAAGGGTGCGTAAGGTGATCTGGGGCTATGCCGCCAATGAAAACCTCAGTAATGAGGAACTCATTCGCGAAAACTATCAGGGCATTCGTCCGGCGCCCGGCTACCCAGCCTGCCCGGAGCATACGGAAAAGGCCACAATCTGGCAGCTGCTCGACGTAGAGCGCCATACCGGCATGAAGCTGACGGAATCCTTTGCCATGTGGCCCGGCGCATCAGTCTCCGGCTGGTACTTCAGCCATCCCGACAGCCGTTATTTCGCCGTTGCCCAGCTGCAGCGCGATCAGATCGAGGATTACGCACGGCGTAAAGGCATGACGGTCAGCGAAGTGGAACGCTGGCTGGCGCCCCATCTTGGTTATGACGCCGATTAACGTCTCTGGTTCTGAGCGCCGGTTCGGCTGCAATGCCGTCCGGCTCCCTCGGCTGCTCATCCCTCTTTTTCCTTTTTTGGCCCGGATTCCGGGCCCACGCTGGCGCTTAACTTTCGCCCGTCTGCCGCGATTGGTCTACATTTAAGACTACCGCTCCCTGTTAACTTGCCTGAAAAATAAGCGAAAACTACGCCTCTGCGGAGCGCGTAAAGGGGCAGCGCATCTTTCATTTGCCGCTCTTTCTCGCCGGGCTGGCGGCAAATGTGGTTAAAGCCCAGCGTGAAGGAGTGCAGTCCCGTGTTAACCCTGCTTAATTTGCTTTCCGCCGTCGCGCTGCTGGTGTGGGGTACTCATATTGTCCGCACCGGGATCATGCGCGTTTACGGCGCGGATTTGCGGCGCGTGCTCAGCCGCAGCGTAGAAAAAAAACCGATGGCATTCATCGCTGGCATCGGCGTTACGGCGCTGGTGCAGAGCAGCAACGCCACCACGCTGCTGGTCACCTCGTTCGTGGCGCAAAACCTGGTCGGGCTGACGCCAGCGCTAGTGATCATTCTCGGCGCCGATGTCGGCACCGCCATTATGGCGCGCGTGTTGACCTTCGATCTCTCCTGGCTGTCGCCGCTGTTTATTTTTTTCGGCGTGGTCTTTTTCCTTGGCCGTAAGCAGACGCGCGCGGGGCAACTGGGAAGGGCGAGCATCGGCCTCGGGCTGATCCTGCTGGCGTTGCAGCTGGTGGTAGAGGCGGCGCGGCCCATTACCGAAGCGTCGGGCGTAAAAGTGATCTTCTCCTCGCTGACCGGCGATATCATGCTGGATGCCTTAATCGGCGCGGTATTTGCCATCATCAGCTACTCCAGCCTGGCGGCGGTATTGCTGACGGCGACCCTGACCGCCACCGGCGTCATCTCTTTTCAGGTGGCGCTCTGTCTGGTGATCGGCGCCAACCTCGGCAGCGGGCTGCTGGCGATGCTGAACAACAGCGGCTCCAATGCCGCAGGCAAACGCGTCGCGCTCGGCAGCCTGTTATTTAAAGCGATCGGCTGCGTGTTGGTGCTGCCTTTCGTACATGTGTTGTCGCCGTGGCTGGATAAGCTGCCGGTCAATGATGAAGAGCTGGTTATTTTCTTCCACGTTTTTTACAACCTGATCCGGTGCGTGGTTATGGTGCCATTTACCGATCCGATGGCGCGTCTGTGCAAGCGGCTGATCCGCGACGATCAGGAAAACGATGCTCGTCTGAAGCCGAAACATCTTGACCGTAGCGCGTTGGATACGCCCGCACTGGCGCTGGCGAATGCGGCGCGTGAAACCTTGCGCATGGGTGATGTGCTGGAGCTCATGATGGATAACTTCAGCAAGGTGATCCATGGCGAGCCGCGTCAGGAGCGAGAGATACAGCGGCTGGATGACGATGTGGATGTGCTCTATACCGCCATTAAGCTCTATCTGGCGCGGATGCCGAAAGAAGATCTGCCGGAGGAAGATTCGCGACGCTGGGCCGAGATTATTGAAACTGCCCTTAATCTGGAACAGGCGGGCGATATTATCGAACGCATGAGCGGCGACGTGGCCGATAAATCGCTGGCCGCGCGGCGGGCTTTTTCGCCGGAAGGGTTGAAAGAGCTCGATCTGCTGCATGAACAGCTGCTGAATAACCTGCGGCTGGCGCTGTCGGTCTTTCTGTCGCGCGATATCGCCAGCGCGAAGCGGCTACGACGCGCCAAACATCGCTTCCGCATTATGAATCGCCGCTTTTCCCATGCGCATGTCGATCGGCTGCATCAAAAGAATGTGCAAAGCATCGAAACCAGCTCGCTGCATTTAGGCCTGCTGGGAGATATGAAGCGGCTTAACTCGCTGTTTTGCGCGGTGGCGTACAGCGTGCTGGAACAGCCTGACGACGAGCGCGATGAGGAGTAAAAGCATGCCAGCCTGCGCGGCTGGCACAGGGTCTTACTGACGTTTGACCGGTTTGCCGGACCAGTAGCCTGCCAGCAGCGAGCCGGAAAGGTTGTGCCAGACGGAAAACAGCGCGCCGGGCAGCGCCGCCAGTGGCGAGAAATAGAGCTTGCCCAGCGTCGCCGCCAGCCCGGAGTTCTGCATCCCGACTTCCAGCGCCAGCGTGCGGCAGGTGGATTCGTCGAAACCGAACAGCTTGCCGCCCCAGTAGCCGCCAAGCAGGCCAATCGCGTTGTGCATCACCACCGCTGCGATCGCCACCAGGCCTACCGAGCCGATAAAGCTCTGGCTACCTGCAACCACGGCGCTGATAATCAGCAGAATGCAGACCATTGAAAAGGCGGGCAGCCAGGGTTCGACGCGCTTCACCAGGCGATTCAGGGTGTGATGCACCAGCAGGCCGAGCGCGATGGGAATCGCGACAATTTTAACAATGCTCAACAACATGCCCACCACATCCACTTCCACATGCGTATCCACATACAGACGCGTCAGCAGCGGGGTGGCGAACACGCCGACCAGCGCGGAAACTGAAGATATGGTCACCGACAGCGCCACGTCACCTTTCGCCAGATAGATCATGACATTGGAGGCGGTACCGCTCGCCACGCTGCCCACCAGAATCATGCCGGCAGCGAGATCGGGCGGCATCTGAAACAGCTTCGCCAACAGCCAGGCGGCCAGCGGCATCACCAGGTAGTGCAAAAATGTTCCGGCGATAACCGGCGCCGGGCGCACCAGCACCCGTTTAAAATCATCGATATTCAGCGTGACGCCCATTGCGAACATGATCAGCATCAGCAGCCAGGAGACCCAGGGGCCGATGCCGGTAAAAGTGCCGGGGGTATAGCAGGCCGCCGCGGAGAGCAAAATAGCCCACACGGGGAACAGCCGGGTGATTTTGGCGAGCATAGCCAGACTTCCTTATAAGAATGAGATGTAGGTTTACCACAGACAAAAATCGCTTTGCGCCCGGAACGAGGGCGCAAAGCGAACGCAAAATCATAGCATTAAGGTCGTCGGGGTAAAGGGGCCGCGAAAGGCTGCCCCGAAAAAGCGAGTTTATGCCTTCTTTTGCAGCAGAAAACGGTAAAGCAGACCGCCCGCCACGCCGCCAGCCAGCGGAATTAACCAGAACAGCCAAAGCTGTTCCAGCGCCCATCCGCCCTGGTAAAGGGCAACGCCGGTACTGCGCGCCGGGTTAACTGAGGTATTGGTCACCGGAATGCTGATTAAGTGAGTCGGCGTCAGCGCCAGGCCGATAGCGACGGGCGCAAATCCTGCACTCGCCTTTTTATCCGTCGCGCCCATAATAACGACAAGGAAAATCGCGGTCAGCACGCCTTCTGTTAACAGGCAGGCGAGTAATGAATAGCCGCCGGGCGAATGCTCGCCGTAGCCGTTGGCGGCAAAACCGTTGATATCGATGTCGAAGCTCGCTTCGCCGCTGGCGATAAGATAAAGCACGCCGCCTGCCGCCAACGCGCCCAGCACCTGCGCGACAATATAGGGTAAGACCTGCGTCAGACCGAAACGGCCGCCAGCCCATAATCCCAGCGTCACGGCCGGGTTAAAATGCCCGCCGGAGATATGCCCTACCGCATACGCCATCGTCAGTACTGACAGACCAAACGCCAGCGCCACGCCGGTAAAACCAATTCCCAGTTCAGGCCAGGCGGCCGCCAGCACAGCGCTGCCGCAGCCGCCCAGCACCAAAACAAATGTCCCTAAAAATTCTGCCAGTAATTTTTGCATCATGATCCCTCATTTTGTTGATATTAAGCGCAGCGAATTATCTTTTTCTGCTGGCAGACTGCAATAATTAATGCCATTTCGCCGCATGTTAGCTGCCCAAATAGCGATATTTGAGACAGGTCTTGCATAGCGGCGAGAAGGGGGAGAGCGACTGTCGGGGAAATGAAAGGGAGTGGGAAACGCCAGCCTGAAGCTGGCGTCAAAAGGACGGCGTCAGTCCTCGAACAGATTATGGTGCAGCGTGCGCACGACCTGTTCCGCATCGTTGCCGGGCACCAGGAAGCAGAGGTTATAACTGCTGGCGCCGTAGCAGATCATGCGCAGGTTAAAAGGTTCCAGCACGCCGAACACCTCTTTGCCGACGCCGCACGCCTGCGACAGCTTGTTGCCGATCAGCGCCACCAGCGCCAGATTTTCCTCCACCTCTACGCGGCACAGCGAGGAAAGCTCCGTCAGCAGCGCCTGGGTCAACAAGCTGTCGCCGCTTGAGGTCGAACCGGTAGTATCCAGCGTCAGCGCTACGCTGACTTCCGACGTGGTGATCAGATCGACAGACATATGATGGCGCGCCAGGATAGCGAACACCTCGGCGAGGAAGCCGCGCGCATGTAGCATATTCAGGCTGTGCAGCGTCAGCAGCGTTTGTCTGCGGCGCAGCGCCAGCGCGCGGAACAGCGGCGGGTTTTGCGTTTTATTGCACACCAGCGTGCCGCCGGCGGCAGGGTCTTTGCTGGATCCGACAAATACCGGAATATCGCTGCGCACGGCGGGCATCAGCGTTGCCGGATGCAGCACTTTAGCGCCGAATGTCGCCATCTCCGCCGCTTCTTCGAAGGTGATTTCGTCGATGCGCTGGGCGGCGGGCACCACACGCGGATCGGTGGTGTAAATACCCGGCACGTCGGTCCAGATATCGATGCGCTGGGCATGCAGCGCTTCGCCCAGCAGCGCGGCGGTATAGTCGCTGCCGCCGCGGCCCAGCGTAGTGGTGCGTCCTTTGCTTTCGCTGCCGATAAAGCCCTGAGTAATCACCAGCGCATTCTCCAGGCGCGGCTGGAGCTGCTGAGCGCAGAGTTCCGCCAGCGCCGCCACGTCCGGCTCGGCGCGTCCAAAGCGGTCATTGGTGCGCATCACTTTACGCACGTCGAACCACTCGGCGGCCACCTGACGCTCACGCAGAATCTCAACAAACAGCAGGGATGACATCAGTTCGCCGTGGCTGACCAGTTCGTCGGTCAGGGCGGTGGAGGTCGCCAGCGCCGTCGCTTCCGACAGCATGGTGATATTTTCCAGTATGCGGTCGATCTCTTCGCGGATGACGGCGGGCTGCTGGAGCCGATCGATAATGGCGTACTGAATACGGCGAATTTCATCCAGAGAATTGAATCGCTGCGAAGGCTCCTGGCCTTCCGCCAATGCAACCAGCAGGTTGGTCACGCCTGCCGAGGCGGAAAGCACCACCAGACGCACGTTTGCGTTGGCCAGCACCACGTCGGCGCTGCGGTTCATGGCGGAGAAATCAGCGACGCTGGTGCCGCCGAATTTTGCAACGATCAGATCAGATTGAAACATGGTAATGCCTCGTGTCAGGTTCAATTGTATCAGCCTTGGCACAAGGAAAGAGCAGAAACGGGAGCAGGCGTAGAGAAGAACAGCTACGAGCACCCAGAAGCGCCCCACCTTGCGGCGCGTCCGACTGCCGCACGCGCCTGGTGACAACCCAGAGGATTCAGCCCCTGTAGTCGACAAGCTCTCCGCCGTGGATCGCCCGCCTCGGCGTCGCTCCCCCTGATGTGTTGTCTGCGGATAACGGCTCCTCGAACACACTGCCTGGGCGACGCGCCTCTTCTGGCTTGCGCATTGCTGCGCAACTAACTGTTTACAAATATCGGGTTATTGCCCCGCTGTCAATGCCCGGCGTTTGAAGAATTCTCATGTTGTACCAGCGCGATCAGCGTACAGGGCAGCGTCGGCGGCTGCGCATCCATAATTTCCAGCCTGTCGTTCTCTTTCAGCGCAAACAGCGGCACCACGTCCTGGTGGGTCGCCAGATAATCCTGCCAGCCGAAGTTCTCCGTTAGCTGCGTGGCTTTGATCACCGCGCCCTGCGCCAGCATCTCGCTAAGCCGCCCCCAGGTTTGCTCGGCGCCGAACAGCGTCTCGTGACGACGGAAGCGCGGACTTTCCATATCGCGGCGCTCGCGCAGCGATGAGCCGGACCGCACCGACGCCACCTTGTCGGCGCCGAAAATATGGCTGAAATGATAAACCGCCAGCGCGTTTTGATGACGGTTCGGCGACAGCGCCAACACCTGCGCGATATCGCTGAGATCGAGGTAGTTCTCCGCATGTTCAGACCAGGCGTTGCCATACCAGGCGGGAATGCCCTCCATGCGCGCCTGGCGGTAATACTCCCAGCTGCTGTCGGTCAGCATCACCGGTATATCGAGCCGCTGCAATGCCAGCGCCAGCGCGCGTGCCACGCTGTTAGCGCCGATAATCAGCACGCCGCGCGGACGCTGCTGCTGTACCCGCAGCCAGCGAGCCAGCGGCGCGCTGGTCAGGCTTTGCAATACCACGGTGCCGATAATGATGGCGAAGACCACGGTCACCAGCCGATCGGCCTGCGGATAGCCGCTGCGCGCCAGCGTCAGGGCGAACAGCGAACTCACCGCCGCCGCCACGATGCCGCGCGGCGCAATCCAGCTCAGCAGCAGGCGATCGCGCCAGCGCAGCGTCGAACCCCAGGTGGAGAAAGCGATACAGAGCGGCCGGGCGATAAACTGTACGGCCAGCAACACCGCGACCAGCGGCCAGCCCAGCGCCAGCAGAGCATCAATATCCAGCCGCGCGGCGAGAATAATAAACAGGCCGGAGATCAGCAGCGCCGACAGTTCTTCTTTAAACGCGATGATGTCGCGCAGATCGACGTCGCGCATATTAGCCAGCCAGATGCCCATCACGGTTACCGTCAGCAGGCCCGACTCGTCAGCCAGCGCGTTGGAGACGCCGAAGGTGGTGAGCACAATTGCCAGCACGCCGAAGTTCTGCAGATAGCCCGGCAGCCAGACGCGCTTCAGCGCGACGCCCAGCAGCCAACCCGCCAGCGCGCCGAGACCCAGGCCGACCGCCGTCGTTACGCCCAGCGTCCAGAACAGATGCGATAAAGATTCAGCATGCTGACGCAGCACAATGAATTCAAACACCAGCAGGGTAAAAATAGCGCCCACGGGATCGATGACGATACCTTCCCAGCGCAGCACCTGGTTGATCGCCGCGTTAGGCCGCACCACCCGCATCAACGGCGCGATTACCGTCGGGCCGGTCACCACCGTGACCGCGCCGACCAGCGCCGCCAGCTCCGGCGGGAAGCGCAGCAGCAGCCAGCAGGCGAGGCTAATCACGACAAAGGTGATCAGCATGCCGACGGTGACGAGGTTGCGCACCACGCCGCCGAGGCCGCGAATTTCATCGATGCGCAGCGTCAGAGCGCCTTCAAACAGAATGATCGCCACTGAGAGCGATACCAGCGGAAACAGCAGGTCGCCAAACAGCGCGTCGGGAACCAAAACGTGCGTCATCGGACCCAGTACGATTCCGAAAACCAACAGCGGCAAAATTGCCGGTAGCCGCAGTAACCAGGCGATCCATTGGGCCATCAGTGAACTGAAGCCGATGATCACCAGTAAGAGTGGAGCAGAGAGCGGCATAAAAATTTTTCCTTTCAACGGTAAGAATCGTCATACTGAAATACCTGGCGGCCATCATCGCCGCAGCCTGAATTATAATGAGTCCCGGGCAAAGGGTGAGGAAATCAGTACGCCCTACAATAGTCGTAACCTGTTGCAGGAAAAGGAAAGTGAGTCACGGTCAACAGGTAAGATGACGTCCGGTCAGAATTACGGTTGTTAAAACATAAGAGTGTTGCCATGAAAAATATCAATCCGACGCAAACCGCTGCCTGGCAGGCCCTGCAGCAGCATTACGAACAGATGAAAGAAGTGCGCATTGCAGAGCTGTTTGCTCAGGACAGCGATCGTTTTGCGAAATTCTCCGCCACCTTTGACGACCAGATGCTGGTGGATTTCTCAAAAAACCGTATCACTTCTGAAACCCTGGATAAACTGCAGGCGCTGGCGAAAGAGACCGACCTGGCGGGCGCCATCAAGTCGATGTTCTCCGGCGAGAAAATCAACCGCACGGAAGATCGCGCGGTGCTGCACGTTGCGCTGCGCAACCGCAGCAACACGCCGATTCTGGTGGACGGCAAAGATGTGATGCCGGAAGTCAACGCGGTGCTGGAAAAGATGAAATCCTTCTCCGAACGCATTATCGGCGGCGACTGGAAAGGCTATACCGGTAAAGCAATCACCGACGTGGTCAATATCGGCATCGGCGGCTCCGACCTGGGTCCTTACATGGTCACCGAGGCGCTGCGTCCGTATAAAAACCACCTGAACATGCACTTTGTTTCCAACGTCGACGGTACCCATATCGCCGAAACGCTGAAAAAAGTGAACCCGGAAACCACGCTGTTCCTGGTCGCCTCTAAGACCTTCACCACGCAGGAAACCATGACCAACGCCCACAGCGCGCGTGACTGGTTCCTGAAAACGGCGGGCGACGAGCAGCACGTTGCGAAGCACTTCGCCGCGCTTTCCACCAATGCCAAAGAAGTGGCGAAGTTCGGCATCGATACCGCCAATATGTTTGAATTCTGGGATTGGGTTGGCGGTCGTTACTCGCTGTGGTCGGCGATCGGTCTCTCTATTATCCTTTCCATCGGCTTTGACAACTTCGAGCAGCTGCTGAGCGGCGCGCACGCGATGGACAAGCATTTCGCCGAAACGCCGGCTGAGAAGAACCTGCCGGTGCTGCTGGCGTTGATCGGCATCTGGTACAACAACTTCTTTGGCGCGGAAACCGAAGCGATTCTGCCGTACGATCAGTATATGCACCGTTTCGCCGCTTACTTCCAGCAGGGCAATATGGAGTCCAACGGCAAGTATGTGGATCGTGACGGCAACCCGGTCACTTACCAGACTGGCCCGATCATCTGGGGCGAACCGGGCACCAACGGCCAGCATGCGTTCTATCAGCTGATCCATCAGGGCACTAAGCTGATCCCGTGCGATTTTATCGCGCCGGCCATTACCCACAACCCGCTGGGCGATCACCACGAAAAACTGCTTTCAAACTTCTTCGCGCAGACCGAGGCGCTGGCCTTTGGTAAATCACGCGACGTGGTAGAGAAAGAGTTCACTGACGCGGGTAAAGACGCGAAATCGGTCGAGCATATCGTGCCGTTCAAGGTGTTTGAGGGTAACCGTCCGACCAACTCCATTCTGCTGCGCGAAATCACGCCATACAGCCTGGGCGCGCTGATTGCGCTCTATGAGCACAAGATTTTCACGCAGGGCATTATTCTCAACATCTTTACTTTCGATCAGTGGGGCGTTGAGCTGGGCAAACAGCTGGCGAACCGCATCCTGCCGGAACTGCAAGGCGCAGGCGACGTCAACAGCCACGACAGCTCCACCAATGGACTGATCAACCGTTATAAAGCCTGGCGTTAAGAGAGGCTGCGATTTATTGACCGGGCGCCCATGCGGCGCCCTTTTTTATTCCTGCCTGAAAAAACATCCTGTGGATGTCGTCAGTAACCGGTTGTGGCTCTGCCTGTTAGTCTGGGAATCTACATCTGGCAGGACAGCTGGAACCTTCTTGTTAGCGCTTTTAGTACTTCCCTCTGAGACGAAATCAAGCCGCTTTCTGTGCAGGCTGTTTTTTTATTGCGTCTATACTGTGATCTTTATCACATTCTGTCATGATGTCCGTACGGCCTGCCTGTGCGCAGGCAGCGCTAAAAGGTCACAACAATGATTAGTGGAAAGTTAATTGCCGCTGTTCTGCAATGGGTATTGAACGTGGGTCTGCTCATTCTGGCGGTTATTTTGATCGTCTTTCTGGGGAAAGAGACAATACATCTGGCGAACGTATTACTGAATACCGGCGAGGCGGCCTCGGCTTATTTGCTGGTGGAAGGCATCGTCATCTGGTTTCTCTATTTTGAATTTATTGCGCTGATCGTGAAGTATTTCCAGTCGGGATACCATTTTCCGCTGCGCTATTTCGTCTATGGTGATGCTGCCAACTTACTGATTTAGTGTATGATGGTGTTTTTGAGGTGCTCC
>ERZ1023456.110-NODE-110-length-14813-cov-3.489565_pt1 | contig 14813 bp, 13 predicted proteins | sample MGYA00380526_ERZ1023456 | MGnify/ENA primary metagenome ERZ1023456 (study PRJEB33173, sample SAMEA4830298) | metagenome | study: EMG produced TPA metagenomics assembly of the PRJEB25223 data set...
CATGGGCAAAGCCACTCAGGAATTTCAGGCGACGCGGATCGCGGTACTGACCGTTTCCGACCGTCGCGAAGCGCACGACGACACCTCAGGCGACTATCTGCGCGAAGCGGCGACCGGGGCGGGCCATCAGGTGCTCGACCACGCGATTGTCGCCGACAACCTTTACCGTATTCGCGCGGTGGTCTCCAGCTGGATCGCCAGCGACGATATTCAGGTGATTTTGATTAACGGCGGCACCGGCTTCAACAGCAAAAACAGCACGCCGGAAGCGCTGCTGCCGCTGTTCGACCGCGAAATCGAAGGTTTCGGCGAAGTGTTTCGCATGCTCTCCTGGGAAGAAATCGGCTCCGCGACGCTGCAATCGCGCGCTGTCGCCGGGATGGCCAACCAGACGCTGATCTTCGCGATGCCGGGCTCCACCTCCGCCTGCCGCACCGCCTGGGAGCGCATTATCTGTGAGCAGCTGGATGCCCGTACGCGTCCCTGCCAGTTCGTATCACATCTGAAAAAAGCGTAACTATGTCGCAATTAACCCACATCAACGCCGCCGGCGAAGCGCATATGGTCGACGTTTCGGCCAAGGCGGAAACGCTGCGCGAAGCGCGCGCGGAAGCGTGCGTCGTGATGGCCCCCGCCACGCTGCAAATGATTATCGAAGGACGTCACCACAAAGGGGACGTGTTCGCCACTGCCCGCATCGCTGGCATTCAGGCGGCGAAGCGCACCTGGGATCTCATCCCGCTCTGCCATCCGCTGATGCTGAGCAAGGTAGAAGTCGAGCTGACCGCCGAGCCGGAGAAAAATCGCGTGCGCATCGAATCGGTTTGCCGTCTTACCGGCAAAACCGGCGTCGAGATGGAGGCGCTGACCGCTGCCTCGGTGGCCGCGCTGACGATCTACGATATGTGCAAAGCGGTGCAGAAAGATATGGTGATTGAATCGGTGCGTCTGCTGCAAAAAAGCGGCGGCAAGTCGGGCGATTTTCAGGCGGTGGAACATGATTAAGGTACTGTTTTTCGCACAGGTGCGCGAGCTGGTGGAGACCGCCGCGCTGTCGCTGACGGCGGAGTACGCCACGGTAGAAGATCTGCGGGCGGCGCTGGCCGCGCGCGGCGACCGCTGGGATCTGGCGCTCAGCCCCGGCAAACTGCTCGCCTCGGTGAATCAGACGCTGGTGTCGCTACAGCACCCGATTCAGGACGGCGACGAGGTCGCGTTCTTCCCGCCGGTGACCGGAGGCTGATATGACCTCCCGCATTCGCGTCGGCCAGCCGCCGTTCAGCGTGGCCGAAGAGTACCAGTGGCTCTCCGCCAGTAACGATGACGGCGCGGTTGTCACCTTTACCGGCAAAGTGCGCAACCATAATCTGGGCGATAACGTCTCTGCGCTGACGCTGGAGCATTATCCCGGCATGACGGAAAAGGCGTTGGCGGAGATTGTCGAGGAGGCGCGCGCGCGCTGGCCGCTGCATCTGGTCAGCGTTATTCATCGCGTCGGCGAGCTTTTCCCCGGCGACGAGATTGTGTTTGTCGGCGTGAGCGCCGCGCATCGCGGCGCGGCTTTTGAAGCGGCCGGGTTTATTATGGACTACCTGAAAACCCGCGCGCCGTTCTGGAAACGGGAAGCGACGCCGCAGGGCGACCGCTGGGTTGAAGCGCGCGACAGCGACAGGCAGGCCGCCGGCCGCTGGGATTAAGGGGTTTTGTGGCGCTTCGTCTGTTCTGAAGTGCCAAATTCGGTATCGCCATGCGCATGCTCGCCGCCGCCCTTAACGCGCTGTAGCTGAATGGTATCGCCATCCTGCCAGGCGTTGGCGCCTTTGACGATCGGGTTGGCGACGATATCGGCGCGCTGCTGGCGCATTTTGCGGCTGTCGATGCCGAAGCGTTCATCGCGATCTTTCAGCAGGCGCTGATCGAGCTGCCCGTCGGCGGTAAAGCCCATCATCAGCGCCGGAATGCCGAACGGCAGGGTTTTATCGCGGTCGGTGTGCCAGGTGTGCCAGGTTTTGCCATAGGTGTTCACCAGTTTAGTCATTAGCGCCTTATCCGCCGCGTCCGGCAGTCCCGGCGCCACCAGCGTGCCTGATTTCACCTCGTAGCTGTGGCTGTGCCACAGTTTCTTCTCTTCCGGCGGCAGCGTTTTAAACAGCCGCTCGCTGATAATATATTCCACGCCCATCAGACGAGCGTCACGCGTATTGCCGTCATAAATCAGCGCCTGCATCACATCGTCGTTCAGGATGGTGACGTAGTGGTGCGCTTCCATCTGGCCGTTTTTATCGCCGCTGTAAAAGTGGAAGCCGTCGAGATAGGCGTTAATGGCGTCGATCGGCGGACGCGACTGCATCGCGGCGGCGCCGGTATCAAGAAGCTTCATTTTTGTTGATGTCGGCGCGCCGGGCGTCTGCACCTGCGCTGGGGTATTATTTGCGCCGCAACCGGCAAGCATCAATGCTGAAAGCACCGGCAACCATAGCTTTTTCATTCTTTACTCCGGAAATAACAATTAACAATTCTTAACGTTAGCGTAAATTCGCCAAAGTGAAAGGCGCGAAGGGAAGGTAACGGGAGGCGGGTCAAAACTGGCAATTTTGCGCGCCAGTGGGTAAGGTGCGCTTATTCTCACCAGAGGCAGGGACAGGTATGTCATTTCAGCGTTTCCGCACACTCCCGCTCGCCGCGCTGCTGGCGCTGGCGGGCTGTACCAGCAAACAGCCGCAGACGCCGCAGCAAACGCCGCAGCAGGTGCAGGCGCGCGTCGTGAAGCTGATGCCTTCCGACGTGCGGCAAAAGGCGGACTGGGCCAGCGATATCGCTACCGCCTTCCGTACCCAGAAGATCGATGCCAGCGACAGCCATATCTGCGCGGTGATCGCCGTTGCCGATCAGGAAACCAATTTCAACGCCGATTCGCCGGTGCCCGGCCTGCCGAAAATCGCCTGGGGCGAGATCGATAAACGTGCGGCGCGGCTGCATATTCCGGCGTTTCTGGTGCGCACCGCGCTGCTGATTAAATCCCCTAACGGCCGCAGCTACGCCGACCGGCTCGACAGCGTGCGCACGGAGAAAGAGCTGAGCGCCATCTTCGATGATTTCATCAATATGGTGCCGATGGGCCAGACGCTGTTCGGCAACCTGAACCCGATCCACACCGGCGGCCCAATGCAGGTCAGCATCGCCTTTGCCGAGGCGAATGCGCAAGGCTACCCATGGCCGGTTAAAAACAGTATCCGCCAGGAGGTCTTTACCCGACACGGCGGCATCTGGTTTGGCGTGAAGCATCTGCTTGGCTACCCGGTAAACTATAGCGAGCCGCTCTATCGCTTCGCCGATTTCAACGCTGGCTGGTACGCCAGCCGCAACGCGGCGTTTCAGGCGGCGGTGGCGCGCGTCACCGGCATGAAGCTGGCATTGGACGGCGATCTGATTCTTTACGGCTCCGACAAGGCGGGCGCCACCGAGCTGGCGGTGCGTACGGTCGGCGCGCAGCTGGATATGAGCGATCGGGCGATCCGCCGCGATCTGGAGAAGGGCGATAAGCCCGATTTTGAAGAGAGCGAACTCTGGAAACAGCTGTTTGCGCTGGCGGATAAACAGGCCGGACGACGACTGCCGCGCGAGATGCTGCCCGGCATTGCGCTGGAAAGCCCGAAAATCACCCGCAAGCTGACCACCGCCTGGTTCGCCCAGCGCGTCAACAGCCGCTACCAGCAGTGCATGGCGCGCCGGTAAATCAGCGCGTCAGCCACCGCCGATAAAACAGCCCCTGACCTTCGCGTCGGGGCATTCTTTTTAAGCGAGCCGTTCCAGCTGAAAGGTGGAAACGGTTTCCGCCAGCTGGTGCGCCTGCTGCTCCAGCGAGGCGGCGGCGGCGGACATCTCCTGCACCAGCGCGGCGTTCTGCTGCGTAACGCCGTCCATCTCGTTGACCGCCACGCTTACCTGGCTGATCCCCAGCGACTGTTCGTCGGAAGCGTTGACGATCTCATCAATGATCGCCTGCACCGCTGAAACCGATTCGGTCATCGCCTGCATGGTTTCGCCGGTTTCGTTGACCAGCGAAACGCCTGCGCTGACGCGCGACGCCGACTCTTCAATCAGCGCGGAGATCTCCTTCACCGCGTTGGCGGAGCGCTGCGCCAGATTGCGCACTTCAGACGCCACAACCGCGAAGCCGCGCCCCTGTTCCCCGGCGCGCGCCGCCTCTACCGCCGCGTTCAGCGCCAGGATATTGGTCTGAAAGGCGATACTGTTAATCATGCTGGTGATATCGCCGATCTTGCGCGAGCTGTCGTCGATCTGTCCCATAATTTCCACCACCTGACGCACCAGCGTCTCGCCGCGCTGCGCCACCGCCGTCGCGTTGCCGGTCAGGGTGGTTGCGTGGTGGGCGTTATCGGCGTTGAGCTTCACCGTCGCCGTCAGCTGTTCCATGCTGGCCGCGGTCTCCTGTAGCGCGGAAGCCTGCTCCTCGGTACGAGAGGAGAGATTCAGGTTGCCGCTGGCGATTTCGCTGGCGCCGCTACGCACAGACGCGCTGGCGGTCATGATCTCGCCCACCATGGTGCGCAACTGCTGCTGCATGGTTTGCATGGCGTAAAAAATGCTCTGGCGATCGTTGGCCTGCACGCTGATCGGTTGGCTCAGGTCGCCCTGCGCCACGGCCAGCGCCAGGCTGGCGGCGTCTCCCGGCTCGCCGCCAATAGGACGTGCGATTTTACGGGTGAAAATCAGCCCCAGCACGCCGCACACCACCACGATGCTTACCAGCATTAGCACCAGCGCATAGACCAGTTGCCGGTTCGCTGCCGCCATCACGTCGCTTACCGGCGCGACAATCGCCAGTCGCCAGGGCGTGCCGCTGTTGCCGACGTTAATTGGCTGCCAACTGATAAACGCCGCCTCTTTCAGCCAGGCATCCTCAGACATCTGTACGCCCGTCGCGCTGTGTTGTTCCCCTTGCCAGGTTTTACCCGTCTGCGAGGCATCGGGACTGGCGATAATTTTGCCTTCGTTCGACAGCAGCAACGCATAGCCTTTACCCTGCCAGGGCTTAATGGCGCTAATCGCTTTTTGCAGCGTCGCCAGTGAAAAATCGGTGGTTACCGAGCCTTTAAACTGGCCGCCCACCACAATTGGCGCGGCAATGGAGGTCAGCATCACCTCGACGCCGTTGTAAGGGTAAAGGTAAGGCTCCAGAATCACCTCTTTCATCCGTTGACGCGGCAGCAGGTAATAGTCGCCGCTGCCCGGTTTTTCATAGTCGGTCAGATTGTGTAGCGCCGGATTGTTACCGCCGTCGCGGGCGACGTAGCGCACGTAGCGTCCGGTTGGCTCCTGATCCGGCTGTCCGGCAAAAGCGGCGTCTTTACCGTCAAAGGCGTTCGGTTCGAAAGCCAGCGACATGGAAAGAAAATCATTGTGGGCGCTCAGGGTGTCGAGCAGCAGCTGGTCCAGCGCGCGACGTTCCGTCAGGCCCGCCTGATGCAGGCTCCATGCGCTGGTGGCAAGCGCGCGCGCCGCATGCAGCGCGCCGTCGAAACGGTTTTGCACCTGTTGGGCGTTGGCTTTGGCGATCTGTTGCAGGTAATCCTGCGCCAGCTGCCGCTGCTGTTGACGCGACTGGCTGCTCAGCAGGCCGATGGTCAGGATAAAACCGAGAGAAATCGTAAGCATGCCGGTGATCAGCATCAGCGTGCGGGTGCGCATTTTGCGCTTTGTGGTAAGTGAACGAGACATGACATTCCCCGGCAAGGTCAAAAAAATGAAAAGACCTCCTGTCAGCGAATCTCCTTCTGCTCAGATTATCGGCAGCGCGGCGTCTGAACTTTATACTGAACGGCAGCGGGGAAGGTGGACAGCAACAGAGAAATAGCCCAACCAGCCAGATCTATGCCACACTTGTAGAACAGTTTTTTCACACAATCAGGGGGATATATGGATCGATTTCCACACTCTCAGGACACAATCGTGCAGCGCGCCGGCACCGGGCTGCAAACTTACATGGCGCAGGTTTATGGCTGGATGACCTGCGGTCTGCTGCTGACCGCGTTTATTTCCTGGTACGCCGCCAATACGCCAGCGGTCATGGAGCTGGTATTCGCTAACCGCGTCACCTTCATCGGACTGATCATTGCCCAGCTGGCGGTGGTGTTTGTCCTCTCCGGGCTAGTGCATAAGCTGAGCGGAGCGGTGGCGACGGGGCTGTTTATGCTCTATTCGGCGCTGACCGGCCTGACGCTGGCCAGTATTTTTCTGGCGTATACGTATGCTTCCATCGCCAGCACTTTCTTCATCACCGCCGGCATGTTCGGCGTCATGAGCTTCTGGGGCTACACCACCAAACGCGACCTGAGCAAAATGGGCAGCATTCTGTTTATGGCGCTGATTGGCCTGCTGCTCGCTTCTCTGGTCAACTTCTGGCTGAAAAGCCCGGCGTTGATGTGGGCGATTACCTATATCGGCGTGCTGGTATTTGTCGGCCTGACCGCCTGGGACACGCAGAAGCTGAAGGCTATCGGCGAGCAGATTGACGTGCGCGATAAGGAAAACCTGCGTCGCTACTCCATCATGGGCGCGCTGACGCTCTACCTCGACTTTATCAACCTGTTCCTGATGCTGCTGCGCATTTTCGGCAACCGCCGTTAATCCTCCAGCCGCAGCAAAAAGGCCGCACTTATGAGCGGCCTTTTTTATGGACGTAAAGCGAAACGTAAAATCCAGGACAGAAGCACTGCACTCGCTTAAAAGAGCGAACAACCGATCGTTGAAGTCGCATAAAACCTGCCGCGAACGGGCACGGAACATAAGGCATACCGGGCAGGAAGGAAAACAGCGCACGCTTAAAGAGTAAATCAACAACCACCGAAGCTTTATAAAACCTGCTGCAAACGGGCACGGAACATAAGCCATACCGGGCAGGAAGAAAAAACGGCGCACGCTTAAAGAGTAAATCAACAACCACCGAAGCTTCATAAAACCTGCCGCAAACGGGCACGAAACATAAGGCGTCGGGGGTTCAGGCCGGGGAGTAAAGCGTCCCGCGCCAGGGATGGCGCGGGCCGAGCATGTCATGGATGACGGATTTTGCGTCTTTACGATCGGCCTGAACGCCCGGCGCGAGCGCCGAACTCAGCTTCATGCCAGTCTTCAGCGCTTCAGATCCATCTTCAACGCTTCAGGCCAACCTCACCGCTAAACCCCTTTGCCCTGCGGTTCAGGCAGTCGCTCCGCCTCCGCACGATCGTCAGGCAACGTACGCCGGTCCGCCTCGGCCAGCTGTCGCGTATCCTGCTGCTCATTCTGCTGATGCTTATCATCCTGCTGCTGCATCTTGCGCTCATTCTTCTGACGCAGATGCTTAGCGCGGCTCTCCAGCCAGAGATAAAGCACCAGCGCCAACAGCAGCGGCAGAATAAAATAGAGCACGCGATAGGCGAGCAGGGCGGCGATAATTTCGCCGTGCGTCGCGTGTTCGCCGCGCAGCAACGCCAGGAACACCGCCTCCAGCACGCCGATGCCCGCCGGAATATGAATGATCACCCCGGCGATGCTGCTGATCAACAGCACGCCCAACACCACTGGATAGTCCACTTTCTGCCCCAGCAGCAGCCAGATAATCATCCCCATCACCATCCAGTTGGCGCAGGAAATCGCAAACTGAAACAGCGCCATACGCAACGACGGCAGCGCCAGCTTCTGTCCGCGAATCGTCCAGCGCCGCCGTTTGGAAAAGGCGCAGGCCGCCAGATAAATCACCACCAGCAACGCCAGCAGGCCGCCAATCAGCCGCAGCGTCCCTTCGCCGATAAACCAGCCGGGCGGAATCGGCACCATGCCCGCGGTAAACAATACTCCCGCCAGCAGAATATAGCCGAGCCAGTTAGTGGCGATGCTGAGCGAAAAAATGCGCGTAATGGTACTGCCGCTTAAACCGAGCCGTGAGTAGAGCCGATAGCGCATCGCGACGCCGCCGACCCAGGTACTGAGCGTCAGGTTAAAGGCGTAGCAGATAAACGACACCAGCATGACCTGGCGCTTCGCCAGCTTATGCCCGCAGTAAGCGCGGCCAATCAGATCGTATCCGCCGTAAGCGAGATAGCTGATAATCACCAGACCCACCGCGCTGAGGATTGCGACGCGGTTATAGTTGACGATAACCTTCCAGACATCTTCCCAGTTCACTTTGCGGGCGTAGACCACCAGCAGCACGACCACGGCGATAAAAAACAGCCAGGTGAGGATCTTCTTGGCCATTTTCCATTTTGAATGAGCTTTTGCCATCAGGATTCGACTCCCTGTTTATCGGTATCGACGCGGTCCTGCGTTTCCAGTTCCGGCTGCACCGGCGGTGGCACCTGCTTTACTTTTGGCGTATGGGCAGGCAGCCAGCCGGCGATGGCGGGAAAATGACGCAGAAAATGGAAAACAATAATGCTCTTGCTCAGTTGCAGCCAAGTACGCTTCGGCAGCTTATCCTCCTGCACGCGTACGCAATCTTCCTGTAACAGGCGCTCCAGGTTATCGCGCAGCGTCTGATTAAACTGCCTGTCGTGAATAATCAGGTTGGCCTCCAGATTCAGCGACAGGCTCAGCGGGTCCAGGTTGCTGGAGCCGACCGTCGCCCACTGTCTGTCAGCCACCGCCACCTTGCCGTGCAGCGGACGACGAATATATTCGTAAACCTCGACGCCGCCCTCCACCAGATAGTTATAGAGCAGCTCGGCGCCCACCTTCACAATCGGCATATCCGGTTCGCCCTGCACAATCAGACGCACCCGCACGCCGCGCTGGGCGGCGTTTTTCATTTCGCGTAGCAGCCGATAGCCGGGGAAGAAATAGGCATTGGCGATAATCACATCCTCTTTGGCGTTGCCCAGCATCTCCAGATAGTGTTGTTCGATATCGTCACGATGCTCATCGTTATCGCGGTAAACGAACAGCGCCTGCGCGTCGCCCGGCTGCTGATTCACCGCCGGACGATGCGAACGGTGGCCCCACCAGCGATGGGTATTCGCTTCGCTGCCGATCGCCTCCTGCACAAAGCGGCCGATATCGTCGACAATCGGCCCCTTCACCTCAATGGCATAGTCCTGCTTGGCTTCCGGGCCGAAATCGGTGTTGTGCTCGGCGGAAAAGTTGATGCCGCCGACAAAAGCGATCGCGCCGTCCACCACCACGATCTTGCGGTGCAGGCGACGAAACACGTTGGTGCGCATGCCCATCACCAGCGGACGCGGATCGTAATAAAGAAAGCGCACCCCCGCCGAGGTCAGGCTGGAGACAAACTCATCCGACAGATCGGGCGAGCCGTAGCCGTCCACCATCATCTCGATTTTCACGCCGCGCTGCGCCGCCGCCAGCAGCTCGCGGTGCAGCGCGTTGCCGACATCGTCCTCAAACAGAATAAAGGTTTCCAGCAACACGCTGTGCTGCGCCCGCCGAATCGCGCCGAATACGCGCGGGAAAAATTGTTCACCGTTCTCCAGCAGTTGAATACGGTTACCGTCGCGCCAGCTCATTGTCATAAATGGATCTCCACGGCCAGCGGCGCATGATCGGAAAGGTGTGACCATGGCCGCACAGGTAACGCCCAGGGCTGACTGACTTCCGCGTTGCGTACATAAATACGATCGAGACGCAGCACGGGAAAACGCGCCGGAAAGGTACGCGCAGGGCGGCCATTTTTAACGCTGAAGACCTCATCCAGATTGGCGCAGCGCTTCAGCATCTTATTGGCGCGCGTTTGCCAGTCGTTAAAATCGCCCGCCACCACCAGCGGCGCGTCGGCGGGGATATTGGCGATCATTTCGCACATCATTTTCATCTGCGCATGGCGGTGCGCGTCGCGCAGGCCAAGATGCACGCACATCACATGCAGCTCCCGATCGTTATCTGGGAGCTGCAGGCGGCAGTGCAGCACGCCGCGCTTTTCCGTCCCCGCGACGGAAATATCGCGGTTTTCATAGTCGATGATGGGAAAGCGCGACAGTACAGCGTTGCCGTGATGGCCTTCAGGATAGACCGCATTGCGTCCATAAGCGTAATCGTTCCACATGGTGTCAGCCAGGAACTCGTAGTGGGGCGTGTCCGGCCAGTTTTCCACCTGCATCGGATGGACGGCGTGCGTGCCCATCACCTCCTGTAGAAAAACGATATCGGCGGAGGTCGCGCGTACTGCTTCGCGCAGCTCCGGTAAAATAAAGCGCCGGTTGAAACTGGTAAAACCCTTATGTGTATTAATTGTCAGGACTTTAAAGGAAAATCCTTGCGCTTTTTGTGACATACTGGGGGCGCTCTCCTTTTTGTTTTGATTTCCGATAAAGTGTAGTCTTTGTCACAAAAGGGTGCTGACTTCCGCTGTGATTTGCGGCATTGTCTGAAATTTGCGTTACATTGAGGGGATTCGTCACCGGCTCTGCCGGCAACTTGGGCAGCGTTTCGGACGCTGCCGGGAGAAGAGGATGAAATGGTTTAATCGTATACAGATTGCGACCGGCCAACCCTGCCTGCATATCTCTTTGCATCTGATGATGTTTGTCGCCCTGTTTTGGGGCTGGCGGGAGAGGGCGTTGGTGGAAGTAAGTAGCGTACTGGTGGCCGCTTACGCCGCAGTATTTATCGCGATGCTGCTGACGCAGCGAATTGCTCGGCTGCGTCGGGTTGGTGACTTTTTAGAAGAGATCACCACAACCTACTACTTCGGCGCCGCGATGCTGGTGCTGTTTTTGGTGTCCCGCCTGCTGCATAACAACCTGCTGCTGGCCTGTCTCGGCCTGGTGATGCTGGTGGGCCCGGCGCTGGTGTCGCTGCTGGTCAAAGAGCAGACGCCGCGCGTGGAAAAGAAACGCAGTTAAGCAAGGCTTGCTGCAAAACGTCGGGGCCGCATCGCGCGGCCCCGTTTTTATTGCACCGCGCGCTTTTTCATTCTGTCGCCGCGCGCCGCTATCCCCCCGACGCGTAAACTGTTACACTGATCTCATTACGCACCGTAGTTTGTGCCCTTTCAACCGCTTGCTCAACAAGCGTCATGATCTCCCCCTGGAAACTGCACCGTTAACGACGGTCAGGGCGGAACCGGAGTTGAACCCCTATGTCTTTTGATTCTCTCGGCCTTAACGCCGATATTTTGCGTGCCGTTGCCGAGCAAGGCTATCGTGATCCCACCCCCGTACAGCGTCAGGCGATCCCTGTGGTATTGGAAGGGCGCGATCTGATGGCCAGCGCCCAAACCGGCACCGGTAAAACCGCCGGTTTTACCCTGCCGATCCTGCAGCTGCTGAGCGCCAAAGCGCAGCCGGCGAAAGGCCGTCGCCCGGTGCGCGCGCTGATCTTAACCCCGACGCGTGAACTGGCGGCGCAGATCGGCGAAAACGTCAGCGACTACAGTAAATACCTGAACCTGCGTTCGCTGGTGGTATTCGGCGGCGTCAGCATCAATCCGCAGATGATGAAGCTGCGCGGCGGCGTCGATCTGCTGGTGGCGACGCCGGGCCGTCTGCTCGACCTGGCGCAGCAAAACGCGGTCGATCTCTCCCATGTGGAAATGCTGGTGCTGGATGAAGCGGACCGCATGCTCGATATGGGCTTTATCCACGATATCCGCCGCGTGCTGGCGCGCCTGCCGGCGAAACGCCAGAACCTGCTGTTTTCCGCCACCTTCTCCGATGAGATCAAAACTCTTGCCGAGAAGCTGCTGGATAACCCAAGCCAGGTGGAAGTCGCGCGCCGCAACACCGCCTCTGAGCAGGTGACGCAGCACGTTCACTTTGTAGATAAAAAGCGTAAGCGGGAACTGTTGTCGCTGATGATCGGTCAGGGCAACTGGCAGCAGGTGCTGGTTTTCACCCGCACCAAACACGGCGCCAACCACCTTGCTGAACAGCTCAATAAAGACGGTATCACCGCTGCTGCGATTCACGGCAACAAAAGCCAGGGCGCGCGCACCCGTGCGCTGAGCGACTTCAAAAGCGGTCATATTCGCGTGCTGGTGGCGACCGACATCGCCGCGCGCGGCCTGGATATCGAAGAACTGCCGCACGTGGTGAACTACGAGCTGCCCAACGTGCCGGAAGATTATGTACACCGTATCGGTCGTACCGGCCGCGCGGCGGCAACCGGCGAGGCGCTCTCGCTGGTTTGCGTGGACGAACATAAACTGTTGCGCGATATCGAACGTTTGCTGAAGCGTGAAATTCCGCGCATGGCGCTGCCGGGCTTTGAGCCGGACCCGAACATCAAAGCAGAGCCGATCGTTAACGGTCGTCAACAGCGCGGCGGCAACGGCGGCGGCGGTCGCAGCCAGGGCGGACGCGGTCAGTCCGCGCGCGGCGGGCAGGGCGGCGATCGTCCGGCAGGCCAGCGTCAGAGCGCGTCCGGCGAACGTCAGCCGCGCCGCACCTCAGGCGAAGGCAACGCGCCGCGCCGCAGCGGTGAAGGCAACGCACCGCGCCGTCCTTCCGGCGAAGGCGCGCCGTCGCGTCGTCTCTCCGGCGATCGTGACGGCAGCCAGCCGCGTCGTCCTTCCGGCGAGCGCAGCGGCCAGCGTTCAGCGCGTCCGCGCAGCGATAAGCCTGCCGGCAATCGTTAATCGCGTCTCGCGACGGCAACAGACGGCCACCCTTGCGGTGGCCGTTTTTTTTGTCTCGCCGTCGCCACAAAGCGCGCGCCGACGATGTTCAGCGCGGCGCAAAAGGCGTAAACTTGCGCGTCAAATTTTTCAAAGGGTGTTCTCATGCGGGTGTTACTGGCGCCGATGGAGGGGGTTCTCGATTCGCTGGTGCGCGAATTGCTGACCTCGGTAAACGATTACGATCTCTGCATCACCGAATTTTTGCGCGTGGTGGATCAGCTGCTGCCGGTAAAATCGTTTCTGCGCCTCTGCCCGGAGCTGCGGCAGCAGAGCCGCACCTCTTCCGGCACGCTGGTGCGGGTGCAGCTGCTGGGCCAGCACCCGCAGTGGCTGGCGGAAAACGCCGCCCGCGCGGCGGAACTGGGCTCCTGGGGCGTCGATCTGAACTGCGGCTGCCCCTCGAAGCTGGTCAACGGCAGCGGCGGCGGCGCCACGCTGTTAAAAGACCCGGAACTGATCTATCGCGGCGCGAAGGCGATGCGCGAGGCGGTGCCCGATCATCTGCCGGTGACGGTAAAAGTGCGGCTGGGTTGGGATTCCGGCGATAAGCGCTTTGAGATCGCTGATGCGGTGCAGCAGGCGGGCGCCAGCGAGCTGGTGGTGCATGGTCGCACCAAAGAGGAAGGCTACCGCGCCGAATGCATCAACTGGCAGGCGATCGGTGAAATTCGTCAGCGTCTGCGTATCCCGGTGATCGCCAACGGCGAAATCTGGGACTGGGAGAGCGCGCAGCAGTGCATGGCGCAACCCGGCTGCGATGCGGGGATGATCGGACGCGGCGCGTTGACCGTGCCTCACCTCAGCCGGGCGGTGAAATATAACGAACCGCCGATGCCCTGGCCGCAGGTGATGGCGCTGCTGCATCGTTACACCCGGCTGGAAAAGCAGGGCGACACCGGCATGTATCACGTGGCGCGCATCAAACAGTGGCTCGGTTATCTGCGCAAGGCCTACCCAGAGGCGGACGGACTGTTCACCACCGTGCGCACGCTGAAAACCTCGCCGGAAATTGCGGCGGCGATCGATCGTCACTGCGAGCAGGCAATGGTGTAACTGTTTTGTAACATAATGCTAAAAAGGACGCGTCGCAGGCGGGCCTGTCGTATGATGGGTTCGCATGGACCCCTTGTTTTTTCAGCGATGATGACCCCGATACCCGCACTAACCAACGCGCAACTTAACCGACGCATTCTCTCCGTTATCGTCTTTACCTTTTTCTGTTATCTCTCGGTCGGCCTGCCGCTGGCGGTGCTGCCTGGCTTTGTGCATAACCAGCTTGGCTACAGCTCCTTTATGGCGGGGCTGATTATCAGCGTACAATATTTCGCCACGCTGGTAAGCCGCCCGCAGTCGGGCAGGCTGGCGGATTCGTTTGGACCGAAAAAAGTGGTGATGCTCGGTATGAGCTGCTGCGGCTTAAGCGGCGTGCTGACGGTGCTGGCGGGGCTGGCGGCGTCAGTTCCCTGGCTGAGCCTGAGCCTGCTGGCGGTCGGCCGCGTCTTTTTGGGCGTTGGCGAGAGCTTCAGCAGCACCGGCGCCACGCTCTGGGGCATGAATATCGTCGGCCCCACACAGACGGCGCGCGTTATCTCCTGGAACGGCGTAGCGACTTACCTTGCGATGGCGCTGGGCGCGCCGCTCGGTGTAGCGCTGAATGCGTTGATGGGCGTGCATGGCTTTGCCGTGCTGGTCGCTCTGATGGGCGTCGTCGGCTTCGCGCTGGCCAGCGGCAAGCCATCGGTCAGCGTCGCGGTTGGGGTGCGCATTCCGTTTCATCGCGTGGCGTCGAAAGTATGGGCCTACGGACTGGGGCTGGGACTGGGCACCATCGGCTTCGGCATGATCGCCACCTTTATCACCCTCTATTTCGCCAGCCGGGAATGGCAGGGCGCGGCCTTTGCGCTCAGCCTGTTCAGCATCGGCTTTGTGCTGATGCGCCTGATCTTCAGCCGCACCATTACCCGTTTTGGCGGGTTGCCGGTGTCGGTCTGTTCTTTTGCGCTGGAGTGTCTGGGGTTGCTGCTGATCTGGCAGGCCGATACGCCGTGGCTGGTGGATGCGGGGGCGTTTTTAACCGGCGCGGGCTTCTCGCTGGTCTTCCCGGCGCTGGGCGTTGAGGCGGTGAAGCAGGTGGAAGTACAAAATCAGGGCGCCGCGCTTGGCATCTATTCAGCGTTTC
>ERZ1023456.111-NODE-111-length-14809-cov-4.475464_pt1 | contig 14809 bp, 12 predicted proteins | sample MGYA00380526_ERZ1023456 | MGnify/ENA primary metagenome ERZ1023456 (study PRJEB33173, sample SAMEA4830298) | metagenome | study: EMG produced TPA metagenomics assembly of the PRJEB25223 data set...
GAACGGTTTTATGCAGCAGGCGGATTTTGATACGCCGGTGTTCGTCATGTGCTATCACGGCAACAGTAGCAAAGGGGCGGCACAGTATTTAATTAATCAGGGATTTGAGCAGGTTTACAGCATCGACGGCGGCTTCGACGCCTGGCGCGCGGCGTTCCCGCAGCTGGTTGAAACGCCGTCGGAGTAAGCGCCGCGGCATGCGGCAGAATTCAGGAAACGGAAAATGATACAGCTTACCCGCTTTACCAATCCGCGCATGGCGCAGGCGTTTGTCGACTATATGGCGACGCGCGGCGTCACATTGCATATCGAACGCGACGAGCAGGTTGTGCTGCTGCTGGACGATGAGACGAAACTGGAAATGGTCGAAAACGAACTTGCGCAGTTTGTTCGCGACCCTTTTCATCCGCGTTATCAGGCCGCCAGCTGGCAGAGCGGCAATACCGACAGCGGATTGCACTATCAGCGCGACAGTTTGCTGACCAACCTGCGCCAGCGCGCCGGGCCGCTTACCCTGGCGCTGGGCTTTGCCTGCATCGCTATCTTTATCCTGATGCAGATTATCGGCGGGGACGAGGTGCTGGGCTGGCTGGCGTGGCCGATGGACAGCTCGCAATCTTTCCAGCTGTGGCGCTGGTTCAGCCATGCGCTGCTTCATTTTTCCGTGCTGCACCTGGTGTTCAACCTGCTGTGGTGGTGGTATATCGGCGGTGCCATCGAAAAGCGGCTCGGCACCGGCAAACTGTTTGTGATTACGCTGATTTCCGCGCTGCTGAGCGGCTGGATGCAGGCGAAATTCAGCGGCGTCTGGTTCGGTGGGCTTTCTGGCGTGGTCTACGCGCTGATGGGCTACGCCTGGCTGCGGGGCGAGCGCGATCCCGAAAGTGGCATTTTCCTGGAGCGCGGTCTGATGGCTTTCGCTATTCTGTGGCTGGTCATTGGATTTTTTGGCGTGTTGGGCCAGGCGGTAGGCAATGCCGCCCATCTCACCGGTCTGGTGGTGGGGCTGGCGATGGCTTTCGTCGATACGCGTCATGCGCGTAAACGCTGAGGCATCAGCGACGCCTGCAGGCTGCCGGATAATCGCGCAGCCTGATGCCGTACTTATAACAGGAGATTTATGTGAAGCAGACGCAACGTCATGACGCCATTATCGATCTGGTCCGGCGTCAGGGATATGTCAGTACCGAAGAACTGGTGGAACATTTTGACGTCAGTCCGCAAACCATTCGCCGCGATCTGAACGATCTGGCCGAGCAGAATAAAATACAGCGCCACCACGGCGGCGCGGCGTTGCCTTCCAGCTCGGAAAACACCGCCTGGCAGGATCGTAAGATGATGTGGTCGGCGGAGAAGGCGCGCATTGCGCAGCGGGTCGCCAGCCAAATCCCCGACGGCGCAACCCTGTTTATCGATATCGGCACCACGCCGGAGGCGGTCGCCCACGCGCTGATGCACCACAACGACCTGCGCATCGTCACCAACAACCTGAACGTCGCCACGCTGCTGATGACCAAGCCCGACTTCCGCCTGATTATCGCTGGCGGCGAGGTGCGCACGCGCGACGGCGGCATTATGGGTGAGGCGACGCTCGACTTTATTTCGCAGTTCCGCCTCGACTACGGCATTCTCGGCATCAGCGGCATCGATATGGACGGTTCGCTGCTGGAGTTCGATTACCATGAGGTGCGCACCAAGCGCGCGATTATAGATAATTCACGCTGCGTGATGCTGGTGACCGACCACTCCAAGTTTGGCCGCAACGCGATGGTCAACCTCGGCAATATGAGCCTGGTGGATTATCTGTTTACCGATGAAATGCCGCCCGCCAGCGTCATGAAAGTGATCGAGCAGCATGAAGTCCATCTGGAGCTGTGCTGAGGATCAGGCCACGCTCATTCCCATCAGGTGCAGCAGATGCTGCGCCTGCCGCACCGCTTCCTGGCGATGCATCACTCCCAGTTTTTGATAAAGGTTGCGAATGTGCGTTTTGATGGTGGTTTGCGCCACCTCCAGCTCGCCGGCGATCTGGTCGTTGCTGTAGCCTGAATAGATCAGGCCCAGCACCTGCCATTCGCGTTGGGTGAGCGGGCTGGTGCGGATCAACTCCGGCACCTGTGGATGGGTCAGCAGACGGCTGACGAAGCTTTCGTCGAAGTGGGCGAACTTGTGGCGATGGTGCTGGTTGATATCGCGCAGGATACGCTGGGCGCGATGCTGTTCCAGTTCCGGCAGCGTGTGTAATTGCAGCAGCTGACGCAGCTGCTGGGCCATGGTTTCGCCTTCGATAACGAAGTGGCTGATAAAGCCGGTGCGGTTCGCCAGCGTCAACGCCTCAATCAGCGCCAGCTGCGCTTCGCTCTTGCGGCCGGTTTGCCAGTAGAGCGCGTTGAGCAGCAGCAGGTTGCGGTTTAAATCGCTGGTCAGCCGCAGCCGCCGCGCATTTTCATTCAGTTCGTCCAGCACTACTTCCGCTTCGTCATACTGTCCCAGCAGGATCTGTACGCGGGCGATATTGCGCCACTGTCCCTGCAGGAAATGGTTGTCGGCGGTGGCCGGCTTCGGCGTCAGCCGCAGCCAGTTGGCGGCGGCAACTTTATCATTGGTCATCTGCCAGTAGATCACGCGCGGCTTATCCGCGTTGGTGACCCAGTCGCTGTGGTACTGGCCGTTGCCGAGCAGGTTTTCGCAGCGGATCAGATGGCGGCGCGCGTTATCGATATCGCCACGCGCCAGCGCGCACTTCGCCAGCATCGCCAGGCACTGCAACTGCTGCTGCGGCTGGAAATTCGCCAGCACCTCCAGCCCTTTGCGCGCCGTCGCTTCCGCTTCGTCAAGGCGCGCCCAGGACCAGAGCAGCTGCGCGCGAATGCGCAGCAAAAACTCATGCATCGGCAGCTGTTCTAATCCTTCCTCATCGATCAGCGCGAACGCCTTCTCCTGGACATCGTATGCGGTTTGCAAAAAGCCCTGCGCCAGCAGGATTTCACTCTGCTGCAACAGCGCCCAGAGCGCGTAGTGACAGCAGTTGTAATGGCGCGCCATTTCGTCGGTCTGCTGCATGGTGGCGAGCGCCGCCTCCAGCTCGCCCTGACAGTGCAGCACTTCGCCTTTTACCGAGGTGGCGACGATGCGGCTGTAGTAATTCGCCAGCGGCAGATGGGTCAGCGCCTGGTTCGCCCGCCGTTCCGCCTCGCCGGGCTTGCCGGCGTTGATGTCGGCCTGCGCGCGCGGCGCACCGAGTTCGCCGCCCAGCACCGGATCGATGGCGATCTGCTGCAATGTCATCTCCTCTTCGGCGCGCGCCAGCAGCAGGTTGACCTCGCCATAGCGATGCTGGCTCTGCGCCAGCCACGCCTGCAACAGAATCAGACGCGGATGATCCACCAGCTGCTGCCACGGCAGCGCCTTCAGACCTTCCTCCAGCAGCGCCAGCTCGCTGTGATTGAACAGCGACCAGGCATGATGCAGCAGAATATCGCGCAGCAGCGCGGTGTCGCCCGCCGCCAGCGCATGATGAATCGCTTCTCCGGCGTAGCCGAGCGCCATCCAGCCTTCCGCCGCGGCGCGATGAAGCTGATGCAGCTCGCTGCTCAGCTCCCACTGACAGCGCTGGTGCAGGAAGCTGGCGAACAGCGGATGAAAGTTAAACCATTTGCCGCTGTCGTCCATGCGTTGCAGAAACAGCCCCTGACGCTCCGTTTCTTCAAGCCGCAGCTGCGCATTCTCTTCGCCGGTCAGACGCGCGATCAGCGTGTCGTTCATTGAACGCAGCACCGAACTGCGTAACAGGAAGTTTCGCGTCGCGCTGTCAACGCAGTCCAACACCTCATCCACCAGATAGTCGGAAAGATGGCTGGCGTTGATACCGGCGAGACGCTGGGCGGAATGATGAGTCGGCGTATTGGACTGGCGTTCCGTCAGGGCGATCAGCTGTAGCGCGGTGGCCCAGCCAGCCACTTCGGCGCAGAGCCGCTGTGAATCATCTGCGCCGATCGGCTGTTGCAGACGGCAGTCGAAGAACTGCTTCGCCTCCTGCGGCGTAAAAGCCAGCGACTGACTGTTGATTTCCAGCAGCTGTTCGCGCACCCGCAGGTTAGCGATGCCCAGCGAAGGCAGATTGCGCGACAGAATAATCAGCGTCAGGTTTTCGGGCTGATGGCGAATGAAAAAGCGCATCGCCTGATGAATGGCGTCGTTAGCGATCAGGTGGTAATCGTCAATCACCAGATAAAGCGGGCGCTGCCACTCCGCCAGCTCAACAAAAAGCTGGGAAAAGAGCGCGCTGAGGCTGGCGTACTGACGCTTCTGCGCCAGCGCCTCGCTGCGCATACAGTGTCCGCCGGTTGCCTGTTGCACGGCGGCCATAAAGTAGTTGGCGAAGCGCTCCGGGTAATTATCGCTGTCATCCAGCGAATACCAGCCGAGATCGCTTTTATCCGCCGCCCACTGTGCCACCAGCGTGGTCTTGCCATAGCCAGCGGGACTGCTTATCAACGCTAAGCGGTAGTGCGCAATGTTCGCAAGCCTGGCTATCAAACGCTCCCGAACAATGGTGTTCTGAAGCCGCAGTGGACGGCTGAGTTTCGATGGTATCAGCATGGCGACACTTCACTGTGATGACATAGAAGGAAACAAAAAGAATTATTTCACGGCGTGTAATTAAGTACTTTCTGACGTGTCAGGCAGTAATGCAAGGAGGAGAACTTTCCCGTATTCATTAAGTTGCACCTCATCACATTTCCTTATTATTTTTTGACATTTTTCTGCTTCATTGCTAACGAAGGCGGCGGAATACGCGGCGTCCCTGCGAAGCATAAAAATGCGTTTTAGGTCCATTCATAAATAGGTCGTTATGTTTAGCGTGATTTTTTTATTTATATCGCGTGGTTTACAGCGCTTTTTCCGCCAGCGGCGTCTTAACTTAACGCGTTGACGATCACATTTTTACCTACGCCCTGCCGCTCATCCCCGGCTAATCCTGCCGCGGGAGGATGCCGCTCAGCCGGGTTAACGTCAGCATGTGCGCATCAATTTTTTGCGAATCCATACCCTAAATAATTCAGGTCGCAGGAAGGCGGCAAGGAAGTAAATCTCCGGTAGCTTACAAGAGTGAGTGACCGGGGTGAGCGAGCGTAGCCAACGCGCCAGCGGCTTGAAGTATGACGGGTATATTACTTAACGGAAGAGAGTTGTATGTCGCAGCTAAAATTCAATAAGGCTCGTTTTGAGGCGGCGTTAACGCGCCAGTGGCAGCATTTAGGGCTGGCGAGCGCCAGCGATATGACGCCGCGTCAGCGGTGGGAAGCGGTCGGCGGCGCGCTGGCCGAACTGCTGGCGGCGCAGCCGACGGTCAATTCCGGTAAAAACCAACGCCATGTCAATTACCTGTCGATGGAGTTTCTGATTGGTCGACTGACCGGCAATAACCTGATCAACCTCGGCTGGTATGACGAGGTTAACGCGCTTTTAGCGGAGCAGGGCATCAATCTCAGCGAGCTGCTGGAGGAAGAGGTGGACCCGGCGCTGGGCAACGGCGGTCTGGGACGCCTGGCGGCCTGCTATCTCGATTCAATGGCGACGGTCGGCCAGCCCGCCATCGGCTACGGTCTGAACTACCAGTACGGCCTGTTCCGCCAGTCTTTCGACGAGGGTTACCAGCGCGAAGCGCCGGACGACTGGCGACGCGACCGCTATCCATGGTTTCGCCATAACAGCGCGCTGGATGTCGAAGTGGGCATCGGCGGCAAAGTAGTGAAAAACGATGACGGTTCGCTGCGGTGGGAACCGGCGTTCGTGATGCGCGGCGAAGCCTGGGATCTGCCGGTCATCGGCTATCGCAACGGCGTCACGCAGCCGCTGCGCCTGTGGCAGGCGACCCACGCGCACCCGTTCGACCTGACGCTGTTCAACGACGGCAAATTCCTGCAGGCGGAGCAGCGGGGCATCGATGCGGCGAAGCTGACCAAGGTGCTCTATCCCAACGATAACCATCAGGAAGGCAAGCGGCTGCGTCTGATGCAGCAATATTTCCAGTGCGCCTGCTCGGTGGCGGATATTCTGCGCCGTCATCACCTGGCGGGCCGCGCGCTGGCGGAGCTGCCCGATTATGAGGTGATCCAGCTTAACGATACCCATCCCACTATCGCCATCCCTGAAATGCTGCGCCTGCTGCTGGATGAGCATCAGCTGGAGTGGGAGGAGGCGTGGCGTATTACCAGCAACGTCTTCGCCTACACTAACCATACGCTGATGCCGGAAGCGCTGGAACGCTGGGACGAGCGCCTGGTGCGCACGCTGCTGCCGCGCCATTTCGCCATTATTAAAGAGATCAACCGACGCTTTAAGAAGCTGGTGGAGAAGCAGTGGCCGGGCGATGAAGCGGTCTGGGCGAAACTGGCGGTGCTGCATGACAAACAGGTGCGCATGGCGAACCTGTGCGTAGTCAGCGGTTTTGCGGTAAATGGCGTTGCGGCGCTGCACTCCGATCTGGTGGTGAAGGATCTCTTCCCGGAGTATCACCAGCTGTGGCCGCACAAGTTTTTCAACGTCACCAACGGCATCACGCCGCGTCGCTGGCTGAAGCAGTGCAACCCGGCGCTCTCTGAACTGATTGATGAGACGTTAGGCAACCGCGACTGGGTGACGAACCTGGACGCGCTGAAAGGCCTGGAGCCGTATGCGGACGATAAGGCGTTTCGTCAGCGCTATCGCGACATCAAACATAACAACAAGCTGCGGCTGGCGGAGTATGTGCGCCGCGTCACCGGCATTGAGATCAACCCCGACGCGCTGTTCGACGTGCAGATCAAGCGTCTGCACGAGTACAAGCGCCAGCATCTCGGTCTGCTGCATATTCTGCACTGCTACCGTCAACTGCGCGACAACCCGCAGCTGGATAAGGCGCCGCGCGTCTTTCTGTTCGGCGCCAAGGCGGCCCCAGGCTACTACCTGGCGAAAAACATCATCTACGCGATCAACAAAGTGGCCGAGGTGATCAATAACGATCCGCTGATCGGCGATCGTCTCAAGGTGGTGTTTATTCCTGACTACCGCATCACCGCGGCGGAGCTGATGATCCCGGCGGCGGATCTGTCGGAGCAGATCTCCACCGCTGGCTATGAAGCCTCCGGCACCGGCAATATGAAGCTCGCCCTGAACGGCGCGCTGACCATCGGCACGCTGGACGGCGCCAACGTTGAGATTGCCGAGCAGGTCGGGGAAGAGAATATCTTTATCTTCGGCAATACCGTTGACGAGGTGAAGGCGCTGAAGGCAGGCGGCTACGATCCGAAAAAGTTGCGTAAGAAAGACAAACATCTCGACGGTCTGTTGAAGGAGCTGGAAAAAGGCCATTTCAGCCAGGGCGATAAGCACGCCTTCGATCTGCTGCTGCACAGCCTGACGAAGAACGGCGATCCCTGGCTGGTGCTGGCGGATTTCGCCGACTATATCGCCGCGCAGGAACGTGTGGAGGCGTTATGGCGCGATAAGGAAGCCTGGACGCGCGCGACTATACTCAATACCGCACGGACCGGCATGTTCAGTTCCGATCGCTCTGTACGCGACTATCAGCAGCGTATCTGGCAGAGCAAACGCTGAGGGAGGGCGGCGCAGGCCGCTCATAGTCACAGACTGTTTCAGGAAGCGTTATGGATTTAACCCAACTTGAGAAAGACGCCAGCGCAGCTGGGATCGCTGCCAGCTATATCAATGCGAAGGGAGAGCCAGAGGCTATCAGCGCCGAAACCCGGCAAAAACTGCTGGAGGCGATGGGGTTTCCCCGTCCGGTCAGCGACGCGCCTGTCCCCGCAGTGAAAGTCTTTAGCGGACGACGCAAGCGGGAACTGGCGGTCGGCGGCAGCGGCCCGTTCCGGTGGACGCTGCAAACCGAACAGGGCAAAACGTATCAGGGCGAGGCGCGGGGCGGCGAGACGTTTCCACTGCCGCCGCGTCTGCCGCAGGGCTATCATCAGCTGACGCTCACTCAGGGGGAAAACGCGTGGCCGTGCCGCATCATTATGGCGCCGCGCCGCTGCTATGAGCCGCAGGCGCTGCTGGAAGGACGCAAACTATGGGGCGCCTGCGTGCAGCTCTATACGCTGCGATCCGCGCGTAACTGGGGCATCGGCGATTTCGGCGATCTGAGCGAGATGCTGGCACAGATCGCCGAACGCGGCGGCGATTTTATCGGCCTTAACCCGATTCATTCGCTCTATCCCGCCAGCCCGGAGAGCGCCAGTCCTTACAGCCCGTCGTCGCGCCGCTGGATGAACGTGATCTATATCGACGTGGAGCGCGTGCCTGATTTCCAGCAGAGCGAAGAGGCGCAACGCTGGTGGCGGGATAAAGAGACGCAGCGCCGCGTCAAGGCGGCGCGCGAGACCGAGTGGGTCGACTATAGCGCGGTGAACCAGCTTAAAATCGACGGCCTGCGGCTGGCCTGGGCGCAGTTCAGTACCCGCGATGAGCAGGACGCCACGCGCCGTCATTTCGAGGCGTACATAGCCGCGGGCGGCGAAAGCCTCTACAGCCAGGCGGCGTATGACGCGCTGCACGCCGCCATGCTGAAAGAAGATGGACAGCGCTGGGGCTGGCCAGCGTGGCCGGAAAAATATCGCCACGCGCAGAGCAAAGCGGTGCAGCAGTTCTGCCGTAAAAATGAGGACGAGGTGCGTTTCTGGCTCTGGCTGCAATGGCTGGCGAACCGGCAGTTTGACGAGTGCTGGCAGGTTTGCCAGCGGCACGGCATGTCGGTGGGGCTTTATCGCGATCTCGCCGTCGGCGTGGCGGAAGGGGGCGCGGAAACCTGGAGCGATCCCGATCTCTACTGTCTGAAGGCATCGGTAGGCGCGCCGCCCGATATTCTGGGACCGCTGGGCCAGAACTGGGGCTTGCCGCCGATGGACCCGCATGTGATGGCGGCGCGCGCTTATCAGCCCTTTATTGATATGCTGCGCGCCAATATGGCGAGCTGCGGCGCGCTGCGCATCGATCATGTCATGTCGATGCTGCGCCTGTGGTGGATACCCTATGGTCAGACGGCGGATCACGGCGCCTACGTCTACTATCCAGTGGACGACCTGCTGGCGATCCTGGCGCTGGAAAGCCACCGTAACCGCTGTATGGTGATCGGCGAGGATCTCGGCACGGTGCCGAAAGAGATCATCGGCAAGCTGCGCAGCGGCGGCATCTATTCGTGGAAGGTGCTCTACTTTGAACAGGAGAGCGCCGATCGCTATCGCGCGCCGCAGGAGTGGCAGCGTCAGGCGATGGCCAGCGCCACGACGCACGATCTGCCGACGCTGCGCGGATTCTGGAGCGCGGGCGATCTGACGTTGGGCGAAACGCTGGGGCTTTACCCGGACAAAGTGGTGCTCAAAGGGCTGTATGAAAACCGCGAACGGCAGAAGCAGGCGCTGCTGGACGCGCTGCACGAGCAGGGCTGCGTGCCGAAAAAGCTGGGCAAGCGGGCGGTGAAAGTACCGGCTTCCGCCGAGCTAAGTCGTGGAATGCAGCGTTATATCGCCGAAAGCGCCAGCGCGCTGCTGGGGCTGCAACCGGAAGACTGGCTGGAGATGGAAAAACCGGTGAACGTGCCGGGCACGGTGGATCAATATCCTAACTGGCGACGCAAGCTCAGCCGCACGCTGGAAGAGATGTTCAACGATGAACAGATCAACCGGCTGATTAAGGATCTCGATAAACGGCGGCGGGCAAGTTAATTATTACGTCAGGCAAGTTAGCATAAAAAAGGCGACCTTCTGGTCGCCTTTTCTTTTTTGCGCTTCCAGGGTTTGCCAGGAAACCCCTGCTTATTTTCAGCGTAGCCGTCAGGCCGCGCTTAGTAGTAAGAGTGTTCGCCGCGCTGATGCTCGGTCAGATCGCGCACGCCTTTCAGCTCAGGGAAAGCGGCCAGCAGCTCTTTCTCAATCCCTTCTTTCAGCGTCACGTCGACCATAGAACAGCCGTTGCAACCGCCGCCGAATTGCAGGATCGCATAGCCTTCGTCGGTAATTTCCATCAGCGTGACGCGACCGCCGTGGCTCGCCAGCTGCGGGTTGATCTGCGCCTGTAACAGATATTCTACGCGCTCGATCAGCGGCGCATCGTCGGCCACCTTGCGCATTTTAGCGTTCGGCGCTTTCAGCGTTAGCTGCGAACCGAGATTGTCGGTAACGAAGTCGATTTCGGCGTCTTCAAGGTAAGGCGCGCTCAGCTCGTCAACGTAGGCGGACAGCTTTTCGAACTTCAGCTCAGTATCGGTCGGCTCCACGGCGTCGGGCGGGCAGTAGGAGACGCCACATTCAGCAGTTGGCGTGCCCGGATTAATGACGAACACGCGGATTTGGGTGCCATCTTCCTGATTTGACAGCAATTTTGCAAAATGCTCCTGGGCGGCATCGGTAATTCGGATCATGGCAGTTGCTCAATAGTTGACTAATTTAGTTGGTTATAATACGCCCATCGCCGACGCTCTACAAGGTACGGCACAGGCACCAAACCTGGACGCTGGCGGCGCCAGCATGCAGTAGCAGATGGCTGATTTCCGCTACCGTACTGCCGGTGGTCACCACATCATCAATCAGAGCGATATGGCGATCGCGCACGGCGATTTCAAGGCGAAAAGCGTTACGCAGGTTATGTCTGCGCGCATGGGCGCTCAGCTGATGCTGAACATGCCCGGCGCGGCGGCGGGTCAGCCCGTTCGGGCGGTATGCGCAGCGCAGCCAGCGCGCCAGCGGCCTCGCCAGCAGGTCGGCCTGATTAAAGCCCCGTCGCTAGGCACGGCGGCGATGCAGCGGAACGGCTAGCAGCAGATCGGGCCGGGGCAGGCCGCGTTCACGTTTTGCCGATAACCAGCTTAGCAAAATCAGCCGCGCCAACATCACAGAGAGTGCGGTAACGCCGGAGAATTTGTGGCGCGCGATCAGCTGGCTTAGCGGCGGACGGTAATCAGTGACCGCCACCAGATGTTGCCACGGCGGCGGACGGCGCAGGCAACGCCCGCAGGCGACGCGGGAATTGCTGGCGGGCAGCCCGCAGCGCGGACAGCAAAGCGGCAGCGGCGGCAGGGCGCGCAGGCAGTAGCTGCAAAGCCCTTGTGACGTGAGTTTCAGCGGCGACTGGCATAGCCAACAGCCTCCCTGCATTGGTAGCATAGCGACCTCCCTGATTTAGCGATGATGAGACCATAACTGATGACCCAGCTTTACTGGCACACCACCGGCACCGGCGATAGCGATCTTGTGCTGCTTCACGGATGGGGTCTGAATGCTGAGGTGTGGCGTTGCATCGTCGAGCCGCTCAGCGCGCAGTTTCGTCTGCACCTGGTCGACCTGCCCGGCTTTGGCCGCAGCCAGGGGTTCGGCGCCCTGACGCTGGATGAGATGGTGGAGGCGCTGCTGCCCCGTCTGCCGGAAAAGGCGACGCTGCTGGGCTGGTCGCTGGGCGGCCTGGTGGCCAGCCGACTGACGCTGCGCTATCCGCAGCGGGTGTCGCGTCTGATTACCGTCGCCTCTTCGCCGCGCTTTACCGCAGTGGACGCACAGTGGCCGGGGATCAAGCCCGATACGCTGGCGAGTTTTCAGCAGCAGCTAAGCGAGGATTATCAGCGCACCGTGGAACGCTTTCTGGCGTTGCAAACGCTCGGTACCCAGAGCGCCCGACAGGATGCGCGCGCGCTGAAAGAGGTGGTGCTGTCGCAGCCGATTCCACCGGTCGAGGTGCTGGCGGGCGGTCTGGAGATCCTGCGCTGCGTCGATCTGCGCGATGAGATGGACGCGCTGGCGGTGCCGCTGCTGCGCCTCTATGGCTACCTCGACGGGCTGGTGCCGCGTAAAACGGCGGCGCTGCTGGATGAGCGCTGGCCGCAAAGCGCTTCGCTGGTGATGGAGAAAGCGGCGCATGCGCCTTTTATCTCCCATCCGCAGGAATTTTGCGCCGCGGTCGTCCGCTTCACTCTTTCAGATTAAGAAAGTTTATCGCTTTAACTGGCAAAATATCACCTGGCGTTAATACTTGAACCTGAGCAAGGCCGCTGACTATGACTTTGTATAAGTCACCCAGGGAGCAGGGCGCTTTATTCCCTATCTCATTGTATTCATTCGGCGGCCATTGGGAAAATCGGTCAACTATAAGACGAAGGTGTACTATGAATATGATCAAAACTGTTGCTGTTACCTGCCTGCTGGGCGGCCTCTCTTTCTCCGTACTGGCAGCGAAAGAGATCACCAAAGAAGAAGTGCAGAAGATGAATCTGCAAAAAATTGGCACCGTAAACACCACGGCGGAAACCACTTCGCCGATGGACGCCAAACGCGAACTGTCAAAAATGGCGGATGAAAAAGGCGGCCAGTATTACGTCGTCATCGCTGGCCGCGAGCACGGCCGTTTCAGCGCGACCGCAGACGTGTATAAATAAGGGTTTAGCAGGCACAGGCGCGATGGCTGCGCCTGCTACCCTTTCAACCACAGGTAGTGCCACGGCGGCAGCGTAACCGGCTGCGCGCCATCGATGATCTTCTGCTCGATAATATCCCGATATTTTTTCCCCTCCGGCAAAACGGCGCTGACGCTTTTTTCGCTCAGATTAAACACGCACAGCAGATTATTTTCGCCATCCGGCGTATGGCGCCGCATCATCAGCAGCGTATTGTCGCTATCGAGGATTTCCATGGGATTATCGGGATGGAACGCCGCCTGACGCGTGCGCAGTTGGATCAGCGCGCTGAGACGGTTAAAGATCTGCTGACGCAGATAGTCCGCGCCCGACAACGCTTTCTCAATAAACGACAGCGCATATTTCTCACGGTTGATGGCGCGGTTGTGACCCGCCACTCTGACCCCTTCGACATCGTTGCGCGAGCCAAGAATGCTCTGGATATAGATGGCGGGCACGCCGGGAAAGGCCAGCAGTATGGCGTGCGCCAGCATAAAACGCCGGATGCGCGTGTCGTCATCATCGTCCTGCTTATTCAGCGCATCCATATAGGTGACGTTGATTTCATATGGGCTGGTGGTGCCGTCCGGGTTGTTTTTATAGGAGACCAGCGCGCCCTCCAGCGCCAGGTCGCGCACCAGCGAAACGATCTCCACCTCCGGCAGGATGCCGCGCGCCGGGTTCAGCCCGATGCCGTCGTGGGAGGCGAGGAAGTTAAAGAAGGTGGTGTTGCCGCTGCTGAGATCAAGCCCGGCGGCCCACTGACGCAGCGCGCGCGCCGAGCCGTTATGGATGGCGTGCAGCACCAACGGCGGCAGGGAAAACTGATAGACCATCTGCGCCTCATCCTGACCGTTGCCGAAGTAGCTGATGTTGTCCTGATGCGGTACGTTGGTTTCGGTGATGATGACCGTGCCGGGCGCGACGGCGTCTGCAATGGCGCGAAACAGCTTCACCAGCAGATGCGTGTTCTCCAGGTGAATGCAGCGAGTGCCGGGCGTTTTCCACATATAACCTACGGCGTCGAGGCGCACATAGTCAGCGCCCTTTTTCAGATACTCCAGCAGCACGTCAACCATGCGGATCAGTACTTCAGGGCTGGCGAAGTTCAGATCGATCTGATCGGCGCTGAAAGTGGTCCAGATATAGTGGGTTTCGCCATTGGCGCGCAGAAAAGGGGTGAGCAGCGGCGAGGTGCGCGGGCGGGTCACGCCGCTTAAATCGGTGCCGGGCGCCATGCTGATAAAAAAATCGTCCCAGCCCGGATCGCAGGCCAGCCAGTGCTTAAACCAGGGGCTGTGGGCGGAAATATGATTGCAGACGAAATCGAACATCAGGCGCGTATGGGTATGCAGCTCGGCGACGTTGCGCCACTCGCCGCAGATCGGGTTCACCTGATGGTAATCGATAACGGAAAAGCCGTCGTCGGAGGACTAGGGATAAAACGGCAGCAGATGCACCAGATTGAACGTCGATTGCAGATGCTGCTGATAAAAACGTGAAAAGGTGGCGAGCGTCGGCGCCTCCGGCTCGCGGAACTGATCGGCGTAGGTGATCAGCACCACATCTTTTTCATCCCAGTGTGGCTTGCGCGGTTTTTTTATCGCATCGCGGGCGGCGCGAATGTGCGAAAGCAGACGCTCCCGCGCGCCCATTGGGAAAGCGTCCTGGTAGATTTTATCGATTAAGTTATTGATAATATCCATGATTACCCAGCGGGCCACAGCTTCAGGTTGGGGGAGGCGTTAGTTTTTACTGTAGACCGCTGGGCTGAATTCGCAACTGTTGCTCCCGGCTAGTGACAATTGCTGCTTTTTAACGGCGCCTCGTAGCGCTCTACCGGCAGCACCCTGATGGGTATGCGCTGCGGTGGCAGGCGAACACGACGCAGCGCCAGCAGCAGCGCGCCGTTAAACAGCAGCACCAGCAGGATGGTCAGGCCGCTGGCCAGCGGCTGTTCGCCGATACGCGAGAACTGCCAGAACAGCGTAGCGAGCGAATACGCGACGTTCAGGCCCCAGAAAATAGAAAAGCCCATCCAGCGACGGCTGCTTTCGCGGGCGATGGCGCCCATTACCGATACGCACGGCACATAGAGCAGCACGAACAGCAGATAGCTGAAGGCGGCGGCGTCGCTGCCGAACTGGCGGTGCATCTGCCCCATCGCGCCGCCAGCCATTTCGCCGTCGCCCTTGCTGGCTTCAATCGGGTTGGCCAGCACGCTCAGGCTCAGCGTATCTTTCAGGCCCTGCCAGGTTTCCGTCACCGCGTCTCCCAGCTCCGCCTTCAGGCTCCAGCTGGCGGCATCGAACGGCTCCTCATGCAGCGCTTCGGCGGTATAGAGCGTGTTCAGCGTGCCGACCACCA
>ERZ1023456.119-NODE-119-length-13999-cov-5.051635_pt1 | contig 13999 bp, 12 predicted proteins | sample MGYA00380526_ERZ1023456 | MGnify/ENA primary metagenome ERZ1023456 (study PRJEB33173, sample SAMEA4830298) | metagenome | study: EMG produced TPA metagenomics assembly of the PRJEB25223 data set...
TCATCGGGCATTATCTGAACATAAAACACTATCAGTAAGTTGGAGTCATTACCTAATCCGGCAGTTATAATAATGGCTATTTTCTTTTTCATTGCTATTCCCTGTAATGTTGGCGTTTCTTGTAGTAGGTATATTCCCTGTGATTGGGGTATTTCCTGTAATTTTGATATCCCCTGTAATAAGGCGGCAGGCCGCCGCCCGGAAAATAAAAGCGGGCGCGCAGGGTCATTAAAACGTTTAGTGATTTAACTAACGGATGAATTTATTAATGCCGCAATAACCTAATGATTTAAAATGAGCCTGCGTAACCAGCCTGCGGCTGCGAATCAGGCTTGCGGCTGTTGTGCCAGCAGCTTTTTTCCTGCATCGATATAGGACATATTACCGAGCTCGGTAACGGTTAATTTCCCATTCTGATAAACGATTTTTACAACGGCGGAGTTTGCCAGCGGTTTATTTTTTTCCGGATCGGTAGTCAGATCAGAAATCATAATCTGGATGGCTGAGCCGGAAGAAATGATCAGCACATTGCTTTGTTTTTCGAGCAACGCATTATCGATGATTGTCCGCAGCGCAGCCTGGGTACGCGCCTTCACCTGCTGATAGTTTTCTGCCTGCCCGGCGGGATCGGCGGCAGCTATCGCGTTGATACTGCGCTCAACGGACAACGTGCCTGCTTTCATTCCGGCAAACAGCGCCTGTGCATTCGGCAGGCCCAGTTGAGCGGCAGCGGCGGCGGCCATCTCTTTATTAAAGCTACCCTCAAAGCTACCGAAGAAAACTTCACGCAGGCCGGTTAATTCAGTTGGACGAACCGCTTCTCTTCCTGTCTGCTGCAAAATAATCTGCATGGTTTCACGCTGACGTCCGGCATCGCTGGTATAAAAACCCCCAAAGGGGACAGACTTTAACCCTGCGCCAAGATAGCGCGCCACCTGTTTTCCCTCGTCGGTTAATGGGGAGTCGGCCCAACCCTGAACGCGATCCAGCGTGTTCAGCAGCGTTTTACCATGACGTACAAACCAGAGCGTAACAGGCTTATCCTGTTTCGCACCCGCATTAACCGGTTTTTCGATACTCCATGCTGAGCCACACGCCAGAAGCAGAGTTAGCGTAACAAGCCATTTTTTCATGTGATATTCCTTATGTTTTTATCGCCGACGCGTAGTAAGCGGCAGGCGAGAGGGATAAAAAGCACCGCGTCCCTAAAAGCATTAAAAGAGTGCATTCCGCTGGCGCAATTAATCAGGACCGCGGTTTTTTTCCTGTAAATAACAGTCATCAGCCGCAGAATAATTACGCCAGGAAGGTCTTGTTAAACATAAACAGAACTCGTGAATTATTTGGCCGGCTTGTCATCCTCCTTATAATGAATAATTCCTCTGCTGCACAGTTAGCAATAAGAAAAGCGGCAATAAAAAAACAGCAAACGTTTATGCCATTCATGAGGCAAAAAAAAACCTGCGTAACTGAATGACCACGCAGCGAGAATCACTGTCGCCGTGCTTGTTCAGAAACGCAGGTTTTGCCTGTAAATACAGTAGCAATCCTTTGAGCTGCTACGCTAGCACGGCTGTTAAAAAAATAAATAGCCAGCGCCGGTTATTTATTGAATTTGTGATTTCCCTCATAAGACAGACGGAATGAAAGTAAATCGTGATTATCGCTTTACCGTAAGCCTGTCGGAATAAATATAAGGATAAATAATAGTAAAAAGTAACGCTTTAATGGAAAGGGAATCGTTAATAAGCCAATTCATTCAGGAAGGAAAACGGGGCATTATTTCCGCCCCGCCAGAAAATACGTCAGAAATTATAACCCACTACCAGATAGTAACCCCAGCCGGTAGATTTCACTTCAAACGGGCCGTCGCCGAAGTTCAGGTTGGCGCCGTCGGCCCACTGGCCGCCGTTATGGAAATAACGCGCCACCACCGAGTAGTGCCAGTGATCGTAGCCCAGCGCCAGGATATGGCTGGAGGCGATAGAGTTGCTGGAACGGAAAGAACCTGGCGTTTTATCCGCCAGATCGGAACCCCAGTCAAAGTTGGTGAAGCCGATATAGCTCAAGTTGCCGCCCCACAAGGTAGTCAACGGCAGGAAATATTTTACCTTGAAGCGATAGCCGTCCCAGCTGTTTTCGTTCGCCGCGCCGTAGTTTTCCCACTGGTATTTGGCATAAATGTTCAGCGCCAGCGACATTTTGGTGTGGGTATCGATATCGGTGCCCAGGCCCATATACCAGGTGTTCTGGCGGTTGTTATGGTCGCGGCCCATGTCATAGACATAGTTGTTGGCGAAGTACCACTCTTTAAACGGGCCGAAACTCAGGTCGGTGCCGGTCAGCTTGTCGATAGAAAAGCGCGGTTCAATCTCCATAAACAGCGGCGAGCCGTTGTCCCAGATACCCTGCTGATAGCTGTTCGCCGCGCCGAAGAAGTTCGGAATATCCACGTAGCCGTAGAAATCGAACCAGTCTTTATGGGCGAAGGCTTCATATTCCAGATAAACATCGTTGTTCAGGTGCGGCCCGAAACGGGTGTGGTTGCTTCCCACCACGTTAACGCTCTGATGCCACCAGTCTGACACATAGGTAGGCGCGCCAGTTTCCGCCTGAGAAGAGATGCTATATGACGCAGCCAACAGCGCGCCAGCCACCAACATTTTATTTTTCATGGTTTACCACATGCTTAAAGGCCTCTCTGCTGAGCCAGAGAAGGGCCGCGAATCAGTGTCCACTGCTGGACGGGAAGGTATTGTTGTATGCCGCTCCGGGGGAGGCGTACAGGTACGCCGGGGCAGCCCACATAGGGTGCCTCTATCCTGCCGATAGAAAATAGATATTGCTCACGTTTGTCAAAGTTTGTTTCATTTCGATTCAATCATTTTGTGACTCAGATCACGAACAATGATACAAAGGGTAAAATTAACGTCACAAAGATGGTTTAGAACGATAGGCAATCGGTTTCGCATGCTGCGCAAACGATTAGCTACAACTTCGGTTTTGACTGTCATCAAGAGCAGCAGATAGTTTCAGATTACAACTCGACATAATGCTTATCAGCCGCTTGACGGAAAGTTTTGAACATCTGTTCAGAATAATATTGAACGGATGTTCAAAAAAAGGCAGAATGTGGGCCGGTTAAATCAGGCGAGGCAAAAGGATGGGCTATTTAAAAGCGGACGCACGGGCGGATCTTCTGATTGCCGCCGCAAAAAAGTTAATCAGGAAAGAAGGTTATACCGCCGTTACCGCCCGCAAAATCGCCAAAGAGAGCGGCGCGGCCATTGGGCATATCAACCGCCATTTCGCCTCGCTCAACCAGCTAAAATGCGAAGCTTTTCTTGTCATTGTTAATGAAACCGTGGCTGTGCATCAGGCCGCCAGCGAAGCGTTGAGCGGTATTGACGCGGTGCTGGCGCTGCTATACGAGCCGGATAAAGCACAGCATGAAACGGAACTGTGGCGCGAAGTCTCCGTCGTTTCCCAGCAGGATAAAGCGCTGCATGACATCTTCGTCTACGCGCTTAATCTTTGGCACAACACCGTCAGCGACGCGATTACGCGCGGCATCCAGCAAAACCTGCTGCGCTGTCACGATACGCCGTCAGCCACGGCATGGCGGCTGATCGGCCTGACGCTGGGACAGGATGCGCTGGATATGCACGGCGTGCTTAACGATCGGGAAGATGTGCTGCGCAACAACCTGCTTCATATCATCCGGCTGGAGCTGCAACCGGTGATGGGCGTATCGCAAAGGGAGTTAACATGAACGTAAGCGCAGCAAGTGAAAAAGTCTTTACCTATGGCGTTATCCGTGAGCTGATGCGCTGGATTGAAAGCAATCCGCATCGGCGTATTACGGTGGACGATTGCGCGGAAAAAACCGGCTACTCCAAATGGTATTTACAGCGCTATTTTCATGCGGTAACCGGCAAAACGCTGGCCGCTTTTTGCCGGGAAAAGCGTCTGGTCGCTTCAGCGCGAATGCTGGTGGAAGATAACGTCACTATCGAATACGTTGCGGTACAGCACGGTTTTTCTTCACATGACACCTTCCACAAAACCTTCGTTCGCCACTACGGCATGACGCTAGGCGAATTCCGTCAGAAATGTCGGCAATAGCTTTTTACTTTCACGGTAAAGCGCTGCCGCTATTGTGTCTTCCGCATACGTCCTGAATAGCCATACTGGCAAAAAAGGCATTTGCCGCTTCGCTTATTTACCGGTGGCGGTTTTATTGGTTTTTTACGTCTGATTGTAATTAAATCTTTCAAAAAACCTGTTATTTCATGATGTTTGCTGTCATATCAAAATCTTATTGCCGCTGCGTTAGCAATTTGCATTCTCCTGTCCGTCGACTAAATTTATATCCGAAGTCGCAAATATTCTTCTCCATTACAAGCGTACTGGATAAGGATATTATTTTGGAATAACGAGGAGGAATAGATGGCTGAACAACATCGTGGCAATCCTGGTAATTTCGCTGAAGACCGTGAAAAAGCTTCTGAAGCCGGTAAAAAAGGCGGACAGAACAGCGGCGGTAACTTTAAAAACGACCGCGAAAAAGCATCCGAAGCAGGTAAAAAAGGCGGGCAGAACAGCCACGGCGGCGGTCGTCCGTCAGGCAGCTAATAATTATTTTGCTTGCTAATTCTGTTTATTAACCCCTGGCATGTTTTTCTAAGCGTGCTGGGGGTTTATTATTTTTGATCCAGGTTTCCTTTCTCTAACGCTATTCAGTTTATTCTTATTTTAATCTTTGTTAACAAAATGATAACTCAAATTTTTTTGCCGTTGGGGTTGTTATTTACTGTTTCGCTGCCTACGCTTTTTAAGTGTTGATTACAAACTTTATCTGCTAATTATCGATGAATAATGCAAAAGAGATAATTCTGGCGTTGCGTCTATTTATTACGTCAGGCTTATTTTCTGGGTCACTTATCACGAGGTGAAAATATGACTTATCAGGAAAACTATCTCAGCTGGCTGCGCGACGCGCATGCAATGGAAAAACAAGCGGAAGAGATGCTGGAAAAAATGTCCGCACGTCTGGAACATTACCCGGATCTGAAATCTCGTCTGCAACAACATATCGAAGAAACGCGTCAACAGCAGCAGATGCTGCAACAGGTTATCGATCGTCAGGACACCTCTAACTCCACCATGAAAGACATGATGGGTAAAGTGGCGGCGATGGGCCAAGCTGTCGGCGGCATGTTCGCTTCTGACGAAGTGGTGAAAGGCGCCATTAGCGGCTATGTCTTCGAACAGTTTGAAATCGCCTGTTATACCTCCCTGATCGCTGCCGCTGAACTGGCGGGCGACCACGAAGGCGCACGCGTATTTGAGCAGATCCGCGAACAGGAAAAAGCGATGGCTGACTGGGCGCTGACCCACCTGCCAGACGTTACTGAACAGTTTATGGTGCGTTCGGCGCAGCCGGACACAGAAGCAAAAAAATAAAACCAAAGCCAGCAATGGCGTTTCACTGTTATCGGGGTTGCCACGGTTGGCAACCCTAACAGAGGAGCGAGCAATGTTTGGACACGGCCAACAGTTGCAGTGCCCGGTACGGGTGGCTGTGCCTAACCCTGGGCTGGCGAACCTGCTGCTTGAGCAGTTTGGTGGACCGCAAGGGGAATTGGCTGCCGCCTGCCGTTATTTTACCCAGGGTCTTGGCGAAGATGATGCGGGCCGCAAAGATATGCTGCTGGATATCGCAACGGAAGAGCTGAGCCATCTTGAAATCATCGGTTCCCTGGTAGGGATGCTGAACAAAGGCGCTAAGGGCGCGCTGGCGGAAGGCACCGAGAAGGAAGCTGAGCTTTACCGTTCCCTAACCGGCAACGGCAACGACAGCCACATCACCTCGCTGCTGTACGGTGGTGGGCCGCCGCTGACGAACTCTGCCGGTGTGCCGTGGACCGCAGCCTACATCGACACCATTGGTGAAGTGACGGCGGATCTGCGCTCTAATATCGCCGCAGAAGCGCGTGCGAAAATCATCTATGAGCGCCTGATCAACCTGACGGACGATCCGGGCGTGAAAGATGCGCTGGGCTTCCTGATGACGCGTGAAGTCGCGCACCAGATTTCGTTTGAAAAAGCCCTGTATTCAATCCGCAATAGCTTCCCGCCGGGCAAATTGCCGCCGATCGAGCAGTATGCCAATACCTACTTCAATATGTCTGAAGGCGGTGAAGTGCGCGGCAGCTGGAACTCCGACGAGAATTTCGATTACGTCGCAGATCCGCAGCCGGCGGTTGACGGCGGCGACGGCTTGGCGTCGGTCATGCTCTCTAAAGGCGAAAAAGCCGATCTGGAAAGCATGGCGCTGCGCACCAGCTCCAACCCCGATGTCAATCCGATGACCGGCGCTGAGCTGGGCTCTCAGGCTGTGCCTGCTGAGTTGCAGAAAGAGAAGAAAAAATAATCCGCTGGGCCGCTGACTGGCGGCCCCGCTTTTTCACCCTCTCCGAACGCTGGCTTTTACCCCCTCTTTTTGCCACTCTGTCCGTCACGCTCTGCCGGGATCGGTACATGCATTCGATTGAAAATATCACCGCGATGATGGTATTCGCGCGCGTGGTGGAAACCCACAGTTTTACCGAAGCGGCGAACAGCCTCGGTCTGTCAAAATCCTTCGTCAGTAAAGAGATTGCGCAGCTGGAGATCCGCCTTGGCGTCAAACTGCTGGAGCGCACCACCCGACGCATTGCCGTAACCGAGGTTGGGCGCGCCTGGTATCAGTTCTGCGCGAAGGCATTGCAGGAGGCGAACAACGCCGACGCCTTTATCCGCGACTACCATCAGGAACCCGCGGGCAATCTACGGCTGATCGCGCCGGTCAATTTTGGTCGCCAGTTTGTCCTGCCGGTGCTGAATGCTTTTGTAGCGCGGCATATTCATGTGCAGGTCGATCTCGATCTGACCGATCGATCAATTGACTGGCAGCGCGATCGCTACGATCTGGCGGTGACGGTCGGGCCGGCGCCTCCGCCGGTCGCCGCCTGTCACGCGCTGTCGCAGGTGGAGTGGGGACTGTTTGCGGCACCGGACTATCCGGTCGCACGCGAGCCGCTTATTCATCCGCACCAGCTGCCGCGTCACGACTTTCTGCTGTTTCGCGGCCCGGCGCATACGCTCTCCCTGCCGTTTCGCCAGGGGAAACAGAAGCTGCATATCGACGTGCACAGCCGTTTTCGCATCAACAACAGTGAGGCGTTGCTGAGCGCCGCTATCGCGGGCGCGGGCATCGCTTATCTTCCCTGCTACATCACCCGTTCGGCACAGCGTGCGGGGCATCTGGTGCGTCTGCTGTCCGGCTGGCGGATGGACTGCTATCACAGCTACCTGGTGTCGGGCGTCACTGAACCCGCCAGCGCGCTGACGGCGCTGTTCTGTGAAAAGTTACGGACGGCGCTGGCCGCAGCGGAAGTCTGAATAACGGCGATTGTTTCCTGGCGTAAACAAAAGCGTGCGGCTGGAGAACTTCTGGCGCGCTGCGCCGCTTAACGCCGATAGCTTGTTAGCATGGTGGCCGGATAATGACGAGAGAAAAAACCATGACGCAACAATCGGACGGGGAAGCGGAGCCGGAACGCTACTGGCGACGTAATTTATGGGTCTGCATGGCGGGATCGTTCACGACGCTTATCGCGATGACGCTGCTGTTGCCTTTTTTACCGCTCTATGTGGCGGAGCTGGGCGTGAGCGAGCCTGCCGCTGTCGCCCGCTGGTCAGGCGTCGCCTACGGCGCCACCTTTTTCACTGCCGCGCTCACCGCGCCATTATGGGGACGCCTGGGGGACCGTTACGGACGCAAACTGATGCTAATCCGCGCCAGCCTCGGCATGGCGATCGCCATGTCGTTAATCGGCATGGCCAGCGCGCCGTGGCAGCTGGTGGCGCTGCGGCTGCTGGCGGGCTTGCTCGGCGGCTACGCTTCGGGCGCGACCATTTTCATCGCCGCCCAGACGCCGAAAGCTCATACCGGCTGGGCGCTGGGAATGCTCTCGTCCGGGGTGATGGCGGGCAATGTGGTCGGGCCGTTGATCGGTGGCCTGCTGCCGCTGCTGATCGGCATTCGCGCTACCTTCTGGCTGGCGGGCGGCGTCATCTTTCTCGCCTTTCTCGCCACCAGCCTGCTACTGAAAGAGGCGCCGCGTCCTGCGCCGCAGCAGCGACAGAGAGAAGCCGCCGCGCTCAGCCTGCGCCAGGGAATGCTGCCGGTTATGCTGCTTTCCGGCATGCTGCTGATCTTCGCCAATATGTCCGTGGAGCCGATTATTACCCTCTACGTGGCGCAGTTTGTTCATCAACCGCATCAGGTGACGCTGATGGCTGGCGTCACGATGTCGGCGGCGGCGCTGGGGAGTATTTTGTCAGCCGCCTGGCTGGGAAGGCTGGCGGATCGCAGCGGCCACTGGCGCGTGCTGATCGCGGGGCAGGCCGTCGCCGCGCTGTTGCTGATCCCGCAGGCGTTTATCACCTCCGCCTGGCAGCTGGTGGCGCTGCGCTTCTGTATGGGCGTCGCGTTAGGCGGACTGTTGCCCTGCATCGCCAGCCTGATCCGGCATCATGCGCCTGCCGGACAGACGGGCAAAGCGCTGGGCTTCTCCACTTCCGCGCAATATGTGGGGCAGGTGAGCGGGCCGCTGTTCGGCGGGTTTGTCGGCGGCGCGTTTGGGATGCGATCGGTGTTTCTCGCCACCTGCGCGGTGATGGCGGCAGGCGCGTTCTATAACCATTATCAGATGCGGCGGGCAGGGCGAAAGGCATAAAAAAACCCCGGCGCAGGCCGGGGTTGGTTTACAGCGGAACAGCTTATTTCTGATCCGGCAGGGCGTAGGCGATGATGTAGTCGCCCAGCTTGGTGCCGAAGGAACCGTGGCCGCCAGCGGCGATCACCACGTACTGTTTACCGTTGGCTTCATAGGTCATCGGCGTTGCCGGACCACCGGCCGGCAGACGACCTTCCCACAGCTTCTCACCGGTGTTGGTGCTGAAAGCGCGCAGGTAGTTGTCAGCGGTCGCGGCGATAAAGAAGACGTGACCTGCCGTCGTTACCGGGCCGCCCAGCATCGGCATGCCCATTTTGAACGGCAGCGGAACCGGCGCGCTGTCGCGAACGGTGCCGATACGTTTCTTCCAGACCACTTCGTTGGTTTTCAGATCCAGCGCGGAGATATAACCCCAGGCAGGCTGTTTACACGGCAGGCCAAACGGCGACAGGAACGGATTCAACTCCACGCCGAACGGCACGCCGTACTGCGGCTGAATGCCGGTTTCAGTGCCTGAGCCGCCAGAAGCGCCTTCCGCCGGCTGGATGGGGTTGCCCGGACCGCGTGGCACCAGTTTGGAAACAAACGGCAGCGCCATAGGGTTAGCGATAGCGATCTGACGGTTGGTGTCAACGGCGATGCCGCCCCACTCGAACATACCCAGGTTGCCAGGGAAGACCAGCGTGCCCTGCTCAGACGGCGGGGTAAACGGACCTTCATAGCGCAGACGATGGAAGATCACGCGGCACACCAGCTGGTCGAACATGGTGGCGCCCCACATATCCTTGCCAGAAAGATTCTGCTTCGGACGGAAGGTCAGCTCAGAGTAAGGCTGGGTCGGAGAAAGGCGGTCGCCTTCCGCCGGGCCCTGCGGCACGGGTGTTTCCGGCGCAGGCACTACCAGCTTACCGTTACGGCGATCCAGCACGAAGATATTGCCGGTTTTCGCCGGCGCGTAGATCACCGGTACGGTATTGCCATCTTTATCGGTAATGTCAGCCAGCGTCGGCTGAGAGGGCAGGTCCATATCCCACAGGTCGTGATGGACGGTCTGATAAGACCACACCAGCTTACCGGTGGTGGCGTTCAGCGCCAGCACGCTGCTGGCGTAACGCTCCTGCTCAGGCGTACGGTTGCCGCCCCAGATATCCGGGGTGGAGACGCCCATCGGCAGATAAACCATATCCAGTTTGGCGTCATAGACCGCAGGCGCCCAGGAGTTCGGCGAGTTCGGCACGAAGCTTTGACCGTCGGCCGGAATGGCGTTTGGATCTTTCGCGCCCGGATCGAATACCCACAGCAGCGCGCCGGTATTCACGTCAAAGCCGCGAATCACGCCTGACGGTTCGTGCGTGGAGTAGTTATCGGTTACCGCGCCCGCAATCACGATGACTTTATCAGTGATGATCGGCGGAGACGTTGGCTCATAGGCACCCGGCGTGGTGACCGGCTGTTTGTGCTGCAGATCCAGCTCGCCGTTGTTGGCGAAGTCCGGGCAACGTTTGCCGGTTTCCGCGTCCAGCGCGAACAGACGACCATCATTCACCGGCAGGATGATACGGCGTGCGCAGAGCGCCGGAGCCGCGTTGCCCGCGTCGGCGGCAGCAGGCGTTTCATGATAAGAAACGCCGCGGCAGGTAACGTGCTGGAAGGTTGGATTAGGCTTCAGCTCCGGGTCGAACTTCCATTTCTCTTTACCGGTTACCGCATCCAGCGCGAACAGAATCTGATGCGCGGTGCAGAGATAAAGCGTGTCGCGGACTTTAATCGGCGTCACTTCGTTAGTGATTTCACCCGGATCGTTCGGCGTTTTCAGATCGCCAGTGCGGAAGGTCCATGCGACTTGCAGGTCCTTCACGTTTTTCTCATTGATCTGATTCAGCGGAGAGTAACGGGTACCCGCCTGATCGCGGCCATAGGCTGGCCAGTCGCCCGGCGGAATCGCGCTGTCAGCCGCAGCCGGCGCAGCCTGATCGGCGGTCGGCAGCGTGCCGTTGATCTCCTGCGGATCGTTGAACACCGCCCAGGCCAGCACGATGACGCTGACCACCAGGCTTAAGCCCATCAGGGACGCGCCCGCTTTGCCGCCGCGAGGACCGTGGGTAATGCCGCGGTAGACGAACGGCAGAAGCAGCCAGATGCCAAAGATAACCCAGACGTCGGTACGCGGCGCCAGCGCCCAGAAGTCGAAGCCGACTTCCCATACTGCCCAGGCCAGGGTGCCGAGCAGCAGCAGCGCATAAACTACCAGCGCGGCGCTGTGGCGACGGTACAGCAGAAATGCCGTCACCAGCATCGCGATGCCGCTGATGATGTAGTACCAGCTACCACCTATGGTTGAGAGCCAAAGGCCGCCAACCAATAGATACGCGCCGCAAAGTGCTGCGAACAGGACGGTTAAAAACCGTATGACGCGCGAAGATGAGGAGTCTTTCCCCATAATTTAGTCCTCTTGAGTGTTGCCATAAACTTAAGTAAACAACCAGCCTGGCTGTATACCAGCAGATAAATAAAGTACGGGTATTCAGTGTTCCTGATATCGCTCTTCCTGTAAGCGCAATGTTCCTGATGCGTTAAATTTTATATGAATAAGCGTTACAAGTTCTGACTTTTTTGGCAGGAAACATTATTCATTGCTTTTTATATAGCAGCTGTGGCTGATTTGTGGGCAAAAAATAACCCTAAGAATCGTCTTATGGTGGAAAAACCGCCTTATTTTTCACCACCGGACAACGATTAACCGCACAGCGACAGGCCGCGCCGGAATAAAGCGCGGCGGCAAAGAAAATGCGTTATTGTTCACGAGGCGAGTGGAACGCCAGCCGGCAGATGGAAGCTGACCGGAATATAAAAATGGCCCTCCAGCCAGTCGGGACGGCAGCGGGCGAGATCGAACGTCTGTAGCTCGGCGCCCGGACGACGCGCCAAACCCGGCTGCGCCAGGTGGTGATAATAAACTTCACTAATAAAGGCGCTGAAATGACGTGGGTGACCTTGAAAAGGCAGCTTTAGCCATAAACCGCCCGGTAAAATGTCGCGCTGCGCCTGTAAGGAATATTCTCCCTCGCGCTGCTCCAGACCGCGCATTAAGGTCACCAGATGGTACTCTTTGCGTTCCGCGCAGGGAGCGAATTCCAGTGTAATAAATCCCTGCGCCCGGCTGCCCTTATTTTCCCGCACAAACTCGGTCAAATATTGCGTCAGGATTTCCTGCTTATCCTCAACGAACTCACCATATAAACAGGGCCAGGTCTGTCGTTCGCCATAAACAACGCGATCCGGCAACGTTAACAGTTCCGGCTCGCTGTGATGATGACGCGACGGGTCGAAGCGGCTATGAAACGCCGCGGTATTCAGCTCGCTGGCGTAACGCCAGGCATGCGGCGTTAAAGAAAAATGTTTGCGAAACGCGCGGGTGAAATTCTGCTGCGTGTCAAAACCGTAGCGCACGGCGATATCGATTAGCGACAGGCGTGTCAGACGCAGCGCCATGGCGGATTTGGTCAGGCGGCGTTTTCGGGCGTAGGCGGCGACGGTCTGGCCGGTCATCTCCTTAAACAGCCGCTGCATATGCCATTTTGAATAGCCTGATTTTTGCGCGATGGTATCGATATTCAGCTCCTCTGTAAGATTGTCTTCAATCCACGCGATGAGATCCTGAATGTACTGCGTTTTCTGCGTTTCGCCCATTTCTCCACCCAGACAGTAACGATAGTTATAATTTTAATGGATACAATTTTTAGAGTGACTAATTTAGCAAAATCCGCCGTAACAAAATGGCACTCACTGTAAATAAGTGTGATGAAAAGGCCGTGATAAATACCCTATTTGTTAAAGGCATGTAATAAACGTGAGCGATACGGGCGCGGCTCGTTGGTAACGGAGAGACAGGCAGCGCCCAAGATAATGCTTCTTTTTTGGCGGGGCGCTGTTTACATTGTGAGCAACCCCGACAGAAGGAGCGAGATATGGCACGTTTGACCGCAGAAGACTTTCCGCAAGAGCTGCTGGAGCTTTACGATTATTACGCTCACGGCATGTTGAGCAAACGCGAATTTCTTTCGCAGGCGGCGAAATATGCCATTGGCGGCCTGACGGCGGCCAGCCTGCTTTCCCTGCTCAGCCCCAACTATGCCTTAGCAGAGCAGGTGGCGTTTACCGATCCTGATATCCATGCCGAATACCTGCGTTATCCGTCTCCGAACGGCCATAAGTCGGGGCGCGGGGATTTTGTGCGTCCGACGGCGAGCCGGGAGAAAATGCCGGCGGTGGTAGTGGTGCATGAGAATCGCGGGCTGAATCCCTATATCGAAGATGTGGCGCGCCGCGTGGCGAAAGCGGGCTTTATCGCGCTGGCGCCGGATGGGCTCAGCTCGGTCGGCGGCTACCCAGGCAATGATGATAAGGGACGCGAGCTGCAACAGCAGGTCGATCAGACCAAACTGATGAATGACTTTTTCGCCGCGATCGCGTTTTTGATGCAGCATCCGCACTCTACCGGCAAGGTCGGCATTACCGGTTTCTGCTACGGCGGCGGCGTGGCGAATGCGGCGGCGGTCGCTTATCCCGAACTGGCGGCTGCGGTGCCGTTTTACGGTCGTCAGCCGCCAGCGAAAGAGGTGGAGCGCATTCAGGCGCCGTTGCTGTTGCACTATGCGGAGCTGGATACGCGCATCAATGAAGGCTGGCCGGAATATGAAGCGGCGCTAAAGGCGACGGGCAAGCATTATGAAGCCTGGATCTATCCCGGCGTGAATCACGGTTTTCACAACGATTCCACGCCGCGCTATGATCGTAAGGCGGCGGAGCTGGCGTGGGATCGCACCATTGCCTGGTTCCGTCGCTATCTGGCTTAAACGGGCGGGCAGGATTGTTGAACGCGATCTGCTGAATGTCGCTATCTATATCCCGGAAGATTTCGATGCGGTGATTCCGTGGCTGGCCGATGACCGTTTCGACACCCGCGATTTGGTTACCGATATTTTTTCCGGTCAGCGAAGCGGCAAAGGCTTTCTAACGCGCGCAGCGAAATGACGCTATTAAAGTCATGCTGCATTTGCCGACGCCTGTATTTCTCCTCTGTTGACGTTGTCGTATTCTGTAAGCAGTTATGTATATAGGGCGAACGCTTATCCTCGTGCGCCGTCAGAAGGACGAATTGGTGATGCTGCCAACTTACTGATTTAGTGTATGATGGTGTTTTTGAGGTGCTC
>ERZ1023456.120-NODE-120-length-13791-cov-5.123981_pt1 | contig 13791 bp, 13 predicted proteins | sample MGYA00380526_ERZ1023456 | MGnify/ENA primary metagenome ERZ1023456 (study PRJEB33173, sample SAMEA4830298) | metagenome | study: EMG produced TPA metagenomics assembly of the PRJEB25223 data set...
TTTCACATGTTCAATAAAAAAGACGGCAATTTTGAATATGTGTTGCAGGTGCTCTATAACCGCAGCAATCCGGCGCTGTCGATGAATTTCTACGTTAATAATCTTCAGGAAGCCTGGTACAAAATTCGTGATACCGGGTTGGATATTAACCCGATGATGCCGAAGCTGGAGCACGCATTAGCCCTGAGTAAGACGCTGGCGAAAGATTTCGATTATGTGCGCGTTGACTGGTATATCCATGAAGAGCAGATCTGGTTCGGCGAATTAACCTTTACGCCTGGCGCCGGGCTGGTCACCGGACTCGATCGCGGCCTGAATAAAATGATGGGCGAAATGTGGTTGCAGGATCGCATTGTTACGCCGCAGGCGCCAGTCGGGGTGGCGGACGTCACCGATGTTACGCTGCCAGCGATGCTGAAAAAAGTATAAGCGTCCGGGCGCGTGGGCGAATAGAGGACGAATAAAAAAGCGAGCCGGGCAGCTCGCTTTTTTTATCGTGCAGGTTATCAGGGCATCGGCATCGGCCATTCAGGCGGCGTCTGACTCATGATATTAATAAAGGCCTCTTTCATGATGTTCAGGAAATTATTCATATTTTCCATACTGAACGTCATGCCCAGCAGACCGGCGACAAACCAACAGGTCACGCCCACGCCAATGCCGCTAAACAGAAAGGCCATAACCGGATGGCTCGTCTGACGGCATTTGGTTTTAAACGTGCTGGCGAAAAACATCAATACGGCGCTCAGTAATTCCCAACGCATTACAACAAGGCTGGCGGTAAGCGTAGCCATAACATGCAACCTCTGTTTCTTTATCTACCCTGACGCCTGAAGTGAAGAACGCGATAAAGATGCCAGGGAGTCTTTACCGGTCGTCGATGTACAACACACAAAGTGTGACCTGAATCACATTATATCACTGGCTTTTAAAAGTTGAACAAAATTTACACCGAACGGTAACGGTTTGATACGTTGGGATCGCACGTATCCGCGCGCCAGGACGACTCTGATTTCGCTTGCGGACCTGGCGTAGCGGTACGGCTAATAAGATGTTTTTTCAGCAAACCCATAACAGCCGCAGGGCTTTGGGATGAATCTGACAGTCTGGGTCGTTGTACCTGCGTGATGGGCCGGATAGGCTCTCTCGTACAGGTTTAACCACTCAGCGTTACCAGATTCGGCGTGCTTTTTGCCATCTCTGCCACGCCCTGTTTGTGCCAATCTTATTCAGGATGAAATTATGACAAGGGTGCTTTTTGCCTCTGACGTATATCTGGGGTGTCGTCCGTTGCCGAACGATGCTTCGTTGAGCGGTTTCGCATGCGGGGTAAGCAATGTCTAACCGCAGCGCAGATCGGAACGATGTTGCCAGCATGAAGCCGCTTCCGCGTCCTACGCTGCGTAAATCGTTGCAGCGTATTCATCTGATCATCATCGTCGTCTCGATGACCATCTCCGGTATTTCGCTCTCTACGCTCTCGCTGATCGCATTGCGCAACTATGCGGAAAACAATCTGGAACTGCTCGCCTCCACCCTCAGCTTTACGGTGCAGTCGTCGGTCGTGAAGGGCGACGGTGAGATCGTGCGCGAGGCGCTGGCGGAAATCGGCAAGCGCGGCAGCTTTGCCTGGGCGCGCGTTTACGATCGCCAGGGGCAGCTGCTGGCTGGCTGGCACGCTTCTCCGCATCAGCATCAAAACACCATCGAACGGCTGATTGCGCGCTGGCTGTTTCCTCAGCCGGTCAGCACGCCGGTGATGCAGTCAGGCGAGGAGGTGGGGCGTATCTGGCTGGTCGGCAACGCCTACGAGGTCATTCAGTATCTCTATAAGACGTTCGCCTGGCTTGCGGCGAGCCTGATGACCACCGCTACGCTCGCTTCGCTGCTCTCCCGCCGTATGCACGCCGGCATTCTGCAGGCGCTGCAAAGCATCACTTCGGTCACGCGCGACGTGCGCGAACGTCGCGCCTTCGCGCGCCGGGTGCCGGAAGCAGAGATCGCCGAGCTGCATGCGCTGAGCCATGATTTCAATATATTGCTGGAGGAGCTGGATGAATGGCAGAAAAATATGAAGCAGGAACATGACAGCCTGGTGCATCAGGCGAGTCATGACGGCCTGACCGGACTGCCTAACCGCATCGCCTTTGAACGGACGCTGGGCCGCGCCTTTGCCGATGACGACCAGCGTCACAAGCTGGCGCTGCTGTTTATCGACGGCGACCGTTTTAAGCAGATCAATGATACCTGGGGCCATGCCGCCGGTGACGCCATTATTACCGCCACCGCGCAGCGGCTGCGCGGGCAGGTGCGGAAGATAGATATGGTGGCGCGCCTCGGCGGCGATGAGTTCGCCATCCTGCTGCGCGATATCAGCGAGCCGGCGCAGGTCGCGCGCGTGGTGCAGCATATTATGAACGCGATGGAAGCGCCGCTGATCCTGCCCGACGGCAAGCCGATCGCCTGGTCGCTGAGCATCGGCGCGGCGTTGGGCAAATCGTCACGCTCGGCGGAAGGGCTGCTGGGGCAGGCGGATGCCGCCATGTACCACATAAAAGCGTTGGGCGGCGGCTGGTACCTGTCGCCGCTCTGGCAGAGCCAGCCGCAGTCTGAAATCCTTCAGACCGGGCCGGACGCCGTGTTTTAACCGCTGACCGGGCAGCAGACGCCGGTGGTGCGTTGGGCGAAGCTGCTCATCGCATCGCCGCGCGGGAAGGCGGCCGGACGCTGACGCAGCGCGTTCTGGCGACGCATGCTGTGACGATAGGCGGTCGGCGTCTGCGAAAACTGGCGGCGGAAAACGCGGGAAAAAGTCTGTTGTGAATCAAAGCCGTACTGCATGGCGATATCAAATACCGGACGCTGCGTCAGGGTCAGCGCTTCCGCGGCCAGCGTCAGCCGACGTTCACGGATATAGCTGCCCAGCGTCTGCCTAGTGACGGCGCGAAACATCCGCTGCAGATGCCACTTGGAGTAGCCAGCTTTGGCTGCGACTTCATCAATGGAAAGATTTTTATCTAAGTTCCGATCAATCCAGTCAGTCAGAGAATGAATAATATCTTTATGCATCATGACGACGTCCTTCTGATTAGATTTTGCGCTTTGCGGGTTTGATGGTGGGCAAGTATAATTCCTCAAGTTAACTTGAGGTAAAGCGTAAAAATGAAAAAAAGCAATTATCCAAAACCGGTGCTGACGCCAGGAGAAGTGGCGAAGCGCAGCGGGGTAGCGGTGTCGGCGCTGCATTTTTATGAGTCGAAAGGGCTGATCGCCAGCACGCGCAACGGCGGCAACCAGCGGCGATACAGCCGCGACGTGCTGCGCCGCGTGGCGATCATTAAAATCGCTCAGCGCATCGGCATTCCGCTGGCGACGGTCAGCGAAAGCCTGGCGCATATGCCGGTCGATAAGCGCATTTCGGCGAAAGCCTGGGAGGCGTTGACCGAGCAGTGGCGCGCCGAGTTGAACAAGCGCATCGAAACTCTGACGCACCTGCGTGACGACCTGGACGGCTGCATCGGCTGCGGCTGCTTATCGATGCGCGACTGTCCGCTGCGCAACCCCAACGATCGGCTGGCTGAAGAGGGCACCGGCGCCATCCTGCTCGATCCGCAGCGCGAAGAGGATTAGCCGCTATACTGGAGGCTGACGCATGACTTCTGGAGCCTGCCATGATCGTGGTTCATCATCTGAATAACTCCCGTTCGCAGCGTATTCTCTGGCTGCTGGAAGAGCTGGAGCTGCCGTATGAAATCAAGCGCTATCAGCGTCAGACGTCGATGCTCGCCCCGCCGGAATTGAAAAAAGTGCATCCGCTGGGCAAAGCACCGGTAATCACCGATGGCGACCGCGTCGTAGCGGAATCAGGCGCGATTCTGGAATATCTGGTCGGGCGTTACGATCGCAACCGGCTGCTGACGCCGCTGGATGAGGAAGAAGCGCTTGAATGCCGCTACTGGTTACACTATGCGGAAGGATCGCTGATGCCGCTGGTGGTGATGCGCCTGATCTTCAGCCGCATGGGCAAGCCGCCGGTGCCGTGGCTGCTACGCCCGATCGGCGCGGCGTTCGGCAACGGCGTCCGTAAAGGCTTTCTCGATAAACAGCTGACCACGCACCGTCAATTTATCGAACAGCATCTGACCCGGCTGCCGTGGTTCGCTGGACAGCATCTGACGCTGGCCGATATTCAGATGACCTTCCCCATTCAGGGGCTGGCGGCGCGCGGCGGGCTGGATGGCATGCCCGCTACACAGGCCTGGCTGGATAAAATCAGCCGCCGTCCCGCCTGGCAGCGGGCGATTCAGCAGGGTGGCGAACTGAATTTGCCGGACTAAGCCGCCTCAGGCTCATGGACGGCAAGGAGTAAAAAAATCTTAGCCGTCCGACAGTTATCCCTTTTTTTTCTTTGAACCTTCCTGTCTGACCTCACGCCTTCCGGCGCGCTGCTTGTTAATTGTGCTGAATTGACTACAAACAGCAGTTGAAAATATGCCGGAAAAGGCAGGATAATCGTTTGCCTTTTTACAGGTCGCTTTTCGGCCCCTTTTCGCGCGGCGAGGTAAACGTTTGCTTTTTTAGCAGGCGTCGGGCAACGAGTTGCACGCCGGTCTTCATCCAGGGAATAAAGACGACGATGCGTTATCCAGCGTCGCGCAGGCTGTCATCCAAAATAACGAGGTTTTACATGTCCACTCCTTCACAACCTGCGCGCCGTTCGCTTGACGCCTGGTTCCAGATCTCAGCGCGCGGCAGCAGCGTGCGTCAGGAGATTATCGCCGGTTTAACGACCTTTTTGGCGATGGTCTATTCGGTTATCGTCGTGCCGGGCATGCTGGGCAAAGCCGGTTTTCCTCCGGCGGCGGTCTTCGTCTCTACCTGCCTGGTCGCCAGCTTCGGCTCGATCATTATGGGCCTGTGGGCGAACCTGCCGATGGCGATTGGCTGTGCGATCTCGCTGACCGCCTTTACCGCCTTTAGCCTGGTGCTGGGGCAGCAGATCAGCATTCCGGTCGCGCTGGGCGCAGTATTCCTGATGGGCGTGCTGTTTACGCTGATCTCCGCCACCGGCATTCGCGCCTGGATTCTGCGCAACCTGCCGATGGGCGTGGCGCACGGCACCGGCATCGGCATCGGGCTGTTTCTGCTGCTGATCGCCGCTGACGGCGTCGGGCTGGTAGTGAAAAATCCGGCGCCGGGCCTGCCGGTGGCGCTGGGGCATTTCACCTCGTTTCCGGTCATTATGTCGCTGCTGGGCCTGGCCGTGATTTTCGGCCTGGAGAAGCGTCGCGTGCCAGGCGGCATTCTGTTGACCATTATCGCCATCTCGCTGATTGGCCTCGCGTTCGATCCCGCGGTGAGTTTTAAAGGGCTGTTTGCCATGCCGAGCCTGAGCGACGCTAACGGCCATTCGCTGCTGTTCAGCCTGGATATCGGCGGCGCGCTACAGGCGGCGGTGCTGCCCAGCGTGCTGGCGCTGGTGATGACGGCAGTTTTCGACGCCACCGGCACCATTCGCGCGGTGGCGGGGCAGGCTAATCTGCTGGATAAAGAGGGGCAGATCATCAACGGCGGCAAGGCGCTGACCACTGACTCCATCAGCAGTATTTTCGCTGGGCTGGTAGGCGCCTCGCCCGCGGCGGTCTATATCGAATCGGCGGCCGGCACGGCGGCGGGCGGTAAAACTGGCCTGACGGCGATCGTGGTCGGCCTGCTGTTCCTGCTGATCCTGTTTATGTCGCCGCTGGCTTATTTAGTACCGGCCTATGCTACGGCGCCCGCGCTGATGTATGTCGGCCTGCTGATGTTGAGCAACGTAGCGAAAATCGATTTCAACGATTTCGTCGACGCGATGTCCGGGCTGGTGACGGCGGTGTTTATCGTCCTGACCTGCAATATCGTCACCGGCATTATGCTCGGCTTCGGCGGGCTGGTGATTGGTCGTCTGTTCGCTGGCGAATGGCGCAAGCTGAATATCGGCACCGTGATTATCGCGGTGGCGCTGGTCGCTTTTTACGCGGGCGGCTGGGCGCTTTAATCCTGTCTGGCGCGGCAGCGATGCCGCGCCATGTTCCTTCCTTCCGCCGCATTTCCTGCCTTCCGCCTGATAAACAGAGAATCGTCCTGAAGCGTTGCGAATCGCACGCCTTGTTTTTAACAGGTTTAACGTTTTGTTTTACACTGCTAACGGGGCACCCCCAGGGTAATCGATTCACATATGCCTGCCGGAAGAGGCTATAAGGAAAGCATGGAAATCTTTTTTACTATTCTCATTATGACGTTAGTGGTGTCGCTCTCCGGCGTCGCCGCCCGTATTATCCCGTTTCAAATCCCGCTGCCGCTGGTGCAGATCGCCGCGGGCGCGCTGCTTGCCTGGCCGACTTTCGGCCTGCATGTCGATTTTGACCCGGAGCTGTTTCTGGTGTTGTTTATTCCGCCGCTGCTGTTCGCCGACGGCTGGAAAACGCCGGTTAACGAGTTTCTTCATCATGGCCGTGAAATCATGGGCCTGGCCTTAGTGCTGGTGCTGATCACCGTCGTGGGCATCGGCTATCTGATCTACTGGATGGTGCCGGGCATTCCACTGGTGCCCGCCTTCGCGCTGGCGGCGGTGCTGTCGCCGACGGATGCCGTGGCGCTGTCGGGCATCGTCGGCGAAGGGCGCATTCCCAAGAAGATCATGTCAATTTTGCAGGGCGAGGCGCTGATGAACGACGCGTCGGGCCTGGTGTCGCTCAAGTTCGCCGTTGCGGTGGCGATGGGAACGATGGTCTTTACCGTTTCCGGCGCGACCGTAGAGTTTCTGAAAGTGGCGATCGGCGGCCTGCTGGCGGGCGCTGCGGTCTGCTGGCTGTTCGGCAAATCACTGCGTCTTTTCAGCCGTCTGAGCGGCGACGATCCCGCTACCCAGACGGTACTGCTGCTGCTACTGCCGTTCGCCTCCTATCTGATCGCCGAGCACCTTGGCGTATCAGGCATCCTGGCGGCGGTGGCGGCCGGTATGATGATCACCCGCTCCGGCATTATGCGCGGTGTCCCTGACGCTCGGCCTGCCACTGCGTGGCATTCTGGCACCCTCGTTTACCGAGGCGAAGGCCGATCCAAACGTCGAGCTGTGGATGCTGTTTACCGACATTCTGCTGGTGTACGCCGCCCTGATGCTGGTGCGTTTCGGCTGGCTCTGGACTATGCAGCGCCTCAGCAAGCGCCTGCTGACCAAAAAGCCCATGGAGTTCAGCAGCTACAGCACGCGCGAGTTGCTGATTGCTTCTTTTGCCGGGGTGCGCGGCGCGATTACGCTGGCCGGTGTGCTGTCGATACCGCTGTTCCTGCCGAACGGCGACGCTTTCCCTGGCCGTTACGAGCTGGTATTCCTTGCGACCGGCGTCATTCTCTTCTCGCTGTTTGTCGGCGTCATTCTGTTGCCAGTCTTGCTGCGCGGCATCGACGGCATTGATAAGAGCGTGCATCGCCGCGAACTGCAGCAGGCGCGTGCGGTAATGGCGGGTGCGGCGGTTGAAAGCCTCTATAAGATGGAAGAGCGCCTGACGCATGATGCCGAAGAGAATATCGATAACGAGCTGTTGAAAGAGGTGAGCTCACGGGTGATAGGCAACCTGCGCCGCCGCGCCGACGGACAGAGCGACCTGGAGAATGCGCACGTGGCGGAGGATCTGGAGCGCCGCTTCCGCCTCACCGCGCTGCGCGCCGAACGCGCTGAGCTTTATCATCTGCGCGCCGCGCAGCAGATCAGCAACGAGACGATGCAGAAGCTGCTGCGCGATCTCGACCTGCTGGAAGCGCTGCTGGTCGAGAAAGAGGAGCATTAATCGCGAAGGCGGGCAGGGCTACCTGTCCGCCTTATACCGAAATCTTCGGCGCTTCGCCCGGCCAGAAGGCGCGACAGCAGTCAATCCACGCCTGCGCGCTGCGGGACAGATAGCTTCCTTCGCGCCAAATTAATCCCAGCGTCCACGTTAAATCCGATTCCAGCGGCAGCCACAGCAGCGATTTTCGATCGAGCCTTTGACAAATCGGCTCCGGCAGAATCGCCACGCCCATGCCCGCCTGTACCATTGCGGCCAGAAAATCCCATTGCCCGCTGCGCACCGCGATCTGCGGCGTCAGGCCCGCGCGCTGAAACGCCTTTTTCAGCTGGCGGTTTAGCGAAAACTCCTCATTGAAAATCAGTAGCGGATGCTGCGCCACTTCCGTCAGCGAGAGGCTCAGGCGATCGCGCCAGGGCGCCGCGTGCGGCACCAGCACACAGAGCGGATGCTGCATCAGCGTCAGGGTATTCAGCGGCAGCTGCTCATCTACCGGCAGTGCGGTCAGCGCCAGATCGAGACCGCCTGACAGCACGGCTTCCTGTACCGCCAAGCCGCCTGATTCGACAATATTTAGCGCAATGCCGGGATAGCGTTGACGAAAGGCGGAGACGGACCCGGCGATCTGCATGCCCACCATCGGCGGCACGCCCAGGCGCAGCTCGCCGGTCTTCAACTGATTGATATCGCCGATCTCCATCTCCAGCTGCTTGAACGCCTGCAAAATCGTCAGGCCGCGCTGATATACCACCTGGCCGCTGTCGGTCAGATGCAGCTTGCGGCCTTCGCGCAGCAGCAGCGTGCAGCCTAATTCTTCTTCAAGATGGCGCAGCATTTTACTGATGGTCGGCTGCGTGACGAACAGCGTCTCCGCCGCACGGGTAAAGCTTTGCTGACGCACCACCTCGACAAAATAACGTAGCGCCCGAACGTCCATAAACTATTCCCTCTGTGCATAGTTCGGATGATTTTAATTCATTTTTTTCACCCTTTAACAGCGCCGTATACTGACAGCCGTCACAGAAAAACAGGAGAAACCAATTATGGCGGTAGCGATAAGCCCTCAAAGTACGGGCTGGCTGCGGCGTTTACAGGTGCCGTTGCAGGTGGGCATTTATATCGGTCTGTTTATCTTCGCTCAGCAGCTGGTGGGTTGGCTGCATCTGCCGCTGCCGGCCAATATCGTCGGCATGCTGCTGCTGCTGACGCTGATTGTGCTGCGCATCGTGCCGCTGAAGTGGGTGAAGGCGGGCGGCAGTTGGCTGCTGGCGGAAATGCTGCTGTTTTTCGTACCGGCGGTGGTGGCGGTAGTTAACTACGGCGACCTGCTGAAAGTGGAAGGCTGGCGCATCTGCGTCGTTATCGCTCTCAGCACGCTGATGGTATTGGGCGCTACGGCGCTGGTGGTCGATCGCGTTTACCGGCTGGAGATCTGGCTGGCGCAGCGTAAGCAGGCGCGCCATGAATGATCTGATTATCAGCCTGCTCTGTTTTATCGCCACGCTCTGCGTCTATTTTCTGAATAAACGGCTCTATCGCCGCTGGCGTAAGCTGCTGCTGATGCCGCTGGTGCTGACGCCGCTGCTGCTGGTGGGGATGCTGCTGTTGACCCATATCTCCTGGCAGGATTATATCGGCGAGAGCCGCTGGCTGCTGTGGCTGCTCGGCCCGGCGACGCTGGCGTTTGCGGTGCCGGTCTATGAAAACATGACGATTATCCGTCGCCACTGGCTGTCGCTGTCGGCGGGCGTGGTAACCGCTACGCTGGTAGCGGTATGCAGCTCGGTCTGGCTGGCGCGTCTGCTGACGCTGCCGGAAATTATCCAGCGTAGCCTGGCGGTGCGTTCGATCACCACGCCGTTCGCCCTGGCCGCGGCGCAGCAGGTGGGCGGACAGCCCGACCTGGTGGCGCTGTTTGTGGTGATCACCGGCGTCTTCGGCATGGCGGTCGGCGATGTGCTGTTTCTGCGGCTGGCGGTTAAGCAGGGGCTGGCGAAAGGCGCGGGCTTCGGCGCCGCCTCACATGGCGCAGGCACCGCGCGCGCCTATGAGTTAGGGCAGCAGGAGGGGGTGGTTTCCAGCCTGGTGATGATGCTGTCGGGCGTAGTCACGGTGGTGATCGCGCCGCTGATCGGCCAGCTGATGTGGGCGACGAGCTAAGCGCCGCCTGATAAAAAAGGGCCGCTAAGCGGCCCGTAGAAGATTGAACAATATTAAGGCACGGACCGCCCCGGGCCATAACCTGAGGGCGGCCCGTGCTTTAGTGGGCTTTGCCCTGATCGATGCCGATGCCGGTTTGCGAACGCACGAACTGGGCGCGGAACAGCTGACGCTCCTGCGCGCCCTGCGCGGAGTGGTCAGTGATCGAGAACAGCCAGGTGCCGATAAAGGCGACCAGCATCGAGAACAGCGCCGGATACTCATACGGGAAAACCGGCGTCGCATGGCCGAGCACCTGCACCCATACCGTCGGGCCAAGAATCATCAGCAACACCGCCGTCAGCAGTCCCAGCCAGCCACCGATCATCGCGCCGCGCGTGGTCAGCCGCGACCAGTACATCGACAGCAGAATGATCGGGAAATTACAGCTGGCGGCGATAGAGAAGGCCAGACCGACCATAAAGGCGATATTCTGTTTTTCAAACAGAATGCCCAGCGCAATCGCCACCACGCCCAGCACCAGCACGGTGATTTTCGAGACGCGTAGCTCCTCGCGTTCGGTCGCCTGACCTTTACGCACCACGCTGGCGTAGAGATCGTGCGATACGGCGGAGGCGCCCGCCAGCGTCAGCCCGGCGACCACCGCCAGAATGGTGGCGAAGGCGACGGCGGAGATAAAGCCGAGGAAGGTGCTGCCGCCCACCGCGTTCGCCAGATGCACCGCCGCCATATTGTTGCCGCCAATCAGCGCGCCGGTGGCGTCTTTAAATGCCGGGTTGGCGCCGACCAGTAAAATCGCGCCGAAGCCGATAATAAAGGTCAGGAAGTAGAAATAGCCCATAAAGCCCGTAGCCCAGAACACGCTTTTGCGCGCCTCGCGCGCGTCGCTGACGGTAAAGAAGCGCATCAGGATATGCGGCAGACCGGCGGTGCCGAACATCAGACCCAATCCCAGCGACAGCGCGGAGACAGGATCGTTGACCAGCCCGCCGGGGCGCATAATCGCCTGACCTTTGGGATGCACCGCCATCGCCTCGGTAAACAGCGTGTTGAAGCTGAAGCCGACCGATTTCATCACCATGATCGCCATAAAAGAAGCGCCGAACAGCAGCAGCACCGCTTTGATGATCTGCACCCATGTGGTCGCCAGCATGCCGCCGAACAGCACGTACAGCACCATCAGCATGCCGACCAGCACTACCGCCACATGGTAATCCAGCCCAAACAGCAGCTGAATCAGCTTGCCTGCGCCGACCATCTGCGCAATCAGATAAAGGGCGACCACCACCAGCGAGCCGCAGGCGGAAAGCGTGCGGATCGGCTTCTGCTGTAAGCGGTAAGAGGCGACATCAGCGAAGGTGTAGCGGCCCAGGTTGCGCAGCCGCTCGGCGATCAGAAACAGAATGATCGGCCAGCCGACCAGAAAGCCCAGCGAATAGATCAGGCCGTCGTAGCCGGAGGTGTAAACCAGCGCGGAGATGCCGAGAAACGAGGCGGCGGACATAAAGTCGCCGGCCATCGCCAGCCCGTTTTGAAAGCCGGTGATATTGCCGCCCGCGGTATAGTAGTCGCTGCGCGAGCGGGTGCGTTTTGAAGCCCACCAGGTGATGCCGAGCGTCCCGGCAACGAACACCAGGAACATGACAATCGCCTGATAGTTAGTGCTCTGTTTCTGCACCGCGCCGCTAATCGCATCGGCGGCCAGCAGCGGCAGGGGAAGCAGCAGCGTCAGGCCTGCGGCAAAGCGTTTTAGCCCGATCATTATTTCACCTCATCGATAATCTGTTTAGTCAGGCGATCGAACTCGCCGTTGGCGCGCCAGACGTAAACGCCGGTCAACAGGAAAGAGATCACAATCAGGCCGACGCCGATGGGGATGCCGCGCGTAACGTTGGTGCCCTCATGCAGCAGGGCGCCCAGCCAGTCGGGGGCGAAAGCGATAAGTAAAATAAAGCCGACATACAGGATGAGCATGATAATGGACAGAATCAGCGCGAAACGCTGGCGCTTTTGCACCAGCTCTTTAAAGCGCGCGCTGTTCTCTATCCGGGCATAGATAGCGTCGTTCATTACAGCGTCTCCAGAGGTAAGAAAAGATCGGGGAGATCCCTTCAGGAACTTTTTATAGTGTTATGACGTCTGTTTTACCGGCTGGCCTGCGCCAGCCGTGCCGCTCGTTAATCAGAGGGGCGGCGTTCGCCGCCCTGCGGGTTATGGCATGGCGATGCTCTGTTTCTCCTCCAGCAGTTTTTCCACTACGCCAGGATCAGCCAGCGTTGAGGTGTCGCCCAGGTTACTGGTGTCGCCGGTGGCGATTTTGCGCAGGATGCGGCGCATAATCTTGCCGGAGCGGGTTTTCGGCAGCGAATCGGTCCAGTGCAGCACGTCCGGGGTGGCGATCGGCCCAATCTCCTTGCGCACCCAGTTGCGCACTTCCGCATACAGCTCCGGCGTCGGCTCTTCGCCATGGTTCAGCGTAATATAGGCGTAGATTGCCTGGCCCTTAATGCTGTGCGGGATGCCGACCACCGCCGCTTCGGCGATTTTGGCGTGGGAAACCAGCGCCGATTCGATTTCGGCAGTGCCCAGACGATGACCGGAGACGTTCAGCACGTCATCCACGCGGCCGGTGATCCAGTAGTAGCCATCCTCGTCGCGTCGCGCGCCGTCGCCGCTGAAATACATATTTTTGAAGGTGGAGAAATAGGTTTGCTCAAAGCGCTCGTGATCGCCGAACAGCGTGCGCGCCTGGCCCGGCCAGGAGTCGACAATGACCAGGTTGCCTTCGCAGGCACCTTCCTGACTTTGTCCTTCATTATCCACCAGCGCTGGCTGCACGCCGAAGAAAGGTTTGGTCGCCGAACCCGCTTTCAGCTCGGTGGCGCCGGGCAGGGGGGTGATCATGAAGCCGCCGGTCTCGGTCTGCCACCAGGTATCGACGATCGGGCAGCGGCTGTCGCCGATTTTTTTGTAATACCACTCCCAGGCTTCCGGGTTAATCGGCTCACCCACCGATCCCAGAATGCGCAGCGACGCGCGGCTGGTGCCGGCAATCGCCCGGTCGCCTTCCGCCATCAGCGCGCGGATCGCCGTCGGCGCGGTATAGAGCAGCGTCACCTTATGCTTGTCTACCACTTCCGCCATGCGGCTCGGCTGCGGCCAGTTAGGCACCCCTCCGAACATCAGCGTGGTGGCGCCGCAGGCCAGCGGGCCGTAAAGCAGGTAGCTGTGGCCGGTGATCCAGCCTACGTCGGCGGTGCACCAGTAGACGTCGCTGGGTTGATAATCGAAGACATATTTAAAGGTGGCGGCGACGTAAACCAAATAACCGCCGGTGGTGTGCAGCACGCCCTTCGGCTTGCCGGTAGATCCAGAGGTATAAAGGATAAATAGCGGATCTTCCGCGTTCATCTCTTCCGGCTGGTGGTGCGAACAGGCGCTGTTCATGCGCTCGTGCCACCAGCTGTCGCGGCCGTTCTGCCAAGCGATCTCATTGCCGGTGCGTTTCAGCACCACCACATGCTCCACGCTGGTGACGCCGGGGTTTTTTAACGCCTCGTCGACATTCTTTTTCAGCGGAATAGTGCGGCCCGCGCGGATGCCCTCGTCGGCAGTCACCACCAGTTTGGCGCTGGAGTCGATAATGCGTCCCGCCACCGCTTCCGGCGAAAAGCCGCCGAAAATCACCGAGTGCACCGCGCCGATGCGTGCGCAGGCCAGCATCGCCACCGCCGCTTCCGGCACCATCGGCATATAGATTGCAACGACGTCGCCCTTTTTGATCTCCAGCTCTTTCAGCACATTG
>ERZ1023456.123-NODE-123-length-13639-cov-4.671893_pt1 | contig 13639 bp, 10 predicted proteins | sample MGYA00380526_ERZ1023456 | MGnify/ENA primary metagenome ERZ1023456 (study PRJEB33173, sample SAMEA4830298) | metagenome | study: EMG produced TPA metagenomics assembly of the PRJEB25223 data set...
CGCCTGCGCCGTTTCATCGCCGAAGTCCATAATCTCTTCGTTGTCGGCGACTTCGTTAACTTTTTTCACGGTCGCGGTCGCAGTTTCAGAGAATTCCGTGCCTACGCGGGAGTCGGTCGGCACCGGAATGCCGAACTGATCGCGCAGGCCTTTCGCCGCTTCAACGAAGTCCGGCTCATACAGAGATTTGCCGACTTTGTTGTCGATCGCCACGAAAGTATTGGCGATGCCGCCGCCGACGATCACGGTGTCGGCGATTTTTACCAGCGAGTTCAGCACGTCGAATTTGGTGGAGACTTTAGAACCGCCCACCACCGCAACCAGCGGACGAGCCGGGTTGTTCATGACTTTGCCCAGCGCTTCCAGCTCGGCGGAAAGCAGCGGACCGGCACAGGCGATCGGCGCGAATTTGCCGACGCCGTGCGTGGAAGCCTGCGCGCGGTGCGCGGTGCCGAACGCGTCCATAACGAACACGTCGCACAGCGCCGCATATTTTTTAGAGAGGGTTTCGTCGTCTTTCTTCTCGCCTTTGTTGAAACGCACGTTCTCCAGCACGACCAGCTCGCCAGCGCCCACTTCCACGCCGTCCAGGTAGTCTTTTGCCAGCGTCACGTTGGTGCCGCTCAGCTTCTCTTTCAGGTAATTAACCACCGGCAGCAACGAAAACTCTTCGTTGTATTCGCCTTCGGTCGGACGACCCAGATGCGATGTCACCATCACTTTCGCGCCCTGCTTCAGGGCGGCTTCGATGGTCGGCAGAGAAGCGCGGATACGCGCGTCTGACGTCACTTTCCCTTCTTTAACCGGTACGTTGAGATCGGCACGGATCAGAACGCGTTTACCAGCAAGATCCAGATCGGTCATCTTAATTACAGACATGGTGAACCCTCTCGTTGATTCTCATAAGTTTTGTCAGACGCATCCGCGTCTTACCTGAAACCGCTTGCGGCCATCGCTAAGGTGGTGTCGAGCATCCGGTTAGCGAAGCCCCATTCATTGTCACACCAGACTAATGTCTTAACCAGGTGGTGACCGCTGACCCGCGTTTGCGTGCCGTCCACTATGGCACTGTGCGGATCGTGATTAAAATCGATCGAGACTAACGGTATTTCCGTATAGTCAACTATACCACTAAAAGCCCCCGCTGAGGCATTTTGCAGCACCGCGTTCACCTCGCTGGCCGTGACCGCCGCCCGCACGCTGACGCTCAGATCCATCGCGGTGACGTTGATCGTCGGCACGCGCACGGCGATCGCTTCGAAGCGATCGTGGAACTGCGGCAGGATACGGCCAATCCCCGCGGCCAGCCGCGTATCCACGGGAATGATCGACTGGCTGGCGGCGCGCGTGCGGCGCAGATCGCTGTGATAAGCGTCGATCACCTGCTGATCGTGCATCGCGGAATGGATAGTGGTAATCGCGCCGGATTCAATGCCGAAAGCGTCATCCAGCAACTTAATTATTGGAATGATGCAGTTAGTGGTGCAGGAAGCGTTGGAGACAATGCGGTCAGTTTGTTTAAGAGCCTGTTCGTTAACGCCGAACACTACCGTAGCGTCGAGATCGCCGCCGCCGGGATGGGAAAACAGCACTTTCTTCGCGCCCGCCTGCAGATGGGCTTCGCCATCGGCGCGGCTGCCCCAGATGCCGGTGCAGTCCAGCACGACGTCGACGTTCAGTTCGCGCCACGGCAGATCGGCGATCCGCGCCTGATGCAGCAGACGAATGGTATCGTCGCCGACCCATAGCAGATCGCGCTCCTGACGCACCTCCCAGGCGAAACGGCCATGGCTGGTGTCATATTTCAACAGATGCGCCATCCCGGCGGATTCCGCCAGTTCATTGATGGCGACCACGCTGATTTCCGCCCGGCGTCCGGTTTCATACAGCGCGCGCATTACGCTGCGTCCAATGCGACCAAAGCCGTTAATCGCTACGCGAAGGGTCATAGTATTCCTGCGTCAGAACCTGAAAAAAACGTGCCGATAGCCTGAGCCAGCCGCTACGATTTGTACAGGGAAAAATCCACTGGCGTCAACCGCCATGCACGGGGGAAACCGCGCTAACTGAAACGCTTCAGCGAGAATATTCGTTACCAGGAATAATTAAAATGACAGCGATCAACCCTTAAAACAAACTTCTGACGCAGATCACAATTTTGAATAAAAATTGCAGAGAGAAGCGCCGTTTCTTCTCTGCCTCATAGTATGGTGACGCTTCACTATGCTTTTTTTTTCATCAAACGCATCGCGTCGGGTACTTTTTGCTGCGCAACCGCCTCATCTGCCGCTGAAAGCGAGGCGCTCCATATAAGACGCTTTGTTGCGGGAAATGATTCCTGACGCAAAAAAACGCCGATGGCTGCGTAATATATTTAGGTTCTGTAAAAGGACATTATGAACTACAACCTGCTTTGGGGCGTCTGGATAATCTGGGCGCTGGCTCTGCTGGTCTATTGTCTTGAATGGGAAAGCCGTTGGGGCTTATTAAATCGTCTGTTAAAAATAGCGCCGACGTTAATAATATCTTTCATAATTTTATCTTTACTTCGCTATCTGAAATCTGACAAAGGACTGACTATGTTTAAACGTAAAGAGAATTCGCCTGCCGATAATTACTCTTCGCTGAAGCAGGAAACGATTATCCCGCCGCAGCCTCTGCAAGAGAATATTGAAAAAGTCTCCTCCGCAATTGTCGTGGATAAAGAAGCCACGATTATTCCCGCCAGCTGCCATATTACCGGTGAAGTAAAAGCGTCTGGCGATATGAAAATTAACGGCACGATTGACGGTACCATCAACGCGGAGAAAACCGTCTACGTGCTTAGTCAAGGCAATGTGGACGGCGAGATCTATGCGGCGAAAGTGGTTGTGGATGGCAAGGTTAAAGGCGTCTGCTCCAGCGCGATAGTGGAGATCAACGCCAGCGGCTTTATGGACGGCACCATTGAAAGCGACGATCTTTCTATCAATAAAAGCGGGCGCTTTTACGGTATATCGAAACCGCTGGCTGTAATGAAATCGCCAGTGGAAAGTAAACCTGTCGTCAAAGAGAGCAGCGGCGAAAAGCTAACGGTTATTCAGCAGGTGTTAGATAATATGCAGGAAAATCGCTGATCGCGCTTAGGGTGAATTAACGATGTATCGTCGATATAAAAATCCCGTTAAGCATTAAGTAAATCTTTTTCATTAAGCTGCAACAGAAACAATATTATTTACACCTTTAAACTAGCCAATTCATTAATCGCAGGGTAAAAGAATGCATTAATGCAGTCAGTTAAATCTCCAACCACCAGGGAATTAGCGGTAGCGCTTATTTACTCCGCTAAAAAAGTAGCCGCAGGACAGTAATTGAAATTTAATTAATGCGGTATTATCGCGTCAAAAATAATGGCGCAGGGTTTAAGCTGCGCCATTTGAAAAGCGGGTTCGACCGTCCACCGGTCGAACCTCTTTTTTACAGAATTGCTTTGGCTTTCGCCACGACATTATCCACGGTGAAGCCAAACAGCTCGAACAGCTTCTCCGCCGGCGCCGATTCGCCGAAGCTGGTCATACCGATAATCGCGCCGTTCAGGCCGGTATATTTGTACCAGTAGTCGGCAATGCCCGCTTCGATAGCGACGCGCGCGCTGACCGCTTTCGGCATCACCGATTCACGGTAGGCTTCGTCCTGCTTGTCGAACGCGTCGGTAGACGGCATGGAAACCACGCGCACCCGATAGCCTTCGGAAGTTAGACGATCCCAGGCGGCGACCGCCAGTTCCACTTCAGAACCGGTAGCGATCAGGATCAGCTGCGGCTGACCTTCGCACGCTTTCAGTACGTAGGCGCCGCGCGCGATGTTTGCCAGTTGCTCAGCGTCACGCGGCTGCTGCGCCAAGTTCTGACGGGAGAAAATCAACGCGGTCGGGCCATCTTTACGCTCAATGGCGTATTTCCACGCCACGGCGGATTCCACCTGGTCGCATGGACGCCATGTGCTCATGTTCGGCGTTACGCGCAGGCTCGCCAGCTGCTCAACCGGCTGGTGCGTCGGGCCATCTTCACCCAGGCCGATAGAGTCGTGAGTATAAACCATCACCTGACGGATCTTCATCAGCGCCGCCATACGCGCCGCGTTGCGCGCATATTCCACGAACATCAGGAAGGTCGCGGTATAAGGCAGGAAGCCGCCGTGCAGCGCGATGCCGTTGGCGATGGCGGTCATGCCGAATTCACGCACGCCGTAGTGGATATAGTTGCCCGCAGCATCCTGGTTGATGCCTTTCGAGCCGGACCACATAGTCAGGTTGCTCGGCGCCAGGTCGGCAGAGCCGCCCAGGTATTCCGGCAGCAGCTTGCCAAAGGCTTCGATGGCGTTCTGCGAGGCTTTACGGCTGGCGATTTTCGCCGGGTTCGCCTGCAACTGTTCAATGAATTTCTGCGACGCTTCCTGCCAGTTGGCCGGCAGTTCGTTGCTCATGCGACGGGTGAATTCGGCCGCCAGCGCCGGGTAAGCTTCCGCGTAAGCGTTGAATTTTTCCTGCCAGGCCGCCTCTTTGACGCGACCCGCTTCTTTCGCATCCCACTCGGCGTAGATTTCCTGCGGGATAACGAACGGCGCGTGTTCCCAGCCCAGCTGCTTGCGGGTCAGCGCGATTTCGTCATCGCCCAGCGGCGCGCCGTGGGAGTCATGGGTGCCCGCTTTGTTTGGCGAACCGAAGCCGATAACGGTTTTGCACATCAGCAGAGACGGTTTGTCGCTGACCGCTTTCGCTTCTTCGATCGCTTTTTTAATCGATTCCGCATCGTGGCCATCGACGCCGCGCACCACATGCCAACCGTACGCTTCGAAACGGGCGCCGGTGTCGTCGCTGAACCACTCTTCTACGTGTCCGTCGATGGAGATGCCGTTGTCATCGTAAAACGCCACCAGCTTGCCCAGCTTCAGCGTGCCCGCCAGCGAGCAGACCTCGTGGGAGATGCCTTCCATCATGCAGCCGTCGCCCATAAAGACATACGTATGGTGATCGACAATCTCATGACCTGGACGGTTGAACTGCGCGGCCATAGTGCGCTCCGCAATCGCCATGCCAACCGCGTTGGCGATGCCCTGGCCCAGCGGACCGGTGGTGGTTTCCACGCCAGCGGTGTAGCCGAACTCCGGATGACCTGGCGTTTTAGAGTGCAGCTGACGGAAATTCTGTAACTCGCTCATCGGCAGATCGTAGCCGGTGAGGTGCAGCAGGCTGTAAATCAGCATCGAGCCGTGGCCGTTGGAAAGGACGAAGCGATCGCGATCTGCCCACAGCGGGTTGGTCGGATTGTGGTTCATATAGTCGCGCCACAGCACTTCGGCAATATCAGCCATACCCATCGGGGCGCCCGGATGGCCAGATTTCGCTTTCTGCACAGCGTCCATACTTAAAGCGCGAATAGCGTTGGCAAGCTCTTTACGAGAAGACATGTTTTACTCCAGGTCGGATTATTGTGCTTCGCCTTCCTTAACCTATTGTAATTAATGAGTTATCAGGCAAAGTCAAAGAAAAGTCGCCAAACAATGTACATGAAAAGCGGGGTGAAAGTACATGGCGCGGGCTGCAAAATATCAGGGACAATTTGCGCTTTAAGCGTTGTCTGCTGGGCTTTATTTCTCAGAACCGTTATAAAAAAGTCTTCCTGAATAAAACCGCCCTGCGCATTTTATTCAGAACGCTGTTTTTTTTATTAGCTTGTTACTGTTAAGGGATGAGAAAGGAATGAAAATCCGTGCTTGTGTGGTGGCGATCTCTCTCGCCACGTTACTTTCTGGTTGTCAGAATCTTGATAGCTCCGCATTAATGCAGTCCGGCGCGCAGGCTTTTCAGGCCGTCACCTTAAGCAACGATCAGGTGAAGGCGCTCAGCGAACAATCCTGCCAGCAGATGGACAGCGAAGCGCAAATCGCGCAGCCCGGCAGCGAATACCAGAAACGCCTGGATAAAATCGCCGCCGCACTGGGCAACAACATCAACGGCACGCCAGCCAACTATAAGGTTTACATTACCAAAGACGTCAACGCCTGGGCGATGGCCAACGGCTGCATCCGCGTTTACAGCGGCCTGATGGATATGATGAGCGATAACGAAGTGGAAGCGGTGCTGGGCCATGAGATGGGCCACGTCGCGCTGGGCCACTCCCGTAAGGCGATGCAGGTCGCTTATGCCACGACCGCCGCGCGCACCGCCGCCGCGTCGATGGGCGGCATCGCCGCCAGCCTGTCGCAGTCGCAGTTGGGCGAACTGGGACAGAAACTGGTGAGCGCGCAGTTCTCCCAGACACAGGAGTCGCAGGCGGATGATTACTCCTACGATCTGCTGAGAAAACGCGGCATCAACCCGAACGGCCTGGTCACCAGCTTTGAAAAACTGGCGAAGCTGGAAGGCACGCATCAGAGCTCGATGTTTGACGATCACCCGGCTTCGGAAGCGCGTGCGCAGCATATCCGCGAACGCATGGCCGCCGACGGCCTCAAATAAGCCCATCGGGAGGCGATATTCCTCCTTTTTTCTGCCAACGGCCTTAAAAAAGGGGAGGCTTCCCGCCTCCCCAGTCAGCGTGCTGATAAACTCAAAAAGCGGGCGTCATAGACCAGAGAGCAAAGCGCCCCGCGCCATGGACGGCGCGGGCCGAGCTGGCAGGGATGCCGTTTTTCGCGTCTTTGCGAACGGGCCATGTCACCCGCGACACCGCTTTGCTAATCATCTGACGGGGACCAATAGCCCGCAAGCAAATCAATAGAGCGTTTTCTGCGGCGGCCCGGCAAAGCGCAGCGCGCCGGTTTTATCCATTCTGATCTCAACCACCGACGGGCCGACAGAGGCCAGCGCTTCCGTCATTACCGCCTGGAAATCCTCAACCTGCTCCACCCGCCACGCCTGAAGGCCGATCGCCTGCGCCAGCAGGGTGAAATCGGGCGTATGCAGCTGGTTGTAATACTGTCTTCCGCCGAAATATTTATCCTGGATGCCGCGCATCACGCCGTAGCCGCCGTCGTTCATAATCAGCAGCGTGACATTGGCTTTTTCCTGCGCCAGCGTCGCCAGCTCCCCCAGGTTCAGGCTCAATCCGCCGTCGCCTACCAGCCCTACCACCTTACGCTGCGGGTTGGCGATGGCGACGCCGATCGCCATCGGCAGCCCCATGCCGATGGCGCCCGCCAGGGAGTGAATATTCATCAGCGGACCGTTGGCGCGCAGCAGGCGGCTGCCCCACAGGCTGCCTGAAACGGTAATATCGCGCACCAGGATGCCGTCCGATGGCAACGCCTTATCTATCGCATCGTTCAGCTGCGCGTAGACGCCGCACTGCTCGCGCAACTCCTGCTCCGCCTGCGCCACCGCCGATCGCACCTGCGCATCCCAGCGCGCATCACCCCATTCGCGCCCCTGCGCCTTTTCCGCCAGCGCGCTCAGCAGCGCGGCGCAGTCGCCGACCAGCGTGTCGTCCATCAGGTAATTGCGGCTCGCCGCCGCCGGATCGATATCGATCTGGATGCGCGGCGTCGGCAACGGCAACGTCCAGGAACGGGTTTCGTTGCTGCGCAGACGCGATCCCGCCACCAGCGTGAGATCGCACTGCGTCAGCACCGCCTCTACCGAGGGCGAATTGTGAAACGCGCGCAGGCTGGCGGGATGGGCGTCGGGCAGAATGCCGCGCCCGTGGGTGCTGGAGATCACCGTAACGCCCGCATCCGCCAGCTTTCTCACCGCCCCAGCGCAACGCAGCGCGCCGCCGCCCAGCCACAGCAGCGGCCGTTTCGCCTCTTTTAACTGACGCCACAGCGCCTCCACCCGCTCTGGCTCCGGCGCGGCGCCTGCCAGCGGCGCGACGGGCGCGGTCGCCAGCGCCAGCGGAATCAGGCTGCTCTGGATATCGACAGGAATCTCGACCGAGACCGGACCGCAGGGCGGCGTCTGTGCTTCCTGAATCGCCTTATGCAAAATGGCGATCGCCTGATTCGCGCTGCTGACGCGCCAGGCGCGTTTAGAGGCGGCTTTCAGAAAGGTCAGCTGATCGCGCGTTTCGTGAATAAAACCGGTATCGGCATCAAGCCAGGCTTTTTCCACCTGTCCGGTAAGATGCAGCAGCGGCGTGCCGGCATTCAGCGCCTCGACCAGCGCGCCCACCGCGTTGCCCGCTCCGGCGCCGGTACTGGTCAGCGCTACGCCCAGGCCGGAAAAGCGGCCGTGCGCATCGGCCATGGTGACCGCGCCCGCCTCGCCGCGCGCCGGGACAAAACGGATTTTCTCCCGCTGCCCGATGGCGTCGGCAATCGGCAGGTTATGAATGGAAATCACGCCGTACAGCGCGTCGACCTGATACTGCTCAAGTGTTCTGGCGATCGCCTCGCCCACGGTAATCATTTCGCTCATTGCACACCTTTCTTGTTAGTCGCACCAGGCGTTCACGCCATTACCTGTCGCCAGATAAACGCTCTTTTGCTGCATCCAGGCCTTCAGGCCCTGAATGCCTTTTTCGCGGCCCAGCCCGCTCTCTTTAAAGCCCCCAAACGGGGTGGAAATGGAAAAGACTTTATAGGTGTTGATCCAGACCGTGCCGACTTCCAGCCGCTCGCTCAGGCGCAGAGCGCGGCCCGCGTCGCGCGTCCAGATCCCGGCGGCCAGTCCGTAAACGGAGTCATTGGCCTGCTGGATCAGATCCGCCTCATCGCTGAAGGGCATCGCCACCAGCACCGGCCCGAAGATCTCCTCCTGGCAGACGCGGGCGCGGTTGGTCAGCCCGGCGATAATCGTCGGCTGAAAATAGCTGCCCGCCGCCAGCGCCGGATCGGCGGGAATTTCGCCGCCGCACAGCACGCTGCCGCCCTCCCGCTGCGCCAGCTGAACGTAGGCCATTACGCTGTCGCGATGCTGCGCGTTGATCAGGGGGCCGATATGGGTATCAGCGGCAAGGGGATGGCCGATGCGCAGTCCGCGCGTCAGCTCCAGCAGGCGTGCCATCAGCGCCGGGTAGACCTGCTGATGAATAAACAGGCGCGAACCGGCGATGCATGCCTGGCCGCCTGAGCTGAAGATGCCATAGCAGATGCCACGCGCCGCCTGCTCGATATCCGCATCTTCCAGCACGATGGTGGGCGATTTGCCGCCCAACTCCAGCGAGGCGGGAATCAGTTTTTCCGCCGCCACATGCGCCAGGTGGCGTCCGGTCGAGGTGCCGCCGGTAAAAGAGATTTTGCGCACCAGCGGATGCCGCGCCAGCGCATCGCCGATAATCGATCCTTTGCCTGGCAGCACGCTCAGCAGTCCGGCAGGCAGCCCCGCCAGCTCAAACAGGCGCGCCAGCTCCAGCGCCATCAGCGGCGTCGCTTCCGCTGGCTTCAAAATCACCGCGTTGCCGGCGGCGATCGCTGGCGCCACCTTCTGCATTTCGCTGGCGATCGGGGAATTCCACGGCGTGATCGCCGCCACTACGCCCAGCGGCTCATAGCGGCTGAAGGTGATCAGATCGGGCTGACGCGGCGTCGGCAGTTCGCCCTCCAGCAGTTCACAGGCGGCGGCGAAATAGCGCGCGCTGCCGGCGGCACTCATCACCAGCCCGCGCGCCTCCGCCAGCGGCTTGCCGTTATCGCGGCTCTGCATCTGCGCCAGCTCATCCAGGCGCGCTTCAATCAGATCGGCGACGCGGTGCAGGATCTTCGCGCGCAGATGGGGCAGCCTTTCTCGCCAGGCGGAATCGCGCCAGGCGCGTTCGCCGCAGGCGACCGCCTCTTGCAGGTCGTCAAGGCTGGCGGCGTTCAGCGTGGCGTTAACCGAGCCATCCGCCGGAAACAGGCTCTGCATGCGGTAGCCGCCGCCGCGCCGCCATACACCGCCGATAAAAATTTTCTGTTCTTCCATTTCAGCCTCCTTTAGCGCTGCGTCAGTTCGCGGCAGGCGCGCACCGCGCTCAGGGCCGCCAGGGTGGAGGTTTTCGGGTTGTCGGCCAGCGGCAGCCCGCTCAGTTCAAGGCGCAGTTCGCCAAACAGTCCGCTGGCGTGCAGCGTATGGGTATTGCGCTGCGTCGCCGGATCGGCCATCAGCTGAACGCGGGTGGCATCCATTCCGACGCCGCCAAGAGCGATCGTCGCCGCCACATTGGCGTTGGCGGGAAACAGCCGCGCGGCCTCACGCGCGCTGCCTTCGAAAAAAATTTGCGCTTCGCGGATGGCGTTCAGATCGATCAACGTTTCCGCATAGCTGCCGCGCCAGCTGGCGGGCGATTTGCGCGAACGATAGACAACCTGCTCCAGCCCGCCCTCTTTCGCCGCCGCCAGGCCATCAATGCCAGCTACCGCGCCGGAAAGCAGCGTCAGCCGCCCGCCTGCATGCCGCAGCCGTTGCTCCAGTGCGCTGTCCGCCAGCGCGCCGGTCGAGATAATCGCCAGGTGCCAGCCGCGATGCAGCACCGCCTCGCCATACTGCGCCACCGCCTGCTGGCTGGCGCACTCCAGCACCAGATCGGGCGTTTCCGCGCAATCCTGCGGCAGCAGCAACGGCCGCGCCCGATCGCCGAAGCGCGTGCGGATCGCCGCGTGGTGATGCGTTCGCGCGACGATCCAGCCGATCGTCACGCCTTCCGGCAACCTTTCGATCACCGCCTGCGCCATCGCGCCATAGCCGATCAACATGATCTTTTTCATCATCGATCCTTACAGATGACGGCAGAAGCCGCCGGAGACATCGAGCGCCGCGCCGGTAGTAAAGGAGGCGAGCGGCGAGGCGAGGAACAGCAGCGCCTGCGCCGGCTCCTGCGGTTTTCCTAAGCGCTGCATCGGGATACCACGCCGACGGGCGATTTCCGCCGTCCAGTCGGCCCAGCTTTGGCGTTTATCAGCACGGTTTTCGAAGCGGCGTCGCCACTGCCCCGACTCCACCCTGCCAAGCAGAATGGAGTTCACGCGGATGGCCTTGCCCACCAGCTCCTTCGCCAGCGTCCGCGTCATGTTGAGCAGCGCCGCGCGCGCCGCCGAGGTGGCGATCATGTGTTCCTCCGGCTGCAGCGCCAGCAGCGAGTTGACGCAGGTGATGGAGGCGATATCGGATCGCTCCAGCAGCGGCAGAAACGCCTGCACCGGATTGATTACGCCGAAGAGCTTTAGCTCTGCCTCATGCAGCCAGGCGCCGCGCGGTGTCTCATTGAAATGCGCCACATAGCCCTGCCCGGCGTTATTGATCAGCAGATCGGCGCCGCCAAAGCGCGCCTCCACCGCCGCGGCGAAGGCTGCCACCTCCTCTTCGTGCAGAACATCGCAGCGGTAAGCGAAAATCTCTCCCTGCGGATAGTCGTTTTGCAGCGCCGCCTGGGCGCTGGCCAGTCGGTCCGGGTCGCGTCCGCAGAAAGCCACTTTCGCGCCTTCGCCCAGCAGCAGGCGCAGCGTTTCAAACCCGATGCCGGAGGAGCCGCCGGTAACAATCGCCACGCGGCCTTCAATCTGTGCATTCATTCCGCACCCCTTCCAGTAGCTGTAACAGCCGTTGATTAAACAGCGCGTCGTTGTCGAGATAGCTGGCGTGCCCGGCGTGCGGAATCGGGCGGTAAGGCGCGCCGTAGCGTTGCGCCAGCGCCTGCGCCTGCGCAGGCGGCGTGATGGTGTCCTGCTCGCCGCACCAGACTTCCAAACCGCCCCGATATTGCGCAAGCCAGCGGTGAATATCGTCGTGAGCCAGCATCCAGGCCGCTGCGAGAAAACCTTCAGGGCGTAGCCTGCGCATACCGGCGGCAACGGTGGCGATATCCTCCGGTCGCGCGTCGGGCCGCAGCAGTTTGGCCGCCTTGGTCTGCGCCAGGATTTCGCCGCCGAGCGCTATCTGCTGCTCCCGGCTGCGCCATACCTGTTCACGCATCGAAGGCGCCGCCTCGCCGTAGCCCTGCGCCGGATCGACCAGCGCCAGCCGCGCGACGCGTTTGGGAAACCGCGCGGCAAAGGCGGCGGCGATAAGCGCGCCGAGCGAATGCCCGACCAGCGTGACGCGCTCCACATCCAGCCGATCCAGCAGCGCCGCCAGCGCCTGCGCGTAATCGCCCGCATTCGCCTTTTCCACCGTCAGCATCGGGCTGTCGCCATAGCCGGGCATCTCCCAGGCCAACACACGGCAGCCCGGCAGCGTCATCTGTTTATGCCAGGCGGCCGCCCCGGAACTGATGCCGTGCAACAGCATCAGCGCCGCGCCGTTTCCCTGCTCACGAAAACCGCTCATTGCGCGTCCTTAGCTGCGTTTTACGCTGGCCAGCGGGTGATCTTCCGGGTAGGTCGGAATATGCGGCTTCTGCGTGCCAAGCATCACGCACATCAGCGCCTCTTCCTCACCGTGGTTAAACAGCCCGCGATAGATGCCCGCCGGCACCGAAATCAGATCGCGCTCGCGCAGAATGGTTTCCAGATAGTTGTCGCCATCCTGAATCATCAGCGTGATGGCGCCTTTGAGCATAAAGAACACCTCTTCTACATCGTCATGCAGATGCAGCGGCCCTTCACACTTGGCGGGCAGCACCATGGTAGAAAAAGTGAAATGCTCCGCCGGCACGGTGTTGGCGTCGGTCGCCACGCCGGTAGCGCCGGTGCCGATATAGCGCATCTGGGCGCGACGGTATTTAGGATCGAAATCGGCCTGAAACTTCAACGCGTTCCAGTCATATTTACGTCCTTCAAAGCGCGCGATGCGCGATTCCACCCACTCTTCCATCGTCAGGTGAGCCGGTTTGATGCCAGGGTTCAGGGTTGTATCGGTCATGATTAACTCCTCAGTAACGTGTCAGCAGCGGCAGCAGCAGGACACAGCCCAGCGCCGCCATAATGGTCAGAAAGATCAGGCCGGAATCCATACTTTGGGTGAAGGCGATTAGCGCCCCCATCACCGCCGGCGACAGCGCCCCGGCGAAGTTGCCCAGCCCGTTGAAAATGCCGCCCGCGGTGGCGCTAACGCGCGGATGGGTCGCCTTCGCCAGCAGGGCAAAGATGTTCGGTGCGCCGGTGCCCCACATAAAAGTGCTAAAGCTCATCGCGGCGATAACCGCCGGAGGGGTAGCAAGCTGCATCACCGCAGCCAGCCCCAGCGCCGCGCCCGCCATTGAGATAAAGCAGGCGGCGGCGCGTTTGTTAACGCGGTCCGACAGCCAGGCGCCCAGCACTTCACCGATCAGCATGGCGATAAACGGCATCGACGAGAGCCAGCCCGCATGTTCCAGGTGAATGCCTTTGCCTTTAATCAGGTAGCCGGGCAGCCAGCCGTTGATGCCCCACAGGTAGGTCAGGAAAGCGATATTGAAAATGCAGATCATCCAGAAGTGCGGGCTGACCAGCAGCTCGCGCCGCGCTTCCCGGCGCGACTGCTGTGAAACCGCCGTGCGATCGGCGGCGGGCGCCAGATGAATATTGCGCAGCCCGGTGCGCACCAGCAGCAGCACCGGCAGCGTCAGCAGCGCCATGACGAAAAAGGTGCTCTGCCAGCCGAAAGTGTTCAGCAGCCACAGCGACAGCGGAAAACCGATGGCGGCCCCGACCGGCGTGCCCAGCAGCCAGAGCATGGTGGCGCGCGCCTGTAGTCGCTGCGGGAAGGTATGGCGCACGATGGCGAACGCCAGTGGGAACAAGGGCCCTTCCGCTACGCCCAGCAAAA
>ERZ1023456.124-NODE-124-length-13639-cov-4.434555_pt1 | contig 13639 bp, 14 predicted proteins | sample MGYA00380526_ERZ1023456 | MGnify/ENA primary metagenome ERZ1023456 (study PRJEB33173, sample SAMEA4830298) | metagenome | study: EMG produced TPA metagenomics assembly of the PRJEB25223 data set...
CTTTCTGCCACTTTGAATATATTGAGAAAGAAGGCAACGCGCTGATGGATGCGCTGGAGGAGGAGAACGGCCTGGCCGATCTGCCTTTCGAGCAGTTCGTGGCGCGGCTGGCGCACTACTACTGTGAAATCAATATGCTGCATCCGTTTCGCGACGGCAACGGCCGCGCGCAGCGTCTTTTCTTCGAGCAGCTGATTAATCACGCCGGCTACGATATCGACTGGAGCAAGACTGAACGCGACGCCTGGCTTAAAGCCAATGAAGAGAGCGTGCGCGGCGATCTGGACGGGCTAATCAATATCTTCGCCAACGTAGTGAGCGAGCCGGAGTAAGCGCGTAGAATAGCGGCGTTTTGGTTCAGCCCGGAGCAAACATGCTGCTGCTTATCGATAATTACGACTCTTTCACCTGGAACCTGTATCAGTACTTCTGCGAGCTGGATGCGGAAGTACTGGTGCGCCGCTATGATGAAATCGCCCTGGCGGAGATGCAGTCGTTGCCGCTGACCCACCTGGTTATCTCCCCCGGCCCCTGTACGCCTGACGAATCAGGCATCTCCCTTGACGCTATTCGCGCTTTTGCCGGCAAGCTGCCGGTACTGGGCGTTTGTCTTGGGCATCAGGCGCTGGCGCAGGTGTTCGGCGCGCGCGTGGTGCGCGCCCGTCAGGTGATGCACGGTAAAACGTCCGCTATCGCGCACCAGCAGCGCGGCGTTTTTGCCGGGCTGGCGCAGCCGTTAACCGTAACCCGCTACCATTCGCTGATTGTGGAAAAAGAGACGCTGCCGGAGACGCTGGAGGTAACCGCCTGGAGCCTGCGCGACGGCGAGCCTGATGAGATTATGGGCCTGCGGCATAAGACGCTGGATGTAGAGGGCGTGCAGTTTCATCCGGAGAGTATTCTGAGCCAGCAGGGGCATGAACTGTTGGCGAATTTTCTGCGCCGTCGGCCCAACCTATAAGCGCTGCACGAATTTGTTTGACTTATTATGCATATTTATTGATTATTTTTTCACTCAATGGTTATGTGTAAGCAGACGAGGTAGGGAATGGCAGCGGAAAAAATGGCGGTAACGCGGGATACGTTTGATAAAGTGATTTTGCCTGTTTATGCACCAGCGCAGTTTGTGCCGGTGAAAGGAAAGGGCAGCCGAGTATGGGATCAGCAGGGGAAAGAGTATATCGATTTTTCCGGCGGCATCGCGGTGACCGCGCTGGGTCACTGTCATCCTGCGCTGGTAGAGGCGCTGAAAACGCAGGGTGAAACGCTGTGGCATACCAGCAACGTGTTTACCAACGAGCCAGCGCTGCGACTTGCCAGCAAGCTGATCGCCGCTACCTTCGCCGAACGTGTATTCTTTGCTAACTCCGGCGCCGAAGCGAACGAGGCCGCCTTCAAGCTGGCGCGCTACTATGCGGCGACGCGCCACAGCCCCTACAAAAGTAAGATTATCGCTTTCCATAATGCCTTCCATGGCCGCACGCTGTTTACCGTTTCCGTCGGCGGCCAGCCTAAATATTCCGACGGCTTTGGTCCAAAACCCGCCGATATCGTTCACGTTCCCTTTAACGATCTTGAGGCGGTGAAGGCGGTGATTGACGATCATACCTGCGCCATCGTAGTGGAGCCGATTCAGGGCGAAGGCGGCGTAACGCCCGCGACCGCAGCCTTTATGCAGGGGCTGCGTCAGCTGTGCGACGAGCATCAGGCGCTGCTGGTGTTGGATGAGGTACAGAGCGGCATGGGACGCAGCGGCAAGCTGTTCGCCTATCAGCACTACGGCATACAGCCCGACATCCTCACTACAGCGAAGGCGCTGGGCGGCGGCTTCCCGGTCAGCGCCATGCTGACCACCGATAAAATCGCCTCGGCGATGGCGCCGGGCGTTCATGGCACCACCTACGGCGGCAACCCGCTTGCCTGCGCAGTGGCGGAAGCGGCGCTGGATATTATTAACACGCCACAGGTGCTGGAGGGCGTAACCGCACGTCGTCAGCGCTTTATCGAGGCGCTGGAAGCGATCAACGCGAAGCTGGATCTGTTTAGCGAGATTCGCGGCAAAGGGCTGCTGATCGGCGCGCAGCTGAAGCCGCAGCATAAAGGCAAGGCGCGCGATATTCTGCATGCGGCGGCGGAAGAAGGCGTAATGGTGTTGACCGCAGGCACCGAGGTTATTCGCTTCGCCCCGTCGCTGGTGATCCCGCTGGCGGATATCGGCGATGGCATGGCGCGCTTCGCCCGTGCGGCGGAAAAGGCGCTGAATGCCGCTTGAATGGCCTTGTTAAGGAAGCGCCCGGCGTAAAGCCTGCGTCCCGGCAGAACGCCTTGTCTGCGCATGTCGATTAAAGGTCGCGCCCTGAAGCTTATACGTTAGGTAAGCGCCTCTGCGGAGGCGCTTTTTTTACCCTTTACGCAGGCGACGCGCCAGCCATTTGCCGTGGCGCGGCCGCTGGCTCCAGGCGAGAGAGGAGATGGTGTGCATCACTGAAAGGTGTTCAAGGATGCGTTTCACGTGACGTTCCATAATCGTCACCGCGCCTTCCGGCTCGCCGCCCTGACTTTCCAGAATATTGCTCTCCTGGCCCGGTCCGTCATACTCCAGCCGTTGCTGGCAGCGCTGGAGCGCAATCTCACAGGATTGCAGATAGCGCTGCGCCAGATCCGGCGGCAGCATGGTGTGTTCCCGCGCCAGAATGGTCATGGCGTTGATATGCTCGACGATAAACTGACTGTGGGTCACCCAAAGTTTCATATCGTTCAGGTAGCGGGTATTAAACGCCGGTTCCTGCATAGCCTGATTCAACGAGTTGAACAGCGCATTGTGCGCCTGATTGACGGCGACCCGTTGCCAGGCGAGCTTCTGCGGTGACGGCTCGTTGCCTAACAGCATACGCAGCGCCTCTTGATCGGCCTCCAGCGCATCGTGAGCATTCTGGCGCAGCAGGCCGCTTTGCCACTGCGGCCACAGCCAGATCATGCCGCCGAAGGCGATGCAGCAGCCCATCAGCGTATCCATCAGGCGCGGCAGCAGGAACTGCGCGCCGTTTAACGCCAGCAGCTGCAACGAGTAAACGGCGGTGACGGTAAAGCCGATGGTCGCCCAGCCGTAATATTTGCGAATAAACAGGTAGCTGATTAGGGTAATCGCCAACATCACCAGCAGTACGACCGATTCCGGCACCGAAAAGCGCAGGGTGGCGGCGGCGATGGCCAGCCCGGCCAGCGTACCGGCGGCGCGGTGCTGGATGCGCACGCGCGTGGCGCTGTAGCCGTTCTGACTGACGAACATGATAGTCATTAAAATCCACCACGGTTTCGGCACGTTAAAGGCGAGCGCTAAGGCGCTGCCGAACACCAGCATCACCGCAAAGCGCGCCGCGGTGCGCAGCGCGGCTGATTTTAGCGACAGATAGCTGCGCAGCGCCGCCAGCAGCGGCAGTCGACGTTGGCGATCCGCCATTAAATCGCGACGATAAAGCGGGCGCTGCGTGCGCAACACGCGCGCAATACGGCTGAAGTGGTAGTAGCAGAAATGGCCGACCGGATTTTCTGGATGTTGCCGGGCGATTTTTTCCAGCCCCAGCAGCGGCTTTTCCATGCTGAAACGTGACGGCAGGCGATGATAGAGCATGTCGTCCCCCAGCTCGCGCAGGCGCGCGGCGATGGTCTGCGCATTCCAGCGGATTACCGCTTCCGCATGGCTTCGCTCCACCAGCTTCTGCACCTCTTCCGGCTGATGCAGGCTGACGGCGATATGCTCCTGCAAATCGAGCGCTACCTGAAAGGCGCGCGTCAGGCGCTGGTGGCTATGGTCGCGGTTGGCCGCCAGCATATGCATCTGCTGATAACAGGTATTGAGCAGATCGACCGCTTTTTGCTGGCGCGCCAGCAGCGGCGGCAGCGCCTTTTCAGGGTCGGAAAGCTGGGTCAGCAGGGTATATTTCGCGTCGCAGTAGTCGGGCAGCTCGCGATAAAGGAGGCTGGGGCTTGCACGCAGCGGCTGTTCTTTCCACAGGCGGAACCAGGACCAGTTGAACAGGCCGTACCAGAAGGTGCCGCCGATATAGAGCAGCGGCGGCGCCCAAAGGGGCATACGTCCTACCAGTCCGAGGGTAAAAATCGCGGCGATCAGCGAGGCGGGCAAAAGACGCGCGTGCAGCGGGCCGATTTCACCGGTGACTCCCAGCAGCAGCGCCATGACGAACAGCGTGGCGGGCAGCGGCACCTGTTGCAGCGAGAGCCACTGAACGAGAAGGCTGCTGAGTGCGAACAGCGAACCGCCGACGATCAGCCGCTTAAAGAAGCGTTTATGCGGCGTATCCAGACCGGCGATGTTGCAGCAGGCGGGCACCAGCGAAAACAGCAATCCTTTTTGCAAATCCCCCAGCAGCCAGCCGACGGCCACCGGTAAACAGAGCACCAGCGTCTGACGCAGTGCGTAGTTCACTTCAGGATGGTAGATAATTCTCCGCCACATCGCCACATCACAAAAATAAACACGGCGTGATGCGGGGGCATCACGCCGTGCGTTTAAATAAGCTTAACGTGTGCCGTAGACGACAATCGTTTTACCGTGAGCGGAGATCAGGTTTTGATCTTCCAGCATTTTCAAAATACGACCGACCGTTTCACGCGAACAGCCAACGATCTGGCCGATTTCCTGACGGGTGATTTTGATCTGCATCCCGTCGGGGTGGGTCATGGCGTCAGGCTGTTTTGCCAGGTTGAGCAGCGTCTGCGCGATGCGGCCCGTAACGTCCAGGAAAGCTAAATTGCCCACTTTCTCTGACGTAACCTGCAGGCGACGTGCCATCTGAGCGGAGAGACGCATCAGAATATCAGGGTTCACCTGAATCAACTGACGGAACTTCTTATAAGAAATTTCAGCCACTTCACAGGCGGTTTTCGCCCGCACCCATGCGCTGCGCTCCTGGCCTTCTTCGAACAGGCCAAGCTCGCCAATGAAATCACCCTGGTTGAGGTAGGAGAGGATCATCTCTTTGCCTTCTTCATCCTTAATCAGCACCGCGACCGCACCTTTTACGATGTAATAGAGCGTTTCGGCCTTTTCACCCTGGTGAATCAATGTGCTTTTCGATGGATACTTATGAATATGGCAATGTGACAGGAACCATTCGAGAGTAGGGTCTGTTTGCGGTTTGCCGAGAACCATTCGCTGTTATCCTCTGTTGTAATCGTGCCCTAAATACAGGGGGCAGTTTTCCCTGTCAGGCGTTAAAATCTTCTGGCGTTTCCTGCTGGAAATTTATTCGGGAAAATTTGGCGCGCCCAGGCGTGAAAGAGTCCCGTATTCGTTTCTTAGAACGAAAATATTACAGCTTTGTTTGTAGCACAGCTTTATCTTACTGTCTCCTGTTGTCTCGCTTCAGCTTGAGGTGAATCGGACAATTGCCGTTTAGTCATTGAAAGCGTAGGCTGGCAATGAGCTGAATTATCCGGAGAACGGTGAATATGCAGGCACGCGTAAAATGGGTAGAAGGGCTGACCTTTATGGGCGAGTCCGCCTCTGGCCATCAGATTCTGATGGATGGCAATTCCGGCGATAAATCGCCAAGTCCAATGGAGATGATTTTGCTGGCGGCCGGCGGTTGCAGCGCCGTCGATGTTGTCTCTATTTTGCAAAAGGGGCGTCACGCGGTAAGCGACTGCGAGGTCAGATTGACTTCGGAGCGCGCCGAGGAGGAGCCGCGCGTTTTTACCCATATCAACCTGCATTTTATCGTCAGCGGCAGCGGCCTGAGCGATAAGGCGGTAGCGCGCGCTGTCACACTCTCCGCCGAAAAGTATTGCACCGTAGCGATGATGCTGGGCAAAAGCGTCGCCATTACCCACAGCTATGAGCGAATCGAAACGCCCTGACAGGGTCAGTTAAACGATCTCTTTCCCTTCGATCAGCCGTTTCACCAGCGGCAGCATAATCAGCTCCATCGCCAGCCCCATTTTGCCGCCCGGCACCACCAGCGTATTGATGTGCGAAATAAACGAGCCTTGCAACATCGCCAGCAGATAGGGGAAGTCGATATCCTCCAGCCCGCGGAAATGAATCACGACAAAACTTTCATCCAGCGAAGGAATGGCGCGCGCGGCAAACGGATTAGAGGTGTCCACCGTCGGTACGCGCTGGAAGTTGATATGGGTGCGCGAGAACTGCGGTGTGATGTAGTTGATGTAATCCTCCATCGAACGCACCACCGAATCCATCACCGCCTCGCGCGAATGGCCACGCTCGCTGGTGTCGCGCACCAGTTTCTGAATCCATTCGAGGTTGACGATCGGCACGACGCCGACCAGCAGATCGACCTTTTCCGCCACGTTGTGCTGCTGGGTCACGACGCCGCCGTGCAGCCCCTCATAAAACAGAATGGCCGTCGGCTCCGGCAGCGGCTGCCAGGGGGTAAAGGTACCGGGCACCTGGTTCCACGGCACCGCTTCATCGTAGGTATGCAGATATTTACGCGACTGGCCGCGGCCGCTTTCGCCATATTCGACGAAGGTCTGCTCCAGCAGGCCGAAATCGTTCGCTTCCGGGCCGAAGTAGCTGATATGACGTCCTGAGTCGCGCGCTTTACGGATCGCCATATCCATTTCCGGCCGCGTATAGCGGTGAAAGCTGTCGCCTTCCAGCTCCGCGGCGTGCAGGTTCAGCTGCTGAAAAATTTTGCGAAAGGCAAGGCTGGTAGTGGTGGTTCCCGCTCCGCTGGAGCCGGTCACCGCAATAATCGGATGTCTGGCTGACATAGACACTCTCTGGGTTAAATCGGGCAATGAGCATTGTTATCACGTTTAGCCCGGAAGTGTCATCACCGCACGCGCGGCGCAGAAAGCGAATAGTGTGATGCGGCGCACAGCGCTGAGATGCCGATGCTTAGCCGCGGAACTGTCCGCGCGGCATAATGTTCACCGTTTCATGCAGTTCCGACCAGACCAGCACCGCTTCGCCGCTTTTTATCTGGCGACGAACATCTTCTACCTTCTCCGCCAGCGAACGCTCCTGCTCGCCATAGTCGGTGCCTTCGCGCAGCACGAAGGCTTCAATCAGATTATCCAGCGTTTCCGGCGCCAGATCTTGCCAGGGAATCATCACAGCTTAGTTATCCAGATAAGGTGAAAGCCATTGGGGAATGCGCTGTTCCAGCCACATTTGCGGATGGCGCAGCGTACCGGCGACAAAACCAACGTGGCCGCCATGTTCTGTCAGTTGATATTCAATGTTAGCAGGTAACTGCGTCAGATCGGGGATCACCTCGTCAGTCATAAAGGGATCGTCTTTCGCATGAATAATGAGCAGCGGTTTACGCACGTTGGGCAACAGCGGCATAGCGCTGGCGCGGCGGTAGTAATCAACGGCGTCGATAAACCCGTGGGCGCGCGCGGTGATGGCGTCATCAAAATCGCGCAGCCGTTTTAGCGCGTTCAGCTGCGGCAGGTCTATCGGCAGCGTGCCGGGCCAGGCCTGCAGTTTGCGACGCGCGTTAAGCTTGAGCTGGCCCAGCAGGTAGCGCTGGTAGACGCGGGAGAAACCCTGCTCCAGCCTGGCGCTGCATGGCTCCAGCATCAGCGGCGCGGAGACCACCACGCCCGCATCCAGCAGGCAGGCGTCGCCCTGTTCGCCCATCAGACAGGCGAGCATATTGCCGCCCAGCGAGACGCCGACCGCCGCCGTCGGCGCGTCGCCGAACGTGTCGCGCAGCCACTGTAAAAAGTAGCTGGCGTCGCCGGTTTCGCCGGAGTGGTAGATGCGGCCCATGCGGTTCGGCACGCCGCTACAGCCGCGAAAATGCATCACTACCCCCAGCCAGCCGCGCTGACGCCACGCCTGCAGCAGACCGTGCGCATAAGGGCTGTTGAAGTTGCCTTCCAGACCGTGAAACAGCACCACGCGCGGCTTATGGCGCGCCTGCGATGGATCTTCGCTCCAGGCGAGATCGAGGAAATCCCCGTCCGGCAGATCGAGACGCTGCCAGTGCGGCTTGAGGTGAATGCGACGGCGAAACAAGCGTGGCAACACCGTCTGCAAATGGGGATTATGCAGCCCTTTCATTGGGATAAAGGAATACTCACGTACGTGATTTAATTTCATCATCTAAGGCTTGTAGGATACCGGGCTCGCTGATAGCTTCGACAGGTTAGCCATTTTACAGGATGAGGGATAGCCGCCCCATGGGACTGGGTCTGTTTTTATCGATGTTGGGCTTTCTTTGGGTCGCCGCGATTACACCAGGCCCGAATAATATGTTACTGACCACCGCTGGCGCCAATTTTGGTTTTTTACGTTCCATGCCGCTAATGATCGGCATTATGCTCGGCATGCAGCTGATGCTGCTGCTGGTCGCCTTCGGCGTCGGCAGTCTGATCCTGCTGTATCCTTCTCTGCACCTGTTTCTGAAAATCGCCGGCAGCCTCTATCTGCTGTGGCTGGCGTGGAAAATCGCCACCGCCGCTTATGAAAAGTTGGAGATGGGCGACGCGCCCTCGCGCCCGATGCCGTTCTGGCAGGGCGGCATTTTGCAGCTGGTGAATCCGAAAGCCTGGCTGATGGCGCTGGGCGCTGTCGCCAGCTTTAGTCTGGCGGGCGAGGCCTATCGGGGATCGGTGGTGGCGATCAGCATCGGCATGGCGCTGGTCAACCTGGTCGCAGGGATTATCTGGCTGGGCTTCGGCACGTTGATTGGGCGCCTGCTACGTAGCCGCCGCGCCTGGAAAATTTTTAACCTTTCCATGGGTGCGCTGACGGCCGCCTGCGTTCTGTTAATCTGGCATTAATCAACTGGAGGCGCGCTCCACCAGTTTGCAGTTCAGCTGCTCATGCACATGGGGGGCGTGCGGATCTTTGATACGTTGCAGCAGTAGCTGCACGCTGCGCACCCCCAGTTGATGCATGGGCTGTTCCAGCGTGCTGAGCGGCGGCGACAGCATGGCGCTCCACGGCAGCCCGTCAAAGCCCAGCATGGCGATATCTTCCGGGATGCGCAGCTGGTGTTGACGGGCGCAGTGAATCGCGCCAACGGCCAACACGTCCGATACGGCGAACACCGCGTCAGGCCGCTGCCCACGCGCCAGCAGGCGCTCCATCGCCGCATAGCCCGCCTCGCACTCTACTTCGTTAGCATACTTTACGGCGGCCCACTTTACATTCCGCTCCGCCAGCGCCGCGCGATAGCCTTTCTCGCGCTGCTGCGCATAGAGATAGCGCGGATCGCCGTTAATCATGGCGATCCGCTGCCGTCCGCGCTGCGTCAGATGCGCGATCGCCTCGCGCGCCGCCTGCTGATTATCGATCGTAACGGAGGAGCCTTCGCTCTCTGTATTGCCTTCGGCGCACTGCACCCACGGTGAGTCACCGATCATCTGTCGCAGGCCGGGCAAATTGCTGACGGCGTCCATGGTGATCACGCCGTCGACGACTTTGCCGCTGAGCAGCGTCAAATAAGCGGATTCACGCTGGGTCTGAGAATCAGAATTGCATAATAAAATATGGTAGCCGTGCGCTTCCGCTTCCGCTTCAATGCCGCGCACCACGCGCGAGCAGAAGGGGTTAATGATATTGGACACCAGCACTAACAGCATACGGCTCCGCGACGTGCGCAGCTGACGCGCCAGCAAATTTGGCTGGTACTGAATGGCGGCGATGGCGGCCAGCACGCGGTCTCGGGTAGCCGGTCGAACGCCTTCATAGCCGTTCAGCACCCGCGAAACGGTTGCGGTCGATACACCAGCAAGACGGGCAACTTTCTCAATCGACATGGAAAATCCTCGGACAGATCAACGACAGACAGACTGAAAAACGTCGCTATATACATTGGCTGATTCAGGACCATTTATCATTCAATAAATTTTACTTTTGCCTATTTCAGATAAATATATCGATATATTTTCTAAGGTTTGTTTGCGATTAAACATAATTTTTAATTACTTCAGCATGCGGCTGCGCCTCAGTTACAACAGAGTCACTACGACAATAACAGCAGGCGGAGCGCAAAATGATGAGTACCACGCGGTTTTTAGCAATAGCAGCCATTTTATTGCTGCTGATGGAACAGGCGAGCGCCGTTGAGGTCACCGTCGCCTGGCAAACGTCCGCCGAGCCGGCGAAAATCGCTCAGGCGGAGAACACCTTCGCCAAAGAGAGCGGCGCCCAGGTTGACTGGCGCAAGTTTGACAGCGGCTCCAGTGTAGTACGCGCGCTGGCCTCCGGGGATGTGCAGATCGGCAATATTGGATCGAGCCCGCTGGCGGTCGCCGCCAGTCAACAACTACCTATCGAAGTTTTCCTGCTTGCCTCGCAACTTGGCAGCTCAGAAGCGCTGGTGGTGAACAAAAAAATCACCTCGCCGCAGGATCTGATCGGCAAACGCATCGCGGTGCCGTTTATCTCCACCACTCACTATAGCTTGCTGGCTGCGCTGAAGCACTGGGGCATCAAGCCCAATCAACTGCAAATCATCAATCTGCAGCCGCCGGCGATTATCGCCGCCTGGCAACGCGGGGAGATTGACGGTGCTTACGTTTGGGCGCCGGCGGTAAATGAACTGGCGAAAACCGGCGCCGTGCTGACCGATTCGGCGCAGGTGGGCAAATGGGGCGCGCCGACGCTGGATGTCTGGGTCGTGCGTAAGGATTTCGCCGCCCAGCACCCGGAGATTGTCACTGCTTTCGCCCGCAGCACGCTGGCGGCGCAGCAGGACTATCTTGCGCAGCCGCAACAGTGGCTGCAGCAGCGGCAACATCTGGAGACGCTTTCTCGGTTCAGCGGCGCGCCGGTGGATCAGGTGCCAGAGCTGGTTGAAGGCAATACCTACCTGAACGTTGACCAACAGATCGCGCAGCTTGGCCAGCCGGTAAGCAAGGCGATTAGCGATACCGCCCAGTTCCTGAAAGAGCAGGGCAAAGTCGCGCAGGTGGCGCCGGATTACCGGGGTTACGTCACTGACCGCTTTGTTCGTCCCCTGGCGAAACAGTAAAAGAGGTGATCCATGCTGGCCATTTCACATCTTAGCGCACGCTACCACGGACAGATCGCGCTGCATGACATCAACCTGGCGCTGAACGCTGGCGAACTGACGGTGGTGTTGGGTCCTTCCGGCTGCGGCAAGACCACGCTGCTGAATTTGATCGCCGGTTTTCTGCCGGTGGAAGAGGGACAGATTACGCTGGCGGGCAAGAAGATAACCGGGCCGGGCGCCGAGCGCGGCGTGGTGTTCCAGCATGAAGGGCTGCTGCCCTGGCGCAACGTGTTGGATAACGTTGCGTTCGGCCTGCAGCTGGCGGGCATGGACGCTGGAACACGTCGTCATATCGCGGAGAAGATGCTGAAGAAGGTGGGGCTGGAAGGCACCGGCAAACGGTTTATCTGGCAGCTTTCCGGCGGCATGCGTCAGCGCGTCGGCATCGCCCGGGCGCTGGCCGCCGATCCGGCGCTGCTGCTGCTGGACGAGCCTTTCGGCGCGCTGGACGCCTTTACCCGCGAGCAGATGCAGGAGCTGCTGCTGCGGCTATGGCGTGACAGCGGCAAGCAGATCCTGTTGATCACCCACGATATCGAAGAGGCGGTGTTCCTCGCCAGCGAGCTGATTCTGCTGACGCCGGGGCCGGGCCGCGTCAGCGAGCGGCTGTCGCTGGACTTTGGGCGCCGATTCGCCGCCGGCGAGTCGTGCCGCGCAATCAAATCCGATCCCCTGTTTATCGCACGACGGGAGGACGTGCTCAGGCGGGGCTTCCAACAGCGCGAGGCGTTCTCATGAGCATTCAGGCCATCGATAAACGGGAAAAGCCGCGCTCACGCTGGCGCTGGCCCTTCTCTCACCGGCTGACGCTTAGCCTGATGACTTTGCTGGCGGTGCTGGCGCTGTGGTGGCTGGTAACGGCGCTACAGTTGATTGCGCCGCTGTTTCTGCCGCCGCCGCAGCAGGTGCTGCGTCAGCTGCTGACCATCGCCAGCGCGCAGGGCTTTATGGACGCGACCCTGTGGCAGCACCTTGCCGCCAGCCTGGGCCGTATTCTGCTGGCGCTGCTGGTGGCGGTGGCGATCGGCGTGCCGACCGGGATTGCGATGGGATTAAGCAAAACGGCGCACGGGATCCTCGATCCGTTGATTGAGCTTTACCGACCGGTGCCGCCGCTCGCCTATTTGCCGCTGATGGTGATTTGGTTCGGCATCGGCGAAACCTCGAAGATCCTGCTGATTTATCTGGCGATTTTTGCCCCGGTAACGCTGTCCACGTTGCAGGGCGTGAAAAGCGCGCAGCAGGTGCGCCTGCGTGCGGCGCAGTCGCTGGGCGCCAGCCGCTGGCAGCTGCTGCGCTTCGTCATTCTGCCGGGCGCGCTGCCGGAGATTCTGACCGGCATACGCATCGGTCTCGGCGTCGGCTGGTCAACGCTGGTGGCGGCCGAACTGATCGCTGCCACGCGCGGACTCGGTTTTATGGTGCAGTCTGCCGGCGAGTTTCTCGCCACTGACGTGGTGCTGGCGGGCATTTTGGTGATTGCGTTAATCGCATTCGGTTTAGAACTGGGCCTGCGGACGTTACAGCGTCGGCTTACGCCCTGGCATGGAGAACAGCAATGAACGAACGTCTGACGATTACCGCGCTGGGCCCGCATATCGGCGCTCAGGTGGATAACCTCGATCTTACCCGTCCGCTCAGCGATGGGCAGTTTGAACAGCTCTGGCATGCGCTGATCCGCCATCAGGTGCTGTTTCTGCGCGATCAGCCGCTCACGCCGCAGCTGCAGCGGGCGCTGGCTGCGCGCTTCGGCGATCTGCATATTCACCCGGTTTATCCGCATGCGGAGGGCGTAGAGGAAATTATCGTGCTGGACACGCACAACGATAATCCGCCAGATAACGATAACTGGCACACCGATGTCACCTTTATCGCCACGCCGCCCGCCGGCGCGATTCTGGCGGCGAAGCAGGTGCCGGAGCAGGGCGGCGACACCCTGTGGGCCAGCGGCATCGCCGCGTTTGAGGCGCTGTCGCCGCCGCTGCGCTCACTGCTGAGCGGATTGAATGCGGAGCATGATTTCACCAAATCCTTCCCGGAATATAAGCATCGCGCCACGCCGGAAGATCATGCGCGCTGGTGTCAGGCGGCGGCCAACCATCCGCCACTGCTGCATCCGGTGGTGCGCACGCATCCCATTAGCGGCAAGCAGGCGCTGTTTGTGAACGAGGGCTTTACCACGCGCATCGTCGACCTCGCGCCCAAAGAGAGCGATGCGCTGCTGGGCTTTCTGTTTGCCCATATTACTAAGCCGGAGTTTCAGGTGCGCTGGCGCTGGCGCGCTAACGATGTGGCTATCTGGGATAATCGGGTGACGCAGCATTACGCCAACGCCGACTACCTGCCGACGAGACGCATTATGCATCGCGCCACGGTGCTGGGCGATAAGCCTTTTTACCGCGCGTCCTGATCGTCGCGTCGCTTACGGCAGCGCATCAAACGGGGCTGGCTGGCCGGTCAGCCAGCCCTGAATATAATCTACGCCCAGACTTCCCAGCAGCGCTCTTTGCGCCTCGGTTTCCACATATTCCGCCACCACGGAGACGCCTTTTTCTCTGGTGCTGTTGCAGGTAGATGTGATAATAAGGCGAGCAAGCGGTTGGTAGCGACGGCTC
>ERZ1023456.130-NODE-130-length-13016-cov-4.552504_pt1 | contig 13016 bp, 12 predicted proteins | sample MGYA00380526_ERZ1023456 | MGnify/ENA primary metagenome ERZ1023456 (study PRJEB33173, sample SAMEA4830298) | metagenome | study: EMG produced TPA metagenomics assembly of the PRJEB25223 data set...
AGCACCTCAAAAACACCATCATACACTAAATCAGTAAGTTGGCAGCATCACCCGCCGCGTATTTCGGATAGTTATTACTTTCGCTTTAGGATGATGGATGGTCCTTCTCCAGAAATGAGCGCTATTGTCTTTAGTAGCGCGACGGAAACAGCCGCGTTAGAAAACTATCTGACGGCGTTAGGATACCATTATGTCTCAGATAATGAGCGGGGCGGGCATTGGGAAAGAAAGGTAGGCTGAAAACTGAATTTTATATACGTCAGAATAAAGAGCAGCGAGTCATTCAGTTAACGAAATATACTTTCTAAAACAAAGCCCCGCTGGGGCTTTGCATTCCACGCGCTTTTGGCAAAGAATAACTGCGCAATTAACAAAACGACACCGTTTCGCCCGACTGCGCGCTGCAGGCGTCCGACAGAATCTGCCAGAAGTCGCCGCCGCCGCGGTTGCAAATCCACTGCCCGTCGCGGTAGTCAAAATGGTAGCCGCCGCCTTTGGTCGCCAGCCAGACTTGATGCAGCGGCTCCTGACGGTTGATAATGATTTTGCTGCCGTTTTCAAAACTGAGCGTCATGATGCCGGCATGGGTTTCATAGTCGATATCGCTGTCGCCGTCCCAGCTGTCAAAATACTCTTCAATGGTTAACATCAGGCGATCGGCCAGCTGGTGAAATTCACTGTCGTTCATCATTGTTTCCTTAAGGTTTTGGCGCAGTATAACGCGCCGCAGGATTTTACGACATCGTCTGACAAGAGTGAGATGCAGCACATCACGTCACCTTTTCCTGTTGCTTTTCCAAAGTCAGCTGCGATGATAAGCAACAAGGTAATCGCATCAAACATAAGCAGGAATAGCATGAAGAAAATCCTTTGCCACCTAGCAATGGCGCTGGCGCTGACCAGCATGGCCGGCTGCGGACTGAAAGGGCCGCTCTATTTTCCGCCGCAGGATAAGCCGAAACAGACTACGCCGCAGCCGCCTGTCGAACAGACGACCCCTTCTTCAACGGCGACCCAGCCGGATGGCCAGCAGGAGAATAACCTGACCAGCCCGGATACGGCCACTCAGGCGACGCAGTAACCATGATGGCCCAGCCGGCGGAGCAGAAAATGCAGTTCTCGAAAATGCACGGTCTTGGCAATGACTTTATGGTCGTTGACGCCGTCACGCAAAATGTCTATTTCTCGCCGGAGTTGATCCGTCGCCTGGCGGATCGTCATCTGGGCATCGGCTTCGATCAGCTGTTGATCGTCGAGCCGCCTTACGATCCCGATCTCGATTTCCATTACCGCATCTTTAACGCCGACGGCAGCGAAGTGGCGCAGTGCGGCAACGGCGCACGCTGTTTCGCCCGCTTTGTCCGTCTGAAGGGATTGACGAACAAAAGCGATATCCGCGTCAGCACCCAGACGGGGCGCATGGTACTCAGCGTCACCAACGATGAGCTGGTGCGCGTCAACATGGGCGAGCCAAATTTCGAACCGCAGCAGGTGCCGTTTCGCGCCAACAAGGCGGAAAGCCTTTATCGGCTGCGCGTCGCCGAGCAAACCATCATGTTCGGCGTGGTCTCCATGGGCAATCCGCATTGCGTGATTCAGGTCGCCAACGTAAAAACCGCGGCGGTCGAAACGCTGGGCCCGGTGCTGGAAAGCCATGAACGTTTCCCGGAGCGGGTTAACGTCGGTTTTATGGAAGTGGTGAATTCGGATCATATCCGTCTGCGCGTTTATGAACGCGGCGCAGGCGAAACGCAGGCCTGCGGCAGCGGAGCGTGCGCTGCGGTGGCCTGCGGCATTCAGCAAGGGCTGTTGGCGGAAAAAGTGCGCGTCGATCTGCCGGGCGGTACGCTGCATATCGCATGGAAAGGGCCGGGACATCCGCTCTATATGACCGGACCGGCCACGCACGTTTATGATGGGTTTATTCATTTATGAAACATGTCGGAGAGACAGCCGCCGAACTGATGCTGGACGACCAGTCGGTGTGTGACTACCTGCTGCAAAATCCAGATTTTTTTATACGCAATGCGCGCCAGGTCGAACAGATGGCGGTGCCGCACCCGGTGCGCGGTACGGTTTCGCTGGTGGAGTGGCATATGGCGCGTCAGCGCAACCATATCCATCAGCTGGAAAATGAAATCACGCAGCTGATGGAGCAGGCGTCCGCCAACCATCAGCTTTTCGATCGCTTGCTCAGCTTGCAGGGGCACCTGGCTTCTGCGCCTTCACTGCAGGAGATGCTTAACCGTCTTCAGCGCTGGGCGCGCGATTTGGGGCTTGCCGGCGCAGACGTGCGGCTGTTCAGCGATCGCTGGCAGCTGGGCGCGCCCTCCAGCTTTACGCAGCTGGCGCTGTCGCGTCAGGCGTTTGAGCCGGTGCGCATTCAGCGTCTGGGTAAAGATCAGCACTATCTCGGCTCGCTGAACGGACCGGAGCTGCTGCTGCTGTTGCCGCAGGCGCGCTCGGTCGGCTCGGTGGCGATGTCGCTGTTCGGCGAGCGCGGCGATCTGGGCGTGCTGATGTTCAGCAGCCGCGATACGCACCATTATCAGCCCGGACAGGGCACGCTGCTGCTGCATTACCTGGCGCTGATGCTGCCGGAACTGCTCAGCCGCTGGGTTGCGCGCGTATGAGCCAACTTGCGCTGCAGGCCGCCGTCGAGGGCTTTCTGCGCTACCTGAAGGTCGAGCGTCAGCTGAGTCCGTTAACCCATGAAAACTATGCGCGCCAGCTGGCGGCACTGATGCAGCTGGCCGACGAGATGAAAATCGCCGACTGGTCGCAGCTGGAGCCGGCGCACGTGCGTCAGCTGGCGGCGCGCAGCCGTCGCGCCGGTTTGCAGCCAGCCAGCCTGGCGCTGCGACTTTCCGCGCTGCGCAGTTTTCTGGACTGGATGGTCAGCCAGGGGGCGCTGAAGGCGAACCCGGCGAAAGGGATCGCCACGCCGCGCGCCGCGCGTCATCTGCCGAAAAACATCGATGTCGATGAGGTGAATCAGCTGCTGGATATTGACCAGAGCGATCCGCTGGCGGTGCGAGACCGCACGATGATGGAAATCATGTACGGCGCCGGGCTGCGTCTCTCCGAGCTGGTGGGCATCGACCGTCGTCATCTCGATCTGGAGGCGGGCGAAGTCTGGGTCACGGGCAAAGGCAGCAAAGAGCGCCGCCTGCCCATCGGCCGCACGGCGGTGGAATGGGTGCGGAAATGGCTGACGCTACGCGATATCTACGCGCCGGAAAGCGACGCGCTGTTCGTCTCGAAAGAGGGTAAGCGTATTTCGGTGCGCAACGTGCAGAAGCGCTTCGCCGAGTGGGGCGTCAAGCAGGGCGTAAGCAGTCATGTGCATCCGCACAAGCTGCGCCACTCCTTCGCCACGCATATGCTGGAGTCGAGCGGCGATCTGCGCGCGGTGCAGGAACTTTTAGGCCACGCCAACCTCTCCACGACGCAAATTTATACCCATCTCGACTTTCAACATCTGGCGACGGTGTATGATGCGGCGCATCCGCGCGCCAAACGAGAAAAATCCTGATGCATTTTTATCGTCGGCTGAAGCCGATCAAAGCGATCACCTTCGATCTGGATGACACGCTGTATGACAACTATCCGGTCATCCTGAAGACCACCGAGGAGTCGCACCGTTTTTTGCAGGCATATCATCCGAGCCTGCGCGACTTTTCCACCGAAGCGTATCAAAAATTACGCGACCGGCTGCTGGCCGAGGAGCCTGAGATCTACCACGACGTCACCGAATGGCGACGCCGCACCGTCGAACAGGCGATGCTGGATGTGGGTCTCACGCTCAACGAGGCGCGGGAGGGATCGAATAAGGTGATGGAGGTATTCGCTCACTGGCGCAGCCAGATTAGCGTGCCGCCGGAAACGCACGTCGCGCTGGCTGCGCTGGCGGAGCGCGTGCCGCTGGTGGCGATCACCAACGGCAATGCCGAGCCGCACCTGTTCGGGCTCGACCGCTATTTTCAGTTTGTGCTGCGCGCGGGCCCGCATGGGCGCGCCAAGCCTTACCAGGATATGTATCATCTGGCGGCGCAGCGGCTGAATATCGCTCCGGAAAACATTCTGCACGTCGGCGACGATCTCACGACTGACGTTGCTGGCGCGGTGCGCTGCGGCATGCAGGCCTGCTGGATCAATCTGCGCGAGGGCAATCTGATGCAGATTCATGATGCGCGCCTGCTGCCGCATGTTGAAATTACGCAGTTGGCATCGCTGACGGCGTTGTTATAATCTTCTGTACAAATATCCAGTGTCTCACTGGTGCGTTTTTCCTGACTGACGGTGCTTATGGACGTTTCTGACCTGCTAAACAGCCTGAATGATAAACAGCGCGAGGCCGTTGCGGCGCCGCGCACCAACCTGCTGGTGCTGGCGGGCGCGGGCAGTGGCAAGACACGCGTGCTGGTGCACCGCATCGCCTGGCTGCTGACGGTAGAGAACTGCTCGCCCTATTCAATTATGGCGGTGACCTTTACCAACAAGGCCGCAGCGGAAATGCGTCACCGTATTGAGCAGCTGATCGGCACCAGCCAGGGCGGCATGTGGATCGGCACCTTCCATGGTCTGGCGCACCGCCTGCTGCGCGCGCACCATCTTGACGCCCGTCTGCCGCAGGATTTCCAGATCCTCGACAGCGAGGACCAGCTGCGCCTGCTGAAGCGCCTGATCAAAGCGATGAACCTGGATGAGAAGCAGTGGCCGCCGCGTCAGGCGATGTGGTACATCAACGGCAAGAAAGACGAAGGGCTGTGCCCACATCATATCGAGAGCTACGGCAATCCGGTGGAGCAAACCTGGCTGCGCGTTTATCAGGCCTATCAGGAGGCGTGCGATCGCGCCGGGCTGGTCGACTTTGCCGAGCTGCTGCTGCGCGCCCATGAGCTGTGGCTTACTAAGCCGCATATTCTCAATCACTATCGCGAACGCTTCACCAACATCATGGTGGACGAGTTCCAGGACACCAACAATATTCAGTACGCCTGGATTCGTCTGCTGGCGGGCGACAGCAGTCGAGTGATGATCGTCGGCGACGATGACCAGTCTATCTACGGCTGGCGCGGCGCGCAGGTGGAGAATATCCAGCGTTTCCTGCAGGATTTTCGCGGCGCAGAAACCATTCGACTTGAGCAGAACTATCGCTCCACCAACAATATTCTGAAAGCGGCCAACGCCCTGATCGCCAACAACAACGGTCGTCTCGGCAAAGAGCTGTGGACCGACGGCAGCGACGGCGAGCCGATCTCGCTCTACTGCGCGTTTAACGAGCTGGATGAAGCGCGCTTTGTGGTTAACCGCATCAAGGTCTGGCAGGAGAACGGCGGGGCGCTCAACGACTGCGCCATTCTCTATCGCAGCAACGCCCAGTCGCGCGTGTTGGAGGAGGCGTTATTACAGGCCAGTATGCCGTACCGCATTTATGGCGGCATGCGCTTCTTCGAACGCCAGGAGATCAAAGATGCGCTGGCCTATCTGCGTCTGATCGCCAACCGCAACGACGACGCCGCCTTTGAGCGCGTGGTCAATACGCCGACGCGCGGCATCGGCGACCGCACGCTGGACGTGGTGCGTCAGGCATCGCGCGATCGTCAGCTGACGCTGTGGCAAACCAGCCGCGAGCTTTTGCAGGAAAAAGCGCTGGCCGGACGCGCCGCCGCTGCGCTGCAACGCTTCACCGAACTGGTGGATTCGCTGGCGCAGGAGACCGCCGAACTGCCGCTGCACGTCCAGACTGACCGGGTGATTAAAGATTCCGGCCTGTGGCTGATGTATGAGCAGGAAAAAGGCGAAAAAGGCCAGACGCGCATCGAAAACTTAGAGGAACTGGTAAACGCCACGCGTCAGTACAGCTACCAGGATGAAGATGAAGATTTGATGCCCTTACAGGCGTTCCTGTCGCATGCGGCACTGGAGGCCGGGGAAGGCCAGGCGGACAAATGGCAGGACGCGGTGCAGCTGATGACCATGCATGCGGCGAAAGGGCTGGAGTTCAGTCAGGTATTTATCGTTGGTATGGAAGAGGGGATGTTCCCCAGTCAGATGGCGCTGGATGAGGGCGGCAGGCTGGAAGAGGAGCGCCGTCTCGCCTACGTTGGCGTCACCCGCGCGATGAAAAAGCTGACGCTGACCTATGCGGAAACGCGTCGGCTGTACGGCAAAGAGGTTTATCATCGCCCGTCGCGCTTTATCGGCGAGCTGCCGGAAGAGTGCGTCGATGAGGTGCGCCTGCGCGCCAGTATTAGCAGGCCGGTCAATCATCAGCGCATGGGCACGCCGGTGGCGCAAAACGACAGCGGCTTTACGCTGGGTCAGCGCGTACGTCACGCCAAATTCGGCGAAGGCACCATCATCAATCTCGAAGGCAGCGGCGATCACAGTCGTTTGCAGGTGGCGTTTCAGGGACAGGGCATTAAATGGCTGGTGGCCGCCTACGCTCGTCTCGAAGCGGTATAGCGCAAGAGGCTGAGCGCATCACCGCAGGCGATGTTCCCGCCGTTGACCGTCGCGTCAGGCGGGATTAACTTGCGCGCTCGCTGGCCAGCAGCAACGCACTCTTCAGGGCGCCCGGCTTCGCTTGACGCCTTTTTCGTCTCGGCGTAACATGCGCGCACGATTACCCTAAGAGGACTTTCGCCTTGGACACTCCCAGTCGATGCTGGCTCAACCACCTTGTCAACAGGTACAACCCCTAAGGCCATCCTCTTATGCTGATAGCCTTTGTGGTTGTCAGCGACTCTCTTTTTCCCGTCGCGCGAGTTAGCGTTTATCACTGACTGAAACTCAGGTTTCTGTGTTCTGGCGTATTGTCCCGTTTGAATGACCAATTGGGAGTACTGCTATGCTGAGCGCTTTTAAACTGGATCGCAGCCGCCTTACCCGCCTGGAGCTGGAAGATGCGCCGGAAGACCTGATATCTTCAGTATGGGTCGATCTTATCGAGCCGGAAGAAGCGGAGCGCGAGCGCGTACAGAGTGAGCTGGGTCAGAGCCTGGCCACGCGCCCTGAGCTGGAAGATATCGAGGCGTCCGCCCGCTTTTTCGAGGACGAAGACGGCCTGCATATTCACTCCTTCTTTTTCTACGAAGACGCCAAAGATCACGCGGGCAACGCCACCGTCGCCTTTACTATCCGCGAAGGCCGCCTCTATACGCTGCGCGAGCGTGAACTGCCCGCATTTCGCCTCTATCGCATGCGCGCCCGCAGCCAGACGCTGATTGACGGTAACGCCTATGAACTGCTGCTTGATCTGTTTGAAACCAAAATCGAACAGCTGGCGGATGAGATCGAAAACATCTACAGCGATCTGGAAAAGCTGAGCCGCGTGATTATGGAAGGACAGCAGGGCGACGAGTTCGATCAGGCGCTCTCTACGCTGGCGGAGCTGGAGGATATCGGTTGGAAGGTGCGTCTCTGCCTGATGGATACGCAGCGCGCGCTGAACTTCCTGGTGCGCAAGGCGCGTCTGCCGACTAACCAGCTGGAGCAGGCGCGCGAAATCCTGCGCGATATCGAATCCCTGCTGCCGCACAATGAATCGCTGTTCCAGAAGGTGAACTTCCTGATGCAGGCAGCGATGGGCTTTATCAATATCGAGCAGAACCGCATCATCAAAATCTTCTCGGTGGTATCAGTGGTCTTCCTGCCGCCGACGCTGGTCGCCTCCAGCTACGGCATGAACTTTGAATTTATGCCGGAGCTGAAGTGGAGCTTTGGTTATCCTGCCGCGATCGGCCTGATGATCCTGGCCGGGCTGGCGCCGTACCTCTATTTTAAACGTAAAAACTGGCTGTAAAGCCGGAAGGCCGGATAAACACCGGCCTTCCGCCGCTGGCATTCCTGGCGGGTTGTGCGTAACCTTAGGTTTTTCAAGCCGCTGTGATATCACCCTTTTATGGAAAAGCTTTCGCGCTGGCAGCAATGGACGATGCTGATTGTCGTCTCGCTGCTGCTGGGTTTTGTTCTGCAATATTTCCATGTGCCGGCTGCGCTGTTGCTGGGGCCGATGATTGTCGGCGTGGTCATGGGGCTGCTGGGCGCGACGCTGCGTATTGATAAGCGCCTGTTTATTCTCTGTCAGGCGGTGCTGGGCTGCATGATCGCCCGCAGCCTCTCTCCCTCGATTATCGATCCGCTGATCGCCGACTGGCCGGTGGTGCTGGCGGTATTGCTGATGACGCTCGCTGCCAGCGGCCTTTCCGGTTTCCTGCTGGTGCGTTACAGCGATCTACCGGGGCCGACCGGCGCCTGGGGTTCATCGCCGGGCGGCGCGTCGGCGATGGTAGTGATGGCGGCCGACTACGGCGCCGACGCGCGGCTGGTGGCCTTTATGCAGTATCTGCGCGTGCTGTTCGTGGCGACTGCCGCTGCGATTGTCGCTCGCATCAGCCTGGGCGACGATGCGCAAAGCGCGGCGCCACAGGTCTGGTTTCCGGCGCTTGATATACGCTTTGTCATCACGCTGTGCGTTATGCTGGCAGGCGCGTTTCTCGGCCAGCGTTTTCGCATTCCGGCGGGCGCGCTGCTGTTGCCTGCGCTGGCTGGCGCGGTGTTGCAAAGCAGCGGAACGGTAGCGTTGCAGGTGCCGGAATGGCTGTTAGCCGCCGCTTACACGCTGATCGGCTGGACGGTAGGGCTGCGCTTTACGCTGCCCATTTTCCGTCTGGCGTTGCGCACGTTACCGCAGATGCTGGCGTCGATTGCCGGGCTGATGCTGTTGTGCGGAGGAATGGCGTGGATACTGACTAAACTGCTACATGTCGATCTGTTGACCGCTTATCTGGCTACCAGCCCTGGCGGGCTGGATACCGTGGCGATTATTGCTGCAGGAAGCCGGGTCGATATCGCTTTCGTCATGGCGCTGCAAACGCTGCGGCTGTTTACCATTCTGCTTACCGGCCCGGCTATGGCGCGCTTTATCTCACGCTTTGCCCGTGCGTGAGCGGCGCATCGTATAGAGCGCGTCGATAATAAACAGCGCCAGCGCCAGCCAGATAAAGCCGAACGTCACCGCTTTGTCGGGCGTCATCGCTTCGCCGTAGAACAGCACCGCCAGCAGAAACATCAGCGTCGGTCCCAGGTACTGGAAAAAGCCGAGCGTCGAGAGACGCAGGCGCGTAGCGGCGGCGGTGAACAGCATCAGCGGAATGGTGGTGACAATCCCGGCGGCGATCAGCAGCAGATTCAGCATGGCGCTATTGTGCGACAGATGGCTGGTGGCGCTGTCGGCGATGCCGAACAGATACCAGGAAGCGACAGGGAAAAGCTACAGCGTTTCGATCAGCATGCCGCTCTGCGCGTCCACCGCGATTTTTTTACGCGTCAGGCCATATAGCGAGAAGCTGAGCGCCAGTCCCAGCGCGATCAGCGGCAGCGATCCGAACTTCCACAGCTGCACCAGCACGCCGGCGGTCGCCAGCAACACCGCCAGCCACTGCATACGACGAAAGCGCTCGCCGAGAAACAGCATGCCGATCACCACGTTGAGCAAGGGGTTAATGAAATAGCCCAGGCTCGCTTCCAGCATATGGTGGTTATTTACCGCCCAGATAAACAGCAGCCAGTTGCCGCCGACCAGCGTGGCCGAAACCGCCAGCATCAGCACTTTCTTCGGCTGACGCATTACGGTTTTCACGCGCGGCCAGCTGCGGCTGACGGAGATCAGCAGCAGCATAAACAGCGCCGACCAGATGACGCGATGCGTCATGATCTCGCCCGGTGCCACCTGCTGGATCAGTTTGAAATAGGCTGGCGCAACGCCCCAGATAAAATAGGCGCCCAGCGCGAAAAAAATACCCTGGCGCGTTTGTTGTGTGTCCATCACGTACTCTCAGATTAAAAGCGCCAGTCTAAAGTAAAAACGGGCGTGCGGTTGAAATTAACCAACAAGATAGGTTGCCGTGGCGCTGGCGATATGGACGCCCGCGTCGTTATGCAGTTCGACGCGCGCGACGGAGATTTTATTCCCGGCGCGCAGCAGGCTGCTGGCGGCGATAAAGTGTTCGCCGCGTCCGGGACGCAGATAATCCACGCGCAGATCGATGGTGCCCATGCGCGACAGGCGGTGACGCAGCTCCTCCTCGGTAATATGCTCCTGGCGCGTCAGAGAACTGTTGACGCAGACCAGCCCGGCGGCCACGTCCAGTACTGACGCAATAACGCCGCCGTGTAAGATCTGCTGGGCCGCATTGCCGACCAGCATGGTTTTATTGGCGAAGCGCAGTTCAGCGTAGTTTGATTCAAGCCTTTTCAGCTCCAGACCGAGCGCCTGATTAAAGGGCATATGGTAGACGAAAATTTCGCCGATAAGCTGGCGGGCCGCCGCCCGATCTAACTGAGTCTCTGACATAAAAGGATTTTCCTGGTACCGGCTGGTAAAGCGTTAGGATGTTAACAGATTGTGTATTTTATGCTGACAGGAACCTGCTTTCCACTTTAAGAAAACAGCGCTGATCTCGTTGCGGGATTGTGTGTAGAATGGCCTGCTTTTTTATTTAATGGTCACACAGCGCTTCACCGGAGAAGACTATGCGTATGCTAATAGCGGCGGCTTTATTATTGCGCGCCTCTGCGCCGGCCCAAGAAGCCACCGTCAGGGAAGTACATGACGCGCCAGCAGTTCAGGGCAGCATTATCGCCAACCTGCTGGAAAAGCATGACAATCCCTTCGTGCTTTATCCTTATGAAAGCAATTATCTGCTTTATACCCTGACCAGCGATATGAACAAGGAAGCCATTGAATCATACGACTGGGCTGACAAAGCGAAAAAGGATGAGGTAAAATTTCAGCTCAGCCTGGCGTTTCCGCTCTGGCGCGGCATTTTGGGCGATAATTCCGTACTGGCGGCGTCCTATACTCAGCGTTCCTGGTGGCAGCTTTCCAACCGCGGCGCGTCATCGCCTTTCCGCGAGACGAACTACGAACCGCAAATTTTTCTCGGATGGGCAACGGACTACTCTTTCGCCGGCTGGACGCTGCGTGATATCGAGCTGGGCCTGAACCACCAGTCAAACGGACGTTCCGATCCGACGTCGCGCAGCTGGAACCGCGTTTATGCGCGACTGATGGCGGAAAACGGCAACCTCCTGGCGGAAATTAAGCCCTGGTATCGTCTGCCGGATGGCGAAAGCAACGATGACAACCCTGACATTACCAAGTACATGGGTTACTATCGCGCCAAATTAGGTTACCGGGTAGGCAACAGCGTCTTCAGCGTGCAGGGCAACTATAACTGGAACAGCGGTTATGGCGGCGCAGAACTGGGATGGAGCTATCCGATCAGCGAGCATGTGCGTTTCTATACGCAGGTGTTCAGTGGCTACGGCGAATCGTTAATCGATTATAATCATCGTCAGACCCGCGTCGGCGTTGGCGTAACCTTAAACGATCTGTTCTGATACAGGCCCGTACGCGGGCCTGCCACACAGTCATTGTCTCTTCGGGCGGCTATCCCGCCCGTCACATCATCATAATGCAGTGCAATACGGGGAAGACGTGTCTACGGCGGCAGTAATTAATCAGGAAGCGCTGGCTGAACAGGTATTACGCGATACCTTCGGCTATCAGCAGTTTCGCCCCGGGCAGCAAACCATCATTCAGGCGTCGCTGAGCGGCCGGGATTGTCTGGTGGTGATGCCCACCGGCGGCGGAAAATCGCTCTGTTATCAAATTCCGGCCCTGCTGCGTGATGGCCTGACGCTGGTCGTTTCGCCGCTGATTTCGCTGATGAAAGATCAGGTCGATCAGCTGCTGGCGAACGGCGTGGCGGCGGCGTGCCGGAATTCGACGCAAACGCGCGAAGAGCAGCAGGCGGTGATGGCGGGATGTCGCAGCGGCGGAATACGTCTGCTCTACATCGCGCCGGAACGTCTGATGATGGATAACTTCCTCGACAGCCTGACGCACTGGAAGCCGGCGATGCTGGCGGTGGATGAGGCGCACTGTATTTCCCAGTGGGGACATGATTTCCGCCCGGAATATGGCGCGCTGGGCCAGCTGCGCCAGCGTTTCCCGTCGCTGCCGGTGATGGCGCTGACGGCAACCGCCGATGAAACCACGCGCAATGATATTGTCCGCCTGCTGCAGTTGCACGACCCGCTGATTCAAATCAGTAGCTTCGACCGGCCGAACATCCGCTATATGCTGGTGGAAAAATTCAAGCCGACCGAACAGCTGCTGCGCTACGTGCAGGATCAGCGCGGTAAAAGCGGCATTATTTACTGCAACAGCCGGGCGAAAGTGGAAGACACGGCGGCGCGTCTGCAAAGCCGCGGTTTAAGCGTAGGCGCCTACCATGCCGGCATGGAAAACGCCCATCGCGCGCAGGTGCAGGAGGCATTTCAGCGCGACGATTTGCAAATCGTCGTGGCAACTGTCGCTTTCGGCATGGGCATTAACAAACCCAACGTGCGCTTTGTGGTGCATTTCGATATTCCGCGCAACATTGAATCCTATTATCAGGAAACCGGACGCGCCGGACGAGACGGTCTGCCTGCTGAAGCCATGCTGCTTTACGATCCGGCGGATATGGCCTGGCTACGCCGGTGTCTGGAAGAGAAAGCGCCCGGTCCGCTGCAGGATATTGAGCGTCATAAACTGAATGCGATGGGCGCGTTTGCCGAAGCGCAAACATGCCGCCGTCTGGTCCTGCTTAACTATTTCGGCGAGGGACGCCAGCAGCCGTGCGGCAACTGCGATATCTGCCTCGATCCGCCGCGTCGCTACGATGGCATGGTGGAGGCGCAGAAAGCGCTGTCGACCATCTATCGCGTCGGCCAGCGTTTTGGCATGGGCTATGTGGTTGAGGTGCTGCGCGGCGCCAGCAACCAGCGTATTCGCGAGCTGGGCCACGATAAGCTGCCGGTCTATGGCATTGGCCGCGATCAGAGCCATGAACACTGGGTCAGCGTGCTGCGCCAACTTATTCATCTTGGGCTGGTGACGCAAAACATTACGTTGCATTCCGCGCTGCAGCTCACCGAAGCGGCCAGGCCGGTTTTAC
>ERZ1023456.132-NODE-132-length-12942-cov-4.685730_pt1 | contig 12942 bp, 15 predicted proteins | sample MGYA00380526_ERZ1023456 | MGnify/ENA primary metagenome ERZ1023456 (study PRJEB33173, sample SAMEA4830298) | metagenome | study: EMG produced TPA metagenomics assembly of the PRJEB25223 data set...
CAACCCCGTCCGCGCAAAAAGCAAGTTTTAACGCGGTCGGCGTTCACTTAATGCAGCCAGCTGTCATCTTCCCAGACGGCCTGAAGAATATTCATTATGTTCTTTTTATCTTCATCCTGTCTCAGGCCGTTCAGCTGCACGCTGGTTGCACTGCACCTTCGGATACGAACAGCCATTGCGGGATAGTGGGGGTGCAAATTTTTAAGCAATTCAGCTTCCAGCGCGTCCAATGTTGCCTGGCTGATTTTTTGCTCTTTATCAATCATGATTTCAACTTGCATAGCTGGTTCTCCCTGTTAATGCTGGCTGCGTTCTGTTATCCGATCGTATTCATCAAGTCTTGTCAGCAGACACGTTGTCAGCTCTGCAATCCATGCCACAGCCAGCTCTTTATCACTCCTGTTGCAGTCAGCCGCATTAATAAGTCGGGCAACTAAATCAATACGTTGCAATTGAACCGATTCTTCAAGTAAATCCTGCACTTTTCCCCCTTCACTCAACCACTGTACATAAATACAGTATAGTTTTTCTGGCGGATTTTAAAATGATTTTTTATCTCACTATGGGATAAATCTTACAACTCCCTGATTTTAAATCTCATAAGGATTAGTGGGTTATAACCAGGCCAGCTAAGACCATTGCCGCCACTTGTCATCCTCCTGCAGACGCTGGTTGCGGTAAAAAATCCGCAATCCTGCGCCGGACGGTATGCTGCCGCCACGTAACAGCAGGTCGATTTCTTTTTCACTCCCGTCAAATCCCCTGATTTTCAGCTCTGCTTCCAGTTGCAGCCGCTGACTGTCAGTAATTTCCTGTTTGTAGCCTTTTCTCCGCTTCGGTTTCACCTGCTGCATCCTTGCCCGCAGTTCACGCAGTTCTTTCTTGCTCATGGTCAGGAAGTCCGGGCACGGTTCCGGCCCTTCTTTACCGGGCAGATCGCCCCCTGTAATGTTTAAATTTTCTACAGGGGGACAGTTATTGCCACGAGTCCAAGGGGCGCTAGCGCCCTGGTCGGCTGAAGCCTCCTGAAGGTCAACGGCCTTACGAACCATTTTCCACTTAACCGCGTGCGTGCAAATTTTGCCCTCAATAAGTGGTGACCAGATACCATAAATGCGAATGCCGTGATCGCCGTAGGCGCTCGGTTCTTCATTAAGCTCATAAGCCGTTCGGATGAGGTGATGCTTGCGGGGAACCAGCACGCCGCCCTGTTTCATGATATAGGTGGCGAAGCAGCCCACATCAGCAGCGGCCAGCACCGCGTCCAGACTGGCGTTTTCAAGCACCGGCGCGCCCGGCTTTTTATCACCGGCCATGCGGTTGCTCTGACTTGCCAGCAGGCGCAGCTCCCGGTAAGCCTGACGCCCCGGAATACCAAAGAAACGGAACTGCTGCACGCGGTGCAGCGATGCCCATGCGTTTACGTTTTCCGCATTGTCACGCAGTGATTTACCGGTTTCCTTGCTGATTTCACCAGCCAGTCCGCGCCCGTCGATGTTCTTGCTGATGTATTTGGCAATGTAGCTGGTCGGGCTGCCTTTTTTGGGGTTAATCAGTTCAGACTTAAAGCGCGGTCCGGTATTGTTTCCCAGCTCCGCACGATCTTCTCGAATGGCGAACTTACGCAGCAGCGCCGTAATTGAGCGGCGTTCTTTCTTGCGCATAAAGCACAGCAGATGCCAGTGTACGGTGCCGTCATGGTGCGGTTCAGCAACGCGGACGCCATACCAGCGCAGACCGGCCTTATGCATGGCCTTGCGGAACGCGGCAAACGTATCAACCAGATAATCACTGCTCTGGCGGACCGTTTCACTGGTCCACTTCGGATTAGGTCTGCCGTTGCTCAGGGTGGCGTGGAAGCGTGACGGGCAGGTGATGGTATAGAACACGGCGCAGTCGCCGCGCATTTCCGCGATAAGCTCCAGCCCCTTAACGCAGGCCATCATTTCATTACGGCGGTGTGCGGGGTTACTGCTGCTGGCGTTCACCACGTCTTCCATATCCAGCGTGTCGCCGCTTTCATTAACCAGTTCATGCGAGCGGAAGAACTCAAGCGATTTCCGGCGCTGCTCGCGTTTGTGGATCACGGCTTCATAGCTGACATACGGGGAGGCTTTTTTGTTGACCAGGCATACGGCGCGCAGCTGTTCCTCCCGCCACTCGCAGCGCATTTGCCACAGCTTGCGATACCACCAGTCCGCGCACAGCATACGGGCCAGCGACGGCGGAATAAGGTCATAAGGAACGGGCTTACGGCGGCGCTTTTTACGGCGCAGCTGGTCCCAGGCGGGCGGGATGACGTCCAGCCGCATGGCTTCAGCGGCCACCCTTTCCCATGCCTGGCGAATCTGTTCCGGTTTAACCTCATCGGCAACAAACAGATCGCTACTGGCCGCATCCAGACACATGCTCATGTGTGCCGCAACCAGCGTGGACAGGCGCTTGACCTGATGCTGATTCATTTCAGGCAGCACCAGCAGCCCTTCCAGACCGTCATGGCTTGCCATAAACCGGAACGACGCAGACACCTGACTGTCACGCACGCGGGACAGCCTTTCCAGGCATGGCCTGATGGTTTCATTCAGATAACGGGAATAGGCTTTGGGCTTGTCCAGGCGCTGGAAATAGTTAATGCGCTCCATCAGCGGCTTGCTGATGTGGGCAGGTTCGGCGTTTACGTCAGCCAGAATAACCAGATCGGGATTGAAGCGCTGCTGTTCGTGGGCCATTCTGGCGCGGCTGACCAGATTATCCTGCGCCATTTCACGTAAGACGGGATCGCGGGACTCGTTATAAAAAAAGCGATTCCATGCCTCATCACTCTGTGCTTCGCGGCGCAGCTGTTCGTGCTTCCCGTCAGCAGCGTAAAGAGTGATAAGGGTTGAAAGCGCTGATGCCGGTAACGGCTCAGTTGTTTTCAGGCGCGGGTTAACCGCTTCCCGTGGAGCGTTCCCCGGGTAAGCGTATTCTTTCTGCATCAGAGGCTGCCCCGGTAGTGGCGATTTTTCAGCTCTGCGATTTCCTGGCAGGTGACACAACACTGCACGCCCTGAATTGCGCGGCGGCGCGCTTCCGGGATCGCGGCATCACATTCTTCGCAAAAAAATTTGCTGACGTGAACGGGGCGACTGGTCGCCTTATAAAGATGGCGCGCCAGTTCTTCCTGCACACGTTCCTGTACGCGGTCCATTGAGTCGCTCATCAGTGCAGCTCCTGTGATTCGCTTTCATAACGTGCAGCTTCCTGGCGGATAAGCTCTGCCGCTTCAATGCCGTTCAGCTCCTTCTGATGAATATGAAGGGCAAGCGCAACAAGACGCTCAGAAACGCGCAGCGCACGCTCTTTGCGTTCCTCGTTGCGTGCCTTATTGAGCAGTGCCACCATTGCGTCTGTATCAGCTTCAAAACTACGGGTTTCAATATTTCGCATATTTCTTTCTCCAGAATTTGGGCAAAAGAATGCCCGGCGGGTTTACGCCATTTAATTTCGTTGGGTTAATTAATTAGGTAACGTCAGTTTTTTGGGAAATAAACTCACGACTGCACGAATATGATTCATTGCACTTATCAGCGCGTATTTTTCATCACTCGTCAGTTCATCAAATTCAACGTCATGACGTTCTGACCGGATATTTGCCAGAAAGAAAATTGCGCCTAATGCCCTTTTGTTCTGCTCGTACTGCGTATCGCGCTTGTCGCGCATATCAGCCATAAAACGCTTCAGCTCATTACCGCAGTTATCACCCCACAATTTCGTGCGGATAGCCGCAATGTGATTCAGGCCGTTAACACGCTGACCGGCACTTAACTGAACAGCAATGTCTTCACCTTCAATTGCCATTTTTTCTTTCTCCCGTTTCCGGTTAAACCTGCCAGCAGTTCCGCCTGGTTATTTGACGGGTGCCAGCGCCTGCCGTCCTGCCCCATTATCCAGCCATGACCGTAAGAGGGTGACGGGCTTTGCTGCTTCAGCAGAGGGGCCACTGAAAATGCCATGCTTACCTCAGCTGATACCGATCGAGGCGCCAAGACCGCTGATAGCGTCCACGGTGCTGGCAAGCGTCGGGTTTGAATGAATGCGCGTCTGTACGGCCATTGCGGCCAGCGTCAGACAGCGAATACCGCTGTTTACGTTCTGAATTAAGCCACGGCGGCAGGACGTTGTGATTTTGTCCTGAACAACTGCAGCGGCGGCCAGCTGCCCTACTTCTGCAGTGGCTTTGAGGACGTAAGAAGATAATTTTTCCTGCGCCACTTCATTAACCGGCACACATGGCAGGCACTGCAGCTGTGCCAGCATCCCATCAACCAGCGTTGCATCTTCGGTCAGGTCGGTAAGGATCAGCATTTCCCGAACCGTAAGCTGATGCACCTGTTCCGGGTTCAGCTTGTTGCTGATGGTCTGCGGATTCAGACCCGCTTTCTTAGCCAGCTGGATGATATTGTGCTTTGCCGCAAATGCCCGGCAGGCTTCATCAAAATGGCTATGTGTGGAAACACGGAAATCAAACATGAACTTTCCCTTTCTATATCCCAATATGGGTCCATTACGACTGCATTGTGATTTGGTAACTGCCGGCAGCCTCAACAATCAGTGCCAGCATGTTCACTTCAATAAGACCGTTAGCACCTTCTTTCTTCCTGATAGGTAAGCGGTTTTCATTGCACATCTTACGTGCGGTACGTTTACAGATACCGGTGCGGCGGCAGTATTCATCTAATGAGATGAAAGGCTCTGAAATCACAAAGTTGAGATTTGGTCGCATTGAAAAATCATGTTTCATGATGCAATATCCCCTTTTGGGTTAAACGATGTCTCTATATGTCACTATATGTCACTATATGGCATACATCACAAACGCGATGATAGGATCTCAATTAAAACATGTCAAACGATAAAAACACCACAGAAGAGATCACAGCATACAATTTTTCATCTCAAGGTGGAGGGAAAGAAGCAATTATGCGCATCCTCCAGGCATACGGGTTTAGCACAAGGCAGGCTTTATGCACTCATCTAGGGATTTCGCAAAGCACGATGGCAAACCGCTGGATGCGTGACACTTTTCCACACGACTGGCTAATAGCTTGCCATCTTGATACAGGTGCTTCGCTGCTCTGGCTTGCAACAGGCCAAGGTGAACCGACAATAGCTGATAGCAGCGACAATGGATTTCGTTTGAAATTAAAGCAAATCTCAGATGGGGTTTTAACGTCTTGCGAAGAAATCCGCTATGACGCTCACTTAGTCCCTTCTGACACTACGAATCCATTTATGGTGGGGTTTGAAAACTCGTTTTATTTGGCTGATGAGTTTAGTGGGGAAATCAACGACGGAGTTTGGCTGATTAAAATTGATGGATTTTTGAGCGTCAGGAAAGTTAACAGGCTTCCCGGTAAGCGTTTACGTATTGAGAACGGCCCAGCTTCTTTTGAATGCGCTCCAGAAGATATTACCGTTTTAGGTAAAGTCATTTCAAAAACTGAGTATTTTTAACGACTATGGCAGTTAACAAACTAGCTAATGGTAAGTGGCAGGCTCAGGTTTTCCCTAACGGACGGGATGGCAAACGCATACGCCGCCAGTTCGCCACAAAAGGCGAAGCGCTGTCATTTGAGAAACACGTTAAAGACCAATCTCAAAACAAGCCTTGGCTTGGGGAAAAGACTGATAAGAGACGCCTTTTCGATTTAGTTGAAACTTGGTACAACGCTCATGGAATTACTTTATCTGACGGTCAAAAGCGGAAAGATGCCATGGAATTTGCCTGCCAAGCTATGGGTGATCCCCTTGCCACAGAATTTAATGAACGAATAATTTCAGAATACCAGGAACAGCGGTTGTCAGAAAAAATCACCCGTTCAAACCGTGTCAAAACAGTGACTCCCAGAACCGTCAACCTTGAACTTGCATATTTTCGAGCTGTATTTAATGAACTGCGTCGCCTGGATGAATGGACCGCTCCTAATCCATTAGATAATGTTAGAGAGTATAAAATTTCTGAGTCAGAAATGGCTTATCTAACTAACGAAGAAATAAGGGCGCTGTTAAAAGAATGTGAAGAAAGTCGTTCTAAAGACCTCTTGGCAGTAGTAAAGCTGTGCCTCGCTACTGGCGCAAGATGGGGTGAGGCGGAGTCATTGAAAGGAAATCAGATACGCGCAGGAAAGGTGATCTTTACTAAAACGAAAGGCAAGAAAAATCGCGCTGTTCCGATTAGCGATTCTTTATTAGAAGAACTGCCAACTAGCAGGAAAGCAAAGCCGCTTTTTTCCTCTTGTTATGCTGCTTTCCGTTCCGCGTTAAAGCGGGCACAGATCGAGACGCCAGCGGGTCAGCTTACACATGTCCTGCGTCATACTTTCGCCTCTCATTTTATGATGAACGGCGGGAACATTTTAGTGCTTCAACGCATCTTAGGACATACCGATATTAAGGTCACAATGCGCTATTCACATTTCGCCCCTGATCACCTTTTTGAAGCGATCAACCTAAACCCATTGAACCGACTCTAATGGCAGCAAAATGGCAGCAGCGCATGACACTATATGTCACTATATGTCGCTATATGTCACACCAATAAAATTAAAAATCAGTAACTTACTGTTTTTACTAAAAACAATTTCGGACTCATAATCGCTTGGTCGTTGGTTCAAACCCAACAGGGGCCACCAAATTTTACCTGTTAAATCAGGAATTTAAGCCACCTCGCAAAGGTGGCTTTTTTGTTTTCCATTTTTGAGTGGCGATGAAATGGCGATGGATTTTTAGTGGCTGCCATTGAGCGAGCATAAAAAAACCCGCTTTCGCGGGCTTCGTACGGAAAAATCAATGTAGTAAAGATGGCTGATTTTCATGCTGCGTAAAAATTGGCACCTTATTGATAACACCCGGCGAGACAATAACTCCCGCGATAGTTTCATGAGTTTTAAATGTACAGCTGCAGTTAATATTTTGGCACTGGTGGTAGCGCTCTTTAGTCTCACGAGAAATGTAACGACTGCTTTTAGCATGTGCGGCAGTCTGACAAAGCGGACAATGCATCATTGAAGTAATCTCCCTGTAATGTCCTGCTTTAATACCGCACGATTCCCAAAAGAGCAACAAAATTCACTTAATGTGAATAATCTTTTTCCTAATCTACTTCATACTCAACATCTGAAAGCAACACCTCAAAATCCAGCGTGGTGGTGTAGCCGTTGCCGCTCAGGCTGTGCGTGACCTTGCTGATAAGCCACGGCTGCGCATCGATCACGGATTTAAAGCCGCTTACCCTGACCGGCGTCTCCGGGAACAGGTCAGCCCGGCCCATTGCCAGCGTCAGCGAAAACTCGGCAACGCCGCGCTGCAGCTTTTCCCACTTCGCTTTTGCAGCACACATGGCCGCCGCCCTGGTGGCATAAACCGTGGTCAGTGCAAAAACGTTATCTTCGCTGCCGGCCAGATATTCTCCTTCGCGGGCCTCCGGCTCCTTTTTAGCCGTGGTTTTCTTTTTCTTCGCGGCCGGATGCTCCAGCGCGCGCAAATGTTTTTCTTTGGGCTTGCGCTTCAGTTTGACCTTTTTCGGCTTCGGATCTCTGGTGTGCAGCCAGCTGGCCGTCACGCCGGTATAGGCGCCGCGATCGGCAATGCTGAAGCTGTGCCGGTCGCCGTCCTGGCGCGTCAGGGTCAGCTGCGGGATCGGTTTGCCGCTGACGGTCACGCCGGCGCCGGGGCGCATAAACAGCAGGCGCCCCGCCTTGATGGCCGCCACCGCGCCATGCAGCGAGGCCAGCCGCGTCAGAAATTTAGCGTCCGTCTCCTGCGTCTGGTCGATATGGCGCACCGCGATATCGATAAACTCGGCGGCGATCGCGGGCGTCAGCTTGTTGCGCTCTGCTATCTGCTTCACCACGGCGCCCAGGGTGGTATCGTGCCAGGACTCCTCGCGACGCGAGTTCAGGGTGCCGCGAAAGTCCGCGCTGCGGGCGCGAATGGTCAGCGTGTCCGGCGTGCCGTGATGCTCCACCTCATCCACGGTAAACTCGCCTTTCCCGGTGAGCGGCTGGCCCGCCCAGCCGAGAAACAGCTTTACCACCGCGCCGCGTACCGGCAGCGCCAGCTGGCCGTCGGCGTCGTCCAGCTCAATGTCCAGCTGGTCAGCCTCAAAGCCCCGGTTATCGGTGAGCGTCAGCGACAGCAGCCTGTCGCGGATGTTCGCGGTCACGTCCTTTGTATTCACGGTCAGCCGGAAATCGGGGCTGAAGCGGGCGCCCGCCTGCACCGGCAGGCTGCTGATTCCCGTCATGATAACAGCCCTCCTGCAGAAGAAATCACGCTGCCGGCCGCTGATTTAATGCTGTCCACGGCCGATGACAGCTGGCCCGGCAGGTTACCCGCGCCGCTTATCAGCCCCTCCGCCTGCTTTTTTTTTTTTTTTTACATCGCCGTCAGGGACTCATCAACGCGCAGCAGGCTCGGGTTAAAGGTACTTTTCCGGGCGCTGCCGTCGCTGTAAAACTCGCTGTGCGAGTCCGCGAGGCTCTGCGTCACGTACATGCCGTAAATGGTGCCGTTACCGCCTATCAGCGGCCACGCCCGGCCCTCGTCGGCCATCACTTTCAGCGTCAGCAGCGACACCGCGCCGCCGGTGATTTCCGGGCGCAGCTCGCCGCTGAGGGTAATTTTCTCATCCCCCGGCCCGATAAACTGCGCCGCCGCCCGCTGTCCGATGCGGCTGTTTGTCGGCCAGCGGTAGTCAACGCTGCGCTGCAGCTCGTCATAAGGCAGCGTCTGCAGCATGAACGGCAGCATGCCGTAAATCATCATCATGGTTTAATCCTCCCAGCCCATTTTGCTGCGCTGCTGCGCCTGGCGGTTTCGCTGTTCGCGCGCCTGATGCTGTGCCATCAGCGCCAGCGCGTCGTCTTTGGTCATGCCCGGATGCATGTGGATATCGTACTGGTAGCTGTTCTGGCTCTGGTCGGTGTAGCCGGCCTTTGCCGCCGGCGCCACAACCGGCTGATACGGCGCGCCGGTGTCGCCCAGCAGGTACGGCAGCCCGTTCGGCGCCACGGCATCATGCTGTTCATGCTCCGGCACCTTGCCTTTCAACCCGTCGGATTTCGTATCAATGATGCCGAGCTTTTCCAGTACCCAGCTGATGCCACCCATGAGCTGGTCAAGCTGTCCGGACGCGAATTGCAGCGCCTCCCCCAGGGCGTTACCAAACTTTTTCCCCATATCGCCGGCGGAGGCCAGCTCCGCCTGCGTCGATTTCACCGGCTCCAGCAGCTTACCGAACCAGTCCCACAGCGCTTTTACCTTGTCGGTAAACCAGTCAAACACCGGCTTCAGTGAGCCGAAGGAGTCGCTTACCGGCCCCATCGCTGCGGTAAAGCCGTCGGCCACGCCTGCAATAAACGCCTTGATGGGTTCCCAGTACTTACGGATCAGCAGCGCGCCGGCCACGATGGCCGCAACCACGCCGACAATCGGCCACGTCAGCCCGCCGATAACCGTCATGATGGCGGTGCCCGCCGCGCTGAAGACGGTGCCGAGCATGCCGGCGCCGGCCATGATGGCGTTCACGCCGGTAATAACCGGCCAGGCAATCAGCCCGATGGCGCCCAGCGCGCCGACAAACAGCAGGCCCGCCGTGGCGACCTTTGTAATGCCGCCGGCCAGCTCCGGGTTATCCTGCACCCACTTATCCACGGTCAGCAGAAACTTTGTGGTGTCCTGGGTGAGCCTGCGCAGGCTGCCGTCGAGCTGGTCGTAAAGGTCGGTGCCGATCGCTTCGTACGCCGACTGAAACTCCTTAAAGTCGCCGCCGAGGTTGTCCTGCTGCACCTTCACCAGCGCCGACGTGCTGCCGTCCGATTTCTGAAACGTGCCGGTCAGCTTGTCCAGCATGCCGCTCGATGCCGCCTTCATCAGCGTCACCGCCGAGGAGGCCGCCTCCTCGCCGAAGATGGTTTTCAGATATTCCGCCTGCTGCGCGGAGCCGAGCCGGTTTTTCTCAAAGGATTTCTGCATCTCTTTGAGGATCGTAAAGAACGGGCGCATGTTGCCTTTACTGTCAGCTGTTTTCACGCCCAGCTCTTTGATGGCCCTGAACGCCTCGCCGGTGGGCGCCTGCACGCGCAGCAGCATGGCGCGCACGCCCGTCCCGGCCATGCTGCCGGTGGTGCCTTCCTGCGCCAGCGCGCCGATCATCGCCGTGGTTTGCTCCAGGCTCACGCCGGCGTTTTTCGCCACGGGCGCGATATAGGTCAGCGCATCGCTGAGGCCGTCAAAATCCGCAGCGGTCTTGTTGAGCGTGGCGGAAATCACGTCGCCCAGGTGCGCGACCTGATTATTGGCGAGGCCAAAGGCGTTTTTGGTACTCATCAGCAGCTGCGCGCTTTCTTCCATCGTGCGGTTGTTGGCAAGCGACATATCCAGCGTTACCGGCGTGGCGGCTTTAATATCGTCCGCGCTGCCGCCGGACTTGGCGATGATAATCTGCGCCTGGGCGGCATCGTTGGCCGAGGCGGCCGTGTTGTCGCCGATGCTGCGCGCCTGCGTCCTCAGCGACTGAAAATCCGCTGAGTTCCTGTCCAGCCCCGTCACCGCCTGCAGCGTGGAGTTCGCCAGCGCGAAGTCATAGCCGGGGCGCAGCACGGACGTCGCCGCCACGGCGCCCACGGTGGCGGCGCCCAGCGCGGCGGCGCCCGTATTACGCACTTTACCGGACAGCTCCTGCCCCCGGCGGTAGCGTTCGGTGGTCTGATTCAGCCGCTCCTGCTGCTGGCTCAGGCGCTGCAGCTCCTGCTTCTGGCGGCTCAGGCTGACGGTTGCCTGTGCCGACGCGCTTTTCAGACGCTGCTGCTCGCTGCTCAGGTTTTTGGTGGAGATGCCGGACGCGTTGAGCGCCTCGCGCTGCTGCTGCACGGACAGGCGCAGGCTGTTGGTTTTGCTCTGCAGCTGCGCGGCCGCCTGGCGGGCCTTTTCCAGTGCGCGGGCCTGCGCTGTGGTGGGCTTTTCGGTGTTACGAAACTGGATGGCCAGCGCGGCCGCCTCGTCCTTTGCCTCCTTCAGCTTCTGCTGCGTAACGGCCAGCTGCCCGCTGGCTTTACGGAAGCCGTCAATTTTGGCCGCCTGCGCGTCCAGCTCTTTAATGCTGGTCTGCGTCTCGCGGATATTGCCGGCAAGCTTCTGCGTTTCGTTGCGTATCGACTTAAACGGGCGCGTCGCCTGGTCTACCGCCTTCAGCAGCACCTGCAGTTTGAGGTTATTACTCATCAGGGGTCACTCCGCTGCGGATCAGAGCCTTGTGCCGCCAGTCGAGCAGCTCGGCCAGCGGCATGTCGTACATTTCAGACGGGGGCCAGTGGAAGATGGCCGCAATGTCGGCCATCAGGTCGTTAACGGTCAGGCTTCGGGGCCAGTCGGGTCGGCCGACTTCGAGGACAAAAAACCGATCACTTTTCCGCCCAGCGCAATCAGGTCAACCGGATCGAGGTTCAGGCATTCCGCTTTCGTCAGCGACGGCACGGTAATGCGCGGCAGTACGGTCAGCAGGGCGTCAACGTCGGAGCCGCACAGGTCAGCCAGGCGTACGCCACGCAGCGCGCCGGCGTTGGGCTTAATCATTTCCACCTGGCGGATTTCGGTGTCGCCACGCTTCAGGGGGGATTCCAGTTCAATCATGTTTTCGTTCTGTTCCATTTTTCTTTACTCGCAACAGTCAGGTTAATACAGGGCCGGCGCCGGGCGCCGGCGTCCGGGTTAAATCAGGCCGAGGTTTTTACGGCGCTGCTCCAGCAGGTCGGTGCCGTCCACCTTCTCGATCATGTTGATGGTGTCGATTTCCATTAGCTCGCGGCCGTCCCACGTCAGGCGGAAGTAGGTGTTTTTGGTGGTGATTTTGGTTTCGGTGTCCTCGCCCTGCTTGGCCTCGCCGAAGTCAAACGCCTGATGGCGGCCGCGCACCTCAATTTCCACCGCGATTTCCTCGCCGGTATCGTCGCGCTGGTAGGAGCCGGTAAAGCGCAGCGGCACGGCGACGCTGGCGCCCCACTGCTTCAGCACCAGATCGTCGATGCCGCCGATCGTCCACTCCATATCCAGCGCGTCGTCGTCCAGTCCGTTGTCCACGAACGCGGCGCCGTTCATGCCGCCGCCCCGGTAGGCGTCCAGCTTGCGCGACAGCTTCGGCAGGGTCACGGCGGTCACAACGCCCTGGTAGCTGTTTGAATCGTTGAAAAGGTTCAGCCCTTTCAGTTTGCGGGGTAATGCCATTTATCCGGCTCCTCAGCTGTTAACGGATGCGGCGAAGGTCGCCAGATAGCTGTCGGTGATGCGCTGGCGCAGGGTTAAATCTTCCAGCGGCGGCACCGGCGTGTAGTCGTAATCAATAAAGAGCTTGCCCGCCTTCAGCGTGTCCTTGTCGTTGGCCGTGTCGTCATACCAGCACGACGCGCCGAGCAGGTAGCCGGCGCTGACCAGCTCGCGGAATTTGGCGTTGATGCCCGCGATAATGTCGCGCACCAGTACCGGCGTCAGCGGCTTGTCGTTGGCCCACATATGCGCCTCGGCCATCGTGTCGGCAATCACCTGGGCGGTGCGGGTGTAGTTTTCAAAGGCGAACAGCGGATCGTCGCTGCAGGTGCGGTTGCCCCAGAAGCGGAAGCCGTCCTTGCGGATAAGCGTGGTGACGCACGCCTCGTTGAGCAGGTCGGCATCGGTGCCGGTCTGCTGCAAATCCCAGAAGACCGAGGCGGAAATGCCGGTCACGCCGTTGATGCCGACGTTCGACAGGGTTTTGTGCCAGCCGGTTTCGGTGTCAATTTTTGCACGCAGACCCAGCGCGCGGGCAGTGGCATAGGCGGTTTCCGACTGGTTGGCGGTGGTGTTCCAGGCGATAAAGTCCGGCCAGATAACCATCAGCTCGCGCTGGCTGAAGTTCTCGCGGTACGC